>Ga0310695_10000194_pt1 | contig 160858 bp, 177 predicted proteins | sample RumenRJG_04DNA_FD_203882 | JGI IMG/M metagenome (GOLD analysis project Ga0310695, IMG submission 203882) | Bovine rumen microbial communities from Lethbridge, Alberta, Canada - RJG_04 (v2) (version 2) | ecosystem: Host-associated > Mammals > Digestive system > Stomach > Rumen | place: Canada...
AAATTAAAGAATAATGTATTGTCATTAAAGATAATCAATAATAATAAAATTGATATTGATACTAATCTAAATGTGCAGATAGTTAGAATTATACATAAAGGAAATTATATAATAATTGAATTAATATATAATAAAGAATACGAATTAAAAAGTGACAATAAACAATATGCAGCTATAGATTTAGGATTGAATAATTTAGTAACATTAACTTCAAACGTATGTCAATCTGTTATATATGATGGCAAAAAATTAAAAAACATAAATTATTTTTACAATAAAAGAAAAGCATTATTGCAATCTAAACTAAATGAAAACAAGAAAACAAGCAATAGAATAAAAAGAATAAATTACAGGCGAAATAATAAGATAAAAGATTATATGCATAAAGTTAGTCATCTTATTGTTGCATACATGGAAACAAACAATCTTAATACATTATTTGTAGGTAAGAATTCTGGTTGGAAAGAAGGTATTAACATAGGAAAAACTAATAATCAAAATTTTGTTGTTATACCATATAATTTGCTTATAAGTATGTTAGACTATAAATGCAAGTTATCTGGTATTAGAATGATTATATTGAATGAAGCATATACATCTAAATGTAGTTTTATTGATAATGAAAAAATATGCCAGCATAAAACTTATTATGGAAAACGAATCAAACGTGGATTATTTGAATCAAAATATGGACATGAGATCAATGCTGATGTAAACGGATCATTCAACATAATGAGATTAGGCATACAAAAATGTAACTGTGATGTGCTAAATATAGTACCAGCAGATAAGAGGTATGTGTATAACCCAGTTAGAATAAAAATTAACATATAATTTAATTATTCTTACAAAATTAAACTATATTTAATTGTAAATTAATAAAAATAATTAAAATAGTTTTTTATACATAATATCTATACAAAATAATTTAAAATATTTAAAACACAAACATGAATACGAATTATCTAATCTTTTAATTGATAAAGGTTATACATCAATAGGTATTGAAAACATTAGTTATAAAAGTCATGTATCTATGTTAGAAGATGAATTAGAAAATTCAATATCTTCATTATATAAATTAAAAACATCATTTGATCAAATTCCACAAATTGGTGGAAAAATTAATTTTATATTAGATTATCTATTACATGATACACGTTGGGTATGCATAGAAATACAAACTAATAATATTGAAGCTAGATTTACTAAAGAATTATGTATATATTATATTAAAGAAGCAGAAAAAATGTTTCATAAAAGATTTATATAAATTAAATTTTAAATTTTAAATAAATGTATCTATATATAATTTATAATTAATTAAATTATAGTTCTTTGAAATTAATTGGGCTCATTTTTGGTATTTGATTATTAATTTGATTATTAAAATCATGTTGACTAGATTATGTCATTAAAGAATCAAAACAATAAATGCAGAAGATACTGTAGATAACGACTGGCTTAACAGCTGGGAGTATAGAATGGCTGCCTAATCCCTCAGGGATACCATTTAAATAGTTAGGTTATAAATAGGATTGCCGGCGCAGTGGGAACCTTATAGGTCGGGCAACAGAAGTCCCACACAAGCAGTTAATAGGAAAATGTCTGTCAAACATTTATACCTCCTTGTTTGTTAGTTTTATGGAATAGTACGAAACTAAATATTGCAAGTAGAAATTTGCAAAAAACATGTAAATAGTTTTAATATGATGGTTAGTAAGACGACGGTTCGAATCCGTCTGGGTCCACGATTTGACAGGCGGAAAGACGCAATTGTTTAGCAAGTGAACTGCAATCACAAGGGTTTGATGTAATCATGTTACCTTAACAAGGGGATCCGTTAGAGAATTGTCTGGTTAACAAACGCTCGATTTAAAAGATTTTGTCCGAAACAAAAAGCTTAGTTTTGTTGGTATTTCTATAAAAATCAACCGGGTGAAGGAGATGGCGTAAACAATTCCTATAAAAGTGAATAGTTAATTTATTCATATCATGGCAGGGTTAATCTCCTGCCATTTTTGTTTTAAAATTTTCTAAATAATATTTAATTATTTATAAATAATACTATATTATATTTATAAATCAAACAAATATGAAATATATAAGTTTTTCTAAATTTAAAAATTATATTGAAGATCAAGGATTTCTTCTTGAAAAAAATTCAAATATTTATTATGATTTAAAATTTATATCATATTTCTTTTCAAATAAAAATATTAATTATAAATATATGGTTAATGTTTTTCTTGATAAGAATAATAATCCTACAGATCATATTATATCAATTAATAAAGGATGTGGAAATATTTTTATTGGGTGGGAAAAATGTAAAATAGATTTAAGAAAGAAAATGTGGATTTCTTTAGTATAAAATATAATATTAGAATACTATATTAAATTATTAAATATTAAATAATAAATAAATGAATACAACAAAATTTAACAAGAATTTTAAAAATTCAAAAAATTCTAAAGTTTCAAATTCTAAGGTTTCTAAATCTGAAGTTAAGAAACCATCTATTGATTATGAAACTGTTATTATTGTAGATTGGCAAGATGATTTCGGTACTCCTGGTGGTGCTCTTTATGTTGAAGGTGCTGAAAAAACTAAACAGCCAATTATTGATTATGTTTTAAACAATCAGAAACGAATTAATCAGATTATTTTTACTCGTGATTGGCATACTAAGAAAGATCTTTCATTTAAGAAGAATGGTGGTGAGTGGCCAAATCATTGTGAACAAAATACAGATGGTGCCCAGATTAATTCTGAATTGTATAATGTATTGAGAGATACACGAATTCCTACATTTATTGTTGATAAAGGTACTGTTTATGATCATGAGGAATACGGAGCATTTGAACATTGTGGTACATTCCATCATCTTCATCCAAATGATAAACCAAATTTGAAATGGTGTCATTTTGCTAACTTTGAATCTAGTTCTGGTGTTCGTATTTTTAATGAAAATTTGGTAGTATGTGGTATTGCTGGAGATTATTGTGTTAAGGAAACAATTAAGAACCTACTTGGTCATTGGAAACAGTTTAAGATATCTGTTTTGATGGATGGCGTTGCATCAATTGATGGCGGTACTGCTATTAATGAACTTATTGTTGAAAAGAACCTTAAAAAGATTTAAATATGGATGAATATTATGATCCACAAAAGGAGTATATTAAACACTTGGAAAATCTAATTTCTTATGATCCTGACGGTAGGTCACATGAGGCTTCAAGAAAATGGATCAAAGAGTATAAAGAGGCTGAATCTTGGAATAATATGGGAGGATCATAAACAAGTCTCATATTTAACCAGAAATGATATATCCGAGGATAGTATAACAATTAATTAAATAAATTATGTGGATAAATATTAATGATTACAATTCTAATGATTGGGATTACAAAGTAAAGAATAAGATAACAAATAAGTCAGGTCGTAAACAACTTAAATACGGATAATTTATGATATATAGTATATTAGATACAGATCTTTATAAGTTCACAAGTTCATATGCTTATATGAAGTTATTTCCTGATGCTGAATGTACATTCACATTTAAGGATAGAAATAAGGTAAAAAGAACTCCAGAATTTCTAAAAAAGTTTAAAGCAACTATCGAAAAAATGTGTGATGACACATGTATGACAATTGAAGAACTTAATTGGTTAATGTATGGTCATCGTGTTGATTTTATTCCTCAATATTATTGGGAATGGCTTTGGTCATTTAGATTTGAATATAATAAAATCAATATATATCTTGATAAAGATAGTGTGCTTTGCATGGATGTAACCGATAAGTGTTACAAGTGTACACTTTATGAAATTCCTTGTATGTTTGCTATTTCTGAAGTAAATAATGCAGATAAGCCTATTAACTGGGAACTTACAATATCTAAACTCGCTGAAAAGGTTGCATTAGCAAATAAAGAAGGCATGTTATTTTCTGAATTTGGAACACGACGTCGTTTTAATTATGAAGTTCAGAATCGTGTATGTAGTTATTTGAAACAACATGCAAAGACTTGTGTAGGTACTTCCAATGTACATTTTGCAATGAAGTACGATATGAAGGCAATTGGTACACACCCACATGAATGGTTTATGTTCCATGGTGCTCAGTATGGTTATAAGAATGCAAACTATATGGCTCTTGAAAACTGGGTAAATGTATATGATGGTGATCTTGGTATTGCACTTTCTGATACATATACAACAGATGTATTCTTCCGTAATTTTTCACTTAAACTTGCAAAACTGTTTGATGGCGTAAGACAGGATTCTGGTGATGAATATGAGTTTACTGATAAGACAATTGCATTCTATAAGTCAAAGGGAATTGATTATCATAGTAAAACAATCGTATTCTCTAATGCACTTGATTTTCCAAAGGCTGTTAAGATCTTACAATATTGTAAGGAAAGGGGAATTAAGTGTTCATTTGGAATTGGAACAAATCTTACATGTGATGTATATGCTCCTGATGGAACAAAATATGACTCAGAGAATATCGTAATGAAGATGTCTCGCTGTCGTATGAATCCTAATCAGACATGGTATTTGTGTATTAAGATTAGTGATGATCTTGGGAAACATATGGGTAATAACTCAGAATTTGAGCACGCATGTTATGAATTAGAAATTAAAATACCAATAAAATTATGAAGAAAAATATATTTTATTATCATTTAGAAGCTAATGTAGGATATTCTGATTATGAATATGAGTTTGATATAGATAAAATAAAAGAAGAATTTAATCCTAATACAAATAGTTTATCTGATTTTCTAATAGAATATTTATTAGATAATGGAAAAGAAATAAGTGATATAAGTTCTCATTGTGGAGATTTTGATCCATATTTAACAGAAGTTCATGTAACACAAGATCAATATAATCAACTTAAAGAATTATTTCCAGATCAATTTCCAGATTCAACTATAGTAATAGATTAATATATGATTAAGAAATTAATAACATATAATATTGATGGACTACCTAATACATTAGATTTGAATGATCTTCCATGGTTATTCAAACCTATTGTATGGGTTTATAAACTAATAAAGAAAACCTCAATTGTAACTATAAATGATAATAATAATGTAGCACTAAAAATTCAACAAATAAGTACATATTTATCTAAATCAGATGCAGACATTATTGCAGTTCAAGAAGATTTCAATTATCATAACGAACTTATAAATAAAATATCTAATAAATATAAATGGGGTACATTTACAGGTAAATTTGATCTTTCAAAAATATTTTCAAGTATGTCTTGGTTTCTTTATCCAAGATTTAAAACTGATGGTATGAATTTATTTGTAAAAGTAAAAGATATTACAATAAAAAATGAAGATATTGTATCTTGGAAAAAATCAAATGGATATATAAGTCATGGAAATGATTTATTAACACATAAAGGATTTAGATTTTATACTATAGGTATTAATAATGAATATTATATTGATATGTATATAATTCATATGGATGCTGATTTTTATCATCCTGAAAATTGTACTGATGTATCCAAAGATATTGAAGCAAGAAAATCACAATTTGATCAATTATCCTCATATATATTGAATAAATATAAAGAAGATAAAAGTAAACCTATTATAATAATGGGAGATACAAACAGTTATGATAAATATGAATGGGATGTAAATAATATTAAATATTTTATAGATAAAATTAATTCTAATAATAAATTACATTGTAATGAAGTAAAACCGAATAACTTTAGTGACTGTGATAAGATATTCATTATTAATAATGATAATTCAGATTATAAAATTATAGATGTAAATTGTTATTTTGATATCGATATTAATTATTCAGATCATAAGCCATTAATTACAGAAATTGAAATTATATGATAACTATTAATTGTCCTAAATGCAATAAAGAAACTGAGTTTTCTTTAAATGATGCAATTGATTCAGAAGGTGAAGTATTTAGATGTAAACATTGTGGTTGGTTATTTAGATATACAGAAAAATAAATTTAATTTAATATGAAAAGTGGGGGTTATTTAATTTGTTATATTTTAGGATTTACTTTAGCTGTTATAGGTTTTATAATGGGTTATATGAGTAAAGGTTTTATTGGGAGTGTTGCATATTTTCAATTTCCTGTAGTTATATTTACTGGTTTAATTGTTTTAAAAGGATTTATTGATTATATATTTATGTTAAAAATGGAAAATAATAAATAACATAAAAGAGTTATCAATTAATGATAAATTATAAATAATATGAAAGATTATAGTAAGATTTTTGAAACTATGGTAAATGAGACCAAAAAGTATTTGGAAAATAATAATGTTTGGTCTATGATACTTGGAATTAGTGGCGGGATTGATTCTACTGTTACTGCAGCTATTTGTCATGAGGTTGAGAAGAGAAATCCTGAACTTAAGTTCTATGGAATAAGTCTTCCTTGTACTTCAAATTCTGGAGAAGAGAGAGACTCTGCAACTGCTTGTATGAAAGCATTTTGTAAAGAAGGTCAATATTGGACAGAAAATCTTCAAAAGGAATATATGTTGATGAAAGCAACATGTTCACAACGTCATTCACCAACAACAATTGGACAAGGTAATATTAAAGCTCGTCTTCGTATGATTTATCTTTATGATTTAGCAAATTATACAAATGGTCTTGTTATGGATACAGATAATCTTACTGAACATTATCTTGGTTTCTTTACTATTCATGGTGATGTATGTGATTTGAATCCTATTGGGGGACTTTGGAAACATGAAGTATATGAGCTAGCTAATTATCTATATAATGAATATTATCAAACACCATTTGGATCTGAAGGAGATAAACATCTTGCTTTAGAACATGCTATTGGAATTACTCCAACTGATGGTAATGGTGTTAATTCTCTTGGCGATATGGGACAAATTGCTCCTGCATTTGCTCACGATAAGAATATTGATGCATATATAAAAGTAGATGATATTATTCAGACATATTTAAACATTAATACTTTGTCTGAAGATATGCAGAAAAAACATTTAGATAGGCTTCGTGAGAAATATCCAAATATTGAAGATAATGGATGTGTTATTCATGATACTGTAGAAGAAGTAATTGGACGAATTAAACGAACAGAATATAAACGTAAAGGATTACCAGTTGTAATAGATATTAATTAATATTATGAAATATTTTATTGCATATAAAGATAAATTAGGAAATGATTTTAAAGGATTACCTTGGATAATTCCAGAGGGTGGATTTGAAGATTTAGATATTACTAATAAAGTAAAAAATGATTTTATTAATAGAGGATTTAAAAATGTAATATTATTTACATGTAATAATATACCTAAAGAAATTGATTGGGAATTTGTAAATAAACATAAAATTATAAACATGGAAGAAATTAATATTGAAGATTTTAAAAATGAATTAAAAAACAGAATTGTAGAATTTAAATATTCTAAAAAGAATGGTGATATTAGAATTGCTCGAGGTACATTAAATGCAGATATAATGGGTAACGATAATATACCTAAAGGTACAGGATATGATATTAAAGATAATAACATTAGATATTACGATTTAAATTCTAATGGGTGGAGATCTTTTTTATTAGAAAATTTAATAGAATGGAATTAATATTCTATTTTTTTTATTTTTAAATATATAATTAATTTTAGAGGTAAATCAATATGAATATTATTAGACGTTCTAATGAACAACTTTTAAAAATGCTTGGTCCTAATAAACGTGACTTAAGCAAAAATCAAAGACTTAACAAATATCTTGTTATAGAAGATATACATAACGGTAAAGCAATTTTTAATGAATTTACTCGTGCATTTATATGGATGCCAAATTTCCAATTTGATAAAATCTATACTGAAAATTCGGATTATGTTCAATATCTTTGGGAAAACTATTTCTTAGTAAATGAAGATTTTGATGAACAAAAAGTAACTGATGATTTAAAGAAACGTTTACGTCCTAATCCAGAAAGTAATTGGTATCTTAATTATGGTAATATCTATGAATTTACAATATTTACAACGATGGCATGTAATGCACGTTGTTTTTATTGTTATGAAAAGGGTAGACCACAAGTACCGATGAAAGCAGAAACTGCAAGAGAGGTTGGTGATTATATTGTTAAAGCTGCAATGAAAAACGAACGTGAAATTCAATTACGTTGGTTTGGTGGTGAACCATTAGTTAATGAAAATGCAATGGATATAATTTGTCAAAAAGTTAAAGATGCAGGTTATAAATATTCATCTTCTATAACAACTAATGGATTTTTATTCAAAAAAGAAAAATTAGATAAGTATAAAGATCTTTGGCATCTTCGTTCAGGACAAGTAACTATCGATGGTACTGAAGAAGTATATAATAAAACAAAGAATTATAAAAATGTAAAAGGAAAGAATCCTTATCGTATAGTTCTTGATAATGTAAAAATGATGGCTGACTGGGGTATGAATATTAGTATTCGTATGAATATGGATATGTATAATGCCGAAAATATCAAACAGTTAATTATTGATTTAGAAAAAGAATGGAATCATCACCCTAAGATTAGTCTTTATTGTTGGCCTATTTTTGAAGACGACGATAATCCTAGAACAGATGAAGAAAAAAGAGAACTTTATAAAAAATTAGAAGAAATTGATAAAGTATTGAAAGAACATAAATTCTATCATCCTCGTGAACGTGCAGAACAAATACGTTTTACTCATTGTATGATTGATCATGGTAAAGCTGTTGTTATAGGTACACAAGGTGATTTGGGAGTTTGTGAACATTATTCTGAAACAGAATTCTGGGGACATATTAAAGATCCTAAGAAGAAAGATTTAACAACTATTAAATCATTCCAAGAATATATGGAACCTGAAAAGATTTGTGAAACTTGTCCTATTTACCCAAGTTGTATTCGTGCTAAAAAATGTCATGACTTGAGATATTGTGATCAATATATTAAAGAATGGCATATAAGACAAGCTCACGAATCAGTTAATTTAATGTATTGGAGATGGTTTAATAAAGTAAATAAAGAACGTCAAAATAAATTACAACAGCAACAACAAAATATTACATAAATAAAATTAAGAGAGTCATTTAATGACTCTCTTTTGTTGAATATATAACTCAAGTATACTATATTTAATATTATTAATATTTTAAAAAATAAAAATCAATATGTACAACGAAATTAAGAAAAATTTTATTGAGAGATTTGTTAATGTTCATTTTAGGTATAGTGTTGTTTCAGTTAAGAAGCATGTGATTAGCAAAATGAATGATATTTCACCATTTGAAATCACTCCAGTTAATAAAGATGTTTCTGTAGTATCTGTTAATTTAGGTAATGATGTTAAATTTGATCTTAATTTAATTTGGTCTGAAAATCCAAATGGAAAGTGTACATTATATAAATTGATAAATGTAATTTAAATGTTAGAAAATACTTATTTACAATCGAAAGATAATGGTAATGTTTATAAAGTAATGGATAAATATCTATTACAAATGTCTCCATGGAATGATGGTGATGATAGACGTATATATGAATATGATGATAAAGATATGACTATCATTACATATCAGAATGCTTGTATGATTGTAAATAAACAATTTGCAGAAACAGATGAAACTTGGAAACATAAAGGAAAAAAATATTTAGCACGTCGTATCAGTGATAAATCTATTGATGAACATACTGCAATGCTTTCTATGTTGCCATCTCATTATATTAATCAATCAAAAAATATATTAAAGAAGCTTCCTGATGATAATTCATTTACATTTTCAGATGAACATGGTAATGAGTTTAAAATGATTAAACATAAAGGAAAGATTTATTTTGCATTAATCATTAATGAATATCTTCCGAAGGTTGCATTACATGATACATTTGGAAAATTTTGTCAATGGGTAAATATAAAAAATATAAAACCAATATTTAATGAGACAGATAAAAAATATGTGTAAAGAAAAAGAAGTACTTGATAATTTAATTGAATTATTAAATGTAAAACGAAATGCATATATAGATGCTATTAACGAAAATAAGGATAATAATTCTTATTGTCAATATTGTCGTGGTCGTAAAGAAATGATTGAAGATATTATAATGTATATTTCAGAAAAAATATAATAACAATATATTATGCAAAGAACTAAAAAAGAATGGATTGAATATATTTTATCAATTAAAGATGATAAAAATTTAAAAATAGAACTTGATAAAATGTATATGAGTGCTCGTCAATGTGGTTATGATGATGGATATTGTGATGGTATAGGCGAAGGATGTGATTATAATGGACGTATGTATGATGAAGTTGCATATGAATATGATGAGGAAAACGATGAGTTTGGAGAAGAGATTGATTATGAATGGGATTTAAAGTAATATGAATGAAAAACGTTTAACACTATTACAAATATCCGATATGATTCAATATTGGTATAGTAAGTGGTATAATTGTCCTATGAGAGACGAAAAGGAGATATATGAAAATCTCTATAAGGCATATGAAAAATTAGAAGATTATTATAAAATACATTAAATATATGAGGGATTATAGAAATGATAGATTTCAGATTGGTGATATTGTAAGACTTAAAAAGGATCATCAAGTATTTGGTCGTATTAATAAAGCAGTTAGAAAATCTGAATGGAATAGAACTGGAAGATATGATGAAGAATACTTTTGGACAGAATATTATTTTAATGATGGCAATATGTTTAAAACTTATGAAGAAGATAAATATGAATTAATCTATAAAGAAGTTGGTTTTAATCAGATTAAAGAATATGATAAAGTTTTAGTTGCTAATGGTAGAGGATTAGAAGGACAAGGTTATTGGCATTGTGATTTTGCTGCAGGTTGGACTAATGAACCAGAATTCTATGAAAAACGATTGATGACAATATCTCAACCTGATGTAAAAGATTTCCCAATGTTCAAAATTATGCCATATAATGATTATACAAAGAAGTTCATTGGCGGTAATTTAAGTAGACCTGAGTTTTATTATAGTTCAAGAAGCTTGTCATATATATTGGAAAATATGAAAGATCATCCTGAAGACTATAAAGAAATTGATTACGATATATACATTCAAATTAAATATAATCATATATGAAAATTACATCAATAACATTTATTAAGCATTTAAGACCAAATTGCAGTTGTGGTACAGGATATTCTGAACCTGATAAGTTTCATGTTACTTGTGATACTGGATTTGAAACTGATGTTTGGGTTGATATTTGGTATCGGCCAATGACTGCTTGGAGAGAAGAATTCTATGATGGTATTTATAGAGTGTTTCCTAATGATTCAGTAAGTAATTTTAAAGAAGCATTTGGTATGTACATAGATGCGTTAATAGAATCCAAACAATATGGAGTAACTGAAAAGGATAAATGGGAAATGTTAAATTTAGATTATTAAGTTAAATAACATAAATAAAGTAAATATGAAAGGTATAATTGGGCAAATTGTTGGTGATAGCATTGGTCAGTATTATGCACAAAAACCAACTAAGGATTATAATTTTGAATTTATGTATGATAGAACTCATCCATCTGATGATTCTATTTGTATGATTGCTGTTGCAGATTGGCTTATGAATACTGATAGGTCAAAGGATGCTCTTATCGATAAGTTCCATTATTGGGGTAATAAGTATAATTACGGATTATGGAACTACGATCTTGAAACTACTTTTAAGAAATGGATTAATGAGAAACGCAGAGAACCTTATAATTCTTTTGGTAATGGTTCTGCAATGCGTGTGGCTCCTGTTGCATGGGTAGCGAAAAATATTGATGAGTGTTTGGAACTTGCAAAAATATCTGCAGAAGTAACTCATAATCACCCAGAGGGAATTAAGGGAGCTCAAGCAATTGCTGCTGCTATTTTCTGGGCAAGACAAGGAAATAAGAAGAAAGAAATATTAAAGTTCATTAGTAGAGAATTCAAATATGATTTATCAAAATCTTATAGTGAATTAAAACGTACACATACATTTGAATGTACTTGTCAAAATTCAGTACCTGCAGTATTAATATGTTGGAGAGATTCAGATTCATATGAAGATTGTATTCGTAAAGCTATATCATTAGGTGGTGATACAGATACAGAAGGCGGTCTTGCTGGTGTATTAGCAACTGCTACTGAAGGAATGGAAATTGATGATCAATTAGTTCATGAAGTGACAAGATTCTTTACATCAGAATTCATGCATCTGTATAATGATTTCCATAAAAAATATGAGATTTAAATATATTATATTGATTTAATGAAAGTATTTTATATATGCAGACCTGATGATAAATATGAAGTTTATCATCCATTATATATAACTCTTGATGAACAACAAGCAAGAGGATATTGGAGAATAATAAATGATGAATCTGTTCAAGCTATTATATGCAGTAAAGAATTAGTAAAAGATGAACCAATATTTAAGGGTGATCCTTATGGAGATGATGATAAAAGTCCATTATTAGAAACATTTGAATATACATTTCATAATCTTTATAACATATTTATAAAAGGAGATATGTCTGAAGAAGAATATGAAAAATATATTGAGTATTGGATAGATGGTAGACCAACACCTGAAAAGATATGGGAACTTAAATAAAAATGTAAATTTTTTATAATTTTTTATAATATTAACTATTTTATAATTATTATAAATTACAAGATAGTTTAATCTATCTTGAGCTACAAAAATATTAAAACATATAAATTATGAGCAACAAAGTATTTGGTATTGACCTGGGAACAGGTAATAGTTGTGTCGCCATTATTGAAGGCGGACAAGCTAAAGTTATTGCAAACGCAGAAGGTTCTCGTACCACACCATCTGTAGTTTTTATTAAAGGTGATGAACGTAAAATTGGAGGTTCCGCTAAACGTGGTATGATTATGAATCCTAAGAACACTGTATCTTTCATTAAGAGATTTATGGGTGCTGAATGGCAAGATCCTGATGTTCAGAAGATGCTTACTATGATTACTTATGAAGTAATCAACAAGAACAACAAACCTTACGTTAGAATTGAAGGAAAAGATTATTCTGCTGAAGAGATTTCTTCATATATCTTAGCAGACCTTGCAAAGGTTGCTTCAGATTATTATGGAGAAGAAGTAAAGGATTGTGTTATCACAGTTCCTGCATGGTTCAATGATGTTCAACGTAAAGCAACAAAACTTGCTGGTGAACTTGCTGGTTTGAATGTACATCGTATTATAAATGAGCCAACTGCAGCTATTCTTGCAGCAGGTATGGATAAAGAAGATAAGGAACGTCTTGTACTTGTAAACGATTTAGGTTGCGGTACTGAAGATGTATCTATTTGTGAAGTATCTCAAGGAATGGTAGAAGTACTTGCATCAGACGGTGATGTATTCCTTGGAGGTCAGAACTATGATAATGAAATTGTTAATTGGCTTGCAGATGAGTTTATGAAGGATCACGCTAATGTAGATCTTCGTAAAGATCCTATGGCATATGCTCGTTTGGTTGAATCTGCAGAAAAAGCTAAATGTGAATTATCAACATCTACATCTACAGAAATTAATCTTCCATATATTACAGTATTAGATGGTGTACCTCAGATGCTTGTAACGACACTTACTCGTGCAAAGTTTGAGCAGATGACAAAGAAGTATACAGATAAAGTAATTGAGATTGCAAAACGTGCTCTTGAAAAGGCAAAGAAAACATCTGCTGATATTACTGATATTCTTCTTGTAGGTGGATCATCTCGTATGCCTCAAGTTCAGGAAGCACTTAAGAATACATTTGGTGATAAATTGAATAAGTCATCTAATTTTGATGAAGCTGTTGCACTTGGTGCTGCAATTCAAGCAAAGGCAATTGTTAATCCTGAGGAATCAGATACATTGCTTCTTGATGTTACTCCTATTACTCTCGGTATTGAGGTTAATGGTAATATGATGGGTAAGCTTATTGAAGCAAACACAACAATTCCTGCAAAGAAATCTCAAGTATTTACAACAGCTGTAGATAACCAACCTGCAGTATCAATCGTAGTTCTTCAAGGCGAACGCCCAATGAGTAAGGATAATAAACAGATTGGTATGTTTAATCTTGATGGTATTGCTCCTGCTCCTCGTGGTGTTCCTCAGATTGAAGTAACATTTGATATTGATGCTAATGGTACATTAACAGTATATGCTAAAGATCTAGGAACTCAAAAGGAACAGCATATTACAATTAATGATTCTAATGCATTATCTAAGGAAGAGATTGAACGTATTAAGAAAGAAGCCGAAGAGCATAAGTCTGAGGATGCTGCTAAGAAGGCAGAGTTTGATAAGAAGAATGCAGCTGAAGGATATATCTATTCTGTTGAACGTTCATTAACTGATGATAATCTTAAGGATAAGTTTACTGATGATGAAAAGAAGCAACTTCAGGATTTGATTGATGCTGCCAAGAAGGCTATTGATGAAAAGAATGATTCTGAAATGTTTGCAAAGAAAGATGAACTTGAAAAGGTTTATCAACCAATTATAACTCGTATCTATCAGGAGAATATGCCTAAGGATGCAAATGGTAATCCTCAAGTAAATCCTAATATGTTTGGTAACATGTTTGGTGGACAGAATGGTGCTACTGGAGATAATCCATTTGGTGGAAATCCATTCCAAGCAGGAACTCCATTTACTGAAACAAAATAATTAAATATATTATTTTTAAAAAAAGGCTGGTTGGAAATTTTCAGCCAGCTTATTTTAAATTTAAATATATTTTATATTAAAATGACAATTCAACAGCTAATTAGTTCAGAAAATACAAATATAACTCCTCAAAGATATTGTGAGGCAGCTATATCTTATATTTATAATGCATTTGGAAATATTAATAGATCAAAAGAATATTGGTCTTTTAATAATTCAACTTTTGCAATACCATGGGAATCTGTAGAAGATAAAGAATCAGGTTTAAATATTGCTAAACAATTATTAGAATGTGCGATTAAACAACAAAATATAATTGATAATTCTAATAATACTAACAATGCTGCATCATCTAGTATAGTTAATTCAATTAACAGATTATTAGAAACTATTAATAAACAAATTGATATTATTAATACTACTAGTAACGAAATTAAAAATACTTCTAATAATACATCAATAATATTAACTGATCAAACAGGTCCAACTGGCCCAAAAGGTGACACAGGAGCAACTGGTCCAAAAGGCGATACAGGAGCAACTGGTCCAAAAGGTGACACAGGTTTACAAGGTATAACTGGTCCTAAGGGTGATACTGGAGCAAAGGGTGATACTGGAGCAAAGGGTGATACTGGTTTGCAAGGCCCAAAGGGAGATACAGGTTTACAAGGTATAACTGGTCCAAAAGGTGATACTGGAGCAACTGGCCCACAAGGTCCAAAAGGAGATACTGGTGCAACTGGTCCTCAAGGTCCTAAAGGTGATACTGGAGCAAAAGGTGATACAGGTTTACAAGGTATAACTGGTCCTAAGGGTGATACTGGAGCAACTGGTCCAAAAGGTCCTAAGGGTGATACTGGAGCAACTGGTCCACAAGGTCCAAAAGGTGATACAGGTACATTTGATTCATCTGCATTAGCTAATTATGCTACAACTGGTTATGTTGATCAAAAGATAGAAGCTTTAATAGGGACTGCCCCTGAAGAATTGGATACATTAAAAGAAATTGCTGATTGGATTAGCGAACATGGGGAAGTAGTTGGTATTAAAGGTGATACAGGTGCTAAAGGTGATACTGGAGCAACTGGTCCTAAAGGTGATACTGGAGCAACTGGTCCTAAGGGTGATACTGGAGCAACTGGTCCACAAGGTCCAAAAGGTGATACAGGTACATTTGATTCATCTGCATTAGCTAATTATGCTACAACAGGATATGTAGATGAAAAAGTACAAGAATATCTAAGTGATATAGGTGGAGGATCTGGTATTGTTGGACCACAAGGTCCAACTGGTCCAAAGGGTGATACAGGAGCAAAAGGTGATACCGGTGCACAAGGTCCAACTGGTCTAAAGGGTGACACAGGTGCACAAGGTATAACTGGTCCTAAAGGAGATACAGGTGCTCAAGGTCCTAAAGGAGATACTGGAGCAACTGGTCCACAAGGTCCAAAAGGAGATACTGGTACATTCGATGCTTCAGCATTAGAAGATTATGCAACAAAGACATATGTAGATAATAAAATAGGTACATTAGGTAATAAAGTTGATCCAGTTGAAGCTGAATATGAAGCAGTAGCAAATGGTACAACATTAACATCCGGAAAAACTTATTATACATCAGATACTGGAGCAGGTGAGTTTATATCTAATGGTACAGAGGTTGCAGATGGAACAAATTACTTTGAAATGACAGTTGAACCAGTTGAAGCTGTTCCTTATACTAATATTATTGATATAATATTAGATGATGAAGAAATAATATCTGCTGCTATGGCTGATTTAAATGATAGAATCAATAATATTAGTTCAACAGGTGCAGCAACAGGGTATGGTTCTACAGGGGATACTGGTCCACAAGGTCCTAAAGGTGATACTGGAGCAAAAGGAGATACGGGTCCAAAAGGAGATACAGGTCCTAAAGGAGATACAGGAGCAAAAGGTGATACAGGTGATCAGGGTGCAACTGGTCCACAAGGTCCAAAAGGTGATACAGGAACATTTGATTCATCTGCATTAGCTAATTATGCTACAACAGGATATGTAGATGAAAAAGTACTAGAAGTACTTGGTAGTGTAGAAGGTGGAGAAGGTATAGTTGGTCCACAAGGTCCAACTGGTCCAAAGGGTGATACAGGAACAATTGATTCATCTACATTAGCTAATTATGTTACAAAAACAGAAATTGAAGAGAATGATGAAATATTAGCTGTTGCATTAAATGATTTAAATAATAAAATTAAAAATTTAACAGAATATGTAAATACACTTGAAACAAGAATTGTTGCATTAGAAGGAAATACTGGAGCTTAATATTAAACATAATAAAAATTTATTAAATAATGAATAAAGATTTATATAAAATATTAGAGGTTGATAAAAATGCATCTGATGATGATCTTAAGAAAGCTTATAGAAAGTTATCATTAAAATATCATCCAGATAGACAAGGAAATAAGTCAGATAAAGAAAAGAAAGAAGCAGAAGAAAAGTTTAAAGAAGTTTCAATGGCTTATTCTGTTCTTTCAGATCATGATAAACGTTCAAAATATGATAGATTTGGAACAATCGATGATAATATGATGGATGGTTCTGGATTTGATATGGGAGATTTATTTAAGCAAATGATGTCAGGTTTTGGTGGATTCGGAGATATGTTTGGTGACTTTGGTAGACAAAGAAATCAACCTTCAGAAGCACAATCAATTCAGGTAAATATTCCTTTATCTATTGAAGATATATTTAATGGTTATGATCATGAAATTGAATATGATGCATTTGTTAAGTGTGATTCATGTAATGGTACTGGAGGTACTGGATTAGAAACATGCCCACATTGTCATGGTACGGGAAGATTTACTGAAGTTCAACGTACTGGATTTGGTATAATGCAATCAACACATGTTTGTAATCATTGTAATGGTACAGGACAAATTATAAAAAATAAATGTTCTAAATGTAATGGAGAAGGTATTATAAGAAAAAAGAAAAAATGTAGAGTTACATTTAGACCTGGAGTTTCTGATGGTGAATATAAAGTATTTACTGGATTTGGAAATGAAGGAAAGAATTCATACATAAAAAATGGTAATTTAATAGCAGTTCCTAGATATAATATTGATACTAATAAGTATGCTATAAATGATAGTGGAGTATATGAATTATTAGATATAAATTATTATGATTGTATTTTAGGTACAACTATTGAACATATATTACCAAATAAAAAGAAAGTAACTGTTAAAATTCCCGAATATTCTAAAGATGGTACACAAGTAGTATTAAATGGTGAAGGTATTAATGGTGGTAAATATATATTTATCATAAAACCAAAATTACCTACATATATTAAAACTAAAGAAAAAGAATTATTGAAAAAAATTAAAAATGAAAACTCATGATACTAGAATATGAAATATTGGAGGGAATTAAAAATCTTAGAGCAAAAACTGAGTTATTAGCAAATCCTTTGTATAGTGATTTTGTTGGTTCTCATTTTTGGGGTGATATAGATAAACAATTACAAGATATTGAATTTAAGTTATTAAAAGATAGAGAAATTTATAATTGGTAATATATGATAACAAATTATAATGTAATTGGAAAAAATTCAACATATAAAGAAGGGTGGGCATTATCGCTAAGTTCAATGTTAGCAGGATTATGCATATCTATAGGATGTATTGTTAATTTAATGGTAGGTGGTGGTGTTCTTGGTGCAGTATTATTTACATTTGGACTTATAACAGTAGTTCATTATAAATATGCATTATATACTGGTACAGCAGGATTTATTAGTTCATGCAAAGATTTATTAATATTATTTTGTTGGATATTTCTTGGAAATTTTATTGGGTGCTTAGTTACTGCAGAAGTTATTACATATGCTATTCCAGAATTAGTTGAAAAATCAAATAATATAATGGAATCAAGAGCACAAGTAGATATTTGGCAATCTTTTATAAGAGCAATATTTTGTGGATTCTTAATGACAACTGCAGTTAAATTTGCAAGAGAAAATCGTTGGTTACCACTCTTATTTGCTGTTCCAGTATTTATATTAGCAGGATTTTATCATTCAATTGCAGATTCATTTTATATGTGTGCATCTGATTATTTTATACAAAAAAATGAAATTGCTGCAGTTATACATCAAAATTGGGGAATGACAATACTTGGTAATTTTGTTGGTTGTAATTTGTATAGGTTGAAATTCTTAAAAGATTAATTTATGAGAGATCAAGTTTTAGAATGTCCAAAAGAAATTTATGTTGGTATTAGTGTATTAAAATGGGAAGATAATCCTTTGGCTTATGTTACTTATAAAAAGTCCAATGGTAAAATAGCTAAAGAAGTATCATTTAATAATTGGTGTGGTGAAAAATCTCCACGTAAGACTTTTGAAAATACACCTCAAAAGGGATTTAAAGTTTTATTTACTGTAGGTGGATGTAAATCTGGTTGGAATGTACGTCAAACATATTTCAGAGTTGTTGATCCTCGAGGATTTGAATTTGAAATTGTTGCAGATAACTTTGTAGATATATTACAAAATTCAGTTATCAATAAAGGTGTTATTGATGGCGAATTTGCTTATGGTTGGTATGGGGCAGGATTAATGTTAATAAATGGAAATGATCCAAGATATATAGAAGGTATTAAATCTAAGAATACAGAATTATCTTCAGAAAAGGTTAATAAGGATAATATTCAAATAGGTAGAGCTTATCGTCTTCGTGATCATAAAGAAGGATATTATCTTGGAAAATTAATGTGGCATGGATATAATGAAGGTTTAAAACCTCATAGTGATTATGAACATTATTACCATGTAGAAAATCCTATGCATACATTCATATGTAAAAATGAAGATTATGACAAAGGAGAAAACAAATTTGTATTTGTTGGATATAAAGAATATAAAAATATTAAGTTTGCTTTAGATAAGTCAATTTCTGAAGATAAGGTTAATGAATGTATAGAATTGTTTAAGAACACACCAAGAGGTTCTAAACTTGACAATATAGTATTCCCATTAGGTAAAAAAGATTCGTGGTCAAAAAAGAATTATCCTGAAAGATTTGAGGAATATTCAAAATGGGTAACTACTCCTTATGTAAACGAAGATACATATCACGATACTTCAAAATATAAATTCCAATATTGTTCAAGACGTTTCTTCTTGGAAGGAGATAATAGATTAGATACTATTATATCATTTAAATTTAAAGATGGAACTATAAAGAATTTCTTACATCAAACAGTTATATTGACTGATGATAAAGAACATCTTATTGAAGATGGACAAGTTGAACGTGTTGAGATAAATGAACATGAATATTATGGTAAACCAAAATATTACTATAATAATTCAACTTGGGTATCACATTTTTGTTATGAATGTTTTTATGTTCATGGTACACCAGAATGGAATGGTGATACAACTAAATTACGTCCTGTAGGTGGTAATGAATATCTTGGATCATACGAATGGGAAACTAAAACAAAAAATGGTAAGTATAATATACCACTAAATGTCGGTAAAACATACGAAACAGTTAAATTGAGAAAAGGATTATTAAATCTTTAAACATAATGTTGGGAATTAATTTTCTCAACATTTTTATATATTATTTGAATTTTTTAAATAATATACTATTTTATTAATATAAATTAAATAATTAAAATGGAAAAAGTACTTTATATTTACGGATACGGATCTAATCCGAATGATTCATTTACGATGAAAGAATTAAAAAAAGTAACTAATGAATTAGGATATGATTTGATTTCTATTAAATATGACCAGGAAGATCCTGATTGTGGTTTGAATGTTTTGGAAGCTTATATTAGAAACAATAAAATAAAATATGTAATTGGTCATTCACTTGGCGGATTTATTACATTATGTATTAATGAAAATGTAAAGAAGATTGTTATTAATCCATGTATGAAGCCACATTTAGAACTTCCTAAACTTGGCGAAGTTTCAAATAAGACTCTTTATGAATATGAATATCTTGAAGATTGGTTACGAAGTGGAGACGATACTCCTTGGATAAGCCAATTGGAAGATGTAATTGGTTTATTTGGAGACAATGATGAACTAATTGATTATTATGAAATGTTTAAAAGACAATATCCATTGACTTATAGAATTCATTCAGATCATCGTCCTAAAGCAGAAGAATATACTGAAGATATTAAAAATAAAATAAAGGAGTTCTTTAATTAGAGCTCCTTTTTTCTTTATCTTCTGCATCATATTTTCTTGCTAATTCTTTAAGTTTTTGACGTACTTCCTCAGGTACATTTACTTTTCCTTTAGGATTACCCATCATTAATTTTGTGTGAGGTTGTCCACCTATTTTACGAGTATAATAATATCCATCTGGTTTAATTTCAAGAAATTCTTTATCTTTCATTATTTCTTTAGCAATTGATGCAGGAACTGGCATAGCACCTTGATTAAACATTGTGGATACGGCTTTACCAGAATATTCACCCCAAGCTTGTCTATCAGGAATTAAATTATCTTCTACCATTATTTTCTTTAATGATTGTATGCCTAATTCTGTTCCATCATTACATGCATAACAAGCCTTTCTTCCACCACGTTTATCACTATAGAATATACCTGCCACTATTTTATTATTTTTACGAACTAATTTCCACATTGTAGTTTCATCTATTAATTGATCAACAGAATCCATACCTGCCATACCACCACAATATTCGTAAGTTTTTTGAAGCATTTTCCAAACTTCATCTGCGTATGGTTTCATATCTTCTTTATTTAAACAATTAACAAAATGTTCTGTGATTAATTGTTCATTAATATATTCATTAATATTTTTCATATAATATTGAATTTTTAAAAAATATTTCTATATTGTATTTATATAAAAATAAAAATTAAACAAATATGGGATACCCAATTAATTCAACATGGACTCGTCTCCGTGAAAAAGATATCAATCGTCTTAATGAGATTATTGATGATGAATATTGCATTGAGCAAGAAATTGGTAGAAAACTTCATATTATGAAAGTTTTTGAAAATCTACTTGAAGAGGAGTTTAATCATTTGAGATTTGACATTATTGAATCATTTATGAAAGCAACTAATTGGGAATGGTCATTCTATGAAAATGGAAAATCATTTTATAAGATTCCCGATAAGAATGATATGATTAAAATGATTAAACGAGAATTCTTTAACCATGCTTTATATGATATCATCGAACTTGGTAAAAAAGAATATACATGTTCAACTGGTGGATTTGTATTTAATGCTGGTATAAATGGTAACTATCCTTCTAAAGACAATTGTTATTTAAGTATTTGGTTTGATATCGCACATTTAATAGATTAATAATATATGCAGAAATATCCTTATTACAGTATAAACAGAGTTGAGGGTGGAATGCTTCCTAAACTTTTTAGAAATCGTCAGTATGATAAATTAGAAGATGTGGTAATTGCTTTTAACAAGTGGAGAGAAAATCATCCAAATATTGAAGGACAATATGTTATTCTGCATTATACTACATATTACACATCAAGAATCTGTATGATTTTTGAAGGAAGTACAATAACATGGATTGATTAAATATGAATAAGCAAAATAAAGATTTTGAAAAATATTTAAAAGAATATTACAATCTTGTTGATGAATGTGATAATAAAGGTATAAATTGGAATGAATTATTTTATATGTTTTGTATCTGTAAAGGATATATCACAAATAAGAAAGAAAGTCATGAACTTATTGAATGGGTTGATGATAATAATATAGAAATATATGATTAAATGAATAAGCCAATTAAGAATATATTATGTTTTGACCATTTATCTTTTGATATGATAATGGAGGATAATGGATGGACAGATACATTACCTGAAGGTGTGTCTGCAATATCAATATGTTCGCCAAATGAGGGTGATCTTGCAGAACATTGGTTTAAAAATGATTATAATGTTATTGGGGAATATCATAACCCAAGAGTATTTAATCTTGATATAGATGATATAAGTCCATTTTGGTTTGAAAATCATGAAAGCAAATGTTATGATGATTCATTGGAATTATATAATGAAGGTAAAGTAAAACAATCAAATATTTATTTTAATCATCTTTACATTTCTGGTGATGATAAACAATATGTAGATATATTGCATTGTCTTGATTATGAAGAGTCATTTAAATTAGTGAATTGGATTGATTGGAGACTGAAATATGATGATACTATTTATGTTCATTGCGCTGTGGGTGCTAGCCGAAGTCAGGGTGTTGTAAGATATATTGTTGATACTTATGGTAATGATTATGATATTAAACTTAATCCATATAATCCAAACAATACTTATAATCCGCATGTTGTAATGATGTTAAAAAGAGCTTACAGAGAATTATATATGAATGACATTGATGATTCTTATTTTGAAACTGCTCCAATGAAATTTAATGAAAATATTAAATTAAATTTGTTATGAGAATCCAAGAAATAGCTGAAGAACTTGTAAATTTGACTACAAAGGAAGTTAATGAATTATCTCATGTAATGAATCATGGAGATATGGATATGCCTCAATTGAATACAGAATCATATCGAATTTATGATAATAATATTGAGAAAATTAAATCTCCAAGAGAATATGGAGAATCAATTAGACACAGAAATTGTAAAAAACAAAAAAGATAAATATTATGACAACAGATAAATTAATTATTGCTTATAAAGTAATAACGAAACTAATGGAAGAACATAACTTTACAAAGGATACTTCTTTCGTAAGAGTTAAGAACATTATTTCTACATTAATTTGTGATAAACTTACAGAATATGCAGATAAAGTAGAAGATGATAATGCTGATGCAATTTCTGTAACAATTGAAGAAACTTCTAAATAAATTTATATGAGACAACGTAAATTCATTATAGTAAAAGATTGGGACGGTAAAAATATTGAAATTCGTATCGGATATCCTATTTATCATCGTGATTTATTAAATAAGTCTGATGAGAAAAATAATATTGATTGTTATGGAGGCGGCCGATGGGATGTGAACTTTGAAAACAAGACAATCAAACTTTATGGACATTCCGATGATTTTGGAAAACCAAGTAAAAAAGATATTGAAGTAGCAATTAAGAATCTTGATATGCATTCATGGTGGCAAATATCTCATGCTATTGAAGCATCATATGATAAAGATATTGATGAAAATGAACTTTCAACATATAAATTTAAAATTGACTATTAATTTTTTAATTTTTTCTTAATAAATTTTAATTAATTAATTTTTTTTCTATATTATTATATATAAAATCAAACAACAATGAAAAAAGATATAGCAGATATTCTTTGTAATCAGATTATCGATAATGGTTTGATAATTAATGATGCATATAAAGTTATTAATGAATCAGAGTTTTTAACACATAGACCTGAAAAGTTTATTGCACGTATATCATCAATACAATCATATTGTTATGTATTATATTATGATTATCAACTTGGTAAAATTGATAATGATGGTATTAATGATAAAATGATTACTCTTATGAATGGTGTTGTAGATTACAAAAATTCATATACTAAATATTCATACGGATATAAAGTAATGAATTCTATACTTAGTGTTTTGATTGATACATTTAATGATATTAATAATTAAATATGAAAACAATTAAATTGACTGATGAAATGGTTGAACGTTTAACTCATTTCTATAATTTACCAGAATATAATGAAGATGATGATTATGAAACTGCAATGGAAATTGTTCATGAATTAGCATTGGAACTTAATAAGAAGTAATTAACCAATAATAAACAATATAATGAAGAAATTCGAAGTAATCAGAGAAATTTTTGAAACTATTTTACGTGTAGGTTTTAATGATGATAAACAGGATGCTATTAGTGGGTATACACGAGATAAGATGAATAATCCTGTTTATGTCAAAAAGGTAGCTTTCAATGATGCGGGTCAGATTGATTCAATTGCGGTAACTGCATTAGAAAGTGATTTTTCAGATGCATGTGATTCAGATATTCGTATTGCATTTAAGGGTAACATAGGCAAACGAGTTATTCTTTATGCTAATGAAGTTGAGTTTTCTGTTCTTCTTGAGATTCGTAATTATCTTCGAAAGTATTATGGAATTGATGAAGATGTTTATGCTTGGCAGTGTATTCATAATGCATGGGATTTGATTGAATCAGAAGGTAAGGAGGTTAATCTTCCAAACAAAGAGCTTAATCATATATTGAAGAAATATTATGAAGTATTTGTTTCACCTAAAGTAAATAAATAATAATTAAAGTACTTAAAAAATATATAAATATGAAATATTTAGGTATAGATTATGGGTGGCTTATTGAAGGATTTGATATTCTTCCATGTTTAAGCATTACATGGATGACACTTAAAGATGGTAGATATCACGATGTACGATTTTCGTGGTTTAGATGGTATTTTACTATTGGTCAAATAAAAAATAAACTTAAAGAACGGTGATATTAATTAAATAAATTAACAAAAATATATAGGAGAAAGAAACTATGAGTAAATTTAATTCCACAAAGAAGTCTTCTACTTTGAAGACAAATCAAATTAGTGTTGGTGAAATTGCAGGCCGTGTTACAAACACTGTAGCTGCACAGTCAAATATTCAATTACTTCGTAGAGCAGTTCTTGCTAACTTGCTTTGGGAGAATATTGCATATATGGATGGTCAGAAAGTTGTAGATGAAATTATTCGTCTAGTTCCTCTTTGTGATCCTAATGATGTTGCACTATTAACAATTGAAGCACGTACTATGCAAAAACTTCGTCATACACCTTTGTTCCTTGCAGTTCAAATGTGTAAGCATGATGGTACACGTCCTTATGTTAAAGATGTACTTCCTAAGATTATCACACGTGCAGATATGTTGACTGACTTCCTTGCACTTTATTGGATGGATGGAAAATGTCCTATCTGTAATTCTGCTAAGAAAGGTCTTGCTGAGGCATTCCATAACTTTAATGAGTATAAGTTTGCTAAGTATGACCGTGATGCTGAAATTAAGCTTCGTGATGTAATGTTTATGGTTCGTCCAAAGCCAGTAAATCAACTTGAGGAAATTCTTTTCAAGAAGATTGCTGACCGTACTCTTGAGACTCCAGAGACATGGGAGGTATTACTTTCAAAAGCACATAATGCTGATGAGAAGTGTGCTGTATGGGAGAAACTTATCGATGAGGGTAAGATTGGTGGTAAGGCTATGCTTATGAACCTTCGTAATATGCAATCTGCTGGTGTTCCTCGTCCAACAATTGTAAAAGGTCTTACTGAACTTAAGGGTGCAATGTTGCTTCCACTTGACTTCTTAAAGGCTATGCGTGAAAGCTCAGGTCTTGAGAGAGAAATTGAGGATGCAATGCTTAAGACATATGAGAATATGCCAAAGCTTCCTGGTAAAACTCTATTTATTGTAGACGTATCTGGTTCTATGGGTTCAATTACATCAAGTGGTTCTTACTTTAGCCGTATGGACCAAGCTGCTGCAATGGCAATGCTTGCTGCTAATCAGTGTGAAGATTTTGAACTTGTATGTACTGCAGGTAATGATGGCTCATTAACTGAGAAGCATGAAAGAATTATGTATCCTTCTAAGGGATTCAAGTTATTCCAGGAGATCAATGATATGTACCGTAAACTTGGCGGTGGTGGTATCTTCACATATCAATGTCTTGAGAAGCTTCGTGAGGAACTCGGTAATAAGATTCATGATTATGAAAGAATTATCATATTCTCAGATTCACAGGATATTGATGTATCTAACTGGAGATCTCCAAACCATAATAAGAAACCACGCCCATTTGGTAAGTACAATTACATCTGTGATGTATCTGCACATACTCGTGGTATCAACTATAAGGGTGTATGGACTGCAGAAATTTCTGGTTGGTCAGAACATTTCTTGACATACATTGCTGCATTTGAGGGTATCGAGAATACTTTTGGAGAGCTTAACTAATAAATAGGGGGACAACATCCCCTTATTTCATTTTTAACATAAACAATTATAATATGGAAATTGCACAGATTATTTGGTTAGTTATTTGTGGTGTTGTAATTATTGCTGGTTTTTCACTTGGCTCATATTATTTGAGTGAATGGAAAGAAGCTTGTATTAATTATGCAAAGTATTCAACAAAATCAGAAGTTAATTTAAAAAAGAAAGATGATAATAAGTATATTGATACTTATGAATCTGAAATTGCGGAGAATCTTGTTCAAAAACAAATTTGTTTGCCTGTTTGGTCAGTAAGTTTTATTTTAGTTTTTGTATTTCTTGGTATTGTTGCATGGACTTTATTTAAGTGACATAATGTAACATAAACATTATTTAAGTAAATTATGAATAAAATTGATATTGTAAATATTAAAAAAGAATTAGCAAAACGTAAAGCTGCTAATTATAAATGGTCTGAAAATGGAGATATGTCTAAAGACGACATAATGCTTCGTACAACAAAAGAACTTGAAAATTTAATAAAAGATTTCGATAATAATAAAAAAATAATTGCTGAACAAGAAGTCAAAAAATTAGTAAATGAGATTTTCACTGAATTTAGTGACAATCCTGACGATAATATGATTGTTCTTGGTGCTTGTAATTATTATCATGATTCTAGACATGTATATGAATCTGATGACCCATTAAATTCAATTTATTTTGATGGATTTGAACATCAATATAATAAACTTGCTTACCCAATTGGATGTAACTGGGAAATTCCTTCATGGGATAATAAGAAAGCTAAAGATAAAGATAAATATGAGAAATTACAAGAATATATAAAAAAAATTATTCCTTATCTCAAAGATCTTGGGTTAGAATCAATTTATGATTACTGGGATAAAAATAATGATGCATTAAATGAATGCTGGTATGGAGTACATGGTATAACAAAAGATTATCAAATAGTTGCATTTGTTATCAGGGATGATGGTATGCTATGTGAAGAAGAAAGTTTTGATACATTTTATAATTCTATACTTTATAAAATTAAATAATCTAATACTATTTTATATATAATGTTTCTTAATATATAGAAGCACCGTCGGATATGTTCATAAATATTTTGAATGTATCCGACATTTTTTCTTTTGAAATTATTTAAATATTATATAAAAATACTATATTATTTATATAAATCAAATAAATATAAAATATGAGACATAAAGAAATTTTAATTCGTGAGTATTTTTCATTAAAGCATGAATATGATATTAATGAAGGAGATAATGCACTTGCTATATTTCCTGCAGTACCATCTGAAGATGAAATTAATGAATATTCTCGTGAATTTAAAGTAATTGATCTTCAGGATAAAATTGAAGCTGTTAAGAATGCTATTGAGAAGCAATCTGAAAAGATTAAGATTAAGAAATATTTTGAAACACCAGAAGGTATGGAATATAAAAATGCAATTGAAACAAAAATAGAATCACTTACTGATACTTATAAGACAATTGAAAATTTATATGTAAGTAAGCTTTCAAATTTAGTTAATAATTTTCTGGGTAATAATTTTACTTCAGAATTTTGGTTTAATTATAAAAGTTGTAAAGGAGAAATTGGTATTATAAATAATGATGAAGACCGTCCGGGATTCACATTTAAATTTGGTCATTCATTTAATATTTCTTACGATAATGTTTTAGGTAATTATAATAAGGAAACACATACATATGATCATGAATATAAATTAGAACTTAATTATGGAACATTAGGTGCATTTGATTTAATTAAAGATACTGATAGAATTAATTATATAACTGGTTTTGGTAAATTTGTTTCAGCAACAGATATTAAATTATCAATGGTTGAACTGATGAAATCTGGTATTTCAAGACTTAATGAAATTAATGATGAAATAATTAAATTAACTAATAAACTAAAACATCCAGAATTTTAATTATCCATATTGTAATAAATCAAATAAATAATGAGATACATTATCAAAGATTTAGTGAATAAAGAATTTCTTTATAGTGGAAATGTTTTCTTTGAATACACAAAGGATATTTTTAAAGCCAAGAATTTTCAAACTGAAAAAACAGCTCAGAAATGGGTTGATGAAATTAATAAAAACCGAAAACTGCATGGTAACAGCACTGTTCGTGATTTGAAAGTTGTCGGTATTACAATTAATGAAATTGAACTTTAATTATGAATAAAGAAACACTTCATTTTACTGTTGGACCACTTATTGGTGAGCAGCTTCTTGATATTGCACAGACAAATATTTCTAAGGGTAATGTTGAGTATGGAGCTAATGTATATAAAGTAGCATTTCAGGGATTTACTGATGAGTTGACTATTAAGGTATTAAAAAATCAATTAGTTGTTGTTACAGATAAGGATGGAACAAGTATATCATTATCTGATGATTCAAAATTGATTAAAGAAAATGCCCATAATATTCTTGATTGGGAATGTATTATGAAGGAAAGACATAATAATCTTAAAGATCTTTTACAGAATCTTTTGGACACTGAAAAAACTTTCAATAAGTATTATATGGGTAACATTCGTGATTATGATATGCTTGAAATGATGAAGCGTTACTTTACTGATGAACAACTTTCTGTTATTGGTATTCATAATATTGCTGCTCGTATTTGTTGTGCTCCTGATTGTAAGATTTGTTCCAAGGGTAATTCAAACCCACAGTCAGTTTGGGAAAAGGTTGAAGGAAGGGTTGAAAGATATCTTGAAGATCCTGAAGGATATGAATATGATATACCAACAAAATGGGAAATTATTCTTGTATTGACTGTTAAGTATAACAAACTTATTCGTATGCTTCATAAAGAATATATGAATTATGAGAATACATATTTATTCCTTATTGAACATGATTTTATTAAAAAGCCATTATATAATGAAACATTCATTGAGAATGTAATTTCTACTCTTGTAAAATTTTGTGATACTGGAGAAGGTTATTATCATCCACTTTGCAATACAGGTCTTTATGGATATAAGACAGATCTTTATAATGATCTTATGAAGACTAAATATGGGAATGAATTTGCTAAAAATGGAATAATTAAGAAGGATATTCTTGATGGATATGATGCAGGATGGCTTTCTCCAGATGGTGAATTCTATGGAGCAAATGGTGAAACATCAGCAATGATTCATATGAATTTGGCAGATCAATTATATGATGGAAATAGTACTTATGCTAATAAAATGAAAGAGGATAGTGTTTCAAAATTTGGTGGAATTGACTCACCAGACTATTGGCTTGAAAAGCATGGTTGGGTAAAAATTCACCATGATGATTGTTATGGTGCATTTATTGGTCATCGAAATGAGGAGCCAACACCTGATTATCCGTATGCATACAATCCTACAGATATTCAGATTAAGATGATTTGTAATTACGCCGATAAATTTTATGGAGGTAAATTTTACACTGAAGCAAATGCACTTGGCAGAAATTTCCATACTGAACCATTTTCTACTTATGCTGTAAGACAGATGGATGATATTAAGTTACACGAAATTTTTGGGAGCTAATGAAAAGATTTATTTCGTTTGCAATTTTTAATTGTATTGGTGTATTTTGTATTTCATATGTATTTCCATATATGAGTACTAAACAATTATTAGGATTAATTTTTGGTATTCAATGGATAGCTTCAAGTTTAGATTTTTTAGATCACATTGATAAAAAAGATTGATTATGAAAACAAAATGGTTACGAGAATTTTTAACAAAAAGAGAATTTCTTAAATGGATTGAAGAACATATTAACGAAATTGATTTTAATGAGGATGTAATTACATTAGAATATTATCTAAAGGATGAATATTAATATGGAAGTAGTTAAAGATTACGTTGGTAATATATTAAATATCGGAGATGATGTTGTTGTGTTATCTTCAGGAAATTCAAGCTGGAGAAAAGGTAAAGTAACCGGATTTACTGAAAATTGGACAGGACATACAAAAGTACAAGTTGAATATAATGATCATTGGTATTGTAACTTGAAACATTGGGAATTAACAGGTACTTTGACAAATCCAAATCCAACAATTAAATTTCGTACAAAACCTGTTAAAACTTCAATAGATATATTTAATGTTGTTAAACTTTTACCAGAATATTTAGAAGGTTAATGATAAGATATCTATATTAATTTATATATGAGTAAAAGAGAAAAATCAACAATATTATATAGTCGTAATGGTATTAAGATTACACGTGTAGATTTTCTTGATATGACAAAATGGTCAAATCAAAAAGATCTAAATATTTTTGTTGCTAATACTATTACTACATGTCTTAAATCAAAAGAAGATAATATTGAAGTAATTTCAGGTAAACCTGCATGGGATGAAACTATTAAACATGAATCTCCTCTTGGTTTTTATTACTATGAAACGATTCATCATCCAGCAATAGAACAAGAAGTAAAATACAATAATAAATTTGGTACTGCTACATATAGGATGTATACTTTCAAATATGATAATAAAAGATTTGAATTGTCATACCCAATAAAATGTGGTGATGTTTCAATTAATAGAGAAACACGTCCATGGGATATTCTTCCGGGATATAAAGGTATTATTGAACACTTTATTACTGACTTATATAAGGAAGTAAATAAATTCTTTGAAGTTGCAGAAGTTAATAGATTAAACTATCGTATTAGAGAAAAGACGTATGGTTATAATGGTCATGAAGCAGAATATGCAAAAGACATGTCATGGGTATATGATGTTAAAAAACAAGTTATGATTGATTTATTTGGAGATGAAAATGGTCCTGAAGGATTAATTAATTATAATGACATCAAGATTGAATCACATGGTTTTGATTTGAAAGAATCATTTAGAAAAAGAAAAGAATCATAATTATGGAAAAATTACCAGAACATAAATATAGGGGTAATTGGACATTTTGGTGGTATGTAAAACGAAATTATCATATTGAACGTCCAACAAAATATTGTGTCATTTTCAATATATGGAAAGATAAGTTAGAATCATTTTCATGTACTGAATTTGATACATTAGATGATGCTTTAGATGAAGCAAAAGAATTAAACAAAATGTATTCAAGTACTCCAAAGCCATTTAAGAATTATCATGAAAAAGGTAAATACAAAGATGGACGTGGCTGGAGATATGATCCTTACGATTGGGATTTTTCAGATGGTCGTCAATTTTGGGGTTATATTGTACTTGATATGATTGAACATAAATTCATTAAGATTGTTAATGGATTACATATGTCCACATATACTATATCTACAACCAAACCAACTTTAGCTAAATATGATATGTTCTTTAGAGAGGAAGATGAAATTCCTGATGATTATCTTTGGGATGATAGAGGTGAATATAATGGATGGCTCCAATTTAGATGGGGTGATAGAAAGAATGCAATTGATTATATAGAACCACCAAAAAAGGAACGCTCGGGTATTGTTGAAATAAGAGAGTTTTATGATGAAGCAACAGATTCATATATTAAAAAGAAGGTAAGAGTTGTATATGTTGATTGGAATGATCCATTACCTAAAAAGGAAAAAGGAATAATTTATGAACGTCCAAACAAAGAACCTGTAATATTCCCTGGAGATTTTGGATATACCGGTGATTTGAATATAAATGAATGGTCACTTACTGAAGAAATTGCACATGAAGAATATAATAATGAAATTAAAAAATCTAAATCATCAATTGCCGATATGTTAGGTGATAATAATCCATTACTTAAACTTAAATTTAATTAATATGAGACATAGATATATATTTTGTGGAGTAGTCTGGGAACAACCAGAAATTTGTAATTATAGACTTATTTCAAAACCAACATATTCACATGGAAGTTTTGTTAGAGTAAATATTCCTGATGATTTACAAATAGATCATTATTCAGGAGATAGCTATTCTACAACTAATGATAATCGTTCAATTCATGAATTGGGTTGTGATTGTTATATTCTATATAAAGGTAAATGGAGAAAATTCAATTGGCTTAAGAATATAGAACCACATCAATGGTTTAGAGTTCTAGAACATATATTTGGTGTAAGAAATTGTTATGATGAAAAAATAGGATATACTGATGATGTTAAACAATGGTCAGAAATATTTTATAGTAAAGAACGTATAGAAATGTCAGATAAATGTTCAAGAAATGAATATAAAAGGCATTATCCAACAGTTAAAGAAGATAAAAGAGGACTTAAATTGAAAGTTAATTTAGATAAAAGCGAGCAAACAATTGAATTTCTTCGAAAAGGATCTGGAGAAGATGAATGGCTGAAATTCTATGATGAGTTCAAAAAAGAATTAGAAGAAAATCCTAATAAAGAAATTTGGTGCGAATAATATGAAAAATACTGTACTTTGGCGACGACATATTCCTGATAGTATTTTTGAAGAATGTATTTGGTGTGATGATGATCCAGAACTTTGGGAAAATGAAATTGAAGCTGAATTAGATAGAAGATTTTGGCCAAGATTATGACAATATTGTATATTATAATTATCGTTTTAGTATTCCTTGCAGGTTTTTTAATTGGTCGAAAAACAAATATCATAATTCATAATGAAGATGATATTGAAAGGGGAAGAGAATTAGAAAGAAGAGAAAATGAATTTAGAAAACACATGCGTGCAAAATATCCTGATTGGATGCCACCAAGAAGTGAATACGAAGAAGGATATAGAAAAATAAGAAAGGAAGTTTTAGAACATTATTGATATGATTTTAAGTATAGATTTTAGAACAGATATACCAGCTTTTTATTCAGAATGGATATTAAATAGATTTAATGAAGGATATTTAATGTTTCGTAATCCTGCAGCACCTAATACTGTTCATAAAGTAATTCTTGATAAAGAACATATTGAAGGTATTATTTGGTGCAGTAAGGATTATAGACCTATTATACCAAGATTACATGAAATTACAAATAAATTTCCAAGTATATTTCATTATACAATAACAGGTTATGGAAAAAACATTGAACCAAATGTTCCTAACCTTGAACAGTCAATTTATACGTTTAAGGAATTATCTTTAAGATATGGAAAAGAAAAAGTAATATGGAGATTTGACCCTATATTTTATATGAAAGAATTTGGAGAAACACAAACACTTCAAAGATTTGAAAATATATGTAAAGAGTTACATAATTATACTGATAGAGTTATTATCAATTTTTGTTCACCATACGAAAAGGTAAAACGAAACTTTAAAGATGTTATATTCTTAAATGATATCCAAAAATTTTTCTTGATATTAAATCTTTCAGGTATATGTAAAAAATATGATTTCAAATTGCAGACTTGCGGAAATGGTTTACAATTTAAGGAACTTAAAGGGGTTGAAGTAACAGGATGTTTGGATGAACATGCATTAAACTTAATGGGAATCTATCCTAAGTCAAAAAATAAAGCAACAGATTGGGGATGTTTATGCTATCCAAATACATCAGTAGGAGTATATAATACTTGTATGCATAAATGCAAATATTGTTATGCATCTGTTGATTTTAATAAATGTGAAGAGAATTATAAAAATCATGATCCAAAATCTCCATTATTGCTGGGTAATTTATATCCATCTGATACAATTATTGAAATGAAACCTAAAATTTTAAATACAGGACAACTTAAATTAGATTTTTAATTTTTTCATATATTATTTGAAATTTTTATACATATATTCTATATTATATTTGTAATCAATAAAAATTAAATAATATGAATACTTTTATTAATGCTGTTCAGTTTTTGAGAAATGTTATTGTTAATTTTCAGAATTATTCTTTTTTGAAAGAGAATGGTTATTCTTTTACTGATATGATTACTTCTGAGTTTCATGTTTTTAACAATAAGATTTAATCGATATGAATACAAAATTTCAAATTCAGATTAAAACTCACAATTGGGAAGGTGGTTCTCCTATAATTACTAAAGAAATTTCACTCAATGATTTGGGTAAGTTTACTGAATTGATTAAAAAGATTAATCAAAATTCTGGTAATAAAACATGGAATTGGTTTAATGGATTACCTGATAAATGGGATGGAAAACATTACGTACTTGATACATGGCTTCTTTGTAAACGAATGGAAGAATGGTTTGATTATAAAGTTAACGACGTTAATCTTATAAAAGAGTTTTTCCTTCGTTTTACTCCACATGGTTGTGACGGTATTGAATATATTAAAATTTTTAAGGTAGAAGAAATCACAGAGTATTAAATATTATAAACATTATGAGTAGTAATTTTTCATTATCTGAAATTGGACAAATTGTTTATATGATTGGTTCAAAATTTCATGTTCGTGTTAATAAGTGTGGTAATATTTCTATAAAACCAATTTACGGTAGTTTTAATAATGAATTCTGGGTACTTAGTAAAGTAAATGGAAATTATTTTTGGAGAAGACATTGTGATGGAACATTTGGGAAAATCAGTCATCCATTAAATCAAGTTAATCGAAAAAGAATTAGTCCAATTCATAAAGATGTCTATAATGGTATAACATATTGTTGGTATACACGTCAATGGGATATTAGAAATTGTGAAATTGCAACATTCGATGAAGCAATAAATTATTTTATAAATTATTTAAAAAAATATAAGAATTACTAATAGATGAAATTATTTAAGAAAACTATAAAAGTATATATTGGAGTTAATAAAGATAATTCAATATCTTTACATTCGGAAACCCCAGTTAAAGATGAAGAACGTGGTATATGGGTTTCGCGTTATCCATTTTGTAATTCTATATTATATAATGAATTATCAAAAATGATTACAAAGTCAGCATTAAGCTGGGAATCTGAACCAGAATTGATTGAAGTTAATATATAGAATTATTTCATTCATAGATAGCAGTTATTCATCTTCTAAGCTTATAAAATTAGTTTTTAATATAATTTATAATATCACAAAAATAAACATTTTTCATAAGCTTAGAAGATGAATTTTTACTATATAAAATTATAAAAATATTTACATTATATTATGATATATGAAAAATATGATAAATTTGAATATAATTATATAAAACTTAAATCTAATATTTCAAATTCTATTGAAATACTTAATAGTTTAGGTCAAGAAGGATGGGAATTGATTAACTTAGAATTACCCAAAGAAACAGGAGATATTTATAAAGGATTATTGAAACGAAAGATTATATGCACTAAAGTACAATGATTTGTGAAGAATGTAAATTTGCAGACTGGGATTATCATTTGTTTTTTAAATTACATTAAGAGTTATGAATATTATTCTGAACAGTTTGATATTCATTGTAGAAAACTTAATTGTTTTTTAATTGAAGATGATATACCTGGTAATTGTAGATTTGGAGAACATGGTGAAAATAATTATTCTCATATATGTAAGTTATATTATGATAACTTGAAAAGGTTTAATGAATTACTTCGAAAGTTTAGGGAAAAACATAAAGAAGAGGAAGAACTTAATGAAGAGAAAGAATTTAAGATGTTCGTAGAGTATCTTAAAGAATATGATAATGAACTATATAATGAAATGCAAGACTGATGACAAATTATTGTAAACAAGAACGATTAAAAGTATATAAGTTATATCTTGAACATATTAAATTAGGTACTCAGGAAACTTATAGAAATTATAGTAGAGCTGTACAAGATTTTAAAGATAGATTTCATAAAAGATTTGATCCACTTTATTTATATGATGAATATGATGTGTGGGGTATAACATGGCATGATTCAAAAGAAAATCCAATGATGCCAATAGAACTTATAGATAAATATAAAATTGTAGATTTTGAATTAGTTAAAATATGAAAGTAATATTTCTTGATTTTGATGGAGTAATAACTACTCCTGAAACTAAATGGAATATAGGATTAGTCTATGTAAAACGTATTAAAGAAATATGCGATAAAACAGAAGCTAAACTTGTAATATCTTCTTCATGGCAACGATATGGAGGAACAAAAAATATGTCAAGAGAAGAAAGAGTTGATTATTGGTTTCAAGGAATATTAATGAAAGGTTATCGAGGATATATTAAGAAATTTTTTAAAGATTATACATATGATATGTCAGGTCGTTTTTATGGTGAATATGGTAATGTTCGTGGTAGTGATATAAAATCTTGGTTAGTCCGTCATCCTGAAGTTACTGATTATGTAATTATTGATGACGAAGGAGATATGTTAGATGAGCAGTTATTTCATTTTGTACAAACAGATTGGGTATTTGGTATACAAGATAGAGAAGTAAAACTTGCTATAGATGTATTAAATAATAAAAACCCAAGAAACTCTCATTGTTTAAATGATATATTAAAATTTAAATTTTGGATATCTCTTGGACATGGAAAAGTTGATAATTATAAAGAAATAGTTGAAAAATATTCACCTTATAAAGATAAATAATAATTATATGAAAGGACCATCATTAGAAAGACAATATAATAAAATTCAAGAAGAAATACATAATAAGATTGAAAATTATAAATCAAGTGAAATTTATAAAACTACTAAATTTACTGATATAAGAGATGGAATGGTAGAGTCATTTCAGAAATTTGATGTTCAAGAACAATCATATGATTGTGCTGATTATCCTGGAGTAGGAAGTTGTACAGTTATGCCAATTAGGTATAGTAGATGGGAATTATATAAATTTGATGAAGAGAAATTTGAAATTTGTAAAACTAAAAATCTTAAAGAACTTAATTGTAAAGAATGCCAATGCTGTGGATTATGGGATATTGATGGGCATTATAAAATTCCATGTTATAATATAATGAAAATAGGAATAGATTTATGAAAGTTATAAATATTAAATAGTTTTTAGTATGAATCATAAAAATTTAAAAGACAGAACATTATTTAAAAGAAATTATTATGCAGTATCTTTAAAAGAAGGATATGTAGAAAAAATTTTAAGTGATAAAATTAAGCAAATAAAAGAAACTGGAGAATATGAATTTACTATAACTTATGATTATTATGATCATAAAGAAATTTTACCATGTAAAATTATAGTTGAAGAGATTGATACACATAAAAGATATTTTGAATTAACATAATGAAAGTTATATTTCTTGATTTTGATGGTGTTATAACAGTTCCTCCTAAGTGGTATCTTAAAGCTGATAAGATAAAATATATCAAGCAAATTGTAGATACAACAGGAGCTAAAATTGTTGTATCATCATCTTGGCGTCATACAAATGTTCAAAAAACAATTGATGATATTATTGGTAAGACAAAACGTTGTCCAAGAAATAAAATGTTTTATTGGCTTATTGATAATCTTTATGATGTAACTCCATGGATTTGTGATAATAAATATAATGAAACTGGTAGAGGTGGAGAAATACAGACATGATTAGATAATCATCCTGAAGTTGATAATTATGTTATATTGGATGATGATCATGATATGTTAGAATCTCAATTATTTCATTTTGTACAAACAAACTTTGAAGATGGTATAACAGAGCTTGAAACAAATTGGTGCATCAAAATACTTAATAGAAAATATTTTCAAAATTCAATGGCAATTAATTTTACATTAAGATATGAACATTTAAAGAAATGTTATGGATTACCTAATAGATTTGAAGAAATTTGGAAATTTAATGATCATTGTAAAGATTTAAAAAATAGATAAGAATGAATTTAATTATGAAGTTTGGAGAATTTCTCCATAAGCATTTTGAAGATTTTACTAAACAATTTGTATTGATACTTGCATTTATAGGAATTATTTGTGCAATTATAGGACATTATGGGACTGTAGGATTTAACTGGAAATGGTTTTGTTTTTTTGAATTACCTCTTTACATATTTTGTATTTGGGCTTTATATTCAGCATATAAGTTATATAAACAAATTAAAAATTTTAACAAATGATTAAGATTTTACCTTTGAATAAAAACAATTTTAATCCAAAGAATAAATATTTTTTGGAAGTTTCCATTGGTTATGGAGAACATTGTGATGATACATATACAGAAAATATAATTGAAATTAATGATAACCAAGTATTAAACAAAAAGTATGATGAAGATGGATTTCCTATTGATGATGAAGGGTTTGTTGATTGGAATTATTATATTACTGTTAAAGAAGCTGAATATCTTGTAAAATTTTTCAAAAAGATTCTTGAAAAAATGGATCATATTGTCCTTAATGAAGGAATTAAGGATTATTGGTTTGAAGATGAATTGACAAAATCAGAAATTAAGGAATTAAAAGAGATATATGATAAATATAACAATTATTTGTTTAATCCTCGGATAGATAATAATTGGTATGGAGTTGTATCTGTTAAAATCATTTATTATGATGAATACGGAGAATTACATAATTGTGAAGTAATTTAAATATAAAAATATTACCTATGAAAGGACCGTATGTGATATTGGATATGATGTATTTGACACTAATGAAGAAGGAAGACAATATACATTAAAATGTATTGAGATATTTAAAAAAATATTAAATATAGTAAGAAATAACCATGAATTATAGAACATTAAATGATTTAAATACACTTATTTTAAATAATTTATATAAGATACCTAAAAATATAGATTTAATAATTGGTGTTCCAAGATCAGGATTATTAGTAGCTAATTTATTAGCATTATATTTAAATAAAAGAATTTCAACACCAGAATTATTTTCAAATAATATTATATTATCTAATGGTATATCAAGGCCAATTGATAATAATGAGATTAAAACAGTTTTAGTTGTTGATGATTCTTGTAATACTGGAAATTCATTTTCAAAAACAAGAAAGTTATTATCTAATAATTCAAATATTGATTATATATACTTAGCTGCATATACTACAAATAATGGAAAAAATTTTTTAGATATTTATTTTGAAGTTATAGAATGGCCTAGAATATTTCAATGGAATATTATGAATAGTTGGATTAATAAAAATGCTATTTATGATTTAGATGGTGTTTTATGTGAAAATCCTAAAATAGATGATGATGGGGAATTATACATTAAAGAAATAATAAATGCAAAGCCTAAATTTATTACAAAATATAACATTAATATTATTTGTACATGTCGTTTAGAAAAGTATAGGAACATTACTGAAGAATGGCTTAAGTCTAATAATGTTAAGTATAATAATTTAGTTATGATGCAATATAATACAAAAGAAGAACGAGTAAAAGCTAATTGTCATGCACAATTTAAAGCAGATGTATTTAAAAAATCATCATCAAACGTGTTTTTTGAATCAGACTACAATCAAGCTAAAATAATTAAATCTATAAATCCAAATAAATTAGTATTTTGCGTTGATAAAATGATATTTGTATAACTAAAATATATAATGAATAAATACAAAATTATATTCTTGGATATTGATGGTGTATTAAATAGTGACCAATATAATAGATGGAAATTTAAACATCATATGCATAATCAAGGATTTGGTTCAATAGATCCAAGAGAATGCCATAGAATGGCAAGATTTTGTGAAGAACATAATGTTAAACTTGTTATATCGTCATCATGGAGAAATGGTAATTCTTGGGAAAAAACTTATAATGAGTTTATGAATGAAGGATTTGAAGATCTTCCTTACAGACATCATGGTATGAAAGTTTTAGCACCATATATTGTTGGTGTTACACCTTATTGTGAATCCAGACATCGTGGCACTGAAATACAATGTTTCTTTGATATTACAAATGGAAAATATCCTGCATATAAAAAATTAATGAAAGAAGATTTTAAGATATCAAATTATTGTATTGTTGATGATGATAATGATATGTTAAAACATCAGTTAAAAAACTTTGTACAAACAAACCCATTAATAGGAATAACACGAAAAGATTACCGTAAAATTAAAGATATTCTTAAGTTATGAATAAAAGAATAAAAAAAGAACGATTATATAATCAACAAGAATATATAAAATGTCTTAATGATCCGTACTATTTTATTAAAAAATATTGTGTATTTAAAGATAAAAGAACAGGTAAATTACTAAAACCTAATATAAGTAAAGAATATTATGAAAGATTTATTGAACTCATATCTAAACAGAATTACAAATCATCAAGATAAACTACATTTTAATGTATGTTATGACTGTCCTTCAGAAGGTTACGATAGAGCATATCGTGCAGAAAAAGAAAATAAAGAATTGGAAGAAAAATATGAAGAACTAAAAAATAAATTCAATAATTTTTTTGACATACCTAAACAGGTAGAATTAGGAGAAAAATTTCCATTTGTTGGTTATGTAGATATGGATGGAAAAATTTATAAATGTAATGAATGCGAACACGAATCAATTATTAGACAAATCGTTCTTAAAGAGTATCTCACTCAATATCTTAATGTACCTGCTATGTTTTATGATCGTAAACCTCAAGGAACGTTCCAGGAAGAGTATTTCGCAATGAAATATTTAGGATTTGTTAAAATATCTGCATTTAAAAATACACCAACAAAAAGAATTCTATTTAGATATAATGATCTAACGTGGAAACAATCAGATGTAATATACCCAAGATAAAAATAAATTTAATAAAAAATATGTTAGATAATAAATGGCATTATACTGAAGAAGGTGAATACCCTGAAGTATTTGGACGATATGAAAAGGAACATTATCCTCAAATACCTTGTTTGGTTGAAGATATTGGTTTTTATGGAATAAGATATTGGAATGTAACTGAACAATGCTGGGATGATGAAGACGCTGATGATTATTTTTGTTCTAAAGAATCAATTATACGATGGAGATATTTAGATGCATTATTAAATGAAAAATAATTTATATTATATTTAATTTTTTTATAGATAATTACTATATTATTTATGTTAAATCAAATAAATATAATATGATTGTTAAAAACAATGATGGGGAAATTTTAAATTGTGAAATTAATTTAGGTAGTATTCACGTTTGGAATGAAAATAATGATTATCACATAGATATTGATTCTGGTGAATTTGAAGAAGAATTTGAAATAATAGATGAATAATTATGAAAGAAGAAACAATTAATGCATTAACTGAAGCACGAGAGTATTTTAATAAAATGTGGAATGAAGGTTTTGTAACTGATGAAATGAAAAGTTATCAAAATAAAGTTGAGAAAGTTTTTGAAACACTTGGGATTAACCCTGATTATGCTTAAGAAGAAAAAATAGATTAAAATTTTATATCAATCTTTTCTATATTTATTATTAATAAAATAATATATAAATATGGGAAAGATTTGTCCTTTTTGTGGTAAAGAATATAAAAGATTAGGAACACATTTTTATACGTGTAAAGAATTAAAAAATAAATCAGAAGATGAAATTCATATAATAAATATTAAATATTTAACAAATAATGATAATATTTTAGATGATATATGTAATGATTATCAAAATAATTTATCATTAACAGATTTAAAATCTAAATATAATATATGTTTTAAACATATTTGTTGGATTCTTAATTATAAAGGTATACATATAAGAACTGTATCAGAATCATTTAAAAAAATTGTTAAATATAAAAATATTGAAACTTCCCGTAAACATTGGGGAGTTGATAATCCATCACAATCTAATATTATCAAAAAGAAAAAAGCAGACACCTTTATGAAACATTATGGAGTCGATAATATTTGGAAAACAAAAGATTATTCAAAATATACATCAAATCGTTGGAAACAATTATCAATTGAACAAAAGGAAGAAATTATATTAAAAAAATGGGTATGCGGTGGTTACATATCTGATATTGAAATAAGAGTATATAATTTATTAAAACAAATTTATAAAAAAGTAGAACCACAATATATAATAGAAGGATCTAAACACAAGTACGATATATATATACATGATATTAATACAATTATCGAAGTTAATGGTGATTATTGGCATATGAATCCTATTAAATATAAAGAAGATGATTTTATAAAAATAGGTAATTATTGTATAACTGCTAAAAATAAATGGGAAACAGATAAAAAACATATTGAATTTGCTAAAGAAAATAACTATATAATATACACAATATGGGAAAATGAAATTATTTCAAAAAATGATAATGAATTAATAACATATATAAATAATTTAATAAATAATTAATATGGGAAAACAAAAAAGAAGTGAAAACACTTATCAGAAGATTAATACTATCTTTATGCGTGATGCAAAGAATGTAATTATGCCGTATGAGCCATTCACTGAACCTGAGTTCGAGTATCTTCGTGGTTTGAAATGGCGTGGTGAATGCAAAATTGATGGAACTAATATGCGTATTGAGGTAACAAAGTCTAAGATTTGGGATGACCCTGTTGAAGGAAGTAGAGTAGAAGGTGTGGCATTTACTGTACGTATTGCTGGTAAGACAGACAATGCACAGATTCCACCAAAGTTGCTTAAGTTCATGGAAGAGAATTATACAAAAGATAAAGTACTTGCATCACTTGGTCTTAAGGAGTTTATTCCTATTGATGAATGGGAAACTGAGCACAATTGGTTAGATTATGACCAGATTCCTAATATCTATACTATCTATGGAGAAGGATATGGAGCAGGCATTCAGAAAGCGGGTGGAAACTATATTAAAAATGGTGTAGGATTTATTGTATTTGATGTTAAGGTAAATGATATTTATCTTAAGACTGATGCTCGTGACGAGATTGCTAATAAGCTTAGTGCTCCTATTGTTCCATTAATGGGTTACTTTACTCTTGATGAGGCTATTGATTTCGTTCGTAAGGGATTCAAGACTGGACTTTGGGATAATAAGGATTTTATTGAGGAAGGTCTTGTTCTTCGTACTGATTTAGGTCTTCGTAATCGTATGGGTAAGAGACTTATTGTAAAAGTTAAGTATGAAGATTTCCAGAAGTACCGTACAGTTTATGGTACTGATGAAAAGGTTGACCAACCTAAGAATGAAAATTATAAAGCTTAATTGTAAAGTGCTGCGAAAATAAATCCATCCGCCTGTGAAGGTAGATGGATTTTTTATTATTTTATATTATTAATGGTTATAAATGGGAATTTCTTAATATTATTTTCTTTCATATAAGAAACCATTTTATTATAATTGTCTAAATCTTTTGAAGTAACATTATCATAATTATTTCCATTAAATGTAATTAATAATTCAGGAATTGTATGATATTCTTTAATATCTAAATCATTAACTAATTTCTTACATTGATATCTAGATTTACCATATACATATCTAATCTTTTCATTTAATGAACCAATTTTAATAAACCAAATATCTCCAACAGTATTTAGCATTGATTGAATTTCTTTCTTTTGTTTAATATGAATATCTGCATTTAACTTTAATAAATTAATAAATTCACCTGTTGAATACACATTAGGTTTAACTTCTTCTGTTAAATTATCACAATATTGCTTAGTTAATACCTTAGTATGTTGCACTTGAGATTGTTGTTTATTTATTATATATTTCTTCATTTGTTCATATTGAGATTCTGAAACAACAATAGGTATTCCTGAATAATAAGGGTCTATATTACATATTTCTAATAAATTTTCAGTATAAACATATTGCAATTGATATTCTATTAAATTATAAATTTGATCTGCATATGAATTCAAATTAAAAAGTAATGTTTTAGCTTCCATATATGATTCTGCATATACAATTATACGATCTTTAGTATTTAATGTTTTATAGAATATAAATAATTTACTTGTAGATTTTACTATATTAGTCATCTTTATTTTGTTCTTTATATTTTTGTATATCTTTTAATAATTCATCAATTAATACTTTTGTCATAGATACTGGAGACATACTTACTTTATAAAACCCTTCACCTGAATTATCATATTCAAATTTTAATTTAGGTATTATTAAAGCAAGTATATCTTTATATAAAAAATATTCTAAATTATTTTCATTATCTTTTAATGATTTAATTTCGTTTCTTAAATCATATATAACATTTTCTAATTCAGTTTCTTTTTGTATATGTTTTTTAATAAAATCACTAACTAATGAATCACCCATTTAAATTATTAAATATATTTACCATGGTATATCTTTCCATGTTAAACCTTCTTCCAAATCGTTCCTATTATCTGATTTAGCATATTTTATTGTATCTAATCTCATAATTTCACGTTCTATAAATTCAGCATCTGATATGGATAATGGAGTGTTATTTATTGTAAGCATATATTCTTTAGTATCAGAATTAATATTAACTGAAACATTTCCTGATGATAATGCATATCTAAATATTTCCGCTAATCTATTTGAATTCGTAGCATTAATATTACGTAATTTAATTTCTAATTGTGCTATTTTATCTTCTAATTCATTTTCATGTTTTAATTGTTTTTTCATAAAATTTTTAATTAAAAGACCTCCACTTTCAGTTAAATCATTCATAATTATTTAAAAAATACTGATGTTATAGAATCATAATTTTTTCTTAATGATTCATTTAATTGTTTTAATAAATCATATTCTGGTTCAGATAATACAGCAGATATTGATATTTGATATCCTGGAACATAATATTTAGTATTTAAACTACCAATACCATCATCATAATAATTATCATTTAATGATACCGACATACAAGAAGCAAGTTTTAATAATAAACGTTCTTTTAAATCATTAGGATCATTTAATATAGATATTTCAGATTTTTTATTTAATTTTCTTTCTAATTCTTCTATTTTATTTTCAAGTTCTGTTTCTCTTTGTATATGCTGTTTAATAAATTCACTATTTAAAACTCCACTTTCCATAATTCTTTTATTATTATAATATTCTTTATATTTTTTATAATTTTCAAACCATAAATATAATGTTTGTTCAGTGAACTAACACAACGCTAAAGACGTTGTATCTTCCTGCTTAACAAGGTTGCTTATAAATTTCTTATATGCAATCTTTACAGGTCCTTTTATACTTGTTTGATCCGTCCCTGACCTATCAAGTTTATTATTTTGAAGATAGAAATATATCATGTTATTTGCTGCATGTATATCTCTGTCTTCTTTTGTCTTACAATTAGGACATTCAAATATCCTATCTTTCAATTCTAATTCCACTTTATTGCCACACTTAGAACAATATTTGGTTGTAGGGAACCATTTGTCTAATATCACAACTCTATCATTCATACTAAGCTTATTTTTTATCCTGCCTAATATAGAATGTTGTATCTTAGTGCCAGACAAACCATCTTGTCTCCATTCACCTATCTGTTCATCTTGTATGACAATTGTCTTATTGTTATTTAGAATATCAGATACTATCTTATTTGATATGTCATTCTTCTTGTTATTTATATGAATATACTCTTTTCTAATTCGCTTAATAGTCTTATATCTATTGTTTGAGCCTTTTTTCTGTCTACTCATCTTAACTTGTAGTTGCTTAAGTTTCTCACTTTCTCCAATAGATATGTCATATTTAGTTCCATTAGATAGAGTCAAACTAGTAGACACACCCATATCAATGCCTACTATATCATTTTTATATATTTTATCTGTATTATCTTTATCTATATAACATGTAAGGCAAACATAATAGTCTAATCCATCATATATCAATTTGGCATTAGCATAATCTATATTATTATATTTATCTAATTGCTTTAATCCATTTATCCTTATTGGCTTTTTTATTCCTTGTATCTTAAACTTTTTGCCTCGTATACTATGTGTATTTCCATATTGTTTTAATTCAATACAGTTAAATTCACTTTTATATTTTAGTTTGCCAACTTGATATCCTTTTTTCTTTAGTTTAGATAATCCTTTAATTTGGTTGATTATTTGTTTTATTATGCCTTGCTTTAACGCTGAACTAATATAAGATATATTTACTTGTACATCATTTTTATTTTTGTCTTTATGTATAATAGTGTTTAGTTCTTTGTAATCAAAATGATATATGTCTTTATCTAAAAGGTAATTATATATCCATTTTGCTTCAACAAATTGCATTTTAAGTTGTTCAGCCTGATGTTTAGATAGATTAGATTTATCTACTTTAAATTTAAAGCACTTACATATTTGAAACTTACGTTTAGCATAAGTTTCTCTCATTGTCTGAGCTATGTTCTTATTTTTTTCTAACCTATCCATACATAAATTAACTATTATAATTAATAATAATATTTTATTTTTAATAAAGTACAAATATTTTTATTTTTTACTATGGAATTTGAAGATAGTACAAGAACAAGAAATCATTATAGTGGTAGATTAGTATATCACATTATATTTTCTACTAAATTTAGAAGAAAATGTTTGTCTAAAATAGAAAATATATTATATGATAGTTTTAAATATTGTGAATCTAAATCACATTTTAAGATATTAAATATGAAACAAGACAACGATCATATTCATCTTTTAGTTGAAATTAAACCAACATATACGTTAGGTCAAACAATTAATAGAATGAAACAAATGACAACAAATTATCTATATAGAAATGAAATAAGTAGAAATTGGCTTAGAAATTTTTATTGGGCTAAACGATTAATTATTTGGACACATGGATATTTTGTTTCTACTGTGGGACAGGTAAGCGAGAAGGTTGTATTTGATTATATTGAAAATCAAGGAAAATAATACTATATTATAAAAAAATTAAACAAAAGCCCATTCATACACAACACTAAAGATGCTGTATCTTTCTGGGCTTATTTTTGTAAAGTATCTAATTTATTATTAAAATAAAAATAAAGTTAATATGGAATTTATAAAGAAAAAGTGGCAAATTATTGTAATAGTTCTTTTGTTATTATTTAGTATGAATAAATGTACATCATCTTGTACAAATGCAAATAAGTTTGAGGAATCAGAAAAAGAAAGAACAGAACTTGTAAATAAGATGGATTCAACAGTTAAAGTTCTTAATGATTCAATTGTTATTTTGAATACAAGACTTACTGTTTATGAAGAGAAAGTTGCTGGTCTTAATCAAGCTCTTTCAATTCAGGATGAGGCAAATCGTCGTATTTCTGAGGCAAAGAAGAATATTAATGTAAATGTTAGAAAGTAATGGCAAAACAAAGTTCAATTGAGCAGTTCGGTATTGTAACTGAAAATCTTTCTAATTCAATGTTTAGAGTTGAATTAGATAATGGTATTGAAATTTTATGTCATATTTCAGGAAAGATTCGTATTAATAATATTCGTATTATGCCTGGAGATAAAGTAAAGGTAGAAATGAGTCCATACGATTTAACTAAAGGTCGAATTGTTTTAAGATTAAAATAATATGAATATTACATTAGATACAAATACTAGAGGCGTTAAAGTAGACGAAAAATTATTTGATGAATTAGAAAATTATAAAAAAGAATCTGTCGAAACATATATGCGTAATTTCCTTAAGGAAAATACGAAGTTAACAGATTATGAAATGGATTGCATGTGGATGTCTTATCGTTATTGCATAGGACGTCATACTATAGCTTCGCACATGCATGCAAATGGAATATGGCAAAATTGTAAAGGAAGAATGACTGATGAACGTGCTTTATTTACAGCATTTGATATTAATAGAGAAATTGAATCTCATCTTAATTGGATGGCTCCTTATTTCCATTTTCCTTTAACATCACTTAATAGAATTTATACATCTGCTGTTGATATTGTATGTGAATTTATGGAAGATTATAATATCAAGTTGATTGATGATTTTATTAAGTATAGAGATATTCATATTATTTTAACAGACAATGAACGTGGATATAAATTTGAAGTTGTAACATGGGAAGAATATCTTCGTCCACGTATATTGAAAATTATGCAAGATTTTTATCGTAATGATGCAATGTCTGAAGATTATGCATGGAATTATTTTCAACAATGGATGAATAATAAAGATGATTTCGGCGCATTAGGAAACAAACTCGAGGAATTGACAAGAGACATGCCAAATAAGGAGCATTATTATATGCATGATTTTGAAGATTTGTTTGTTTGGAATGATCTAGTACATTGTTTTGATTTTGAACATCATCATGAATCAATTCTTACAGATGGAACACATTGCAAATGGTTTTGGACTTGGACTGAAAATACAGAACCTCATGATGACGGATTTTATTACAAAACATTTGGGTATCATCGTATTCGTGTACCTCTTGATAAATGGAATGGTTCTTATACTACGTGGATTCCAGATGAAAGTATTAAAGAAAATATTTATTAATTTATTATATATATGAATGAATATCAATATAATAAAAATGATGTGTCAATTGCAAAATCTTATATGAATGAATATAAGTTTTTAGTTGATATACATAAATTAAATATAGGTTTTATCGGAAGATTTTTTGAAAAACTATTTGGTACTTCAGTATATACGAATATTGAAGCAGAATTAGAAAGAAAATATAATTTAACTTATTATAGAGTAATAAAAGTACTATATTATACTAATAATGATAAATATATTTACGATCCTTTTAATATATTAAATAATGAATAAAGGTAAAATGTCTTTTTACGAATTTAATGATGCTACAAAACTTTGTGAATTCGTTAATAATAATGAAAATGTACGTGCAATATCAATTGTGTATACTGATTATAAATATAAATTATTTTATGAAATATTATGAAAGATGAATTATTAGGAGCAATACCACATCAAGGTCCAAATATAGATCCTTTTAATTATCCATCAGTTAAATGTGATAAATGTGGACATGAAGTATTTAGACAGGGTGTAGTTTTTAAAAAATTACCAGGATTATTAATGGGAGGTGGAACAGAAGATATTAATTATCCATTACCTGTGTATATTTGTGATAAATGTGGAGAAATTATTAAAGAAATAAGAGAAGAATTAGAAGAAGGTCTTAAAGAATCAAAAGAAAAGAAAGAAACGAAGTTAATCATATAATTATGAAAGAAATAAAATTACATAATAGGTATAATGCTAATATTTGGTTAGAATATATTGGTAAAAATCTTTGGTCTTTAAAATCAAAAAAGAAAGAAGACTTGGATTATATGAGATTTATATATAATGATGATAATTCTATATATGCTATAGACCCAAGCGGTGGACCATTTTTATCAATAGACGGAATATTAACATATGATAATAAAAAACTAAAAATCGTATCAATATCACGTCAATTAATATTTGAATTGGTGGAAGAATAATTATTATATTATAAATATATTTTAATAAAAATGAAGTTAACTAAGAAAAGTATTTATATTAGTCTTTTCTCAATTCTTTATTTAATTGTTGCGTTCTCAAGTTTTTGGCATGCTGTTTCATTTTTTGGTTTAGCTAATAATTCTTGGATGTCAATTATTTTGGCATTTGCATTTGAGGTTGGTCAAGCTGCTGTATTATTTAGTTTGCTTACTTCTGTAAAAGATAGATCACGAGTTATGCCTTGGGTATTAATGTTTATGTTTACATTAGTACAAGTAATAGGTAATGTATTTAGTTCTTATAAATATATTGTAACAAATTCAGTTGATAATTTACGATATTTTAAAGAACCGATATTTATTTGGACTAGTTTACCTGATGATCAAGCTACAGTTATTATAGTCTATATTGTTGGTGCAATATTACCTATTGCGGCATTATTCTTAACCAGTATGATAACTAATTATTTAACTGATGAAGAAGAAAAGAAAAATGAAATAGAAAATCAAATAGAAGAACAAATAGTTGGTACGGATCCTGATGGTGGAGTAATTGGAGAACAAGGTGAAGATGGTTTAAAAGTTTTAAATGATTCATTAAAGTCAAAAGATAATGAAATTGAAAAACTTAAAAAAGAACTTGAAAAAACAAAACAATCTAACATTATATCAACTCCAGTTGATGAATTAATTCCAGATAAACCAATAAATGAACCTGAAAGTTTAAAACAATTAAAAGAATATGAAGATAAAAAGGACATTAATAATGATCAAGAGAAAACTGTTCAGGAAGATAATGAAAATAATGATAAACCTGAAGAGGAAGTATTCGTAAAAGAAAATGAAGCTGAAACAAAGCAAGAAAACGTTTCAGAAGAAACTAAAGAACCTATTAAATCGCATTTTATAAATCTTTCATAAATAAAGAGGTACTTTAAAGTACCTCTTTTATAGTTTTATATACATATTAGAATTTTCATATTCTTTGGAATATTCTTTTATTAATTCATCATCTTTATAATGATGTTTTAAATGTGGTAATACTTTAAGTAATTCATTTAATGTTTTAAATATAACTACAGTATTATATTTGTTTTTTAATATATCTTTAAATTTTATTAAATGCATACCTAAAATATCTTCATTATGTAAATACTTTGCTAACATTATATTAGCATTATTATACATATGTCCATAAATTGGTAATAATTTATACTTAATACCAATAAACATAATATGAGAATCTTCAAAATTTAAATGTCTAAATACATTATAATTATTTACTGATAATTTCAATTGTTCTAATGTTTCAGTATCATTATGATCTAATTTTTTTATTATTGGAATCTTTTTGATTTCTATTGCATATACATTATTATATTTATCAAAATTTTTCATATCATAATTATTTTCAACATTCATAATGATTATAAATATTTTTTATTAAATACTATTTTTATATAAAAATAACATTAAATTAAAGTAATATTTTTATTTTTATAAAACAATTTAAATTATTGAATTAGATATGATAGAAAAAGAAGTTTATGATTTATCAACAGAAGAAGGATTGAATAAATTCAATGAAGCATTAGACAATATTTCAAATACTGGTAAAGAAATATTTGATATATTTGGTTTAAATAGTGATTCAATTATTGATTATCTTCGTAATTTAGGACAGAATTTACATGAACAAATCAATAATGAAGAAACTCAACAAGAAGAATCTAAAAAGGAAGAACCTAAATTTATCAGACCTTCAGATAGTTTAACAACAGATAAGAAATTACAAATACATCATATTGTTGAAGAATATGTTAATACAATGATTAAACCATTTAATAAAGGTGTATTAACAGATAATCAAATTAATGATGCATATGCAGGTTTATTTGAATTTGCATGTTGGATTATGAATCGTTAAATATATATTTATGATTTGTGTTAAAAGTAGATGATCTTAAATCTCAAATAAAAACAGGTATACAAAATATTGTTATACCTGCTATTGAACATATAGAATTAATGAAACAACCAGTTACTAGTGAAATAGGAACTGAACAAGCAAAAAACGTTGCAGATACATTTGATGAATTAATCTCTGAACCATTAGCAGAAGTAATTGCTAATGCAATAGATTATTATGTAAAAAATATTGCCATAACTGGTACAATTGTAACTGTAGGCGGTCCATATACACAAACGGCACAGATAATATCTATGCCAACACCAGTAACAAATGGTAAAGTACCTAATACATTAGGAATATCATAAAATTTTAGTTACTAATGTATACATTTAATTTTAATAAACAATGTGAAAATATTTTAAATAATTTTGTAAATAAATTTTAATTAAAGAAATTTGTAAACTATTTTAATTTAAATAATGATAAGTTAATAATCTACTTATCAATTTGAAAAACATTAAAAATATATTTGAAAAAAAAATTATGAATGAACTTGAAGTTTTTGGATTTGATCCATCACAATTAGACGTATTTAATCAAGACAATGGCCCAAGATCAACTGGCAACCCTTTAATTTACAAAACTAGTCCAGCAATTTCTAAATCAGAAGATGGACATTATCGTTGTACATTTAAAATTGTTTATAATCCATTTAATGTACATCAATCAGTTCTAGAACAACAATCTTATGCAATTAAGGATAATAATGGTTGGTTAACTGTTATTAGTTCTTTAACAAATGGTGATAAATCTTGTCCTATATTTAAGGCTTGGAAGAAATGTCACTTTGCAAAACAAGAAAATGGTGGAATTGATAAGATTCTTTATAATCAAGCATTACCAAAGGATAAGGGAGGTAAAGGCTTATTTGATAAGAGATTTGCTCGTTATGTTGTAGTACAAATTCTTGAAGATGCAAATCAACCTGATACAGTAGGTAAGTTTATGTTTTGGAAAGCTCCTAAGGCAATATGGGAAATGGTACAATCTAAAGTTAAGCCATCTGAAGAATCTAAGAAAGCAAAGATTCCTGTAATGGATTTCTTATTTGGTCGTTCAATTGAATTGGAAGTAATTCCTGGTGCAGGTAATCCTGGTGATGAAACTTATGGACGTGATACAAAGTATATTGGAGAGTTCTCTGAAGATACTGTTCCATGTGTTAATCCTGATGGTTCACCAATGCTTAATGATGAAGAACAAGAAGTTCTTAATACTTATGTAGCTGCAATGACTCCTATTTGGAAGAGTCGTGATCCTGAGGAACGTAAAGCTATGGAAGCTGAAGTTAATGGAGATCCTAATACTATTAAACTTCGCCAAATTTATGCTAAGGTAATGGAACAAATTAAGACAGTTTGTCCAAATCTTATTGAAGAACTTTCATATAAACCATGGACTCCAGAAGTAACAGCTCGTGTAAATAATTGGATTAAGAAGGTATTAGAAGGTAAAGATCCTGCTGATGATGCTGCTCCAGAAGGTTCTGATACTGTAGGTACTGATAAAACTGAAGAAACAGAAACAGTAAAAACTGCTACAACTGCAACTGTTGAAACTTCTGCTCCAACAACTGAAGATACATCTGATGATCTTCCATTCTAATATTAATATTAAAATATTAAATAATAAATGCAGAACTTTAAAGTTCTGCATTTTGTCTATAAAAAATATTTACAAAATTCTATATTTAAATAAATATATTTTCTTTTTAATGTCAGAAAATTAAAATCATATAATTTGTGGAGAAGAAACAGTAGAATTATATAATTAAATGGTTAAAGAAGTAGAATTTGAATCATATAAAAAACAAGTAGAAAAACATTTAAAAAATAATATGAATAAGAAAGTAGATACAGGAATGATTATGGATGCAATAAATATGTCAGAACAAAATTATGCTAATAAAGATGCAATGAATGCTGCTATAGAAAATGATCAGCTAAAAAAATTAGAAGTGTTAGCAAAACAATATCAATTAGCACATACACAAAAAGTTAGAGAATATAAAAAAGTTGGTCGTAATGATTTATGTCCTTGTGGAAGTGGTTTAAAATATAAGAATTGTTGTTTAAGTTCAGGTAAATACGAAAATATCATTATGAAAAAATAATAAAAATATTTAAGTATTAAATATGAAAGATATGTTTGATAATGATGTATTTATTGGAGATAAATTAATTTTTATTCCTCCTAAATATTCAGGTAAACATGAAGTATATTTAAGTAATATATTACATTATGGAATGGTTATAAAATTAACAAAAGACAATAAAGGTTGTTATATTAAATCTTTAAATAGTAATTGGGATGAACCAATATTACGTTATCAATATCAAATTTATAAAATAAGTTCATGAAAATATTAGAAGATCAATTAAAACAATTACCATCTGAATTTATTGTTGAAATGGAAAATCAAAAAAAAGAAAGGTGGATTGATGTTTATAATTATATTATTGATTATTTTGATATAGGTAAAGATATAGCAGAATTAAAAGAACAAGGATTTGATTTTATAGATTTTCTAAAAAAGATTCACGATATGGGATTTTATGGAGGTATTAATTTTACATTAGATCCACAAGAAAATTATATACATAGAAAAGTGACACACTAATGTGTGTCACTTTATTTATCTGGACCTAATATAAATTCTCCTGTACCATTATTACCAAATAATTGTTTTGTTACTTTGTCAAACATATACCCAACACCATCTTTTCTAACAGGTATAAAATCTCTAACTAATATATTATTATCTTTATATAATTTACAAGATGCAATTTTAGAACCAACTTTTACATATTGTGAATGATCTAAACTACCATTACGCCCATATAAATATATATTACCACCATTTATTCCAAAATCATATATTTGTGTATTTGATGATAAATTATTATTTATATCTACTACTGTGTCTAAACAGTTCATAATAATATGATACCAATCATTTTTATTTGTATTATCATAATTTATTTTTACAAAAGATCCCACAGTTTTATAACTATTATACATTGATGCATATAATTGATCACTATATAAACCAATTTGGAATCCTCCAGTATCTGCTCCTTGATAATTATTATATCCTAATACCCATTTATCATGTTCATAATCGCCTAAATTAATAACACAATCAATACCAATCATACTATTATAAGTACTTATACCGGTATCAATATATTCATAAATACTTGAGTTTTGTAAATATTCAATTTCAGCATCATAATATTCATTTGCTCGAACTTTAACAGGTCCAGCAACAAATGGGTTATCTCCTTGTGATATATAAAATTTATCATTTTCAATATCATATAATCCTACTTCATTTGTTGATGATTTTTTTGCTGGTATTAAATTTCGTATAACTGTATTACCTTTTGTAATTTTTAATTTATATAAATCTGCTTCACAATATCTCCAAGTATTTAAATTTTCATCTAATGAACAAAATAATGTAGTTGTAACATTATGTAAACAATCATTAGGTATATTATCAATTGTTATATTACAATTTATAAATGAATTTAATTTATCATTATAAAAGTAATTATATGAAGATTCTGAATGTTCATTATATCCTGTAAATTCATGTTTACAAACAATTTGAATATTATTTGTGCTTTCATATTGTCTTATTGTAAATCCTGGCCAAGGCTTTATTTCTTGCATAGCATTTAATAATGTTGAATATATTGAATTATTTTTTCCAGGACCTTTAATTTTAAATTTTATATTAATTTCTACATCAGTAGTTGTTTCCATTAATTTACAACCTAAATCAATATATTGTCCCCCAGATACAGTACTGCTTATATATTCAAGTTCAATATATTTTTCTTTATAATAAACATTTTTATTTTGTTTACTTAAATATAATTGTGGAGTAATAAAATTAGACTTTTTATATAAAAGTAATTCTTCATTAGTATTAAAATTTTTAATATACTTCATAACTAAATTTATATCATTATATATTAAAAATAATTAAAAAATACTATATTATATTTGTAAAATTAATATAGTATATAACAAATGATTGAGCAAAAAAAATATTTGATAATTTATCATAAAGAAGATAATGACGGTGTGTTTTCAGCATGTATCTTTTATGATTATCTAATTAATAAACTTAACATAAAACTAGAAGATCTTTGTTTTATTGGTGCAGATTATAATATGTTAGCAGAATTTGCTAAAGAAAATAAAGTAGAAGATCTTCATAAAAAATTTACAAATATTATAATGACGGATATATCCTTTAATGATCCTAAATATATGAAGGCATTATGGGATGAATTTAAATATGACTTTACTTGGTGTGATCATCATGCTCCTATTATTAAAGCTTCAGGTGAATATAAATTTAGAGATATTCCTGGAATAAGAGATACACAACGTTCTGCTATTTTATGTGTATGGAAATATCTTTATGATCCATTTGATGAAGCATACAATGAACATAAAGTTCCTGAATTATTTAGAATTCTTTCAGCATGGGATTCATGGACATATGAAAAGGAAGGATATGATTTTGAATATGTCAGAGATGTTAATAAAGGAGTAACAAATACTTATAATCTAGATTTAAGTTCAACTAAAACATTAATTAATATTATTAGAGAAAGTTATTCCGATGATAATGATATTACTAAAGATAAAATGATTATTGATGATATGTATAATGTTGGTCATACATTAAATTTGTATGATGATAAAGTAATGGAAAATATCATTAAAACATCTGGTGATTGTTCTTGGACTATTATGATTCATGATGAAGATAAAGGTCGTCCATTATTTAGAGAATGCTGTGTAATATTTCATCAAGGAGCAACTAATTCAACAATGTTTAAATCATTAAAGAAAAGTAATCCTATTATTAGAAACGGATTAGTATTTAAACATAGCCCAAATGGTAACTGGGTATTGTCAATGTATAATATATATAATGATGATTGGTTCCATTGTGGAGATTTTCTTAAAGAACATTATAATGGAGGTGGACATTCAGGTGCAGCTGGTTGTACATTAACACAAGAACAATTTATTAAAATATTAAAAGATAAAAGATTAGGATAATGAGTAAACAAAATGCGATTACGCAAGATGGAACAATTATTCAGGAGTTATCTAATGCAATATTTAGAGTTGAATTAGATAATGGTATTGAAATAATTTGTCATATTTCTGGAAAAATAAGAATGAATTATATTAGGCTTACTACTGGAGATAAAGTTAAAATTGAAATGAGTCCGTATGATTTAACTAAAGGTAGAATTTGTTACAGATATAAGTAAATTTTTCATATATAATATATACAAAATAGGATAAGATTTAGGTATACTTTATTATTTTAATATATAAAGTGGTTACCTAAGTTATATAGAGGCAAAAATAAATACTTGGGTATAGAATTCTGTGTTTTATACTCAAGTATTTTTGTCTTTAAAAAAGTAAAAAAATTATACATTTTAAACTATTTTATTTTAAAATTAAACTTATATAAATATATTGTAGATATATGTAAATGACAATTATTAAGCGTGATGGTACTCCTCAGGATTATAACTTTATTAAGATTGTAGATGCAGTAAATAAAGCATTTAAATCGGTTAATCAAGATGTACCTGAGAAGTTTTTGGAACAAGTAAAAGATTCTGTTGAGAAATTAATTATTAAGAATAATGGCAATGGAACACCTATAGAAGAGATTCAAGACTGCATACAAAATGAATTGATAAAAAGAAATAAGTATGAAGTTGTTGAATCATTTATTAACTATAGACGTGAAAGAGATAGAATAAGAGAAGAAAATTCTGATTTAATTAAACATATACAAGATAAATTATTTGCAAAGAATGTTCAAAATCAAAATGCAAATTTAGATGAAATGTCATTTGGTGGTAGATTAGGTGAAACTGCCGGTACTGTTGCAAAAGACAGAGCGTTAAAAACTATGTCAAAAACTAGTCGTAATAATCATGAAAAGAATATGGTTTATGAACATGACTTAGATCATTGGATGGTAGGAGATCATAATTGTTTAACATATCCATTTGATAAATCTGCTGCAGAAGGTATTAAGACTAGACAAACTGATGTTCGTCCTGCAGGTTCTGCTAATACAGCAATGCAATTACTTGCAGTATTCTTTCAATTACAGTCATTACAACAATTTGGTGGTGTATCTGCATCTCATTTAGATTGGTCAATGATACCATATATTCGTAAATCATATAAGAAACATTATATTACAGAATATATTAAAATGCTTGATGAATTCTATGAAATTGATATATTACAAATGTCATACGAAGAATTCAAACATTGGTTGGAAAATAAAACTACAGAATTCTTTTTATATACAGGTTTAACAGATAAAGATTTTTATTTTGCTAATAAAGAATTAAATTCTGAATTAAGACAACGTGCTTTATTAGAAACTAAAAAAGAAACTTATCAGGCAGTAGAAGGAATGTACCACAACTTAAATACACTTCAATCAAGAAGTGGTAATCAACTACCTTTTTCAAGTATTAATTATGGTACTTGTACAGAACTTGAAGGTCGTATGGTAACAAAAGCATTACTTGAAGTATCAATGGAAGGTTTAGGTAGCAAAGGTGTTACATCAATATTCCCATGCGGTATTTTCCAAATAAAGAAAGGTGTTAATAAAGAACCAGGAACTCCTAATTATGATTTGAAACGTCTTGCATTAAAATCTACATCAATGCGTATATATCCTAATTATGCAAACTGTGACTGGCCAAATCAAGTTAATTGGTTTAATTTGGATCGTAAACAAAAGAAAGAACATATTGAAAGTTTATCTAAAGCTGATTATGTAAGATTACAAAATCAATTAGTAAGTAATGGAGATGTTTTGAAAGAATCACTTGGACTTTATTTAGATGAACAAAACAATATTGTCGTTGATATGACAGAACGACCAATTGAATATTTCAGCACAATGGGATGCAGGACGATTAATGGGCTTGATGTTAATGCTTTAGATAATTTCAAAGCAAATGTTAAATATGCAATAGATGGAGAGTTTGATAAAATTGATGATGTATTCTCTGGTGTAATTAAAGATGGTCGTGGAAATATTTGTCCAGTTACTATTATTATGCCAACATTAGCTTTAATATCAAAACAAAAGATTGAAAAGAAAGCACAAAAAGAAGATAGAGTATACGGTAATATTGAAGTTTGGAATGAATTTATAAAGCTTCTTGAAAAAAAGATTGATGAAGCAAAAGATATGTTACTTGAAAGATTTAATCATATTTGCTCACAATCTCCTAAGTCTGCTAAATTTATGTATGAAAATCATACAATGGTAGGATATCATGAAAATGAAGGTATAATATCCGCATTAAAACATGGTACATTAGTAATAGGTCAATTAGGTCTTGCTGAAACATTACAAATTATATTCCAATTAGATCATACATGTGAGGAAGGTATGAGATATGCTAAACAAATTGAACAATTATATTTAGATAAGACAACTCAATTTAAGAAAGATTATCATTTGAATTTTGGTGTTTACTATACTCCTGCAGAGAATCTTTGTTATACTGCAATGAAGAATTTCAAGCGTCTTAACCCAGGATTTGAACAACAAAATGTAACATATATAATTGATAAGAACGGTAATAAGAAAGAGAAACTTTATTTTACAAATTCAATGCATGTTCCTGTTTGGTATGACTGTGATGTATTTGAAAAGATTGATATTGAAAGTCAATTAACTGGATATTCAAATGCAGGTTGTATAACATATGTTGAATTACCAAGTAAATGTGTAGATAATATTGATGCTATTGAAAAGATAGTTGATTATGCAATGGATCATGATATTCCTTATTTTGCAATTAATATTCCTTTAAATAGATGTGCAAAATGTGGTGAGCCAATTCATGATGAAACTGCAACAGAATGCCCAAAATGTGGTCATGATAAAATTATAAAATTAGGTCGTATTACTGGTTATCTTTCAACAACTATTGAACATTTTAATAAAGGAAAACAAGATGAATTTAGTGATAGAATAGATCATGTAGGTAATTCTTTATTTAAATCAGATTGTTAAATAACTATATTTTAATATGAGTAAAACAATACGGCATAAAACAGCGTACAAAACAAAAACAACAAGATATAAGTCTAATCGTTATTCTGGCTATGATCATTTTAAAATGAAACCTTATGGTTTACAAGGATATGATTATATATTTCAACGTTGGTTTATGCCGTATTCTTATTTAGGTGAAGATACAGTATCTTTAATAAATAAAGGAGGATATAGAAAACAACAAAAGCAAAATTTGAAAAATATAATTATGGAAACAGATGCTTAGAATATTAGATATAACGGCTCCAGATATTAATAACGGAAATGGTGTTCGTGTAACATTATGGGTTGCTGGTTGTAAACATCATTGTAAAGGTTGTCATAATCAATGGACATGGGATTTTGAACAAGGAAAATATTTTGATAAAGATATATTTGATAAATTAAATAATTGGCTTTCAAGAGATTATATTGAAGGATTAACAATATCGGGTGGTGATCCATTGTGTCAAGATAATAGTGGATTAATTGAATTAAAATCATTAATTTATTGGTTTAGATCTAAGTTTCCAAATAAAAATATATGGATGTATACTGGATATGTTTATGATGATTTAGTAAAAATGACAGATGTTGATGCTCCACTTAGAAAAGAAATTGCTGAATCTGTTGATGTATTAGTTGATGGTCCATTTATTGAAGAACAAAAGAATTTTGATTGTCCTTTTAGAGGAAGTTCAAATCAAAGGATATTACATTTTAATAGAAACAAATAGTTTAATATGAAAAGTATTAATGAATTAACATAGTATGGATATAGGAAGTGGAAATGGTTACCCAAGTTCAGCATTATCAAATTTTGCTCCACACCCATTTATTATAGATGGAGTAGAATGTGCATCAATGGAAGGATTTTTACAAAGTCTTAAATTTGAATCTGTTGATATGCAAAAATATGTTTGTACATTAGTAGGCAAAGCTGCAAAGAAAAAAGGAAGAAATAAAAATTGGCGACAGAAGCAAGAATTATATTGGCAAGGAAAAATTTATAAAAGAGATTCAGATGATTATCAGAATCTTTTAAATAAAGCGTATAATAGATTATCAGAAAATACTGGTTTTCAAAAGGCATTACAAACAACAAATGGATGTGTATTAGAACATTCAATTGGTAAAAGTAAAACTTCCGAAACAGTTTTAACTAAACAAGAATTTTGTTCTAGGTTAACATATTTAAGGGATAAAGGAAAACTTCCAGAAATTAATGATTTATTTTAAAAAAGAAAGGTGATACATTAATGTATCACCTTTTGTATTTATTACTTTATTTAAACTGGTTTATAAAATATTTTACCTTTTAGATCAATATCACTCATACTATAAATTTTATAAGATATATTATCATATACTAAATCAGAATCTGGCGTAGGTAATATGTTTGTACCATTTGCATCAAATATTACAAAATTATTTGGTAATAAAACATAGAAATCAACAGTATCAAAACCTTCATTATTTAATGTTATTGGTTCATTACCACCATCTTCAATAGTATCAATAGAATTATAAATAGGATTAGTTTCATTATATACATTAAAATTAATATTTTCTATTAAATGCCATCCTGGATTACTAATTTCTGATTGTAATGTAAGTGTATTGAAATTTGGCATAGTTATATCACAATACCAATATGCACGTTGTAACGCATTATAATATATCTTATGATTAAATTCATAACCATTAAATGTATATATATTATATTCTATATTATTAATTATTATAGTTGATTTAGAATTACCATTTACAACAGTTCCATTATTATCTTTAATAATGAAATCTTTTGGTATTACTACATAATATGTTGTAGATTGATTTATTGAATTTATTTTTATAGTATTATTTAATACTGATGAAGATCTATAATTTGTATAAGGAGTATTTATTTGTCTCCATCCAGTTGTATTATTAGAATTACCAATAATCAAATCATTTATTGGATTAGTATATTCATTAGGAATATTTTGTCCTATATAATAATATAATGTATTAGCATCAGTTGATTCTTGATATTCTTTAATAGTTATTTGTTTTGAATCAGTAAAACCTTTATATGATACTGTTAATGTAACGATTTCTGAATTACCGTTAACCTTAGCAGGTATATATGTATTACCTAATATTGAACCTGATGATGGGTTAATAGTAATATCCTCATTACTAATTAATTCATATGTATTATTATTTTTTATTTTGTAAATATTAGATATTATTAATGATTCATTATCAAACATTGACATAGGTATATTTGTAGCCCATACTATATCAGTAAAATTATATGGTTGTACTGAAATATTTTTTGTTACAGTAAATGTAGATCCTTCTGTTGTGTATGATGCAGTTATAATATCTCCAATTATTGTATTTGTATTAGGAGCAGTATATATATTATTTGATATAGTTCCTAAGTTTGCACTGAATTGTACTAATGAAGGGTCTGCTATTTTACGACGAGTATTTCCAAAATATGATCCGTATATAGTTTCAGGATCTAATGTAATATGATCTAAAGTTTCTATAGAAGATATATTCTGTTCCCACATAATTTGGGAAATTCCATAATCATCACCTTTAACAACTATTTCTGTTTCTTTTGTTGAAATAAAATCTCCATATCTACATGTAAATATACAAGGTATTGTTGTTGTATTATCAGGTGTATTAAATACATGAGTCATAGAATTATATGTTCCTGCAGAAACAGTAATTATAAAATCTGAATCAATTCTTTCTTTATGATTATCTCCATATATAATATTAACATAACCAATATTACTAGATAATTCATATGATTGTGAAGATACAAATGATGAAGGTAAAGAGTTAACCCATTCTATACCTATTTGTTGATTACCAATATTACCTATATTTCTAAAACTTTGGTGACCACGTTTACCTTCAGTACTAATACATAAAACATAATAAGCAACTCCCTCATATGTTATTTCGTATATCATTCTTTGATTTTGTAAGTTATTTTGAATTGTAACAGCAAAACCAGAATTACCTGCAACCATTTCATATATGTCTCCATTATCTGCAAGATATATCATTGATTCATTATTAATATTAACATACTTTTGTGGTACAATAATATATACATTATCATTTTTACCAATTATTTCTGTTCCATCACCATAATCAAATCCATTAATATAATCAATTGGGCATTTATCTCTTTGATTAAATAATGAAGTAAATGATGTCCCTATATTAATAGGTATATTATTTTCAAATACAAGAATATCTGTATCTTTTGTAGTATATCCAAAATAATAAGTAATTGATTCTTTAGCGTTTATATTTATAGATATATTATCATTTTTTCCATTTATCTTAATTTTTAAATTTCCCGTATATTCATTTAATAATTCATAAGATACTACATTTAAGCCAATTAATTCAATTTCTTCTAATGAAGGTAAGCTTAAATGATTAATATCTGTTGTTATTAAATCAATATTTATGATATCATTAATAGTATATTTAGATTTAACAGGAGATATTGTTGCATTTATATCTACAAAATTTGTATTTAATACATATTCTTTCAATTCTACTCTAATATCCATAAATACATCAGAATTACGTACAACTTTATTTAAATGTACTACACCAGTTTCGTTATCATAAGTATAACTAGAATTTTGAACTGTTATTTCCGCAGGTAATTCATATCCAGGATCTGGTATGATTGTAAATGTATGAGAAGAACCTGAAAATATTGTACCTGATGGTATAATACTAAAATTATTCATCTGTTCTATACGTAATGCATGAGATACTCCTTCACTATTACCCATTTGCCCAGAATCAATAAGCATACCAATAAGTTGTGCAAAATTTAATTTATAGTTTGCATACTTCTTGTCACCATCATTTAATGCTAAAACAAAATACAATTTATCCCAGTCTGTATTTAAGTTTAATTCTCTTAAATTAATTTCAGTTATATCTTCATCACCAACTTTACGTAAAGATTCTGGTAATGATATCATTTGAGATATTTTCTCAGCTCTTATATTATTTAATGTTTTTGATTGCTCACTCATTATTAAATACAAATTTATATATTAAAAATAAAACTACTTATTATTATATATTATTTTAATAAAAATAAATTCATATAACTATATTTAAATATGAATAAACATGAAATACATACATTAATAATACCAGACATTCATGGTAGAATATTTTGGAAAAATGCAATTAAACAATTTCCAAAAGAAGAATATTCAAATCTTCCAATTATATTTTTAGGAGATTATTTAGATCCGTATCCATTTGAAAACATATCATGGGAAGACACATTAGTTAATTTTGAAGATATTATACAGTTAGCAAAAAATGATGATCGTGTACATTTATTAATTGGTAATCATGATATGCATTATTTTTATGAAACACATACAAAAGTTAGATTTAGTTATAAATATTGTAAAGATATAAAAAATATGTTTAAATCTAATTTTAATTTATTCAATATTGCATATGAAGAATTTATTAATAATGAAAAATATTTATATACTCATGCAGGTGTTACTTTATTTTGGTTACGACATCTTCATCTAATGGGTAAACTTGCTGTTAATCATATTAAAGAAAAAAAATTAACTGATGAACAATTACCTTTTGCACAAATGTTAGAAACAATGACTCCAGATGCAGATAAACTAAATAAAATGTTACATAATTATCAAGGTCTTTCAAATTTATGGATGATATCGTTAGATCGTGGAGGTGATGATGGATGTGGTAGTTGTATATGGGCTGACTTATATGAATTTGGATATAAGAATTCTACAATATCTGGATTACATCAAATATTTGCTCATAATTTAGCATACGGAGGATTTGATGGGGTTGTAATAGATAATGAAAAACAAATTGCAATGTTAGATTCTAGAAAAGCATGGGTTATAGATAATTTAGGAAATTTAGAATCATTAGAAAATGTAAAATAATTTTTAAGAATATATCATAAAATTCATTCATAGATAGCGGTTATTCATCTTCTAAGCTTATAAAAATAGTTAGTTAATAAATTATAATATATACACATTAATAACGATTTTTATAAGCTTAGAAGATGAATATTATTATTTAAAAATTTTTTCATAAAAATCTTAATAATATTTAAATTTTAAAAAATTGTACTATATTAAAATATCAAATAAATAATAAAGATATGAAGATTCTGAATTCAATTTCATTTTACATTTTGATTACAATTTCAATTGTAATGGTTCTTAATAATTCATCTATCTGTTATTCAATTATCGGATTGATTCTTATGATTTATTTGTTTATGACTTTGAAGAATTCTTCTAAGGAATATATTTATGATCTTCTTGGTATTACTTATCTTCAGAAAAAGTTCAAGAATAATGTGGTAATCATGGATATGACTAACGAATAATTATTATACTTATGAAATATAATCCTAACAAAATTTACATTGTATTTGATGGAACTTCTCATTATGGAGTTTACGGTTGTGATGTTGAGATGGAAATTATGAACAACGATGTTGAGGTTGTTAAAGGTCCATTTAATGACTGGGATGATAAGTTTGATGCTGAGGTTGACAAACTCAATGATGAGGCTTACGGAACTCACATGTATCGTTAATATAAAGTTAAATTATAAACATGACAAAATTTAAGCTTACAAAGGTTTCTAAGGACGAGAATGGTAATAATGTTTACAATTATCGCGGTTTTATAATTCACAAGGAATATCTTTGTGGGGAAGGTTATAATTGGCTTGCGGGTGATGGAAATAATGAACGATATTACTGTGTGGTTCATATTAAGCCAAATAAGCCAGTAGTTATGGGCAACTGTGACTGGGGTTCACATACATATGTTCCAACTCTTAAGGAACTAAAAGAGATTCTTGATGAATATCTTGATGATAAAAATGTTTATATTTCCACTTCTCCATGGCCTTTTGATTTTTCCGAGCAGGATTCATACAAACGTAAAATGCGAATGGGTGATATTATTGATAAGTCAAAGTTTGAATTATAATAAATAAGAAATATATGAAGTTATTTAAGCATTTTAATATGAAAAAGATTTTATTTGTTTTTGTTTTAATTTTCTGTTTGGTTTCTTGTGACCAATATGTATCACGTGAGTTTGGTGGCAATACTACAATTAAACTTGAATCGGGTGAGCGACTTGTTGAAGTAACGTGGAAGGGAGATGCAGATCTTTGGTATCTTGTTGAACCAATGGATTCTGATTATACACCTAAGACAAAGATATTTAAGGAGAGCTCAATGCTCGGTGTTTTGAGTGGACAGGTTACATTTATTGAAAGTAAATAATTATGACAGAAAATATTGATAGCTATTTTGAGAATGATAAGGGATTTAATGCAAATCCATTTCGTAAGGGTTATTTAACTGATGAAGAGCGTAAACAACCATTTAGGTGGTTTGGAGAGAATTTTGTATTCTTTGCAAAAAATGCTGATTTGTATTCAGGACTCGAAATCTATAGAAATGAAAATTATTCATATCCTGGTCATCGCACCCCAACATGGGAGGGTGCATTGCTTCGTGACTGTATGATGTTCGGTATTTGGTGGAGAGAAAATATTCATAAATATTTGAATGGATTTATGGGATTTGATTGTATTAAAGTTGAATTGGATCCAGCATTGAATATGAAACTTGATATTAAGTTATAATATATTAAAATGTAAATTTTATTTATAGATATATAATTTACATAATTAAATATAATTTATGAAAATAAAATATATAAGATACAAAAAACCAAGGGGCGAACAAATGCTTCGGCATATGTGGGGTTATCACGATGATAATGGAACATATATTCCATGGAGATTTATTGTATGGTCTTGTAAATACGGATTTGCTCAATCAAAGTTCACAAAAGTAGATGGAAAAGGAATTATTTCTTTTATTGATAATGACATATTTGAGAAATATATTAAACCTTGGATATGCATGACAAAATCACAAAGAAGAAAAATGCGAGAAATTGGACTAGATTATAGTGTAATTGTTAAAAAGGCTTTATATGGGGCAAAAATGAAATATCAGATTTATCTAAATGATAAATATAATTACTGGAAAGAATATAAATAATAACATTATTTTTACTATATACTTAATATAAATTATAAATATAATGAATAATCCTTGTTTTGATTGCCAGTATTATGAAAATTGTGGCAGAGACGGTGCAATGAGAAATTATAAGTTTGGTCGAACAACGTGTCATGCATATAAATATAATAGATTTGATCCTGATATTGAGATCAAAAAAGAAATGAGAGAACGTGACTTAAGAAAGCATATTGAATGGCTTATAGATAATAGAGTAGATCGTAGACTTTGGTAATATGAAGACAATTAATATATATTGTGTTGAATTCTTTGGTAATGATGACAAATATCATCAGGAAACACAATGGCATACTTCTAAGAAATATTGTGAAGAATATATTGAAAAATTAGGTAATCCAAATGATCGTAGAATCAATTGGGCAAATTTATATATAGATGACAACAGTTGATGGTTATTTTAGAGATTGGCTTTTAGATTTTATTCCAAGGGAAGATGACCCACAATTATGTGATATAATAGATGTATCATTATCATATAGGTCTTGTAATTTTACTTATATGAATCCTAATGGAGTTACAAAATCAAGAGAATTAATTTTAGAATTATATTAGTAAAAGTAAACACATTAAGTGTTTACTTTTTTATTTTTAATATATCTAAATATAAATTTACTAATATATGCAATCTTTAATTAATTATCAGAAAAATAAATATACATATTATAATTCATTAAGTGCACAAATAAATTATAATAATATTCCATTTAATGAATCTAAATTAGTTTTAGAACATGGTTCTGCAATAGATTCTGTTTTATATAAATTAAATAAATGTACATCAAGATATAATAACTTATATTTTGAAGGACATGATGATGCATTGTTTACACTTGAAGAACAGATAGCATCTCGAGATATTTTACTTTTAACATGTAAAATGTATCTTGAAGATTTATGTAATGAATATAGTATTGATGTTCCAATCAATGAAGATATGGGAGATACAATACAAAATTTAAAAGGATTTATTAAAAAGATTGGTGATTATGCAAAAGAAAAAGGAGAACAATTTAAAGATAATCTTCAATCCGTTACAGAAAAATTAAAATCAATAAAAGAATTTATTCAACAAGTTTCTTCAAAAGCAATTAAAAGTGCTAAAGAATTGGCAGAAAAATTCATGGACTTAATGATTGCAGTTAAAGATAAATTATCTAATATTTTTGAAAAACTTGGTGGAAATATAAAAGAAATACAAAAAGAGTTTGAAACACATATATTAGATGTAATAAAAAATAAATCTTCTCGTCCTAAAGAAAGTATTTATGAACAATTGCAAAATCATCTTAAAGATGGTAAAGAAATAAATGAAGAATTACTTGTAGAATTTAAATTATTTGGTAAGAAAAAAGATAATGAAGAATCTGAAAAGTCTAATGAATACGAAGATTCTATACAAAAGGGCGAAGGAGAAAAAGAAAAATCAAGTAAATTAAAGAACGGTGGATCAATAATACTTGGTATTTTAAAACAGATTGCAATATCTACAACAATATTAGTTATAATTCCTGCTATTATTGGATGTGCATGGGGCCCTGCTGCTGCAATGATTGCTGCAACAATTGCAAAAGCAATGATGACAGGATATGGATTTTATCGTTTGTGCAAGAATATATATCAAACAATTAAAACTGGAAAATTTAAAGAAGCAAGTAAATGGGGTAAATTTGGTTATATTATTTTATGGACATTATCATTTGCATTATTAGCATGGGGTGCTAAGAAAGCAGCTGCAGATTTTAAACAAATTTGGGATGCATTTTCTGAAGGTAATTTAAAGACATTAGTTCCTGATGAAATGGTACAAAGTGCAATGGGATTACTTAATAAAATATGGAAAACAATTTCTGGACAAGATACACCAGGTTGGGAAGAATTACAGAAAGTAAATGCAGGAATTACTGAATGGGAAAAGATAGAAGAAACTAAAGGTAAGACAAATGATAATTTTGAAGCTAAAGAACTTAAAGGATTGGGTGATACTAATGATTTTAAGAATATTGAAAATAATTTAGGTAAAGAAGTATCTGATAAATTAAAGGAAGCTACTGAAGCATCTATTAAATCATCTAAAGGAGTACAAGATGCCTTTACAAATGCTATAGATGGATCTAAATTGCCATCTGATACACATGTTGTTTTAGTTGATGGTAATACAGCTGCTAAAATGATTAGAAGTGGGTTAATGAATGGAGCTGATGGTGCTAAAGTTGCAGTTAATCAAATTACAAATACTGCATTACAGGCATCTTCGCATGGTCAAGCAGGTACAATGTTTATGGTTGTTGTTAAAGGTTCAAAAGATGCTGCTGAAGGTATAATATCACAAGCTGCTAAATCTGCTGGTGAGCATGGAGTTGATTTAGTTTCAAAAATAATTAGTGGTTCTGCAACAGAAACAGTTACTAAAATGATACCACATACAGTATCTGCAATTTCTGGTGGATTTGCACCTATTATAGCATTACCTGGAATTCTTAAGAAAAAAGTTAATAAAGGATTCTTATTACGTTTAGGTTCTAGTCGTTCTGGAAACAATATATATGCTATTAAAGAAGATGGTATAAAAGGTATGACATTTAAAGATGTTAAATCAAAATTTGGAGATTTGAATAAGCCTGTTATTGATAATATGACTAGTATTATTAATAAGAATTATAAAACGTTAGAAAATGCAAAAACAGAATTAGAAAAGAAAACAAATCTTGATGATAAAAATAAGAAATTATTAAAAGGAATAACACAGCAACTTGAAAAAATGAAAGATGGCATTGATGAATATGAATGTTTAGTATTTTATTCAGACCAAGTTGTTGAAGCACAAAATAAAGAAGAAAATACTAATGAATCATTTCTTGGTAAATTATTTGGTAAAGGAGAAAATCCAAAAATTAAAGATATTGAATATAAACCAGTAATGTTCATTAATCCTATATGTATGACATGCGGAGATTTGACTGATTCTTCTAAAAAACGAGGTCCTCGTAAAAAACCAATATATTTAAAAGGATTGTTCGCAAGTTATGAATTCTTACCAGGTAAGGAAGGAATGAATGAAGAAGATATTGATGATATGTTAAAATCAATTATGACAGAATCATTAAAGACTGCTTGGAATATGTCAGCAGATGCTCCTTGTATTAAAAAATCAAAGAAAGAATATATTGAAAATGATGAATCTTTATTTAAAGGAAAAGAACGTGATGATTTTGGAAAATTTACAAACACCGAAATAACTGAAATATTCAATAACCCATCATCAATTACAAAATATATGAGTGGTAGTTATTCAAAACGTAGTACAGTTGAAAAGGAAAATACAGAAAAGCAAAAAGAACGTAAAGCAAAAGCTAAAGAAGAATGGAAAGATAATATTGAAAATAATGAAGAAGTTAAAAAGATAATTGACGAATCTCCATCATTAAAGAAAAATTTAATTGATGATGAAGGAAAAGTAAAACCTGAAGCTTTAGATGAATTATCTGATGCATTCTTAAGAATGGAAACATCATATAATAAAGGAAAGAATAAAAAATCATTATGGCAAAAAATTAAATCATTCTTTACTGGAGATGACGAAAAATCTGAGAAATATGATTCTAAAGAAGTTCAAAACTTAGCTTATAAACTTGCTTCATTACATAAAGATAAATTAAAATCAAAACGTAAAGAAAAAGAAAACAAATCAGAAGTAACAGAATCATTAATATATGAAATAGAATTACTTGACGAATCAATTAAGAATCTTGAAATGAATATGAAAGATTTATTAAACGAAGAATTCTTAGAATTTTTAGAAAAAGATATTATCAATGAATCTGAAGAAATACAAATTGAATTAATTAAAGAATAAATAATATTTGAATTTTTTAATAAAAATACTATATTATATTTGTAATTAATAAAAATTTAAATATGACAACGTTTGAAACAGTACTTTTTATTTTGTGTTGGAGTACAATGATTGGAATTTTCAATTATTTGGAATCTAAATAATATTAGAGGAACATTGAATATGTTCCTCTTTTTATCTATATTTGTATATTAATATAAAAATTTATAAATTATGGTTTTCAAAGGAATTAATCAAGAGAATTTAGAAAAGTACGGTAAGAATTTTCCTTATAAAGCATGGCTGCCCGAGGATGTTGAACAGTTAGTAACTAATAAGTCAAAGAAAGAAGCATATAAGTGTACAGGTAAGCCAAAGACGGTTTTTTCTGGACGATTTGTTGCTGTATCTGGTTTTATATATGCAATTGTAGATGGTAAGTATTCTATTCTTGCAAATCTTCGTGGTCCTGGCACTCCAGATTATCAAGGATGCTGGAATGCTGTGTGCGGATTCCTTGAGAGGTTTGAGAATTCTAAGGAAGGTATTGCTCGAGAGATTCTTGAGGAATGCGGATTCAGAATTGATTTAGATGATCTTAAAGTTGTTCATGTTGAGACTGAACCTGAGGAATGTAATAACGGAAATGTAACAATTCGCCACCGTGCATTTCTTGGTAAGATTATTCCTCAGTATGTAACAAAAGAAGGTGGTGAGGAAAACGAAGTCGATAGTGTTAAGTGGATTCCTATTGATGAAATTGATAATTATAAGTGGGCATTCAATCATCGTAAGACAATTGAGCTTTATGCTCCTTCAAAATGGAAGCGTAAGTTGATTGAATTTTATTATAATCAATTTCATAATTACAATATGATGTATACTGACTCAGACGATATACAGAAAAAAGATTATGAGTAGAACATATAATCAAAGACATAAATTAAGAGAAGTACGTCCTAAATATGAGTTTCCTAATGGTTATCAAACTAGTTATTGGGGTGATATAGAACCTGGAGAAAGTAAATCATATGATTATTCAGGTACAACAGATGGAAATAATTATGGTAGCAAAGAAGTAACTAGAATGGCATGTCGTCATCCTAATAAGAAACGTAACCGTAAGTTGCTTAAAGAATTTAGAATGACGGGTGTTGATTATCTTGGTAATTCAACAATTGGATTTGACCATCGTTGGGGAGACATCAATATAAGACGTGAAAGAAAATCAATTATGCGTATTGGAAATGAAAAACGCAGATTCAAATTAAAGAAGCAAGCAGATAAATTGATTGAAGAAGGTATTAATGAATATAATGGAGAAAATTATTAAATTCATTGAAAAAATTATTTGGTTAGGTTATAATAAATATGAATATTAAAGATGTAGCAAAATTGATGAATACATTTGCAGAAGTATATCCTGATTGTGAAGTTACATTTGCAAATAATAAGGTTAAAACAACCGTCATTCAATTTGATATAAAGAGTAATTCAATTAATATACGATAATGATACATTTAGTAGACGATAGATATATATTAAGAGATTGGGACTTAGATTATTTGGATCCGAGTGAAAGAGAATATTATAAAAAGTTAAAATCTAAATTTTTAGAAATTCTTGATGATATATCAATAGAATCATTTCTTGATTATGTATTTTGTAATAGTCGCGATATAAATGATATCATGGATGAAATAATTGATAATATAAATTCTGACGAAGATATTGAAGATGAGTAAACAAGAATATTTAGAATCATTAGATAAAGGTTCATTGTTAAGTATTATTAAATATGGACTTAGAGGTTCAGATGCTCCTGCTGATGTAACAGTAGAAGATATATATGAAATGATTGGTTGTTTTTATATTAATGATGTAATGTAATATGACAAAAGAGGAAAGATTTAATAAATTAAAGGAAATTTATAATACAAATAATAAATGGTTTCCATGGGATTCTTTTGATGATATTACTGAAGATGATTATGAGTTTTTAGATATTATAGCTAAAACATTTTATAAATTAGGAAAAAATGAGTAAGGCAATATTTCTTGGTAGTTTTAATCCTCCACATAAAGGTCATTATAATGTTATAAAAAGTTTTATTGATTCAGGTTTTATGAAAATATATGGAATTGATAAAATACATATTATTCCATGTTATAAAAATCCAAATAAATTAAATTTTGAAACAAATTATGGAATATCATTTAATGATAGATATAAAATGTGTTTAAGAATGTTCAGTGATTTGATAAACGATAATAAAGTTTTTATTGATTGCATTGAAAATATTATAAAACCTAATTACACATATGAATTAATAGAATATTTTAAATCTAATAAAGATTATATAATTAATGATGATTTTTATTGGATTATAACAACAGAAACATATAATGAAATTTTTAAAGGTAATTGGAAAAATTCAGAATGGTTATTGGAAAATAATCGTTTTGTATTAATATATGAAGATAATGGACAAATACCAATTTGTGATATTAATGTACATCCAATACCATTAAAAGAAAATATAAATATACATTCAACACAAATTAGAGAGAAAATAAAAAATGGAGAATCAGTTGTTAATGAAACTAATATATATGTACAAGATTTAATTAATAATGAAAATTTATATAAGTTAATATAATATGTGGTACGGAATATTATATATAATTATAGGAATATTAGCAAGTCTTTGGTATTGGGAAATTACTTTTAGTAAACATTATAAATTATTAAAAACTATTTATGAATCTGATGATTCAATGGTTTGTATTATTTTATTATTTCTAACAATATTCTGGCCAATTTTAGTATTGTATATTTTTATAACATTTATTTTGAATTTTTTTAAAAAAATTAAATTTAAATCTATTTTTAAATTATAAAATATAAATTTTAAATAAAAAAGTTTTATTATAATATATATAAGAATATGAAAACATTTAATATTACATACAGACGAAATAGACGACAAGTTAATTCTGAACTTGCCTTAATTTATAGTATGTAATTAAAAAGTATAAATTATAATAATACATATTATCAAAATCAGGGAAAGTTCGCGAGAATATTCTCTGATTTTTTTATATTTATATATTTAATATATTTGGGTGGATATAACTATAATTAAGTTAAATTATGACTTATTAATTTGCCCCGGTAGTGAAATTGGATATCACTATGGTCTACGAAACCATCGTTCCGGATTCGAGTTCCGGCTGGGGTACTTTAAATTGACCACGTAAAGCGTAACTGCATGACCGCCCCAGAATACGGATCTGGTCTCGAAAGAGTTGCGGGTTGGAATCCTGCCGTGGTCACTATACATACTACAAGTTAGGATGATATTGGTTCAACTTCCATCATTGTAATTTTAAAGGAGGTATACAGGTGTATATACTTATATGAGTTATGACAATATATTTACAAATTGTGAGATGATCAACTGTAAAATTTCAGAGAGTAATCATTATCTGATTGAGTATGTTATGGTCCGGTGTCCGAATGAATAGGAAATTCTCCTCTAAAGAATTATATGTGGGTTTGAATCCCACCCGGATCACATGGATAAAGAAATTGTCTAACTTTTTTACTAAATAGGTTTGAAATATTTATTATTAATTAAATAAGCCCCGATAGCTCAAGGGATAGAGCCTCGGTCTTTACGGTTAGCAAATTGGTAGGAGTGCTTATAATGATAACACTAATTTATAAGTAGAAGCTGGCTAATTCGAGGAAGCTATAAGCCATTCATTAAGATAAAATTATAGTAATCACGAGCTAAATTTAGAATTTAAATTCTAATAAATGTGTACAGACTATATACCAGCTACTTGTGTTTGAAATAAATAAGTATAGAGATAGTCGATTCTTGTTTTTTAAGAAGCTAAACCGATGATCTGCGTTCGAGTCGCAGTCGGGGTACAAATTTATTTAATTATTTAATATGTGTTTTATTTGTCAATATTGTGGTAAAGAAGTTGGAAATAAAGGATGTTTAGTTTTACATGAAAAATCTTGTAAATTAAATTCAAATTATGTTAAACATAATTCAGGTCATTATTGGAAAAAAGGTCAAATAGCTTGGAATAAAGGTTTGACAAAAGAAACAAATAATTCATTAAAACAAATAGGAATTACATTAAAAGAAAAATATAAAAATAATGAAATAATACCTTCATTTTTAGGAAAACATCATTCTGAAGAAACTAAAAAAATAATATCTGAAAAACGCAAAAAATGGTTATTAGAACATAAAGATCAACATGTGTGGAGAAGAGATTCAAAATTTTTATCTGAACCTTGTGAAAATTTAAAACAATATTTAAGAAATAAAGGAATTAATTTTGTTGAAGAATATGAACCATTTGATGATATTAATTATTGTTTAGATATTGCTTGGCCTGATGAAAAAATTGCAATAGAAGTTAATGGTAATCAACATTATAATCGAGATGGTAGTTTAAGTAAATATTATCAAAAACGACATAACTTATTTATTGAAAGAGGTTGGAAAATATTTGAAATACATTATACAAAATGTTATAATATAAATATTAATGATTTTAATGATATATTAAAATTACCAATTTATGATAAAGATTATGTTGATAAATATTTTTCAAAAAAAGAATTAAAACAAAAAAATAAACAAATAAAAAAATTAAAATTAAAAGAAATTAAGAAAAAACAAAAACAAGAAATAGAAGAACAACATAAACAAATTATATATAATTTATTAAATAATTCAGGAATAGATTTTACAAAATCTGGATGGTCAACTAAATCTTATAATTATTTAAAAGAAAGAAATGAATTATGGAATAAACATATATTTGAATTAATAAGAAAATATTATCCTGAATTTTTACAAAGAAACGACGTATATATAAGAAAAGGAAGTAAAATATAAAAATACTTGAAATGTAGGCTTGGAAGCAGCCATCATCTAAGGAACAAAAAGATATGACAAAAGTACGGGGTAAATGACACCTCTATGGTATGAATTTGGAACACGTGCGGTAATACAATACCACCCATAGAAAGGACTTTATTAGGAAATTGCATTTGCGTAATAGCGCATCAAGTATTTATTTGCTCCGGTAGCTCAATTGAATGAGCACTTGAATACGAATCAAGAGGGTGCAGGTTTGAGTCCTGTCCGGAGTACAATATACCGGTGTTAACCAAAATGGACAGGTTGCGTTAAAACGAAGGACGTGGGTGTAATCGCCGAAGACTAATTATCAGAGCGTAAGTTTGCGGAAGCACTTGAAAGGTTGGAGAACTAAGTAGAGGAAGCGCGTTTTATGTACACCCTATAAACATAATTGCGGGTTCGAATCCCGTCACCGGTACACAAGCGCTTGGATGGCCATCGTTCCAACCGACGGGTGGGTGGTATTAAATACCTTTGAAGCGCTATATAAATAATATGGGCCTCCATGGGAGTGTGGTAGAACGTTCATAAGTCTTCCAAATGATCCTATAATTCAACAGAATAGAATAATTTCCTCCTAAGAAATAAATATGAGTTTGAGTCTCATTGGGATCACTTAATATGCTTTCATGGTTTAATTGGGAGAATAGTTATCTCGTAAGTAAAAGGTGGGAGTTCGAGTCTCCTTGAAAGCTCTAAGAATCAGTGGAAAATTTTCTATTGATTCTTTTTTATTTATATAAAATATTCTATAATTTTTTTAATTTTTTATATAATATACTATATTTTATTTGTAATAAAATCAAACAAATATGAACAGTTCCGATACACTTCAAAAAGCTTACCAAGTTTTGACTGATCTCATCAATGAGGATTGCTTTGATTTCTGTGAAATTAAAAATAGTTCATTTAATGAACGTAAAGAATATCTTCGTGATATGATTTTTTCTTATTTTCAGTCAGGAGAAACAAATCTTGCAGACATAATTGAGAGAGTTGATTCTGATGATTATTTATTTGAAGGACTTGCTTCTCCTGAGACCATTCAGAATATAAATGATTTCTTTACAAATGAAGAACTTGTTGCTGATATTATTCTTCTGATGGATGAAGATATTTACTATGAATACATTGACGAATTAAATAAATAAAAAATGAAGAATTATATTCCTGTTGAACTTTATCATTATGTCCCAACAATAGAATTAGATGGACATACTTTTAATAGTCAATATAATTGGAATTTTTATATTGGGACAGATCCTAAAGATATAATTTTAGAAGAATGTGATGATGATAATGGGTTTTATTATTATCGTATAATTGGTACTGTAGTTAACGAAACAACTTGTAAAGCTCATGTTAAGGAGAAATATATTGGTACTGGTTATTTTACTTCTTCAATATGGAGTCAGTTTTTTGATGGAAAAATTGAAAATGATTGTGTTGAATTAGATACTGAAATTTGTTAATTATGTGGAAACACCCAAATAAATTAAATAAGATTGAAGATTTTTCAAAGCCAATTATTTATTGGACATGGAATAATAAATGTTCTGTATTTAAGGACCTAATAGTTTTCTATGGAGGTAATCCTGATAACGTTGGTACACTTGAACAACATATAGATAATTGGATGTGGAAAGTCAAGAAATACAATATTAAATGGTGGATGTTTATTGAAGAAATTGAACCATGTGGAATCATCGGTAATAATGGAACACTAAGTGGCTGGTATGGATGCGCTGAGGAAGATATTACACGAGAGATGTGGGATGCAATTGGCCGTAATGAACATGAATTGGTTGAACAAATGATTAAAGATAGTAAGAAAAATGATTGATTTTATTATTCATTCAAACACAACAAATTGGGGTAAAGTTTGGCATATTGTCACAACAGATGGTAAGGGAATTATAACTATTGAGCTTGATGATGAAGATAAAAAGAGATTTTATTTTTATGGTTTGTCAGTAACACCAGATATTCGTCATAAAGGTGTAGGTACTGAATTACTTAACGCAGCTGAAAAGTTAAGTATAGAAAATGGTGGCAATGTTTTCAGACTTAATGTCGATAAACCTAAAAATGATTGGTTATATGATTTTTATATCAAGAACGGATATAAAGTTCATGATGAGGACGAAAATGAGATTTATTTGGTAAAGTATATTTAACAATGAATATTAAGAAAACTTTCGAAGATGCCTTTGTAAGAGCAAAAGCAAAAGACTGGGATAGAATATATGTTCTTGTTGATATTCATGGAACAGTATTCAAGCCTTCATATCATAATGAAGAGAAATATGAGTTCTATGATTATACAAAGTCTGTATTACAAATGCTTACAGACCGTCAAGATATTAAACTTATAATGTGGACAAGTTCAACACAAGAAATGATTGATGATTTTTTGAATGTGTTTGAAAAGAATGGTATTCATTTTGATTTTGTAAATGAAAATCCTGAAATTCATGCATTACCAACTGATCCTAAATCATCAGATTTTTCAAATAAGTTCTATTTTAATATTGGTCTTGATGATAAGTTTGGATTTGATCCAAATACTGATTGGAAAAATATATTAGAATATTTTTATAACAAATCAACTAATTTTTTTGAAAATGCAAAATTTGGTGATAAATTTATAGATAGTGAAGGAAAAATTTATATTTATCATTTTAAAGAAAAATATAAAGGAAGTGATGGTAAAGTTTGGGATTATCATTGGATGATTCGTGAACCTGCTTATTATAATAGTAATTTTGATAATGATAAATTTTATTATCATCCTTATATGTCATTTGTATTTATTGATGGATACGGAGTTGAAACAAATTTAAAATATTATTCTATTAAAAGTATTTTAGAAAGTCCTAATAAAGATAATTTAATTATTGGAAAATATGAATAAAGTAACAATTAATGGAAAGACATATGCTGCTCCTGATGGTGTAAGTGTATCAGTTATTAATAATAAAGTGTATTTTAATGGTAAGCTTGCTGAAGATTTCAATGATTGGAAAGAAAAGAACATTGAAATTAAAGTTGAAGGAAACTGCAAGGAAGTAAAAGCTGATGCAGGTAATATTACTGTTGAAGGAAATGTTGAAGGTGATGCTTCTTCAGATGCAGGTAATATTACAGTTAGAGGTGATATAAAAGGTAATGCAAAGACTGATTGTGGTAATATTAAAGCCCATCATATTTTTGGTAATGCAAACACAGATTGCGGAAATATTAATGGAGCTTCGAAACTATGGAATCATGGGTCTTCAATTAATTCAAACAATATTACTGTCTGCAATACTAAAGGTTTGTTCAAAAACTTAATGAGTAAATTAGATTTTTTCAATGAATAAAAAATTTCCATTACAGATTTGTCAGGATGAAGAAATAACAAAAAAATTCAGAGACCTTCATACTGAACTTGTAAATAAAGTTATATCGTTCTGTAAAGAGAACAATATTATTGTTGATGAATTACATTTAAATGCTGATTGTCTTGAAGATTCTATTAAAGTAGGTTCATGGCAACCATGTACAGATTCAGTATTTTCAATTATTAAATTTACAGATGAATATAAGGATGTTGTAACAATGAAGAAAATTGTTGATGACAAAGAATGGAAAAGAATAAAATTAGAACAAGAAAATTATCTATTTAGTATGTAATTACTATATTTATAATATAATAAAATAATAAATTAACAATAATTTAAATTATTTTTATATAAAAACATTATTTATATGTAGTAATATATTATTTTTATATAAATATATACATTATATTATATTGGAATACAAAGAAGTTCAAAGATTACTTAGATGTAATAGAGTTACGATATGGCGTTATGTTAAATCAGGTAAGATAAAAATAGAAAAGATAAATGACTATCATTATATTTACAATGATGATGATGTTTATCGTTTAGCTGGAATATGTCCTAATAGAAAAGCAGTCATATATGCAAGAGTGTCAACACAAAAACAGAAAAAAGATTTAGAAAATCAAATATCTATCATAAGACAATATGCTAACTCAAATGGTTATACTATAGATACAGTATATAATGATATTGCATCAGGTATGTCTTTCGATAGAGGTGAATTTCAACAATTAGTAAAAGATGTAATAGAACATAAAGTAAAAACAATATTTATTTCAAATAAAGACAGACTTAGTAGAATATCATTCAATATGTGGAAGGAATTGTTTGAATATTACAATTGTGATTTAATTGTATTGAATGAAGACAAAGAAAAAACAGAAAATGAAGAAAAAGAAATATTTGAAGACATTATATCTTTGATACATTATTTTGCTATGAAAATGTATTCTAAACGTAGAAAAAACAAACTTAAGCTGATAGAAGAAAATTTAGAAGCAGAACAAAAATGAAAATACAATTAACACAACAAATTATTATAAACAATAAGCATAGATGGTATTCTATGCTTGATGAGTTGTGCTTTAAATCTAAGAATTTATATAACTATGCTTTATATCAAATAAGACAATATTATAAAAATACAAATAAATATCTGTCTTATTATGAGCTTAATGCATTATTATCTAAAGAAAATCAAATTGACTATAGATCTTTACCTTATGCTCAATGTAGTCAGCAGATATTAAGACAAATAGATAAACAATATGTTTCTTTTTATAAGGCATTGAAATCACCAAAAATGAAAGGCAAGAAAATTAGATTGCCTAAATATAAAGATAAAGAAAATGGAAGAAATATAGTTACGTATACAAATCAATGCTTTAAATTAAAGAATAATGTATTGTCATTAAAGATAATCAATAATAATAAAATTGATATTGATACTAATCTAAATGTGCAGATAGTTAGAATTATACATAAAATAATTGAATTAATATATAATAAAGAATACGAATTAAAAAGTGACAATAAACAATATGCAGCTATAGATTTAGGATTGAATAATTTAGTAACATTAACTTCAAACGTATGTCAATCTGTTATATATGATGGCAAAAAATTAAAAAACATAAATTATTTTTACAATAAAAGAAAAGCATTATTGCAATCTAAACTAAATGAAAACAAGAAAACAAGCAATAGAATAAAAAGAATAAATTACAGGCGAAATAATAAGATAAAAGATTATATGCATAAAGTTAGTCATCTTATTGTTGCATACATGGAAACAAACAATCTTAATACATTATTTGTAGGTAAGAATTCTGGTTGGAAAGAAGGTATTAACATAGGAAAAACTAATAATCAAAATTTTGTTGTTATACCATATAATTTGCTTATAAGTATGTTAGACTATAAATGCAAGTTATCTGGTATTAGAATGATTATATTGAATGAAGCATATACATCTAAATGTAGTTTTATTGATAATGAAAAAATATGCCAGCATAAAACTTATTATGGAAAACGAATCAAACGTGGATTATTTGAATCAAAATATGGACATGAGATCAATGCTGATGTAAACGGATCATTCAACATAATGAGATTAGGCATACAAAAATGTAACTGTGATGTGCTAAATATAGTACCAGCAGATAAGAGGTATGTGTATAACCCAGTTAGAATAAAAATTAACATATAATTTAATTATTCTTACAAAATTAAACTATATTTAATTGTAAATTAATAAAAATAATTAAAATAGTTTTTTATACATAATATCTATACAAAATAATTTAAAATATTTAAAACACAAACATGAATACGAATTATCTAATCTTTTAATTGATAAAGGTTATACATCAATAGGTATTGAAAACATTAGTTATAAAAGTCATGTATCTATGTTAGAAGATGAATTAGAAAATTCAATATCTTCATTATATAAATTAAAAACATCATTTGATCAAATTCCACAAATTGGTGGAAAAATTAATTTTATATTAGATTATCTATTACATGATACACGTTGGGTATGCATAGAAATACAAACTAATAATATTGAAGCTAGATTTACTAAAGAATTATGTATATATTATATTAAAGAAGCAGAAAAAATGTTTCATAAAAGATTTATATAAATTAAATTTTAAATTTTAAATAAATGTATCTATATATAATTTATAATTAATTAAATTATAGTTCTTTGAAATTAATTGGGCTCATTTTTGGTATTTGATTATTAATTTGATTATTAAAATCATGTTGACTAGATTATGTCATTAAAGAATCAAAACAATAAATGCAGAAGATACTGTAGATAACGACTGGCTTAACAGCTGGGAGTATAGAATGGCTGCCTAATCCCTCAGGGATACCATTTAAATAGTTAGGTTATAAATAGGATTGCCGGCGCAGTGGGAACCTTATAGGTCGGGCAACAGAAGTCCCACACAAGCAGTTAATAGGAAAATGTCTGTCAAACATTTATACCTCCTTGTTTGTTAGTTTTATGGAATAGTACGAAACTAAATATTGCAAGTAGAAATTTGCAAAAAACATGTAAATAGTTTTAATATGATGGTTAGTAAGACGACGGTTCGAATCCGTCTGGGTCCACGATTTGACAGGCGGAAAGACGCAATTGTTTAGCAAGTGAACTGCAATCACAAGGGTTTGATGTAATCATGTTACCTTAACAAGGGGATCCGTTAGAGAATTGTCTGGTTAACAAACGCTCGATTTAAAAGATTTTGTCCGAAACAAAAAGCTTAGTTTTGTTGGTATTTCTATAAAAATCAACCGGGTGAAGGAGATGGCGTAAACAATTCCTATAAAAGTGAATAGTTAATTTATTCATATCATGGCAGGGTTAATCTCCTGCCATTTTTGTTTTAAAATTTTCTAAATAATATTTAATTATTTATAAATAATACTATATTATATTTATAAATCAAACAAATATGAAATATATAAGTTTTTCTAAATTTAAAAATTATATTGAAGATCAAGGATTTCTTCTTGAAAAAAATTCAAATATTTATTATGATTTAAAATTTATATCATATTTCTTTTCAAATAAAAATATTAATTATAAATATATGGTTAATGTTTTTCTTGATAAGAATAATAATCCTACAGATCATATTATATCAATTAATAAAGGATGTGGAAATATTTTTATTGGGTGGGAAAAATGTAAAATAGATTTAAGAAAGAAAATGTGGATTTCTTTAGTATAAAATATAATATTAGAATACTATATTAAATTATTAAATATTAAATAATAAATAAATGAATACAACAAAATTTAACAAGAATTTTAAAAATTCAAAAAATTCTAAAGTTTCAAATTCTAAGGTTTCTAAATCTGAAGTTAAGAAACCATCTATTGATTATGAAACTGTTATTATTGTAGATTGGCAAGATGATTTCGGTACTCCTGGTGGTGCTCTTTATGTTGAAGGTGCTGAAAAAACTAAACAGCCAATTATTGATTATGTTTTAAACAATCAGAAACGAATTAATCAGATTATTTTTACTCGTGATTGGCATACTAAGAAAGATCTTTCATTTAAGAAGAATGGTGGTGAGTGGCCAAATCATTGTGAACAAAATACAGATGGTGCCCAGATTAATTCTGAATTGTATAATGTATTGAGAGATACACGAATTCCTACATTTATTGTTGATAAAGGTACTGTTTATGATCATGAGGAATACGGAGCATTTGAACATTGTGGTACATTCCATCATCTTCATCCAAATGATAAACCAAATTTGAAATGGTGTCATTTTGCTAACTTTGAATCTAGTTCTGGTGTTCGTATTTTTAATGAAAATTTGGTAGTATGTGGTATTGCTGGAGATTATTGTGTTAAGGAAACAATTAAGAACCTACTTGGTCATTGGAAACAGTTTAAGATATCTGTTTTGATGGATGGCGTTGCATCAATTGATGGCGGTACTGCTATTAATGAACTTATTGTTGAAAAGAACCTTAAAAAGATTTAAATATGGATGAATATTATGATCCACAAAAGGAGTATATTAAACACTTGGAAAATCTAATTTCTTATGATCCTGACGGTAGGTCACATGAGGCTTCAAGAAAATGGATCAAAGAGTATAAAGAGGCTGAATCTTGGAATAATATGGGAGGATCATAAACAAGTCTCATATTTAACCAGAAATGATATATCCGAGGATAGTATAACAATTAATTAAATAAATTATGTGGATAAATATTAATGATTACAATTCTAATGATTGGGATTACAAAGTAAAGAATAAGATAACAAATAAGTCAGGTCGTAAACAACTTAAATACGGATAATTTATGATATATAGTATATTAGATACAGATCTTTATAAGTTCACAAGTTCATATGCTTATATGAAGTTATTTCCTGATGCTGAATGTACATTCACATTTAAGGATAGAAATAAGGTAAAAAGAACTCCAGAATTTCTAAAAAAGTTTAAAGCAACTATCGAAAAAATGTGTGATGACACATGTATGACAATTGAAGAACTTAATTGGTTAATGTATGGTCATCGTGTTGATTTTATTCCTCAATATTATTGGGAATGGCTTTGGTCATTTAGATTTGAATATAATAAAATCAATATATATCTTGATAAAGATAGTGTGCTTTGCATGGATGTAACCGATAAGTGTTACAAGTGTACACTTTATGAAATTCCTTGTATGTTTGCTATTTCTGAAGTAAATAATGCAGATAAGCCTATTAACTGGGAACTTACAATATCTAAACTCGCTGAAAAGGTTGCATTAGCAAATAAAGAAGGCATGTTATTTTCTGAATTTGGAACACGACGTCGTTTTAATTATGAAGTTCAGAATCGTGTATGTAGTTATTTGAAACAACATGCAAAGACTTGTGTAGGTACTTCCAATGTACATTTTGCAATGAAGTACGATATGAAGGCAATTGGTACACACCCACATGAATGGTTTATGTTCCATGGTGCTCAGTATGGTTATAAGAATGCAAACTATATGGCTCTTGAAAACTGGGTAAATGTATATGATGGTGATCTTGGTATTGCACTTTCTGATACATATACAACAGATGTATTCTTCCGTAATTTTTCACTTAAACTTGCAAAACTGTTTGATGGCGTAAGACAGGATTCTGGTGATGAATATGAGTTTACTGATAAGACAATTGCATTCTATAAGTCAAAGGGAATTGATTATCATAGTAAAACAATCGTATTCTCTAATGCACTTGATTTTCCAAAGGCTGTTAAGATCTTACAATATTGTAAGGAAAGGGGAATTAAGTGTTCATTTGGAATTGGAACAAATCTTACATGTGATGTATATGCTCCTGATGGAACAAAATATGACTCAGAGAATATCGTAATGAAGATGTCTCGCTGTCGTATGAATCCTAATCAGACATGGTATTTGTGTATTAAGATTAGTGATGATCTTGGGAAACATATGGGTAATAACTCAGAATTTGAGCACGCATGTTATGAATTAGAAATTAAAATACCAATAAAATTATGAAGAAAAATATATTTTATTATCATTTAGAAGCTAATGTAGGATATTCTGATTATGAATATGAGTTTGATATAGATAAAATAAAAGAAGAATTTAATCCTAATACAAATAGTTTATCTGATTTTCTAATAGAATATTTATTAGATAATGGAAAAGAAATAAGTGATATAAGTTCTCATTGTGGAGATTTTGATCCATATTTAACAGAAGTTCATGTAACACAAGATCAATATAATCAACTTAAAGAATTATTTCCAGATCAATTTCCAGATTCAACTATAGTAATAGATTAATATATGATTAAGAAATTAATAACATATAATATTGATGGACTACCTAATACATTAGATTTGAATGATCTTCCATGGTTATTCAAACCTATTGTATGGGTTTATAAACTAATAAAGAAAACCTCAATTGTAACTATAAATGATAATAATAATGTAGCACTAAAAATTCAACAAATAAGTACATATTTATCTAAATCAGATGCAGACATTATTGCAGTTCAAGAAGATTTCAATTATCATAACGAACTTATAAATAAAATATCTAATAAATATAAATGGGGTACATTTACAGGTAAATTTGATCTTTCAAAAATATTTTCAAGTATGTCTTGGTTTCTTTATCCAAGATTTAAAACTGATGGTATGAATTTATTTGTAAAAGTAAAAGATATTACAATAAAAAATGAAGATATTGTATCTTGGAAAAAATCAAATGGATATATAAGTCATGGAAATGATTTATTAACACATAAAGGATTTAGATTTTATACTATAGGTATTAATAATGAATATTATATTGATATGTATATAATTCATATGGATGCTGATTTTTATCATCCTGAAAATTGTACTGATGTATCCAAAGATATTGAAGCAAGAAAATCACAATTTGATCAATTATCCTCATATATATTGAATAAATATAAAGAAGATAAAAGTAAACCTATTATAATAATGGGAGATACAAACAGTTATGATAAATATGAATGGGATGTAAATAATATTAAATATTTTATAGATAAAATTAATTCTAATAATAAATTACATTGTAATGAAGTAAAACCGAATAACTTTAGTGACTGTGATAAGATATTCATTATTAATAATGATAATTCAGATTATAAAATTATAGATGTAAATTGTTATTTTGATATCGATATTAATTATTCAGATCATAAGCCATTAATTACAGAAATTGAAATTATATGATAACTATTAATTGTCCTAAATGCAATAAAGAAACTGAGTTTTCTTTAAATGATGCAATTGATTCAGAAGGTGAAGTATTTAGATGTAAACATTGTGGTTGGTTATTTAGATATACAGAAAAATAAATTTAATTTAATATGAAAAGTGGGGGTTATTTAATTTGTTATATTTTAGGATTTACTTTAGCTGTTATAGGTTTTATAATGGGTTATATGAGTAAAGGTTTTATTGGGAGTGTTGCATATTTTCAATTTCCTGTAGTTATATTTACTGGTTTAATTGTTTTAAAAGGATTTATTGATTATATATTTATGTTAAAAATGGAAAATAATAAATAACATAAAAGAGTTATCAATTAATGATAAATTATAAATAATATGAAAGATTATAGTAAGATTTTTGAAACTATGGTAAATGAGACCAAAAAGTATTTGGAAAATAATAATGTTTGGTCTATGATACTTGGAATTAGTGGCGGGATTGATTCTACTGTTACTGCAGCTATTTGTCATGAGGTTGAGAAGAGAAATCCTGAACTTAAGTTCTATGGAATAAGTCTTCCTTGTACTTCAAATTCTGGAGAAGAGAGAGACTCTGCAACTGCTTGTATGAAAGCATTTTGTAAAGAAGGTCAATATTGGACAGAAAATCTTCAAAAGGAATATATGTTGATGAAAGCAACATGTTCACAACGTCATTCACCAACAACAATTGGACAAGGTAATATTAAAGCTCGTCTTCGTATGATTTATCTTTATGATTTAGCAAATTATACAAATGGTCTTGTTATGGATACAGATAATCTTACTGAACATTATCTTGGTTTCTTTACTATTCATGGTGATGTATGTGATTTGAATCCTATTGGGGGACTTTGGAAACATGAAGTATATGAGCTAGCTAATTATCTATATAATGAATATTATCAAACACCATTTGGATCTGAAGGAGATAAACATCTTGCTTTAGAACATGCTATTGGAATTACTCCAACTGATGGTAATGGTGTTAATTCTCTTGGCGATATGGGACAAATTGCTCCTGCATTTGCTCACGATAAGAATATTGATGCATATATAAAAGTAGATGATATTATTCAGACATATTTAAACATTAATACTTTGTCTGAAGATATGCAGAAAAAACATTTAGATAGGCTTCGTGAGAAATATCCAAATATTGAAGATAATGGATGTGTTATTCATGATACTGTAGAAGAAGTAATTGGACGAATTAAACGAACAGAATATAAACGTAAAGGATTACCAGTTGTAATAGATATTAATTAATATTATGAAATATTTTATTGCATATAAAGATAAATTAGGAAATGATTTTAAAGGATTACCTTGGATAATTCCAGAGGGTGGATTTGAAGATTTAGATATTACTAATAAAGTAAAAAATGATTTTATTAATAGAGGATTTAAAAATGTAATATTATTTACATGTAATAATATACCTAAAGAAATTGATTGGGAATTTGTAAATAAACATAAAATTATAAACATGGAAGAAATTAATATTGAAGATTTTAAAAATGAATTAAAAAACAGAATTGTAGAATTTAAATATTCTAAAAAGAATGGTGATATTAGAATTGCTCGAGGTACATTAAATGCAGATATAATGGGTAACGATAATATACCTAAAGGTACAGGATATGATATTAAAGATAATAACATTAGATATTACGATTTAAATTCTAATGGGTGGAGATCTTTTTTATTAGAAAATTTAATAGAATGGAATTAATATTCTATTTTTTTTATTTTTAAATATATAATTAATTTTAGAGGTAAATCAATATGAATATTATTAGACGTTCTAATGAACAACTTTTAAAAATGCTTGGTCCTAATAAACGTGACTTAAGCAAAAATCAAAGACTTAACAAATATCTTGTTATAGAAGATATACATAACGGTAAAGCAATTTTTAATGAATTTACTCGTGCATTTATATGGATGCCAAATTTCCAATTTGATAAAATCTATACTGAAAATTCGGATTATGTTCAATATCTTTGGGAAAACTATTTCTTAGTAAATGAAGATTTTGATGAACAAAAAGTAACTGATGATTTAAAGAAACGTTTACGTCCTAATCCAGAAAGTAATTGGTATCTTAATTATGGTAATATCTATGAATTTACAATATTTACAACGATGGCATGTAATGCACGTTGTTTTTATTGTTATGAAAAGGGTAGACCACAAGTACCGATGAAAGCAGAAACTGCAAGAGAGGTTGGTGATTATATTGTTAAAGCTGCAATGAAAAACGAACGTGAAATTCAATTACGTTGGTTTGGTGGTGAACCATTAGTTAATGAAAATGCAATGGATATAATTTGTCAAAAAGTTAAAGATGCAGGTTATAAATATTCATCTTCTATAACAACTAATGGATTTTTATTCAAAAAAGAAAAATTAGATAAGTATAAAGATCTTTGGCATCTTCGTTCAGGACAAGTAACTATCGATGGTACTGAAGAAGTATATAATAAAACAAAGAATTATAAAAATGTAAAAGGAAAGAATCCTTATCGTATAGTTCTTGATAATGTAAAAATGATGGCTGACTGGGGTATGAATATTAGTATTCGTATGAATATGGATATGTATAATGCCGAAAATATCAAACAGTTAATTATTGATTTAGAAAAAGAATGGAATCATCACCCTAAGATTAGTCTTTATTGTTGGCCTATTTTTGAAGACGACGATAATCCTAGAACAGATGAAGAAAAAAGAGAACTTTATAAAAAATTAGAAGAAATTGATAAAGTATTGAAAGAACATAAATTCTATCATCCTCGTGAACGTGCAGAACAAATACGTTTTACTCATTGTATGATTGATCATGGTAAAGCTGTTGTTATAGGTACACAAGGTGATTTGGGAGTTTGTGAACATTATTCTGAAACAGAATTCTGGGGACATATTAAAGATCCTAAGAAGAAAGATTTAACAACTATTAAATCATTCCAAGAATATATGGAACCTGAAAAGATTTGTGAAACTTGTCCTATTTACCCAAGTTGTATTCGTGCTAAAAAATGTCATGACTTGAGATATTGTGATCAATATATTAAAGAATGGCATATAAGACAAGCTCACGAATCAGTTAATTTAATGTATTGGAGATGGTTTAATAAAGTAAATAAAGAACGTCAAAATAAATTACAACAGCAACAACAAAATATTACATAAATAAAATTAAGAGAGTCATTTAATGACTCTCTTTTGTTGAATATATAACTCAAGTATACTATATTTAATATTATTAATATTTTAAAAAATAAAAATCAATATGTACAACGAAATTAAGAAAAATTTTATTGAGAGATTTGTTAATGTTCATTTTAGGTATAGTGTTGTTTCAGTTAAGAAGCATGTGATTAGCAAAATGAATGATATTTCACCATTTGAAATCACTCCAGTTAATAAAGATGTTTCTGTAGTATCTGTTAATTTAGGTAATGATGTTAAATTTGATCTTAATTTAATTTGGTCTGAAAATCCAAATGGAAAGTGTACATTATATAAATTGATAAATGTAATTTAAATGTTAGAAAATACTTATTTACAATCGAAAGATAATGGTAATGTTTATAAAGTAATGGATAAATATCTATTACAAATGTCTCCATGGAATGATGGTGATGATAGACGTATATATGAATATGATGATAAAGATATGACTATCATTACATATCAGAATGCTTGTATGATTGTAAATAAACAATTTGCAGAAACAGATGAAACTTGGAAACATAAAGGAAAAAAATATTTAGCACGTCGTATCAGTGATAAATCTATTGATGAACATACTGCAATGCTTTCTATGTTGCCATCTCATTATATTAATCAATCAAAAAATATATTAAAGAAGCTTCCTGATGATAATTCATTTACATTTTCAGATGAACATGGTAATGAGTTTAAAATGATTAAACATAAAGGAAAGATTTATTTTGCATTAATCATTAATGAATATCTTCCGAAGGTTGCATTACATGATACATTTGGAAAATTTTGTCAATGGGTAAATATAAAAAATATAAAACCAATATTTAATGAGACAGATAAAAAATATGTGTAAAGAAAAAGAAGTACTTGATAATTTAATTGAATTATTAAATGTAAAACGAAATGCATATATAGATGCTATTAACGAAAATAAGGATAATAATTCTTATTGTCAATATTGTCGTGGTCGTAAAGAAATGATTGAAGATATTATAATGTATATTTCAGAAAAAATATAATAACAATATATTATGCAAAGAACTAAAAAAGAATGGATTGAATATATTTTATCAATTAAAGATGATAAAAATTTAAAAATAGAACTTGATAAAATGTATATGAGTGCTCGTCAATGTGGTTATGATGATGGATATTGTGATGGTATAGGCGAAGGATGTGATTATAATGGACGTATGTATGATGAAGTTGCATATGAATATGATGAGGAAAACGATGAGTTTGGAGAAGAGATTGATTATGAATGGGATTTAAAGTAATATGAATGAAAAACGTTTAACACTATTACAAATATCCGATATGATTCAATATTGGTATAGTAAGTGGTATAATTGTCCTATGAGAGACGAAAAGGAGATATATGAAAATCTCTATAAGGCATATGAAAAATTAGAAGATTATTATAAAATACATTAAATATATGAGGGATTATAGAAATGATAGATTTCAGATTGGTGATATTGTAAGACTTAAAAAGGATCATCAAGTATTTGGTCGTATTAATAAAGCAGTTAGAAAATCTGAATGGAATAGAACTGGAAGATATGATGAAGAATACTTTTGGACAGAATATTATTTTAATGATGGCAATATGTTTAAAACTTATGAAGAAGATAAATATGAATTAATCTATAAAGAAGTTGGTTTTAATCAGATTAAAGAATATGATAAAGTTTTAGTTGCTAATGGTAGAGGATTAGAAGGACAAGGTTATTGGCATTGTGATTTTGCTGCAGGTTGGACTAATGAACCAGAATTCTATGAAAAACGATTGATGACAATATCTCAACCTGATGTAAAAGATTTCCCAATGTTCAAAATTATGCCATATAATGATTATACAAAGAAGTTCATTGGCGGTAATTTAAGTAGACCTGAGTTTTATTATAGTTCAAGAAGCTTGTCATATATATTGGAAAATATGAAAGATCATCCTGAAGACTATAAAGAAATTGATTACGATATATACATTCAAATTAAATATAATCATATATGAAAATTACATCAATAACATTTATTAAGCATTTAAGACCAAATTGCAGTTGTGGTACAGGATATTCTGAACCTGATAAGTTTCATGTTACTTGTGATACTGGATTTGAAACTGATGTTTGGGTTGATATTTGGTATCGGCCAATGACTGCTTGGAGAGAAGAATTCTATGATGGTATTTATAGAGTGTTTCCTAATGATTCAGTAAGTAATTTTAAAGAAGCATTTGGTATGTACATAGATGCGTTAATAGAATCCAAACAATATGGAGTAACTGAAAAGGATAAATGGGAAATGTTAAATTTAGATTATTAAGTTAAATAACATAAATAAAGTAAATATGAAAGGTATAATTGGGCAAATTGTTGGTGATAGCATTGGTCAGTATTATGCACAAAAACCAACTAAGGATTATAATTTTGAATTTATGTATGATAGAACTCATCCATCTGATGATTCTATTTGTATGATTGCTGTTGCAGATTGGCTTATGAATACTGATAGGTCAAAGGATGCTCTTATCGATAAGTTCCATTATTGGGGTAATAAGTATAATTACGGATTATGGAACTACGATCTTGAAACTACTTTTAAGAAATGGATTAATGAGAAACGCAGAGAACCTTATAATTCTTTTGGTAATGGTTCTGCAATGCGTGTGGCTCCTGTTGCATGGGTAGCGAAAAATATTGATGAGTGTTTGGAACTTGCAAAAATATCTGCAGAAGTAACTCATAATCACCCAGAGGGAATTAAGGGAGCTCAAGCAATTGCTGCTGCTATTTTCTGGGCAAGACAAGGAAATAAGAAGAAAGAAATATTAAAGTTCATTAGTAGAGAATTCAAATATGATTTATCAAAATCTTATAGTGAATTAAAACGTACACATACATTTGAATGTACTTGTCAAAATTCAGTACCTGCAGTATTAATATGTTGGAGAGATTCAGATTCATATGAAGATTGTATTCGTAAAGCTATATCATTAGGTGGTGATACAGATACAGAAGGCGGTCTTGCTGGTGTATTAGCAACTGCTACTGAAGGAATGGAAATTGATGATCAATTAGTTCATGAAGTGACAAGATTCTTTACATCAGAATTCATGCATCTGTATAATGATTTCCATAAAAAATATGAGATTTAAATATATTATATTGATTTAATGAAAGTATTTTATATATGCAGACCTGATGATAAATATGAAGTTTATCATCCATTATATATAACTCTTGATGAACAACAAGCAAGAGGATATTGGAGAATAATAAATGATGAATCTGTTCAAGCTATTATATGCAGTAAAGAATTAGTAAAAGATGAACCAATATTTAAGGGTGATCCTTATGGAGATGATGATAAAAGTCCATTATTAGAAACATTTGAATATACATTTCATAATCTTTATAACATATTTATAAAAGGAGATATGTCTGAAGAAGAATATGAAAAATATATTGAGTATTGGATAGATGGTAGACCAACACCTGAAAAGATATGGGAACTTAAATAAAAATGTAAATTTTTTATAATTTTTTATAATATTAACTATTTTATAATTATTATAAATTACAAGATAGTTTAATCTATCTTGAGCTACAAAAATATTAAAACATATAAATTATGAGCAACAAAGTATTTGGTATTGACCTGGGAACAGGTAATAGTTGTGTCGCCATTATTGAAGGCGGACAAGCTAAAGTTATTGCAAACGCAGAAGGTTCTCGTACCACACCATCTGTAGTTTTTATTAAAGGTGATGAACGTAAAATTGGAGGTTCCGCTAAACGTGGTATGATTATGAATCCTAAGAACACTGTATCTTTCATTAAGAGATTTATGGGTGCTGAATGGCAAGATCCTGATGTTCAGAAGATGCTTACTATGATTACTTATGAAGTAATCAACAAGAACAACAAACCTTACGTTAGAATTGAAGGAAAAGATTATTCTGCTGAAGAGATTTCTTCATATATCTTAGCAGACCTTGCAAAGGTTGCTTCAGATTATTATGGAGAAGAAGTAAAGGATTGTGTTATCACAGTTCCTGCATGGTTCAATGATGTTCAACGTAAAGCAACAAAACTTGCTGGTGAACTTGCTGGTTTGAATGTACATCGTATTATAAATGAGCCAACTGCAGCTATTCTTGCAGCAGGTATGGATAAAGAAGATAAGGAACGTCTTGTACTTGTAAACGATTTAGGTTGCGGTACTGAAGATGTATCTATTTGTGAAGTATCTCAAGGAATGGTAGAAGTACTTGCATCAGACGGTGATGTATTCCTTGGAGGTCAGAACTATGATAATGAAATTGTTAATTGGCTTGCAGATGAGTTTATGAAGGATCACGCTAATGTAGATCTTCGTAAAGATCCTATGGCATATGCTCGTTTGGTTGAATCTGCAGAAAAAGCTAAATGTGAATTATCAACATCTACATCTACAGAAATTAATCTTCCATATATTACAGTATTAGATGGTGTACCTCAGATGCTTGTAACGACACTTACTCGTGCAAAGTTTGAGCAGATGACAAAGAAGTATACAGATAAAGTAATTGAGATTGCAAAACGTGCTCTTGAAAAGGCAAAGAAAACATCTGCTGATATTACTGATATTCTTCTTGTAGGTGGATCATCTCGTATGCCTCAAGTTCAGGAAGCACTTAAGAATACATTTGGTGATAAATTGAATAAGTCATCTAATTTTGATGAAGCTGTTGCACTTGGTGCTGCAATTCAAGCAAAGGCAATTGTTAATCCTGAGGAATCAGATACATTGCTTCTTGATGTTACTCCTATTACTCTCGGTATTGAGGTTAATGGTAATATGATGGGTAAGCTTATTGAAGCAAACACAACAATTCCTGCAAAGAAATCTCAAGTATTTACAACAGCTGTAGATAACCAACCTGCAGTATCAATCGTAGTTCTTCAAGGCGAACGCCCAATGAGTAAGGATAATAAACAGATTGGTATGTTTAATCTTGATGGTATTGCTCCTGCTCCTCGTGGTGTTCCTCAGATTGAAGTAACATTTGATATTGATGCTAATGGTACATTAACAGTATATGCTAAAGATCTAGGAACTCAAAAGGAACAGCATATTACAATTAATGATTCTAATGCATTATCTAAGGAAGAGATTGAACGTATTAAGAAAGAAGCCGAAGAGCATAAGTCTGAGGATGCTGCTAAGAAGGCAGAGTTTGATAAGAAGAATGCAGCTGAAGGATATATCTATTCTGTTGAACGTTCATTAACTGATGATAATCTTAAGGATAAGTTTACTGATGATGAAAAGAAGCAACTTCAGGATTTGATTGATGCTGCCAAGAAGGCTATTGATGAAAAGAATGATTCTGAAATGTTTGCAAAGAAAGATGAACTTGAAAAGGTTTATCAACCAATTATAACTCGTATCTATCAGGAGAATATGCCTAAGGATGCAAATGGTAATCCTCAAGTAAATCCTAATATGTTTGGTAACATGTTTGGTGGACAGAATGGTGCTACTGGAGATAATCCATTTGGTGGAAATCCATTCCAAGCAGGAACTCCATTTACTGAAACAAAATAATTAAATATATTATTTTTAAAAAAAGGCTGGTTGGAAATTTTCAGCCAGCTTATTTTAAATTTAAATATATTTTATATTAAAATGACAATTCAACAGCTAATTAGTTCAGAAAATACAAATATAACTCCTCAAAGATATTGTGAGGCAGCTATATCTTATATTTATAATGCATTTGGAAATATTAATAGATCAAAAGAATATTGGTCTTTTAATAATTCAACTTTTGCAATACCATGGGAATCTGTAGAAGATAAAGAATCAGGTTTAAATATTGCTAAACAATTATTAGAATGTGCGATTAAACAACAAAATATAATTGATAATTCTAATAATACTAACAATGCTGCATCATCTAGTATAGTTAATTCAATTAACAGATTATTAGAAACTATTAATAAACAAATTGATATTATTAATACTACTAGTAACGAAATTAAAAATACTTCTAATAATACATCAATAATATTAACTGATCAAACAGGTCCAACTGGCCCAAAAGGTGACACAGGAGCAACTGGTCCAAAAGGCGATACAGGAGCAACTGGTCCAAAAGGTGACACAGGTTTACAAGGTATAACTGGTCCTAAGGGTGATACTGGAGCAAAGGGTGATACTGGAGCAAAGGGTGATACTGGTTTGCAAGGCCCAAAGGGAGATACAGGTTTACAAGGTATAACTGGTCCAAAAGGTGATACTGGAGCAACTGGCCCACAAGGTCCAAAAGGAGATACTGGTGCAACTGGTCCTCAAGGTCCTAAAGGTGATACTGGAGCAAAAGGTGATACAGGTTTACAAGGTATAACTGGTCCTAAGGGTGATACTGGAGCAACTGGTCCAAAAGGTCCTAAGGGTGATACTGGAGCAACTGGTCCACAAGGTCCAAAAGGTGATACAGGTACATTTGATTCATCTGCATTAGCTAATTATGCTACAACTGGTTATGTTGATCAAAAGATAGAAGCTTTAATAGGGACTGCCCCTGAAGAATTGGATACATTAAAAGAAATTGCTGATTGGATTAGCGAACATGGGGAAGTAGTTGGTATTAAAGGTGATACAGGTGCTAAAGGTGATACTGGAGCAACTGGTCCTAAAGGTGATACTGGAGCAACTGGTCCTAAGGGTGATACTGGAGCAACTGGTCCACAAGGTCCAAAAGGTGATACAGGTACATTTGATTCATCTGCATTAGCTAATTATGCTACAACAGGATATGTAGATGAAAAAGTACAAGAATATCTAAGTGATATAGGTGGAGGATCTGGTATTGTTGGACCACAAGGTCCAACTGGTCCAAAGGGTGATACAGGAGCAAAAGGTGATACCGGTGCACAAGGTCCAACTGGTCTAAAGGGTGACACAGGTGCACAAGGTATAACTGGTCCTAAAGGAGATACAGGTGCTCAAGGTCCTAAAGGAGATACTGGAGCAACTGGTCCACAAGGTCCAAAAGGAGATACTGGTACATTCGATGCTTCAGCATTAGAAGATTATGCAACAAAGACATATGTAGATAATAAAATAGGTACATTAGGTAATAAAGTTGATCCAGTTGAAGCTGAATATGAAGCAGTAGCAAATGGTACAACATTAACATCCGGAAAAACTTATTATACATCAGATACTGGAGCAGGTGAGTTTATATCTAATGGTACAGAGGTTGCAGATGGAACAAATTACTTTGAAATGACAGTTGAACCAGTTGAAGCTGTTCCTTATACTAATATTATTGATATAATATTAGATGATGAAGAAATAATATCTGCTGCTATGGCTGATTTAAATGATAGAATCAATAATATTAGTTCAACAGGTGCAGCAACAGGGTATGGTTCTACAGGGGATACTGGTCCACAAGGTCCTAAAGGTGATACTGGAGCAAAAGGAGATACGGGTCCAAAAGGAGATACAGGTCCTAAAGGAGATACAGGAGCAAAAGGTGATACAGGTGATCAGGGTGCAACTGGTCCACAAGGTCCAAAAGGTGATACAGGAACATTTGATTCATCTGCATTAGCTAATTATGCTACAACAGGATATGTAGATGAAAAAGTACTAGAAGTACTTGGTAGTGTAGAAGGTGGAGAAGGTATAGTTGGTCCACAAGGTCCAACTGGTCCAAAGGGTGATACAGGAACAATTGATTCATCTACATTAGCTAATTATGTTACAAAAACAGAAATTGAAGAGAATGATGAAATATTAGCTGTTGCATTAAATGATTTAAATAATAAAATTAAAAATTTAACAGAATATGTAAATACACTTGAAACAAGAATTGTTGCATTAGAAGGAAATACTGGAGCTTAATATTAAACATAATAAAAATTTATTAAATAATGAATAAAGATTTATATAAAATATTAGAGGTTGATAAAAATGCATCTGATGATGATCTTAAGAAAGCTTATAGAAAGTTATCATTAAAATATCATCCAGATAGACAAGGAAATAAGTCAGATAAAGAAAAGAAAGAAGCAGAAGAAAAGTTTAAAGAAGTTTCAATGGCTTATTCTGTTCTTTCAGATCATGATAAACGTTCAAAATATGATAGATTTGGAACAATCGATGATAATATGATGGATGGTTCTGGATTTGATATGGGAGATTTATTTAAGCAAATGATGTCAGGTTTTGGTGGATTCGGAGATATGTTTGGTGACTTTGGTAGACAAAGAAATCAACCTTCAGAAGCACAATCAATTCAGGTAAATATTCCTTTATCTATTGAAGATATATTTAATGGTTATGATCATGAAATTGAATATGATGCATTTGTTAAGTGTGATTCATGTAATGGTACTGGAGGTACTGGATTAGAAACATGCCCACATTGTCATGGTACGGGAAGATTTACTGAAGTTCAACGTACTGGATTTGGTATAATGCAATCAACACATGTTTGTAATCATTGTAATGGTACAGGACAAATTATAAAAAATAAATGTTCTAAATGTAATGGAGAAGGTATTATAAGAAAAAAGAAAAAATGTAGAGTTACATTTAGACCTGGAGTTTCTGATGGTGAATATAAAGTATTTACTGGATTTGGAAATGAAGGAAAGAATTCATACATAAAAAATGGTAATTTAATAGCAGTTCCTAGATATAATATTGATACTAATAAGTATGCTATAAATGATAGTGGAGTATATGAATTATTAGATATAAATTATTATGATTGTATTTTAGGTACAACTATTGAACATATATTACCAAATAAAAAGAAAGTAACTGTTAAAATTCCCGAATATTCTAAAGATGGTACACAAGTAGTATTAAATGGTGAAGGTATTAATGGTGGTAAATATATATTTATCATAAAACCAAAATTACCTACATATATTAAAACTAAAGAAAAAGAATTATTGAAAAAAATTAAAAATGAAAACTCATGATACTAGAATATGAAATATTGGAGGGAATTAAAAATCTTAGAGCAAAAACTGAGTTATTAGCAAATCCTTTGTATAGTGATTTTGTTGGTTCTCATTTTTGGGGTGATATAGATAAACAATTACAAGATATTGAATTTAAGTTATTAAAAGATAGAGAAATTTATAATTGGTAATATATGATAACAAATTATAATGTAATTGGAAAAAATTCAACATATAAAGAAGGGTGGGCATTATCGCTAAGTTCAATGTTAGCAGGATTATGCATATCTATAGGATGTATTGTTAATTTAATGGTAGGTGGTGGTGTTCTTGGTGCAGTATTATTTACATTTGGACTTATAACAGTAGTTCATTATAAATATGCATTATATACTGGTACAGCAGGATTTATTAGTTCATGCAAAGATTTATTAATATTATTTTGTTGGATATTTCTTGGAAATTTTATTGGGTGCTTAGTTACTGCAGAAGTTATTACATATGCTATTCCAGAATTAGTTGAAAAATCAAATAATATAATGGAATCAAGAGCACAAGTAGATATTTGGCAATCTTTTATAAGAGCAATATTTTGTGGATTCTTAATGACAACTGCAGTTAAATTTGCAAGAGAAAATCGTTGGTTACCACTCTTATTTGCTGTTCCAGTATTTATATTAGCAGGATTTTATCATTCAATTGCAGATTCATTTTATATGTGTGCATCTGATTATTTTATACAAAAAAATGAAATTGCTGCAGTTATACATCAAAATTGGGGAATGACAATACTTGGTAATTTTGTTGGTTGTAATTTGTATAGGTTGAAATTCTTAAAAGATTAATTTATGAGAGATCAAGTTTTAGAATGTCCAAAAGAAATTTATGTTGGTATTAGTGTATTAAAATGGGAAGATAATCCTTTGGCTTATGTTACTTATAAAAAGTCCAATGGTAAAATAGCTAAAGAAGTATCATTTAATAATTGGTGTGGTGAAAAATCTCCACGTAAGACTTTTGAAAATACACCTCAAAAGGGATTTAAAGTTTTATTTACTGTAGGTGGATGTAAATCTGGTTGGAATGTACGTCAAACATATTTCAGAGTTGTTGATCCTCGAGGATTTGAATTTGAAATTGTTGCAGATAACTTTGTAGATATATTACAAAATTCAGTTATCAATAAAGGTGTTATTGATGGCGAATTTGCTTATGGTTGGTATGGGGCAGGATTAATGTTAATAAATGGAAATGATCCAAGATATATAGAAGGTATTAAATCTAAGAATACAGAATTATCTTCAGAAAAGGTTAATAAGGATAATATTCAAATAGGTAGAGCTTATCGTCTTCGTGATCATAAAGAAGGATATTATCTTGGAAAATTAATGTGGCATGGATATAATGAAGGTTTAAAACCTCATAGTGATTATGAACATTATTACCATGTAGAAAATCCTATGCATACATTCATATGTAAAAATGAAGATTATGACAAAGGAGAAAACAAATTTGTATTTGTTGGATATAAAGAATATAAAAATATTAAGTTTGCTTTAGATAAGTCAATTTCTGAAGATAAGGTTAATGAATGTATAGAATTGTTTAAGAACACACCAAGAGGTTCTAAACTTGACAATATAGTATTCCCATTAGGTAAAAAAGATTCGTGGTCAAAAAAGAATTATCCTGAAAGATTTGAGGAATATTCAAAATGGGTAACTACTCCTTATGTAAACGAAGATACATATCACGATACTTCAAAATATAAATTCCAATATTGTTCAAGACGTTTCTTCTTGGAAGGAGATAATAGATTAGATACTATTATATCATTTAAATTTAAAGATGGAACTATAAAGAATTTCTTACATCAAACAGTTATATTGACTGATGATAAAGAACATCTTATTGAAGATGGACAAGTTGAACGTGTTGAGATAAATGAACATGAATATTATGGTAAACCAAAATATTACTATAATAATTCAACTTGGGTATCACATTTTTGTTATGAATGTTTTTATGTTCATGGTACACCAGAATGGAATGGTGATACAACTAAATTACGTCCTGTAGGTGGTAATGAATATCTTGGATCATACGAATGGGAAACTAAAACAAAAAATGGTAAGTATAATATACCACTAAATGTCGGTAAAACATACGAAACAGTTAAATTGAGAAAAGGATTATTAAATCTTTAAACATAATGTTGGGAATTAATTTTCTCAACATTTTTATATATTATTTGAATTTTTTAAATAATATACTATTTTATTAATATAAATTAAATAATTAAAATGGAAAAAGTACTTTATATTTACGGATACGGATCTAATCCGAATGATTCATTTACGATGAAAGAATTAAAAAAAGTAACTAATGAATTAGGATATGATTTGATTTCTATTAAATATGACCAGGAAGATCCTGATTGTGGTTTGAATGTTTTGGAAGCTTATATTAGAAACAATAAAATAAAATATGTAATTGGTCATTCACTTGGCGGATTTATTACATTATGTATTAATGAAAATGTAAAGAAGATTGTTATTAATCCATGTATGAAGCCACATTTAGAACTTCCTAAACTTGGCGAAGTTTCAAATAAGACTCTTTATGAATATGAATATCTTGAAGATTGGTTACGAAGTGGAGACGATACTCCTTGGATAAGCCAATTGGAAGATGTAATTGGTTTATTTGGAGACAATGATGAACTAATTGATTATTATGAAATGTTTAAAAGACAATATCCATTGACTTATAGAATTCATTCAGATCATCGTCCTAAAGCAGAAGAATATACTGAAGATATTAAAAATAAAATAAAGGAGTTCTTTAATTAGAGCTCCTTTTTTCTTTATCTTCTGCATCATATTTTCTTGCTAATTCTTTAAGTTTTTGACGTACTTCCTCAGGTACATTTACTTTTCCTTTAGGATTACCCATCATTAATTTTGTGTGAGGTTGTCCACCTATTTTACGAGTATAATAATATCCATCTGGTTTAATTTCAAGAAATTCTTTATCTTTCATTATTTCTTTAGCAATTGATGCAGGAACTGGCATAGCACCTTGATTAAACATTGTGGATACGGCTTTACCAGAATATTCACCCCAAGCTTGTCTATCAGGAATTAAATTATCTTCTACCATTATTTTCTTTAATGATTGTATGCCTAATTCTGTTCCATCATTACATGCATAACAAGCCTTTCTTCCACCACGTTTATCACTATAGAATATACCTGCCACTATTTTATTATTTTTACGAACTAATTTCCACATTGTAGTTTCATCTATTAATTGATCAACAGAATCCATACCTGCCATACCACCACAATATTCGTAAGTTTTTTGAAGCATTTTCCAAACTTCATCTGCGTATGGTTTCATATCTTCTTTATTTAAACAATTAACAAAATGTTCTGTGATTAATTGTTCATTAATATATTCATTAATATTTTTCATATAATATTGAATTTTTAAAAAATATTTCTATATTGTATTTATATAAAAATAAAAATTAAACAAATATGGGATACCCAATTAATTCAACATGGACTCGTCTCCGTGAAAAAGATATCAATCGTCTTAATGAGATTATTGATGATGAATATTGCATTGAGCAAGAAATTGGTAGAAAACTTCATATTATGAAAGTTTTTGAAAATCTACTTGAAGAGGAGTTTAATCATTTGAGATTTGACATTATTGAATCATTTATGAAAGCAACTAATTGGGAATGGTCATTCTATGAAAATGGAAAATCATTTTATAAGATTCCCGATAAGAATGATATGATTAAAATGATTAAACGAGAATTCTTTAACCATGCTTTATATGATATCATCGAACTTGGTAAAAAAGAATATACATGTTCAACTGGTGGATTTGTATTTAATGCTGGTATAAATGGTAACTATCCTTCTAAAGACAATTGTTATTTAAGTATTTGGTTTGATATCGCACATTTAATAGATTAATAATATATGCAGAAATATCCTTATTACAGTATAAACAGAGTTGAGGGTGGAATGCTTCCTAAACTTTTTAGAAATCGTCAGTATGATAAATTAGAAGATGTGGTAATTGCTTTTAACAAGTGGAGAGAAAATCATCCAAATATTGAAGGACAATATGTTATTCTGCATTATACTACATATTACACATCAAGAATCTGTATGATTTTTGAAGGAAGTACAATAACATGGATTGATTAAATATGAATAAGCAAAATAAAGATTTTGAAAAATATTTAAAAGAATATTACAATCTTGTTGATGAATGTGATAATAAAGGTATAAATTGGAATGAATTATTTTATATGTTTTGTATCTGTAAAGGATATATCACAAATAAGAAAGAAAGTCATGAACTTATTGAATGGGTTGATGATAATAATATAGAAATATATGATTAAATGAATAAGCCAATTAAGAATATATTATGTTTTGACCATTTATCTTTTGATATGATAATGGAGGATAATGGATGGACAGATACATTACCTGAAGGTGTGTCTGCAATATCAATATGTTCGCCAAATGAGGGTGATCTTGCAGAACATTGGTTTAAAAATGATTATAATGTTATTGGGGAATATCATAACCCAAGAGTATTTAATCTTGATATAGATGATATAAGTCCATTTTGGTTTGAAAATCATGAAAGCAAATGTTATGATGATTCATTGGAATTATATAATGAAGGTAAAGTAAAACAATCAAATATTTATTTTAATCATCTTTACATTTCTGGTGATGATAAACAATATGTAGATATATTGCATTGTCTTGATTATGAAGAGTCATTTAAATTAGTGAATTGGATTGATTGGAGACTGAAATATGATGATACTATTTATGTTCATTGCGCTGTGGGTGCTAGCCGAAGTCAGGGTGTTGTAAGATATATTGTTGATACTTATGGTAATGATTATGATATTAAACTTAATCCATATAATCCAAACAATACTTATAATCCGCATGTTGTAATGATGTTAAAAAGAGCTTACAGAGAATTATATATGAATGACATTGATGATTCTTATTTTGAAACTGCTCCAATGAAATTTAATGAAAATATTAAATTAAATTTGTTATGAGAATCCAAGAAATAGCTGAAGAACTTGTAAATTTGACTACAAAGGAAGTTAATGAATTATCTCATGTAATGAATCATGGAGATATGGATATGCCTCAATTGAATACAGAATCATATCGAATTTATGATAATAATATTGAGAAAATTAAATCTCCAAGAGAATATGGAGAATCAATTAGACACAGAAATTGTAAAAAACAAAAAAGATAAATATTATGACAACAGATAAATTAATTATTGCTTATAAAGTAATAACGAAACTAATGGAAGAACATAACTTTACAAAGGATACTTCTTTCGTAAGAGTTAAGAACATTATTTCTACATTAATTTGTGATAAACTTACAGAATATGCAGATAAAGTAGAAGATGATAATGCTGATGCAATTTCTGTAACAATTGAAGAAACTTCTAAATAAATTTATATGAGACAACGTAAATTCATTATAGTAAAAGATTGGGACGGTAAAAATATTGAAATTCGTATCGGATATCCTATTTATCATCGTGATTTATTAAATAAGTCTGATGAGAAAAATAATATTGATTGTTATGGAGGCGGCCGATGGGATGTGAACTTTGAAAACAAGACAATCAAACTTTATGGACATTCCGATGATTTTGGAAAACCAAGTAAAAAAGATATTGAAGTAGCAATTAAGAATCTTGATATGCATTCATGGTGGCAAATATCTCATGCTATTGAAGCATCATATGATAAAGATATTGATGAAAATGAACTTTCAACATATAAATTTAAAATTGACTATTAATTTTTTAATTTTTTCTTAATAAATTTTAATTAATTAATTTTTTTTCTATATTATTATATATAAAATCAAACAACAATGAAAAAAGATATAGCAGATATTCTTTGTAATCAGATTATCGATAATGGTTTGATAATTAATGATGCATATAAAGTTATTAATGAATCAGAGTTTTTAACACATAGACCTGAAAAGTTTATTGCACGTATATCATCAATACAATCATATTGTTATGTATTATATTATGATTATCAACTTGGTAAAATTGATAATGATGGTATTAATGATAAAATGATTACTCTTATGAATGGTGTTGTAGATTACAAAAATTCATATACTAAATATTCATACGGATATAAAGTAATGAATTCTATACTTAGTGTTTTGATTGATACATTTAATGATATTAATAATTAAATATGAAAACAATTAAATTGACTGATGAAATGGTTGAACGTTTAACTCATTTCTATAATTTACCAGAATATAATGAAGATGATGATTATGAAACTGCAATGGAAATTGTTCATGAATTAGCATTGGAACTTAATAAGAAGTAATTAACCAATAATAAACAATATAATGAAGAAATTCGAAGTAATCAGAGAAATTTTTGAAACTATTTTACGTGTAGGTTTTAATGATGATAAACAGGATGCTATTAGTGGGTATACACGAGATAAGATGAATAATCCTGTTTATGTCAAAAAGGTAGCTTTCAATGATGCGGGTCAGATTGATTCAATTGCGGTAACTGCATTAGAAAGTGATTTTTCAGATGCATGTGATTCAGATATTCGTATTGCATTTAAGGGTAACATAGGCAAACGAGTTATTCTTTATGCTAATGAAGTTGAGTTTTCTGTTCTTCTTGAGATTCGTAATTATCTTCGAAAGTATTATGGAATTGATGAAGATGTTTATGCTTGGCAGTGTATTCATAATGCATGGGATTTGATTGAATCAGAAGGTAAGGAGGTTAATCTTCCAAACAAAGAGCTTAATCATATATTGAAGAAATATTATGAAGTATTTGTTTCACCTAAAGTAAATAAATAATAATTAAAGTACTTAAAAAATATATAAATATGAAATATTTAGGTATAGATTATGGGTGGCTTATTGAAGGATTTGATATTCTTCCATGTTTAAGCATTACATGGATGACACTTAAAGATGGTAGATATCACGATGTACGATTTTCGTGGTTTAGATGGTATTTTACTATTGGTCAAATAAAAAATAAACTTAAAGAACGGTGATATTAATTAAATAAATTAACAAAAATATATAGGAGAAAGAAACTATGAGTAAATTTAATTCCACAAAGAAGTCTTCTACTTTGAAGACAAATCAAATTAGTGTTGGTGAAATTGCAGGCCGTGTTACAAACACTGTAGCTGCACAGTCAAATATTCAATTACTTCGTAGAGCAGTTCTTGCTAACTTGCTTTGGGAGAATATTGCATATATGGATGGTCAGAAAGTTGTAGATGAAATTATTCGTCTAGTTCCTCTTTGTGATCCTAATGATGTTGCACTATTAACAATTGAAGCACGTACTATGCAAAAACTTCGTCATACACCTTTGTTCCTTGCAGTTCAAATGTGTAAGCATGATGGTACACGTCCTTATGTTAAAGATGTACTTCCTAAGATTATCACACGTGCAGATATGTTGACTGACTTCCTTGCACTTTATTGGATGGATGGAAAATGTCCTATCTGTAATTCTGCTAAGAAAGGTCTTGCTGAGGCATTCCATAACTTTAATGAGTATAAGTTTGCTAAGTATGACCGTGATGCTGAAATTAAGCTTCGTGATGTAATGTTTATGGTTCGTCCAAAGCCAGTAAATCAACTTGAGGAAATTCTTTTCAAGAAGATTGCTGACCGTACTCTTGAGACTCCAGAGACATGGGAGGTATTACTTTCAAAAGCACATAATGCTGATGAGAAGTGTGCTGTATGGGAGAAACTTATCGATGAGGGTAAGATTGGTGGTAAGGCTATGCTTATGAACCTTCGTAATATGCAATCTGCTGGTGTTCCTCGTCCAACAATTGTAAAAGGTCTTACTGAACTTAAGGGTGCAATGTTGCTTCCACTTGACTTCTTAAAGGCTATGCGTGAAAGCTCAGGTCTTGAGAGAGAAATTGAGGATGCAATGCTTAAGACATATGAGAATATGCCAAAGCTTCCTGGTAAAACTCTATTTATTGTAGACGTATCTGGTTCTATGGGTTCAATTACATCAAGTGGTTCTTACTTTAGCCGTATGGACCAAGCTGCTGCAATGGCAATGCTTGCTGCTAATCAGTGTGAAGATTTTGAACTTGTATGTACTGCAGGTAATGATGGCTCATTAACTGAGAAGCATGAAAGAATTATGTATCCTTCTAAGGGATTCAAGTTATTCCAGGAGATCAATGATATGTACCGTAAACTTGGCGGTGGTGGTATCTTCACATATCAATGTCTTGAGAAGCTTCGTGAGGAACTCGGTAATAAGATTCATGATTATGAAAGAATTATCATATTCTCAGATTCACAGGATATTGATGTATCTAACTGGAGATCTCCAAACCATAATAAGAAACCACGCCCATTTGGTAAGTACAATTACATCTGTGATGTATCTGCACATACTCGTGGTATCAACTATAAGGGTGTATGGACTGCAGAAATTTCTGGTTGGTCAGAACATTTCTTGACATACATTGCTGCATTTGAGGGTATCGAGAATACTTTTGGAGAGCTTAACTAATAAATAGGGGGACAACATCCCCTTATTTCATTTTTAACATAAACAATTATAATATGGAAATTGCACAGATTATTTGGTTAGTTATTTGTGGTGTTGTAATTATTGCTGGTTTTTCACTTGGCTCATATTATTTGAGTGAATGGAAAGAAGCTTGTATTAATTATGCAAAGTATTCAACAAAATCAGAAGTTAATTTAAAAAAGAAAGATGATAATAAGTATATTGATACTTATGAATCTGAAATTGCGGAGAATCTTGTTCAAAAACAAATTTGTTTGCCTGTTTGGTCAGTAAGTTTTATTTTAGTTTTTGTATTTCTTGGTATTGTTGCATGGACTTTATTTAAGTGACATAATGTAACATAAACATTATTTAAGTAAATTATGAATAAAATTGATATTGTAAATATTAAAAAAGAATTAGCAAAACGTAAAGCTGCTAATTATAAATGGTCTGAAAATGGAGATATGTCTAAAGACGACATAATGCTTCGTACAACAAAAGAACTTGAAAATTTAATAAAAGATTTCGATAATAATAAAAAAATAATTGCTGAACAAGAAGTCAAAAAATTAGTAAATGAGATTTTCACTGAATTTAGTGACAATCCTGACGATAATATGATTGTTCTTGGTGCTTGTAATTATTATCATGATTCTAGACATGTATATGAATCTGATGACCCATTAAATTCAATTTATTTTGATGGATTTGAACATCAATATAATAAACTTGCTTACCCAATTGGATGTAACTGGGAAATTCCTTCATGGGATAATAAGAAAGCTAAAGATAAAGATAAATATGAGAAATTACAAGAATATATAAAAAAAATTATTCCTTATCTCAAAGATCTTGGGTTAGAATCAATTTATGATTACTGGGATAAAAATAATGATGCATTAAATGAATGCTGGTATGGAGTACATGGTATAACAAAAGATTATCAAATAGTTGCATTTGTTATCAGGGATGATGGTATGCTATGTGAAGAAGAAAGTTTTGATACATTTTATAATTCTATACTTTATAAAATTAAATAATCTAATACTATTTTATATATAATGTTTCTTAATATATAGAAGCACCGTCGGATATGTTCATAAATATTTTGAATGTATCCGACATTTTTTCTTTTGAAATTATTTAAATATTATATAAAAATACTATATTATTTATATAAATCAAATAAATATAAAATATGAGACATAAAGAAATTTTAATTCGTGAGTATTTTTCATTAAAGCATGAATATGATATTAATGAAGGAGATAATGCACTTGCTATATTTCCTGCAGTACCATCTGAAGATGAAATTAATGAATATTCTCGTGAATTTAAAGTAATTGATCTTCAGGATAAAATTGAAGCTGTTAAGAATGCTATTGAGAAGCAATCTGAAAAGATTAAGATTAAGAAATATTTTGAAACACCAGAAGGTATGGAATATAAAAATGCAATTGAAACAAAAATAGAATCACTTACTGATACTTATAAGACAATTGAAAATTTATATGTAAGTAAGCTTTCAAATTTAGTTAATAATTTTCTGGGTAATAATTTTACTTCAGAATTTTGGTTTAATTATAAAAGTTGTAAAGGAGAAATTGGTATTATAAATAATGATGAAGACCGTCCGGGATTCACATTTAAATTTGGTCATTCATTTAATATTTCTTACGATAATGTTTTAGGTAATTATAATAAGGAAACACATACATATGATCATGAATATAAATTAGAACTTAATTATGGAACATTAGGTGCATTTGATTTAATTAAAGATACTGATAGAATTAATTATATAACTGGTTTTGGTAAATTTGTTTCAGCAACAGATATTAAATTATCAATGGTTGAACTGATGAAATCTGGTATTTCAAGACTTAATGAAATTAATGATGAAATAATTAAATTAACTAATAAACTAAAACATCCAGAATTTTAATTATCCATATTGTAATAAATCAAATAAATAATGAGATACATTATCAAAGATTTAGTGAATAAAGAATTTCTTTATAGTGGAAATGTTTTCTTTGAATACACAAAGGATATTTTTAAAGCCAAGAATTTTCAAACTGAAAAAACAGCTCAGAAATGGGTTGATGAAATTAATAAAAACCGAAAACTGCATGGTAACAGCACTGTTCGTGATTTGAAAGTTGTCGGTATTACAATTAATGAAATTGAACTTTAATTATGAATAAAGAAACACTTCATTTTACTGTTGGACCACTTATTGGTGAGCAGCTTCTTGATATTGCACAGACAAATATTTCTAAGGGTAATGTTGAGTATGGAGCTAATGTATATAAAGTAGCATTTCAGGGATTTACTGATGAGTTGACTATTAAGGTATTAAAAAATCAATTAGTTGTTGTTACAGATAAGGATGGAACAAGTATATCATTATCTGATGATTCAAAATTGATTAAAGAAAATGCCCATAATATTCTTGATTGGGAATGTATTATGAAGGAAAGACATAATAATCTTAAAGATCTTTTACAGAATCTTTTGGACACTGAAAAAACTTTCAATAAGTATTATATGGGTAACATTCGTGATTATGATATGCTTGAAATGATGAAGCGTTACTTTACTGATGAACAACTTTCTGTTATTGGTATTCATAATATTGCTGCTCGTATTTGTTGTGCTCCTGATTGTAAGATTTGTTCCAAGGGTAATTCAAACCCACAGTCAGTTTGGGAAAAGGTTGAAGGAAGGGTTGAAAGATATCTTGAAGATCCTGAAGGATATGAATATGATATACCAACAAAATGGGAAATTATTCTTGTATTGACTGTTAAGTATAACAAACTTATTCGTATGCTTCATAAAGAATATATGAATTATGAGAATACATATTTATTCCTTATTGAACATGATTTTATTAAAAAGCCATTATATAATGAAACATTCATTGAGAATGTAATTTCTACTCTTGTAAAATTTTGTGATACTGGAGAAGGTTATTATCATCCACTTTGCAATACAGGTCTTTATGGATATAAGACAGATCTTTATAATGATCTTATGAAGACTAAATATGGGAATGAATTTGCTAAAAATGGAATAATTAAGAAGGATATTCTTGATGGATATGATGCAGGATGGCTTTCTCCAGATGGTGAATTCTATGGAGCAAATGGTGAAACATCAGCAATGATTCATATGAATTTGGCAGATCAATTATATGATGGAAATAGTACTTATGCTAATAAAATGAAAGAGGATAGTGTTTCAAAATTTGGTGGAATTGACTCACCAGACTATTGGCTTGAAAAGCATGGTTGGGTAAAAATTCACCATGATGATTGTTATGGTGCATTTATTGGTCATCGAAATGAGGAGCCAACACCTGATTATCCGTATGCATACAATCCTACAGATATTCAGATTAAGATGATTTGTAATTACGCCGATAAATTTTATGGAGGTAAATTTTACACTGAAGCAAATGCACTTGGCAGAAATTTCCATACTGAACCATTTTCTACTTATGCTGTAAGACAGATGGATGATATTAAGTTACACGAAATTTTTGGGAGCTAATGAAAAGATTTATTTCGTTTGCAATTTTTAATTGTATTGGTGTATTTTGTATTTCATATGTATTTCCATATATGAGTACTAAACAATTATTAGGATTAATTTTTGGTATTCAATGGATAGCTTCAAGTTTAGATTTTTTAGATCACATTGATAAAAAAGATTGATTATGAAAACAAAATGGTTACGAGAATTTTTAACAAAAAGAGAATTTCTTAAATGGATTGAAGAACATATTAACGAAATTGATTTTAATGAGGATGTAATTACATTAGAATATTATCTAAAGGATGAATATTAATATGGAAGTAGTTAAAGATTACGTTGGTAATATATTAAATATCGGAGATGATGTTGTTGTGTTATCTTCAGGAAATTCAAGCTGGAGAAAAGGTAAAGTAACCGGATTTACTGAAAATTGGACAGGACATACAAAAGTACAAGTTGAATATAATGATCATTGGTATTGTAACTTGAAACATTGGGAATTAACAGGTACTTTGACAAATCCAAATCCAACAATTAAATTTCGTACAAAACCTGTTAAAACTTCAATAGATATATTTAATGTTGTTAAACTTTTACCAGAATATTTAGAAGGTTAATGATAAGATATCTATATTAATTTATATATGAGTAAAAGAGAAAAATCAACAATATTATATAGTCGTAATGGTATTAAGATTACACGTGTAGATTTTCTTGATATGACAAAATGGTCAAATCAAAAAGATCTAAATATTTTTGTTGCTAATACTATTACTACATGTCTTAAATCAAAAGAAGATAATATTGAAGTAATTTCAGGTAAACCTGCATGGGATGAAACTATTAAACATGAATCTCCTCTTGGTTTTTATTACTATGAAACGATTCATCATCCAGCAATAGAACAAGAAGTAAAATACAATAATAAATTTGGTACTGCTACATATAGGATGTATACTTTCAAATATGATAATAAAAGATTTGAATTGTCATACCCAATAAAATGTGGTGATGTTTCAATTAATAGAGAAACACGTCCATGGGATATTCTTCCGGGATATAAAGGTATTATTGAACACTTTATTACTGACTTATATAAGGAAGTAAATAAATTCTTTGAAGTTGCAGAAGTTAATAGATTAAACTATCGTATTAGAGAAAAGACGTATGGTTATAATGGTCATGAAGCAGAATATGCAAAAGACATGTCATGGGTATATGATGTTAAAAAACAAGTTATGATTGATTTATTTGGAGATGAAAATGGTCCTGAAGGATTAATTAATTATAATGACATCAAGATTGAATCACATGGTTTTGATTTGAAAGAATCATTTAGAAAAAGAAAAGAATCATAATTATGGAAAAATTACCAGAACATAAATATAGGGGTAATTGGACATTTTGGTGGTATGTAAAACGAAATTATCATATTGAACGTCCAACAAAATATTGTGTCATTTTCAATATATGGAAAGATAAGTTAGAATCATTTTCATGTACTGAATTTGATACATTAGATGATGCTTTAGATGAAGCAAAAGAATTAAACAAAATGTATTCAAGTACTCCAAAGCCATTTAAGAATTATCATGAAAAAGGTAAATACAAAGATGGACGTGGCTGGAGATATGATCCTTACGATTGGGATTTTTCAGATGGTCGTCAATTTTGGGGTTATATTGTACTTGATATGATTGAACATAAATTCATTAAGATTGTTAATGGATTACATATGTCCACATATACTATATCTACAACCAAACCAACTTTAGCTAAATATGATATGTTCTTTAGAGAGGAAGATGAAATTCCTGATGATTATCTTTGGGATGATAGAGGTGAATATAATGGATGGCTCCAATTTAGATGGGGTGATAGAAAGAATGCAATTGATTATATAGAACCACCAAAAAAGGAACGCTCGGGTATTGTTGAAATAAGAGAGTTTTATGATGAAGCAACAGATTCATATATTAAAAAGAAGGTAAGAGTTGTATATGTTGATTGGAATGATCCATTACCTAAAAAGGAAAAAGGAATAATTTATGAACGTCCAAACAAAGAACCTGTAATATTCCCTGGAGATTTTGGATATACCGGTGATTTGAATATAAATGAATGGTCACTTACTGAAGAAATTGCACATGAAGAATATAATAATGAAATTAAAAAATCTAAATCATCAATTGCCGATATGTTAGGTGATAATAATCCATTACTTAAACTTAAATTTAATTAATATGAGACATAGATATATATTTTGTGGAGTAGTCTGGGAACAACCAGAAATTTGTAATTATAGACTTATTTCAAAACCAACATATTCACATGGAAGTTTTGTTAGAGTAAATATTCCTGATGATTTACAAATAGATCATTATTCAGGAGATAGCTATTCTACAACTAATGATAATCGTTCAATTCATGAATTGGGTTGTGATTGTTATATTCTATATAAAGGTAAATGGAGAAAATTCAATTGGCTTAAGAATATAGAACCACATCAATGGTTTAGAGTTCTAGAACATATATTTGGTGTAAGAAATTGTTATGATGAAAAAATAGGATATACTGATGATGTTAAACAATGGTCAGAAATATTTTATAGTAAAGAACGTATAGAAATGTCAGATAAATGTTCAAGAAATGAATATAAAAGGCATTATCCAACAGTTAAAGAAGATAAAAGAGGACTTAAATTGAAAGTTAATTTAGATAAAAGCGAGCAAACAATTGAATTTCTTCGAAAAGGATCTGGAGAAGATGAATGGCTGAAATTCTATGATGAGTTCAAAAAAGAATTAGAAGAAAATCCTAATAAAGAAATTTGGTGCGAATAATATGAAAAATACTGTACTTTGGCGACGACATATTCCTGATAGTATTTTTGAAGAATGTATTTGGTGTGATGATGATCCAGAACTTTGGGAAAATGAAATTGAAGCTGAATTAGATAGAAGATTTTGGCCAAGATTATGACAATATTGTATATTATAATTATCGTTTTAGTATTCCTTGCAGGTTTTTTAATTGGTCGAAAAACAAATATCATAATTCATAATGAAGATGATATTGAAAGGGGAAGAGAATTAGAAAGAAGAGAAAATGAATTTAGAAAACACATGCGTGCAAAATATCCTGATTGGATGCCACCAAGAAGTGAATACGAAGAAGGATATAGAAAAATAAGAAAGGAAGTTTTAGAACATTATTGATATGATTTTAAGTATAGATTTTAGAACAGATATACCAGCTTTTTATTCAGAATGGATATTAAATAGATTTAATGAAGGATATTTAATGTTTCGTAATCCTGCAGCACCTAATACTGTTCATAAAGTAATTCTTGATAAAGAACATATTGAAGGTATTATTTGGTGCAGTAAGGATTATAGACCTATTATACCAAGATTACATGAAATTACAAATAAATTTCCAAGTATATTTCATTATACAATAACAGGTTATGGAAAAAACATTGAACCAAATGTTCCTAACCTTGAACAGTCAATTTATACGTTTAAGGAATTATCTTTAAGATATGGAAAAGAAAAAGTAATATGGAGATTTGACCCTATATTTTATATGAAAGAATTTGGAGAAACACAAACACTTCAAAGATTTGAAAATATATGTAAAGAGTTACATAATTATACTGATAGAGTTATTATCAATTTTTGTTCACCATACGAAAAGGTAAAACGAAACTTTAAAGATGTTATATTCTTAAATGATATCCAAAAATTTTTCTTGATATTAAATCTTTCAGGTATATGTAAAAAATATGATTTCAAATTGCAGACTTGCGGAAATGGTTTACAATTTAAGGAACTTAAAGGGGTTGAAGTAACAGGATGTTTGGATGAACATGCATTAAACTTAATGGGAATCTATCCTAAGTCAAAAAATAAAGCAACAGATTGGGGATGTTTATGCTATCCAAATACATCAGTAGGAGTATATAATACTTGTATGCATAAATGCAAATATTGTTATGCATCTGTTGATTTTAATAAATGTGAAGAGAATTATAAAAATCATGATCCAAAATCTCCATTATTGCTGGGTAATTTATATCCATCTGATACAATTATTGAAATGAAACCTAAAATTTTAAATACAGGACAACTTAAATTAGATTTTTAATTTTTTCATATATTATTTGAAATTTTTATACATATATTCTATATTATATTTGTAATCAATAAAAATTAAATAATATGAATACTTTTATTAATGCTGTTCAGTTTTTGAGAAATGTTATTGTTAATTTTCAGAATTATTCTTTTTTGAAAGAGAATGGTTATTCTTTTACTGATATGATTACTTCTGAGTTTCATGTTTTTAACAATAAGATTTAATCGATATGAATACAAAATTTCAAATTCAGATTAAAACTCACAATTGGGAAGGTGGTTCTCCTATAATTACTAAAGAAATTTCACTCAATGATTTGGGTAAGTTTACTGAATTGATTAAAAAGATTAATCAAAATTCTGGTAATAAAACATGGAATTGGTTTAATGGATTACCTGATAAATGGGATGGAAAACATTACGTACTTGATACATGGCTTCTTTGTAAACGAATGGAAGAATGGTTTGATTATAAAGTTAACGACGTTAATCTTATAAAAGAGTTTTTCCTTCGTTTTACTCCACATGGTTGTGACGGTATTGAATATATTAAAATTTTTAAGGTAGAAGAAATCACAGAGTATTAAATATTATAAACATTATGAGTAGTAATTTTTCATTATCTGAAATTGGACAAATTGTTTATATGATTGGTTCAAAATTTCATGTTCGTGTTAATAAGTGTGGTAATATTTCTATAAAACCAATTTACGGTAGTTTTAATAATGAATTCTGGGTACTTAGTAAAGTAAATGGAAATTATTTTTGGAGAAGACATTGTGATGGAACATTTGGGAAAATCAGTCATCCATTAAATCAAGTTAATCGAAAAAGAATTAGTCCAATTCATAAAGATGTCTATAATGGTATAACATATTGTTGGTATACACGTCAATGGGATATTAGAAATTGTGAAATTGCAACATTCGATGAAGCAATAAATTATTTTATAAATTATTTAAAAAAATATAAGAATTACTAATAGATGAAATTATTTAAGAAAACTATAAAAGTATATATTGGAGTTAATAAAGATAATTCAATATCTTTACATTCGGAAACCCCAGTTAAAGATGAAGAACGTGGTATATGGGTTTCGCGTTATCCATTTTGTAATTCTATATTATATAATGAATTATCAAAAATGATTACAAAGTCAGCATTAAGCTGGGAATCTGAACCAGAATTGATTGAAGTTAATATATAGAATTATTTCATTCATAGATAGCAGTTATTCATCTTCTAAGCTTATAAAATTAGTTTTTAATATAATTTATAATATCACAAAAATAAACATTTTTCATAAGCTTAGAAGATGAATTTTTACTATATAAAATTATAAAAATATTTACATTATATTATGATATATGAAAAATATGATAAATTTGAATATAATTATATAAAACTTAAATCTAATATTTCAAATTCTATTGAAATACTTAATAGTTTAGGTCAAGAAGGATGGGAATTGATTAACTTAGAATTACCCAAAGAAACAGGAGATATTTATAAAGGATTATTGAAACGAAAGATTATATGCACTAAAGTACAATGATTTGTGAAGAATGTAAATTTGCAGACTGGGATTATCATTTGTTTTTTAAATTACATTAAGAGTTATGAATATTATTCTGAACAGTTTGATATTCATTGTAGAAAACTTAATTGTTTTTTAATTGAAGATGATATACCTGGTAATTGTAGATTTGGAGAACATGGTGAAAATAATTATTCTCATATATGTAAGTTATATTATGATAACTTGAAAAGGTTTAATGAATTACTTCGAAAGTTTAGGGAAAAACATAAAGAAGAGGAAGAACTTAATGAAGAGAAAGAATTTAAGATGTTCGTAGAGTATCTTAAAGAATATGATAATGAACTATATAATGAAATGCAAGACTGATGACAAATTATTGTAAACAAGAACGATTAAAAGTATATAAGTTATATCTTGAACATATTAAATTAGGTACTCAGGAAACTTATAGAAATTATAGTAGAGCTGTACAAGATTTTAAAGATAGATTTCATAAAAGATTTGATCCACTTTATTTATATGATGAATATGATGTGTGGGGTATAACATGGCATGATTCAAAAGAAAATCCAATGATGCCAATAGAACTTATAGATAAATATAAAATTGTAGATTTTGAATTAGTTAAAATATGAAAGTAATATTTCTTGATTTTGATGGAGTAATAACTACTCCTGAAACTAAATGGAATATAGGATTAGTCTATGTAAAACGTATTAAAGAAATATGCGATAAAACAGAAGCTAAACTTGTAATATCTTCTTCATGGCAACGATATGGAGGAACAAAAAATATGTCAAGAGAAGAAAGAGTTGATTATTGGTTTCAAGGAATATTAATGAAAGGTTATCGAGGATATATTAAGAAATTTTTTAAAGATTATACATATGATATGTCAGGTCGTTTTTATGGTGAATATGGTAATGTTCGTGGTAGTGATATAAAATCTTGGTTAGTCCGTCATCCTGAAGTTACTGATTATGTAATTATTGATGACGAAGGAGATATGTTAGATGAGCAGTTATTTCATTTTGTACAAACAGATTGGGTATTTGGTATACAAGATAGAGAAGTAAAACTTGCTATAGATGTATTAAATAATAAAAACCCAAGAAACTCTCATTGTTTAAATGATATATTAAAATTTAAATTTTGGATATCTCTTGGACATGGAAAAGTTGATAATTATAAAGAAATAGTTGAAAAATATTCACCTTATAAAGATAAATAATAATTATATGAAAGGACCATCATTAGAAAGACAATATAATAAAATTCAAGAAGAAATACATAATAAGATTGAAAATTATAAATCAAGTGAAATTTATAAAACTACTAAATTTACTGATATAAGAGATGGAATGGTAGAGTCATTTCAGAAATTTGATGTTCAAGAACAATCATATGATTGTGCTGATTATCCTGGAGTAGGAAGTTGTACAGTTATGCCAATTAGGTATAGTAGATGGGAATTATATAAATTTGATGAAGAGAAATTTGAAATTTGTAAAACTAAAAATCTTAAAGAACTTAATTGTAAAGAATGCCAATGCTGTGGATTATGGGATATTGATGGGCATTATAAAATTCCATGTTATAATATAATGAAAATAGGAATAGATTTATGAAAGTTATAAATATTAAATAGTTTTTAGTATGAATCATAAAAATTTAAAAGACAGAACATTATTTAAAAGAAATTATTATGCAGTATCTTTAAAAGAAGGATATGTAGAAAAAATTTTAAGTGATAAAATTAAGCAAATAAAAGAAACTGGAGAATATGAATTTACTATAACTTATGATTATTATGATCATAAAGAAATTTTACCATGTAAAATTATAGTTGAAGAGATTGATACACATAAAAGATATTTTGAATTAACATAATGAAAGTTATATTTCTTGATTTTGATGGTGTTATAACAGTTCCTCCTAAGTGGTATCTTAAAGCTGATAAGATAAAATATATCAAGCAAATTGTAGATACAACAGGAGCTAAAATTGTTGTATCATCATCTTGGCGTCATACAAATGTTCAAAAAACAATTGATGATATTATTGGTAAGACAAAACGTTGTCCAAGAAATAAAATGTTTTATTGGCTTATTGATAATCTTTATGATGTAACTCCATGGATTTGTGATAATAAATATAATGAAACTGGTAGAGGTGGAGAAATACAGACATGATTAGATAATCATCCTGAAGTTGATAATTATGTTATATTGGATGATGATCATGATATGTTAGAATCTCAATTATTTCATTTTGTACAAACAAACTTTGAAGATGGTATAACAGAGCTTGAAACAAATTGGTGCATCAAAATACTTAATAGAAAATATTTTCAAAATTCAATGGCAATTAATTTTACATTAAGATATGAACATTTAAAGAAATGTTATGGATTACCTAATAGATTTGAAGAAATTTGGAAATTTAATGATCATTGTAAAGATTTAAAAAATAGATAAGAATGAATTTAATTATGAAGTTTGGAGAATTTCTCCATAAGCATTTTGAAGATTTTACTAAACAATTTGTATTGATACTTGCATTTATAGGAATTATTTGTGCAATTATAGGACATTATGGGACTGTAGGATTTAACTGGAAATGGTTTTGTTTTTTTGAATTACCTCTTTACATATTTTGTATTTGGGCTTTATATTCAGCATATAAGTTATATAAACAAATTAAAAATTTTAACAAATGATTAAGATTTTACCTTTGAATAAAAACAATTTTAATCCAAAGAATAAATATTTTTTGGAAGTTTCCATTGGTTATGGAGAACATTGTGATGATACATATACAGAAAATATAATTGAAATTAATGATAACCAAGTATTAAACAAAAAGTATGATGAAGATGGATTTCCTATTGATGATGAAGGGTTTGTTGATTGGAATTATTATATTACTGTTAAAGAAGCTGAATATCTTGTAAAATTTTTCAAAAAGATTCTTGAAAAAATGGATCATATTGTCCTTAATGAAGGAATTAAGGATTATTGGTTTGAAGATGAATTGACAAAATCAGAAATTAAGGAATTAAAAGAGATATATGATAAATATAACAATTATTTGTTTAATCCTCGGATAGATAATAATTGGTATGGAGTTGTATCTGTTAAAATCATTTATTATGATGAATACGGAGAATTACATAATTGTGAAGTAATTTAAATATAAAAATATTACCTATGAAAGGACCGTATGTGATATTGGATATGATGTATTTGACACTAATGAAGAAGGAAGACAATATACATTAAAATGTATTGAGATATTTAAAAAAATATTAAATATAGTAAGAAATAACCATGAATTATAGAACATTAAATGATTTAAATACACTTATTTTAAATAATTTATATAAGATACCTAAAAATATAGATTTAATAATTGGTGTTCCAAGATCAGGATTATTAGTAGCTAATTTATTAGCATTATATTTAAATAAAAGAATTTCAACACCAGAATTATTTTCAAATAATATTATATTATCTAATGGTATATCAAGGCCAATTGATAATAATGAGATTAAAACAGTTTTAGTTGTTGATGATTCTTGTAATACTGGAAATTCATTTTCAAAAACAAGAAAGTTATTATCTAATAATTCAAATATTGATTATATATACTTAGCTGCATATACTACAAATAATGGAAAAAATTTTTTAGATATTTATTTTGAAGTTATAGAATGGCCTAGAATATTTCAATGGAATATTATGAATAGTTGGATTAATAAAAATGCTATTTATGATTTAGATGGTGTTTTATGTGAAAATCCTAAAATAGATGATGATGGGGAATTATACATTAAAGAAATAATAAATGCAAAGCCTAAATTTATTACAAAATATAACATTAATATTATTTGTACATGTCGTTTAGAAAAGTATAGGAACATTACTGAAGAATGGCTTAAGTCTAATAATGTTAAGTATAATAATTTAGTTATGATGCAATATAATACAAAAGAAGAACGAGTAAAAGCTAATTGTCATGCACAATTTAAAGCAGATGTATTTAAAAAATCATCATCAAACGTGTTTTTTGAATCAGACTACAATCAAGCTAAAATAATTAAATCTATAAATCCAAATAAATTAGTATTTTGCGTTGATAAAATGATATTTGTATAACTAAAATATATAATGAATAAATACAAAATTATATTCTTGGATATTGATGGTGTATTAAATAGTGACCAATATAATAGATGGAAATTTAAACATCATATGCATAATCAAGGATTTGGTTCAATAGATCCAAGAGAATGCCATAGAATGGCAAGATTTTGTGAAGAACATAATGTTAAACTTGTTATATCGTCATCATGGAGAAATGGTAATTCTTGGGAAAAAACTTATAATGAGTTTATGAATGAAGGATTTGAAGATCTTCCTTACAGACATCATGGTATGAAAGTTTTAGCACCATATATTGTTGGTGTTACACCTTATTGTGAATCCAGACATCGTGGCACTGAAATACAATGTTTCTTTGATATTACAAATGGAAAATATCCTGCATATAAAAAATTAATGAAAGAAGATTTTAAGATATCAAATTATTGTATTGTTGATGATGATAATGATATGTTAAAACATCAGTTAAAAAACTTTGTACAAACAAACCCATTAATAGGAATAACACGAAAAGATTACCGTAAAATTAAAGATATTCTTAAGTTATGAATAAAAGAATAAAAAAAGAACGATTATATAATCAACAAGAATATATAAAATGTCTTAATGATCCGTACTATTTTATTAAAAAATATTGTGTATTTAAAGATAAAAGAACAGGTAAATTACTAAAACCTAATATAAGTAAAGAATATTATGAAAGATTTATTGAACTCATATCTAAACAGAATTACAAATCATCAAGATAAACTACATTTTAATGTATGTTATGACTGTCCTTCAGAAGGTTACGATAGAGCATATCGTGCAGAAAAAGAAAATAAAGAATTGGAAGAAAAATATGAAGAACTAAAAAATAAATTCAATAATTTTTTTGACATACCTAAACAGGTAGAATTAGGAGAAAAATTTCCATTTGTTGGTTATGTAGATATGGATGGAAAAATTTATAAATGTAATGAATGCGAACACGAATCAATTATTAGACAAATCGTTCTTAAAGAGTATCTCACTCAATATCTTAATGTACCTGCTATGTTTTATGATCGTAAACCTCAAGGAACGTTCCAGGAAGAGTATTTCGCAATGAAATATTTAGGATTTGTTAAAATATCTGCATTTAAAAATACACCAACAAAAAGAATTCTATTTAGATATAATGATCTAACGTGGAAACAATCAGATGTAATATACCCAAGATAAAAATAAATTTAATAAAAAATATGTTAGATAATAAATGGCATTATACTGAAGAAGGTGAATACCCTGAAGTATTTGGACGATATGAAAAGGAACATTATCCTCAAATACCTTGTTTGGTTGAAGATATTGGTTTTTATGGAATAAGATATTGGAATGTAACTGAACAATGCTGGGATGATGAAGACGCTGATGATTATTTTTGTTCTAAAGAATCAATTATACGATGGAGATATTTAGATGCATTATTAAATGAAAAATAATTTATATTATATTTAATTTTTTTATAGATAATTACTATATTATTTATGTTAAATCAAATAAATATAATATGATTGTTAAAAACAATGATGGGGAAATTTTAAATTGTGAAATTAATTTAGGTAGTATTCACGTTTGGAATGAAAATAATGATTATCACATAGATATTGATTCTGGTGAATTTGAAGAAGAATTTGAAATAATAGATGAATAATTATGAAAGAAGAAACAATTAATGCATTAACTGAAGCACGAGAGTATTTTAATAAAATGTGGAATGAAGGTTTTGTAACTGATGAAATGAAAAGTTATCAAAATAAAGTTGAGAAAGTTTTTGAAACACTTGGGATTAACCCTGATTATGCTTAAGAAGAAAAAATAGATTAAAATTTTATATCAATCTTTTCTATATTTATTATTAATAAAATAATATATAAATATGGGAAAGATTTGTCCTTTTTGTGGTAAAGAATATAAAAGATTAGGAACACATTTTTATACGTGTAAAGAATTAAAAAATAAATCAGAAGATGAAATTCATATAATAAATATTAAATATTTAACAAATAATGATAATATTTTAGATGATATATGTAATGATTATCAAAATAATTTATCATTAACAGATTTAAAATCTAAATATAATATATGTTTTAAACATATTTGTTGGATTCTTAATTATAAAGGTATACATATAAGAACTGTATCAGAATCATTTAAAAAAATTGTTAAATATAAAAATATTGAAACTTCCCGTAAACATTGGGGAGTTGATAATCCATCACAATCTAATATTATCAAAAAGAAAAAAGCAGACACCTTTATGAAACATTATGGAGTCGATAATATTTGGAAAACAAAAGATTATTCAAAATATACATCAAATCGTTGGAAACAATTATCAATTGAACAAAAGGAAGAAATTATATTAAAAAAATGGGTATGCGGTGGTTACATATCTGATATTGAAATAAGAGTATATAATTTATTAAAACAAATTTATAAAAAAGTAGAACCACAATATATAATAGAAGGATCTAAACACAAGTACGATATATATATACATGATATTAATACAATTATCGAAGTTAATGGTGATTATTGGCATATGAATCCTATTAAATATAAAGAAGATGATTTTATAAAAATAGGTAATTATTGTATAACTGCTAAAAATAAATGGGAAACAGATAAAAAACATATTGAATTTGCTAAAGAAAATAACTATATAATATACACAATATGGGAAAATGAAATTATTTCAAAAAATGATAATGAATTAATAACATATATAAATAATTTAATAAATAATTAATATGGGAAAACAAAAAAGAAGTGAAAACACTTATCAGAAGATTAATACTATCTTTATGCGTGATGCAAAGAATGTAATTATGCCGTATGAGCCATTCACTGAACCTGAGTTCGAGTATCTTCGTGGTTTGAAATGGCGTGGTGAATGCAAAATTGATGGAACTAATATGCGTATTGAGGTAACAAAGTCTAAGATTTGGGATGACCCTGTTGAAGGAAGTAGAGTAGAAGGTGTGGCATTTACTGTACGTATTGCTGGTAAGACAGACAATGCACAGATTCCACCAAAGTTGCTTAAGTTCATGGAAGAGAATTATACAAAAGATAAAGTACTTGCATCACTTGGTCTTAAGGAGTTTATTCCTATTGATGAATGGGAAACTGAGCACAATTGGTTAGATTATGACCAGATTCCTAATATCTATACTATCTATGGAGAAGGATATGGAGCAGGCATTCAGAAAGCGGGTGGAAACTATATTAAAAATGGTGTAGGATTTATTGTATTTGATGTTAAGGTAAATGATATTTATCTTAAGACTGATGCTCGTGACGAGATTGCTAATAAGCTTAGTGCTCCTATTGTTCCATTAATGGGTTACTTTACTCTTGATGAGGCTATTGATTTCGTTCGTAAGGGATTCAAGACTGGACTTTGGGATAATAAGGATTTTATTGAGGAAGGTCTTGTTCTTCGTACTGATTTAGGTCTTCGTAATCGTATGGGTAAGAGACTTATTGTAAAAGTTAAGTATGAAGATTTCCAGAAGTACCGTACAGTTTATGGTACTGATGAAAAGGTTGACCAACCTAAGAATGAAAATTATAAAGCTTAATTGTAAAGTGCTGCGAAAATAAATCCATCCGCCTGTGAAGGTAGATGGATTTTTTATTATTTTATATTATTAATGGTTATAAATGGGAATTTCTTAATATTATTTTCTTTCATATAAGAAACCATTTTATTATAATTGTCTAAATCTTTTGAAGTAACATTATCATAATTATTTCCATTAAATGTAATTAATAATTCAGGAATTGTATGATATTCTTTAATATCTAAATCATTAACTAATTTCTTACATTGATATCTAGATTTACCATATACATATCTAATCTTTTCATTTAATGAACCAATTTTAATAAACCAAATATCTCCAACAGTATTTAGCATTGATTGAATTTCTTTCTTTTGTTTAATATGAATATCTGCATTTAACTTTAATAAATTAATAAATTCACCTGTTGAATACACATTAGGTTTAACTTCTTCTGTTAAATTATCACAATATTGCTTAGTTAATACCTTAGTATGTTGCACTTGAGATTGTTGTTTATTTATTATATATTTCTTCATTTGTTCATATTGAGATTCTGAAACAACAATAGGTATTCCTGAATAATAAGGGTCTATATTACATATTTCTAATAAATTTTCAGTATAAACATATTGCAATTGATATTCTATTAAATTATAAATTTGATCTGCATATGAATTCAAATTAAAAAGTAATGTTTTAGCTTCCATATATGATTCTGCATATACAATTATACGATCTTTAGTATTTAATGTTTTATAGAATATAAATAATTTACTTGTAGATTTTACTATATTAGTCATCTTTATTTTGTTCTTTATATTTTTGTATATCTTTTAATAATTCATCAATTAATACTTTTGTCATAGATACTGGAGACATACTTACTTTATAAAACCCTTCACCTGAATTATCATATTCAAATTTTAATTTAGGTATTATTAAAGCAAGTATATCTTTATATAAAAAATATTCTAAATTATTTTCATTATCTTTTAATGATTTAATTTCGTTTCTTAAATCATATATAACATTTTCTAATTCAGTTTCTTTTTGTATATGTTTTTTAATAAAATCACTAACTAATGAATCACCCATTTAAATTATTAAATATATTTACCATGGTATATCTTTCCATGTTAAACCTTCTTCCAAATCGTTCCTATTATCTGATTTAGCATATTTTATTGTATCTAATCTCATAATTTCACGTTCTATAAATTCAGCATCTGATATGGATAATGGAGTGTTATTTATTGTAAGCATATATTCTTTAGTATCAGAATTAATATTAACTGAAACATTTCCTGATGATAATGCATATCTAAATATTTCCGCTAATCTATTTGAATTCGTAGCATTAATATTACGTAATTTAATTTCTAATTGTGCTATTTTATCTTCTAATTCATTTTCATGTTTTAATTGTTTTTTCATAAAATTTTTAATTAAAAGACCTCCACTTTCAGTTAAATCATTCATAATTATTTAAAAAATACTGATGTTATAGAATCATAATTTTTTCTTAATGATTCATTTAATTGTTTTAATAAATCATATTCTGGTTCAGATAATACAGCAGATATTGATATTTGATATCCTGGAACATAATATTTAGTATTTAAACTACCAATACCATCATCATAATAATTATCATTTAATGATACCGACATACAAGAAGCAAGTTTTAATAATAAACGTTCTTTTAAATCATTAGGATCATTTAATATAGATATTTCAGATTTTTTATTTAATTTTCTTTCTAATTCTTCTATTTTATTTTCAAGTTCTGTTTCTCTTTGTATATGCTGTTTAATAAATTCACTATTTAAAACTCCACTTTCCATAATTCTTTTATTATTATAATATTCTTTATATTTTTTATAATTTTCAAACCATAAATATAATGTTTGTTCAGTGAACTAACACAACGCTAAAGACGTTGTATCTTCCTGCTTAACAAGGTTGCTTATAAATTTCTTATATGCAATCTTTACAGGTCCTTTTATACTTGTTTGATCCGTCCCTGACCTATCAAGTTTATTATTTTGAAGATAGAAATATATCATGTTATTTGCTGCATGTATATCTCTGTCTTCTTTTGTCTTACAATTAGGACATTCAAATATCCTATCTTTCAATTCTAATTCCACTTTATTGCCACACTTAGAACAATATTTGGTTGTAGGGAACCATTTGTCTAATATCACAACTCTATCATTCATACTAAGCTTATTTTTTATCCTGCCTAATATAGAATGTTGTATCTTAGTGCCAGACAAACCATCTTGTCTCCATTCACCTATCTGTTCATCTTGTATGACAATTGTCTTATTGTTATTTAGAATATCAGATACTATCTTATTTGATATGTCATTCTTCTTGTTATTTATATGAATATACTCTTTTCTAATTCGCTTAATAGTCTTATATCTATTGTTTGAGCCTTTTTTCTGTCTACTCATCTTAACTTGTAGTTGCTTAAGTTTCTCACTTTCTCCAATAGATATGTCATATTTAGTTCCATTAGATAGAGTCAAACTAGTAGACACACCCATATCAATGCCTACTATATCATTTTTATATATTTTATCTGTATTATCTTTATCTATATAACATGTAAGGCAAACATAATAGTCTAATCCATCATATATCAATTTGGCATTAGCATAATCTATATTATTATATTTATCTAATTGCTTTAATCCATTTATCCTTATTGGCTTTTTTATTCCTTGTATCTTAAACTTTTTGCCTCGTATACTATGTGTATTTCCATATTGTTTTAATTCAATACAGTTAAATTCACTTTTATATTTTAGTTTGCCAACTTGATATCCTTTTTTCTTTAGTTTAGATAATCCTTTAATTTGGTTGATTATTTGTTTTATTATGCCTTGCTTTAACGCTGAACTAATATAAGATATATTTACTTGTACATCATTTTTATTTTTGTCTTTATGTATAATAGTGTTTAGTTCTTTGTAATCAAAATGATATATGTCTTTATCTAAAAGGTAATTATATATCCATTTTGCTTCAACAAATTGCATTTTAAGTTGTTCAGCCTGATGTTTAGATAGATTAGATTTATCTACTTTAAATTTAAAGCACTTACATATTTGAAACTTACGTTTAGCATAAGTTTCTCTCATTGTCTGAGCTATGTTCTTATTTTTTTCTAACCTATCCATACATAAATTAACTATTATAATTAAAATGGTACTTCATTATTAGTTTGTTCAAATAAATCATTCATTTCTTTTTTCTTTTCTTTCTTATTTGTTTCAGTATTATCTAATGTAAATATATCATCTCTTAATGTATTAGTATTTTCTTGTTTTCTCATAAATCTATTATTAGAATTATCTAATTCAGAATATTCATAATATCCATAAGGTTTATGTATTACATTAGGAAGATCTGTTTGAATATCAGATAAATGTTTCTTTTCTTTCATATCGAAATCATCTATTTCTTCATCATCAATATCGTCAACATCTTTCATTTCATCTAATAATTCTTCTAAGAAGAATGTTTTTGTTTCAATTGAACCTCCATATAAATCGGCAAGATCTGTTTTCTTTTCCCACAATAATTCAAATGGAACTATACCAATATTACCGTTTTTTGGTCTTGATTGTAATATTATTATTTTCCAAAGATTTTGTGTTAATTCAAATATTGTTTCTAAATATTCTTTATCTTCAACAACAAGATCTGGAATTGAATTGGCATATCCTACTGCATAATCTGCTAAGTATTTATTAATTTCTGTTTCAGTAGTAGAACCATGAGCACGCGCCCAGTTTTGAGAATCTTTAACAAATTTTAATACAGGAAAATCTAATCTTCTTCTTTTTCTATTATGTTCAATTTGTACAAATTTTCTAATACGATTAAGTTTTGTATAATTAATTCTATTTTGTTTCTTATCTACACAATATTCAAATATATCTCTTATTGTATCACAATCATAAAATTTATATAATCCTAACACAATTGGAATATTTTTTTCTAATATTTCAATATCTGATGCATAAAGATTATTTTCTTCACGTTCAATTTTATATTCGTCATCTTTAAATACTTCATATGAACCTTTTAATAAATCTTTGTATAAATCAATATTACCATCAGATAAATGATTTAAGAACTTAAATGTTTCTGCAGTTGTATAATTATATCTATTATGACGGCATAACTTAAGAAATTCATCAACTTCTTCTGACTTATCTGAACTTATACGATTTGTTATATCATTTATAACAATTGTATATCCATAATATTTCATTCCATTTGTTAATACTTCTAACTGTTTTGCATATTCAGTATATCTATCTTCAAATATTTTTAATTTATAAGTTGTTTCATCTATATAATATTTACAGTCATTTTCATCATATTTAAGATATTTATTAGCTGATAATAATGATTGTATCAATGGATTATATTTAGATTCTTCATTATTTCTTTCAAGCATATCATTACAAGTTTGAATTAAGTCTCTTGCAAACAATAAATCCTTTTCCGAAAAACTTAAATCTAAAGGTTGTGTATAATAGTAATTAATTGGAATTCCTGAAGAATCTTCTTTTTCTAAGAATAATTTAATAAATAAATCATTATTACGTAAACGATTTGCAAACTGTTCTATATCTTGAGAAATCCATGTTTCATTAAAATATACAGAAAATCTATATCTATCACAAATATCTACTCCTACTGAAAGATATGTTGAACAAAATATTATATCATTATTACCAATAGATTTCTTTATATTAATATCATCCATTGATTCTTCTCCATAATTTGATTTCTTATAATAGAATGCTTTAAGTTCTTTTCCCGATTTAAATTCATTTAAGAACTGTTGAATTAATCCTGTTACTTGATCAAAATAAAGATTACCTTTGTTAGTAGGAAATAATATTTTCTTACCATCAATAATATCTTTTGCCATTGACTTACACATTTCAATTAATTTTTCTGTATTAGTCGGAGTCATATTAATTTCAAATTCTTTTGTACGAAAATCTTCCTTAACAACTTTTATATGTTTTATATTTGGAAAAAACAATATTTCTCCAGTTGGAGTTCCTGTCATCATTATAATCTTTGCTTTACAATTCGCAAGACGTTGAATTGTTGGTGACATAACATCACGATATGAACTTGTAAATAATAAATGAGATTCATCAATTACAATATATTCAAATCCTGCTTGGTCTAGTTCAAATACATTAAGACGACTAAATTTATCAATTGTCATTGACATATTTCTACTTCCTAATATATCATCAAGATTAGGTCTTTTATTTCCATAAAAATATAACCAATCAGATGTCTTTTCATCAGCTTCAACTTTTGCTTTAATTGTTGATGTAAATGGAAGAATTAATAATGTCTTTGCTTTAAGACTTTTAATCATTTCAGTTTTTCCATAACCTGCTCCAGCTTCAAGTAAAGTTATATGAGATAAATTTGCAATTATCTTATCTTTTATATCTGAAAGATATTGATTATTCTTAATAGTTAATTGTACTTGAGATGAATGATCATTTAATATTTTCGTAGGATCTAATAATTCATTATCTTCTATTTCCTTTTGAACTTCTTCTCCTAATTTATTTATTTCATCTTTATATACATTTTCTGTTTTTACTTTTAATTTAAATCCATGATTTTTATTTAATTCTTTAATAGCCCATATAGAAATCGGCTTATTATGAATTGCTGCTGTTTTAATGTCTCCAGCTAACTCACGTCTTGATGTACCTTCACAAATTTCTATCATTATTTGTAAAGCTTTGTCTTGTCCATATATTGATGTTAATGTATTAGCTATCTGCCATCTTTGATTATGCTTATAGTGTTTCTTACCCAAACTTTTTGAACTATCTCTATCATTAATTCCAGATATATTAGTTACTTCAATATTTTCTTCAGAAGTTTTATCATTATTAAACCATTCAAGTTTATGAAATATATCTTTTAAATCTGGATGTGATATCCAATCTATTGATGTAACTCCAGAATGAAAGGCTGATTCAAAATTAACATCTAATCTTAAATCAACAAAATTAGTATTCAATAAGGCATTATTATCTGATGCAATGAATATACCTTGTTGAGGTTTACACATAGCCATATCCAAATATGTTAATATATCTTCCTTTTCATAACCAAATTGTTTAGCATATTTCATTAAAACAATATATATGTAAGAATATTTATGACGGAAATTACATACATATTCAATTCGTCTACTATTTAAGTCAATTGATATAGGAGTTATTTTTGTCCAAACGTGACATGATTTTCCAGATGCAGATATACAACATCCTAAAAACCAATGATATTGTTTTAAATCATTAAATAATATTTGTTTAATTTGTAATGCTAATTCTGCATTCTTAATATCTATATCTATGATTTGAAGACCATTCCACATATTATAAGAATTATCACCAATAGGACGTTGATTTGATGATACTGAATATACTACTTTTCTGTTTGTTTTTTCAGTATTCTTATATGTTGGATCTTTCATTAATTTATAAATATCTCCCCAGTTCCAAATTATACCTGATTTTTCATAAATGCTATTAGTTACTAATGTTTCAATAAATTGTAATTGATCTGAAAAGAACTCATCCTGTTCATCTTCATTACATTCTATATAATTATATGATGAATAATTATTTTCAATATTTTTTAATTCTGTTTCATTAAATTCATTATATTCATTACTTATCTGACTAAACGATTTAAGAATATCTGTTACAGATTTATTCTTTGAATTATATTCATTGTTAATTTTATTTAAATAATTTCCTAACGAATTACTAAATATTTTTTCACTCATCTATATGTTAAACCATCATATTTTTTATTTTAGTTTCTATTAAATATAGTTTTAATTATGTAAAATATAGTTACATTATGTAAATAATTTTTATATGTTCTGAATTATTTATAGGAATTATTTATTTTTATTTAATATACAAAATGATATAATATATCAATAAATTATGAATAATTGTGTACAACAGGTAAATAAAAATAATAATGTTAATTCAATGTCAATGGAGGAATTTCAAAAATTCCAAAATAAAGTTGAAGACCAAATGGATTATCAATTTATACAAAGAATAATACAAGATATAACACAATCTTGTGCTTTGCCTTTACCATTACCGGCTTCAGCAATACCACCATTGATTTGGCAAGCAGCATCATATTTCTGGGAAAATTATGATTTTGCTGTTGAACAAAGATATTATTGTATTAAAAACAGTGATTTCTGTAGATGTGGATTAAATAATACAATAACATTACCTCAACGTATTATATCTGTATTTGGAGTATATAAAACAACAAATAGTTTCAATTATGGAGTGATGGGAGATTTCTCATTGGAACGTATGATATTGAATAATTCAGCGTTAGCTTCTGGTGCAGGTGGTTCTTTATCTGATGTATTTGGGTCAGGGACAGGTTATAACTTAACAGATGTTATGGGTGCATTATATGAAGTTCAAACTTATAAAGCAATGTTTGATTCTCCATTAACATTTAGTTTCAATCCATATTCACATAAACTTGCAATACTTGGTGCATTAGGTTATTCAGATTTGATAATTGAATGTTTCTTAAGATGTAAAGTTCAAGATTTATATCAATTATATTATTTCTTTAGATATTGTGTATGTTTAGGAATGCGTAGTTTAGCTACTATTATAGGTTCATATAGTTTTAAAATGCCTGGTAATGTAGAAATAAACTACCAAAGATTCCATGATATGGCTGTTGAAGAAATGGATAAAATAGATGAGTGGATTAGAACACAACATGCTGCTGATTATTTCTTTAATAGTAATACTGTATAAATAAATTATATAACAAATAAAAATTAGAGGCTTATGGTTAATTTATGGGAATATATTGATAATTATATTAAACAAAGTAATTCATCTTATACTTATAGTAAAGAAGATACAATTAATGAAATGTTAAATCGTAATGAACAACAAATATATGAACACATAAAACAATCAGATATAGAAAGATTAAGAAGATTTAGTTAATGGATATTAAACAAAACATAACATATAAAAATGATCATTTAAAAAAGTATAATCGTACAGGAAATAATAGATATGATTATGCTAAACAAGGTATACTTACAAAAACATTACCTAAAGTATTATTTAAAGGAAATTCAATTTTTGTAACATTTTTACAATTATTAGATTTACGTATTGTTATGATATTAAAATATATTGATAGATTAAAAAGATTTAAATATATAACTTGGTATGAATAATATGAAGAGATTATTACTTATTTTTATAATGTTTATAATATTATCATGTAATCCAAAGATAATTACAACTGATAATAATCAATATACAAACAATATGTATAATTCATTAAACACATATTATTGTCAATATGAAGTAGATTCCATGATAAAAGTAGATAGTTTACCAAAATTAAATAATTGGCAAAATTTATTTGGTAAAGATTATGAATCTAAAGATATTATTAACATATATTTTTATATTAAACAAGATTCAATAAATGAAGTAATGTATAAATTAGAACAAATTAATAATGATACAATTTATAAAATAATAAAAAGAAATAGTAATAAATAATGAACTACGGATTTGTACCTTCAAAAATAGATGGCACAGAACTTCAATTTAAAGAAAACAATAAAATGAAGATGCCATCAAATTATACTTATCAGAAAAATCTTTCTAAAATATTAAATCAAGGATCTAGACCTATTTGTGTACCATGTTCAATATCTTCATTTATTAACTGGGATATCAATATGAATCAGAATTCTAATAATATTGATTACAATGTTGATTTAAATAGTATTTATAAAAGTAGAACTACAAAGGGTGATGATGGAATGACATTTAAAGATGCATTTAGTTTTTTAAGACATACTGGTGTAAAAACTAATAAAGGTGTTTATAAAATTAATAATTATTTTAAAATAGGTTCAATAATTCAGTTACAACAAGCTATTATTGCTAATGGACCATGTTTAGGTGCTTTACCAGTGTATTCAGATCGTTATGATGATTTTTGGACTAATATAGGAGATATAATTGGTGGGCATGCAATAAGTATAGTTGGATATAATCCTAAAGGTTTTATAATTAGAAATTCTTGGGGAACATCTTATGGAGATAAAGGATATGGTTTATTAGAATATGAAGATTTTAGTTCATTTTATGAAATTTGGACAATATGCTAATATAAATAATTAAGATATTTCATAAACAATTCCATTAGAAATAATATTTTTATATATAACAAATAACATAAATATAAAATATTATTTTTAATGGAATTTTTAGATAATAGTGGTCACATATTTTCTCTTACTTCTTATAATCAAAAACCTATAGGATATGAATATGATGAAAATCCTTATGTGTTTTATATGAATGATAATAAATATTATCGTTTATCAGTAAATAATTATTACATTAGAACAATATATGTATTATATAATAAAAAATCAGATTTTAATTTAGATTATCTTAATATAGATATATATTTTAGTAATACTAATGTATATAAACTTTTATCACCTATAAAATTTCAAGAAAAAATTTCAAAATTAAATGGATTATCAGATTCTATAGAATTTGATTTTGATGATGATGAAATTATTAAAACTTCATTAAGTAAAGATGATATATATTGTATTGAAACTACAGATACAATTAATAATATTGATTATGATTATTATCTTATTCCTATTTATGTATTATCTTATTGTAATCAAGAAGGTACTTGGTTATCAAATTTAATGATACATTTTAATTATAATAATGATGAACAATGGTGTCCTATAACTATTGGTGCAATATATGTTGATGAATATGAAGAATTAATAATAAATGGAAAAAATATGGGAGTATCTTTACCTAAAGATATTATTAAAGCCATATATTCTGAAAGTATATATAATGATGAATTTAATCTAGAATTATATAATAGAAAACTAAAAGAATATCTTATTAATTACATGTCTATAAAAGGAGAATTAGGTAACTATAATTCAGTTATTAGTTCTCTTAAATGGTTTGGATATGGAGATAAAATAATATTATCTAAATTAATAAAAACAGATAATGATATAATGAATCAATATATCAGAGATTATTTTAATATTGAAAATGATATATTGAAATCTTTTAGTAAATTTAAAAATGATTCATTATTATCTTTAATAATAATGACAAATAAAGAATTAGATGAAACAAATGGTATAGATTTAAATGAAGAATATTCATTCATTGGAGAAGATAAACCAAAATTATTTTCATTATTAGAAAATTATGAAAAAGTAAAAATAAACAATCATGATATACCAATAGAAGATGATCCTGAAAAATATTTTTATTGGAAACCATATTTTGATTTTAGTTTTAATGAATTATGTATTAAATTAGTATTACTTAAGAATTTCTTTAAGAAATATTTTTTACCTATTCATTTAAATATTCATACTTCTTCATTAGGAGAACGTGTGTTTATGAATGATGTAAAAATAACGTCTTCTACTAATATTGGGATGACATCTCCATTAGTTTGTACATATAAAAATGAAGCAGAAGTTTCATTCTTAGGAAATGGGTTACATTATTATACAAAACAAATACATTATATTGATGATAAATTTAATGAATTCAACATTAATTATATAAACAATAACTATAATGAAATATTCTATGAATTAAATGATACATGTATTAGTATTCCTATTAGGTTTAAAAATAATAGATTTTATAATTGTATATTAATTTTAGAAAGATTTAATAAAGTAATATATGAATCACATTTTTCATTTTATAATGATATTAACTCTTATAGAAATTTCATTATATATCCTAAGAAAATAAACATTAAAGACTTAACTGAAAGTAATATATTTGAATATTGGATTAACTGTGATTTCATAATAAAGCTTTGTGTAAATGGTAGATGGTATTACTATGATTTTAAAACAAAAATAAGTAAACCAGTTATAGATTTTGGTAAATTAAGATATAAATATAAATTCAATAATATTAAAGACTTATTAGGATATACTCCTATAAAAGATAATGTTCAGCATTCTTTATTAATGTTGAACACTAAAGATGAGTCTTATAATTTAGACAATAATATTATAACAGATAATAGTTCATATAATGTTGAAGATTTATATGAATTATTAAGTTTAGACGATTCAAAAAGTGTAATTATTCCAGCAGAATCTAATATAGATAACTATAATTCAATAATTGATTATAGTAATTATAGTAAGTTCAGCCAGATTGAAAATATTACAAATGAAAAGATAAATTTTAATGCATTTATGCATAATCATAAATTAGCAGAATCTAATCATATTAATTTCGATATAGACTTCTTTAAGATTCTTAAATATCATCTTGAAAATAATTTACAATATATAGATGGAACATTAATAAATAATCAATTCTATACATATATTAATTATTATTCTCCTATAATGAATAATGATAGTAGAATTGGGTTATTCTTTAGCAATGAAAAGAATTTAATATTTGGTTTTAATGCATATAGATTAAAAGAAAATGGCAATTATATAAAATTAAGTATTAAACAATCAAAAACAAAAACAGGTTATGATTTATTTGATGAATTAAATAATTTTGTTGATCATTGGGATAATAATGAAACACTTTATTTAAGATATGAAATATATATTCATAAAGATCTAATTGGTCATCCTATTGAAATTCGTAATACATATATATCTAATTTAGCAACTAATTTATTATATGCATATAATAATCAGATATTCATATTACGTGAAACTGATAAAAATACTAATATATTTGAAATTATAAATGAAGATTATGCAATAGTTAATGAAGAAACTTTAGAAGATGATGTATTTGGTATAATATTGGAATCATTTGATTTTATGTATGATAATGTTAATGATAGATATTATCATAAATATGATGATGACAATATTGATACATTTGAATTATATGATAAATTATTCCAAGACAGTGATGAATACTATAATAATTTCAAATATAAAGCAAATATATTATATAGTGATAGATATCTTAATGCTATGCATTTATTTGGAATTTATTCTAGAAATTATAAATTAACTAATATATTGAATTTTAATCAAGAAACAGATATTAATGTAAATGGTATTAATTTTAAATATATAAATAAATATTTAGATGAATATACTAATGAAGAATTATCATTAATAGATGAAAACAATATATTAACAACAGAAGTATTTGCTGATAAATTTTTAGTATCTGGACATATATTAAGAGATTATGTGGATGCAGATACTAGATTCCCTGATGCTTATGGACTTTATTGGGAACATTATCTCACTGATGAATATGGAAAACCATACTTACATTTTAATAAAGATAATGAAGAATATCAGAATTTTGGTATATATGTAAAAAGAGAATTTAGTAAAGAAAAATCATTACAAGATTGGAAAGAATTAGATAACGAATATTATACACAAGAAGAAGTAAATGAATATAATTCTACTTTAGAAGGTGCAATATCTATAAATGATTGGAAAGTTGAACCTGTAACATATAATGAAGAAACTGTTGAAGGAATTCATTATACACAAGAAGAAGTTAATGAATATAATTCTACTTTAGAAGGTGCAGTATCAATAGATACTATTAAGAATAAAGGAGTATATTTTGATAATTTAACATTTGATGAATATTACTATGAAACTGATGATGTATATACTGAACTAGGATATTTTAAATTTGATACATTAGAAGATTTCTATAAAGGAAATTATAATAAAGAAGAACTTCCTGAAGGTTTTTATGGAGAATTAAAATTTATAATTGATGAAAATAATAATCATAAATATCAATGGGTAGATACTAATTTATATAATGTTGTTAATCAAATGAATCCTCAAGTTTATGATTTAGATTATCAAATATATGTTAAAGATGTTGATAGTGATGAATTAATAAATGTTAATCCATCAGTAATATATAATAAAAAATATGAATATATACTTATTAAATTTGTTTATTATAAAGTATATTTAATAAAGAATAAATATTATCAATTGGATGAATATTTAGAAAATAAATTAGGTGCAGAAAAAATTAATGGAAAATATGTTATAAACAATAAAGAAATTCATATTATGTATTCTTATAATGATGAAGAAACAAAAGAATATAATATGACATTACCTGATGCATATAATTTAAATCACCCAATTAGATATACACAAGAAGAAGTTAATGAATATAATTCAAATTTAGACGGTGCTGTTTCAACAAATGATTTTAATGAAAAAACTAATGATTATTATACACAAGAAGAAGCTAATGAATATAATTCAACTTTAGAAGGTGCAATATCAACAGATAATATTAAATGTTATTCTATTACTATGTATAAAGTATATACAGAAAATGATATTATACCTGAAAATTATTTTCCTGGAGATACTTATATAGTAACTAAATTATTTACTGAAGAAGAATGTTATGAACATAATTTAAATTTACCAGGAGCTCATAAATATATACCAGGTTATTCAAACGTATGGGTAATGATATTTACTGATAATGAAAATATTGAACATATAATTGAAATAATGAGAGTATCTAATGTAAAAAGATATATTGATATGTTTGGTCAAGAAATCAAAATTCAAAACCCATCAGGATATTGGTATAATGTTGATAATAAAAATATTGTAAATTTACCTTCAGCATTAAATGAATTGAAAAGATATTGGTTTAATGAAAATGAAGATAATACAGTTGGAGACACTTTAGAAGAAATTAAAAATTCATTAGAAACATACAAGCAAAAATTAGAAAAATTCAAACAATATAATAATAGTAATACAACAATATTACCTGAATATGGTTTGAATATGAAAAACAATATTGAATTAAGATATAGATATAAAAACTTCTTATCTAAATATATAACAGGGCTTAAAGGTAAATTTAGAATAGAATGGTCATATGTAGATAAAGACGGTAATATAGATATATCTAATATGTTAGATGATTCAGTTAAAATATTCAATCTTTGTGTATGTATAACTAATGAAGATGATTCTATTGATATACATTCAACTAATGGTGAAATATTTGAATTAAAAGGTAATGAAAAGGAAGTAGTAGTTTATTTTAGATTAGCTACAACAGATAAACAAGGAATGATAACACCATTTTATATAAAACCTAAATTGATTTCTATATATGAAGTTAATGAAAGATTAAAATATAATTATAAAGAAAGCGGAAATGAACTCCAAATTAAAATAGGTAATAGAACTTATTTATATGGAGACAATAGTTCAGAATATATTATCAATCTTTATAATATGTTCTTTAATAATACATGGAAATTATATGATATATATCCAGATGATAATAATGTATTAGTAAAACAATTAGTGCATAATGTATATGATAAGAATGATAATATAAAGATTAATAAAGATGATTTATATGATTTCTATTTAATGCACGATAATGATTATTGGTATGGACTTTATATATCTAAATATACATGTGATAATATTGATTTAAGAAATATTGTATTAGAACAAGAAGATAAAACAAAATATCTTAATGATCTTATTATGATGAAATATGAAAGAAGTTCTAAAGAATTCTTAATTAATAGAATGGAATACATTTCAACTAATGGAATTAATCATTTCTTAAATGATGATATTATATGTGCATATATGATAAATAATGATAGATTACCTATTAGAATAGATATATCTTCTAAATGGAGAGTATATCCAATGTCATTAGGAATGGATAAGTCTTCTGATTTTGAATCTAATGCAGAAATGACAATTATAAGTATGCCATATAATGACAATAAATATCAAAAGGGATATTATAAAGCAACAGTTAGATATTCATTAGATAGAGATTTACAACACCAGTTTAAAGATACAGCAACATTTAGAATATCTTAAATTATTTTTAATAAATATTAATTAATATTTGAACTATGAAAGATCTTAAGCAAATAATAATTGAAAAACTTGTTATCAATAAGAATACTAAAGTAAAATATCATCCAACAAATGAAGATGAATTTTATGATAAATATTCAGAATATGTTGATAAACCATATGAAGATGAATATGGTTATATAATATATAAAATTATTAATAAAGAATTTAAAGAAAAAATTGATAAAATTAAGTCAAATGAAAATTTGGGAGATTCTGACAAATACTTAAAAGAAAATATAGGTAATATTATTAATCACTCAAAATTAAATAATCCTAAAATTGAATATGATTATTTTAATGGATCTTATGCATATGTATTTTCAATTTATAATGATAATGATATGGTATTAAGAGTATCAATATCATTTGGATATACTGATAAAATTCCAAGATTAACTATAAAACCTTCATTGGATAATAAATATACAGAAACTCATAAAAAAGAATTGATATCGCTCGGTATATTGATTTTAGATACAATTTGTGAAGAATATATATAATAAATTATGAGAGACATAAAGAATTATATTTTTGAACATATAAAGACTCCTGATACTACAAAAGCATTTGTAATTATCAAACCAGGATTTTTAAGTCATGTAGATGAAATATATGATTATATAAAAGACAAAGGATTTGAATGTTATGATCATACAGAAACTATGAATCTTGGAGAAGGTCAATGCAAAGAACTTTATAAGATGCATAAAGATAAAGATTTCTATGATGATTTAGTCAAATATATGCAAGGTGATATTCAAGCTTCTATATGGGGTTATAAAGGAGAAGATAATCCTATAGAAGTAATGGATAAGATTAAAGATCATTTTAGAAATAAGTATGGTAAAAATGATATGAAAAATGTTATGCATAGTTCAGATTCATTAGAAAACGTAAAAAGAGAAGCAAATATAATATTTAATTAAATATGAAACAAATAACATCATATATAATAGAAGGTCTTCGTATTAATAAAAATATTAAGCTTAAAAATATATTTATAGAAGAAATATTAGATTTTTTATTTGATAAACCTGAAGATGCATCTAATGAAGAAGTAAAAATATTTACTGATTGGGTAAAACACAATAAAGTTGAACATATGACTATAATATGTTCAGAAAAAGAATTAAAAACATATAATCCAACAGAAGATATTAAAGATATAATTAATAAATATAACAATAATGATAATGTTGATTTACTTTTCCAAGATGATACATTTATTATGTTAGGGGAATTAAAATATCATAATAAAGAAAATAATTTTTATATTTTTATTAATGAAGCTGGTTGGATGTGTTATAGTACAAAGGATATTTGCCAATTTTATTTTATTCCTAGAAAAATGTCTAAAAAGGAAGCTTCTAAATATACATACAACTAAATAATAATGAAACAGATAACATCATATATACAAGAAGGCCTTCGTATTGATAAAAACATTAAAATAAAAAATTATAAAGATATTGAAGTAAAACTTGGAGAAAAAACAAATTTTACAGAAAATGAAATTAAAGAAATTAAAGAATTTTGTAATGATCTTCCAATAATTCCAGATATTATTACTAATTATATTAGTTCACAACCAAAAGATCCAAAACGTAAACATTCATCATATATAAAATCATCAATAAATTTAGTTTATTATAGAAATGAAAATATACAACCAGATAAACACGAAAATAATATAATACGAATTACTAAAGATGTTGATTCTAATCAATATTTTATAAGATTTGCTAAAATAAATGAAATTGATACATATTTTTATCCTGAAGGTGCAGATAAATATTTTGAATCTATAAAAGAATGTTTTGATTGTATAAAAGATAAATGGAAAGAATTGAAATTTTCTGAAATAATTAATAAATATAAATAAAAGATGGGTTACTAATAACTCATCTTTATTTTTTATTCATAAAATTTATAAATAATATTTAATTTTTTATATTTAATTACTATATTAATATATCAAACAAATAATAAAAAATAATATGTCACGTACTTATCGTAAAGTTGTTAAATGTGGAGTCTGTACAGGTTCTAATACTGAATATTATCGAGATATGAACCGTAAATGTCGTCAGAAAAATAATCAATCTCTTCGTAATTTATTAGCAAATTATGATATTGATGATGTTAATGATAAAGTTATGACTCATACACCAATTCATAATAGTTGGGATGAACCTACTGATGGTACATTTCTTATTAGCAAGACTGCTAAAAAAGACTATACTGAAGATCCCATTTGGCGTAGTGATGAAACAGGTATTCACTATTGGAATCGTAGATTTGGTAAATATCTTAAACCAAAACATAACAAGTATTATAAGAATAATGATTAATATTTAAATTAAATAATATGAAAGGTATTTATTTTATTAAAAACAGTGTTAATGAGTATAATACTCGTATTTCAGGTTATTTTCCTACCGAAGATGAAGCAAAAGATGCATTAAAAGATTGTGCAGATTGGTTCCGTCCAAAAGGTACAGGTGAAATTTGGTTTAAAGAATTTGGTCTTGATGGTAAATCAACACTTATTTACGCAAATTATTAAAATATGACATCAAATAAAATTTTAGCTGTATTGTTTTGTTCAGCAATATGTTATCAGTTATTCTGTAATAATTTCACTTATGCTGAAAATGATACAAAGTTTGTGAAAATTGATTCTGTATGTTCAATGAATCAGATGTGTTCAAATATTGTTGAACACTTAAATAGACCTAAAAGTTATCGTCTATCAAAAAAAGGAAAGGATTTTATTAAATCACATGAAGATTGTAAGTTGACTGCATATAATGATCCCGACAAAAATCGTCGTTCAGTTGGGTGGGGTCATCAAATACAACCCGGTGAATATTTAGAACATATATCACAAAAGAAAGCTGATGAATTGTTTGAGAAAGATATAGAATGGGTTAATGATGCAATTAATAGATTAGTTAAACAACATGATAAAAGATTTGTTTATTCACAAGGATTTATTGATGGACTTGGTGATTTGATTTATAATTGTGGTGAACGTGGTGTTACACTTACTGAATTTTGGAATAGATTATCAAAATGTAGATATGATAGGAATGCACCAGGTTTTATTAATCAAAATGATTTAAATTATACTATTGCTGCAGTTAAGACATCAAGAATTTCTGCTAAAGGACATATTTCAAGAAGATATAATACTCATAAAATGATGTTGAATTAAAATATGGCTAACAATATACATAACTATAAATGTTGTAAAGATTGTTTGAATAATGTTGAAATATTTAATTATGCCTGTGTTTATTGTTTACCAGAAAACAATTATCAGAATTGTGTAGATATGAATGATAAAGAAACAGTTAATAAAAATTTGTATGGTTAATAAAATAATATATTATATTAAAGATGTCTGGGAAGATTTCCGTTATATGAATGAAGGTTCTTCTCCAAAATATTGGATAAATCAAATTATTTGGTATATATGGTTTACATTTTTTATTATAACAATGTTTATTGCTGCAACTCTTGGAGGAATTATTTATGATATTCAAAAGAAATGGTATAAGTTTAAATATAAGTTATGAAATGGATTAAAGAACATTGGTTTGGTATATCAATATTTTTACTTATGTTGGTATTTCCTACACTTATTATTACTGACGTAGTTCATTATAATTTAGAACCTAAACGAAAAATATATGTTGAATGGACTGTTTATGATGGATTAAATTCTAGACATTATAAAGGTACTTACGATATAGTTGGGGATAATTTTGGGGTTAGGAATTATTGGACAAGTGCAGGTAAATATAGCGGTTCATATAGAGTTGTATCAATAGTAGATGGAAATGCTTGGATAGGATATTTTGAAAAACAATCTGTTTGTATTTATACAGGATTAAATGATGTAGAAGTAAATAAAATTAAGATTATAGAATAATGAAATATAAAGTAGGATTTCGTCTTGAATATTTCAATGGAACATATAATATTTATTATATATCATTTGAAACTAAAGGTAAGGGTAAGAAAGTACTTCGTTCCCATATTAAGAAATATATAGAAGATTATTATAAAGAACAAAATCATGTAGTTAATATAAATATAATTTCTATTGAAAGATTTGAAAATTTAAATTTTAATAATGTTTGGAATAAAGAAGATTTTGAAAAATTTAAATTAAAACAATATAAAAAGAATTATGAAGTAAATAAATAAAGACAGCTTTAAGCTGTCTTTTTTGTTTTTTATTTATTTTTATATAATAGAATAAACATTAAATATATTTACTAATTAATTAATGAAATCATTTCCTAGTACTCTTAATGAGTCAATGGCTCAATATGGAATGCATGTTAAAGAAAAATATAATAAATCTTTTGATGTACAAAGATTAAACGTAATGAATTTAAATACATCAACACCTGTAATTCAAGAATTATTAAAAGAAAATAATATTAATATTGCAAATTATCAGCAATATTCTAGACAAGTTGATTTTAATATAAATACAGCAACTGAAGTTAAACGTGAAAATCCTAATATGCTTCCTTATGACATATTGGGATTATTAAAAGATTATGAATTTGTATACACAAATGGAGCTTCAGTATTAATGGGATATTCTAATGATAAAGATGAAATTAAGTCAACAGCAATGGCTGTTAAAGTTGCTCCATCTATGTTTAATCCTATGTACGGAGTTAATGCATTAGGATTGACATCTAATGTTCCTTTGTTAAATGGAATGACAACTAATGATCCATATATGTCAGAAAGATCAAATTTAACGGTATGTACAATTAGAGAATTATGTTCATTATCTAATACACCAAATTCTATATTAGGTATGGCTAGATATAAGTATGCAGATTTTATGTATTGTAAAGACTTAGGAAAGGTTTCAAATAACTATTTAATTACATTAAGAAGATTCGCACATCCAGTTCCTGATCATATATTTGAATTAACAAATCCATGTTATATTGCAAATTCTGAAAGTTTATCATTTGCACAGGCTGGTGATATAGGTAGATTAGTTACATGGTTTGGTACAGATGATAATAAATTAGAAGATATTATTAAATTTAGTTATCGTTCAACTTGGAAAGAACTTAATCCAAAAATTGAAGAAAAAGACTCAACAGCAGATGATGAAACTACAGGTTTTGTTGGTATGCTTGCAAATACATTTGATAATGGTCAATATAGTGAAGAAGTTGGTAAAGGCACATTTGGAAATCATAGTCTTTGGACATATTTATTAGGTGGTGCTCCATTTGCTAAAAATATTAAACAGGGTATAGGTAAAAATAATGAATTATTGAGAAATTATGATAATAACAGAGTTTATGAACCAAAAAATACTATACAAGCAACTTATATATATGAAGGTAAAATAGAATTTGTACATGAATTTGTACTTAACTTTTCATATAAATTACGAGCTTACGATAATATTAATCCAAAATCCGCTTTCTTAGATTTAATTGGAAATATATTAGAAGTAACTGCACGAAGAGGTAGATTCTGGGGAGGTAATAGAAAGTTAATTGGTCCTCAGACAAATATGGCTATGTTTAATAAAGTAGATAAAATAATAGATAATTCATTTGATGCATTGGGTGGTATTTGGGATTCATTAAAAAGCGGTAAAGGATTATCTGATTCTATCAAAGGCGCAGTTGATTGGGTTCAAAAGAAAAGTGAAGATGTTAAAAAACCAATTGAAGGTGTTGTAAAAGATTTAAAAGCTGATTTTACGGGAACTGTAGAAAAGATTTTTGATAAATTTGGTGGAGTTGATATATTAAAAGGATATATGAAAAATGCATTAGGAAGACCTACGAAAATAGCATGGCAGTCATTATTAGATGGTTCAGATGTTGGACTTTGGCATGTTACAATTGGTAATCCAAAAAACCCTATTATGGTTATGGGTAATCTTATAGTTTCAGATTCAAATATACAACAATTTGGACCATTAGGATTAGATGATTTTCCAACTGAATTAAAAGTTTCAATAACATTAAAACATGCTCGACCAAGAGATTTAACAGATATTAGTAGAATGTATACTAAAGGTTTAACTTCTTTATATTTACCTTTAGCTAATAGAGGATTAGATAATTATATTAATGAGGCTGCTGGAAATAATAATTTTGGAAATGGTAAAACATTAAATGAAGTTTTACAAACAGCAGTTCCAGTTGATGATAAACAAGTAGGTTCAGATCAATCTAATAAGAAAGTGGAATCACAATCAAACTTAATTAAGTCATCATTTAATAATGAAAATACATGGGCTAATAAAACAGAAGTAAATAAAGATCCATTAATTAAAACTGATTATGCTAGACGTAATGCTAAATTAAATAACTATTCTGTAATAATGGCTGCATTATCTGCTAATGAAGTTGCAAATTAAATACCACAAAATAAGTAAAAAATAAATAAAATATTTTTACAAATAGTTCTATATTAAATAAATAAAGAAATATTATAATATTTAAATGAACAAATTATTATACATAGGATTAAATGGATTAGCAGGTTCAGGTAAAGATACTGTTGCTAAGATGCTTAAAACTATATTATCTAAAGAATGGGAATCATTGGAAGAATGTAAAACTTATTATTTTTCTAGATATATTAATCCAACAGAATCAGCAACATTTCCACCTTCTAAGTCTGATAAAGATTCACCAGTAATGTGTATTGCTTATGCAGATCAATTAAAAGAAATATGTTCAACAATATTTGGTATTCCTGTATCTAGATTTTATCAAAATAAATCTAATGCATGGATTTGTATTAATGATAAATTTCAATATACAGAAATAAAACCTAATGAAGATAATATAATAACTGCAGAAGATTATTATTATAATGCATCGGGTTATTCTACCGAAAGACATGAAAATTATTGGATGTCATTAAGAGAAATATTAGTATATGTTGGAACATATGTATTACAGCAAAATATCAATAAACAGATTTTTGTTAATATAGTTCGTAATAAAATTAGAGAAGAACAATACCGTAATCATAACTTAAAATATGTTATAGTTACAGATCATAGATTTATACATGAATTAGAATACATACATGAAAATAATGGTATAACAATAACTATTAATCGTAATTCAGTTCAACAATTAGATAATATAGCAGAACATGATTTAGATGATGAAGAAGATTATGATTATATAATAGATAATTCTGGTTCTTATGATGAATTATTTAAAACAATATGGGATATCATACATACAGATATAGAGTTTCAAAATAAAACAATTGAATTATATACTCGAGATAATATTGATAATTATTTACGATTAGTTGAAGTAAATAATGAAAAAGGATATAATATATATAAATTATGTTTACCTTATAAGATACAAAAATTATATAGAAATGAAGGTAAAATAACAATGATTGATCCTGTTGGTGGTCCTATAATATGTGTAGGACAACAAATTGAAGGAACAGATATTACACCTTTACATATTTCTATTGATGAGCATACTACTTCTGATGAATTTTTAATATGGGTAAATATATAAACAGTAACAATGTGTTACTGTTTTTTTATTTTGTGTTAACTATTTCTTTTATAATATTTATTTTTAAATAAAAAATAATATAGTATAAAGAATGGATTTGACATCACTTTTTGAAATGATATCAAAACATGGATGGTGGAGCATTATAATAGCTTTAGGAATAGGATTAATTTATATATCTGTTAAATTAGTTGCAAGTAAAATTACATCTGGTGTAAAAGATGGAATGGAAGATATTACAACTAAGCTCACTGATACTGTTACATATCAGTTAAACGAAATGTCTTCTTCTAATTCATCTCAGATAGAAATGCTTTCTAATAATATTGCAAAACAAAATACAGATTTAATAAAAGCTATAAGCAGTCAAAATGAACGTCTTCTTTCTTATATAATGAATAAAGATATTGTAAATGCAGATATTCATGATGCTCAGGTAGAAAAACGAATTGAAATTGCTGAAAGTATTATTGATAAGTTAAAGGAGATAATGAATAAGAGTCGTGCTCAACGTGCATTTATTATTGAATTCCATAATTCATATAAGAATTTAGCAGGATCACCATTTGCTAAATATACATGTACTTTTGAATGGTTTGACAAGGGATTAGAAGAAATAAGTTCAAAATGTTCAGCATTACCTTATAGTTCAATGGCTAAAATTGTTGGTGATGTAAAACGTACAGGAAAACATCAGAAGTTATACACAGATATTAAGAAGATGGAAGAACAGAATCCTCAATTATTCTCATTATTAAAAGATGAAAGAACAACTGCAATATTCTATAATACATTATATAATGATAATAATAAGATGATGGGTATGCTTATATTAGAATGGCAGATACCTTTCCATAATGAATTATTTGAAGAAGCTAATATGCCTAATATAATTGCACAGGATGCAGCACAATTATCAATGTGGATTAATTTACAAGGCCCTTCTATAGAATCTGAAGAAATAGAATATTCGGATTAATATAATAAAAATTAATATATGGATGATTCAGAAATTATCATAAGCGAGTTAAATAAATCAATTATTAATTTATATAAACTTATTATTGAAGAAACAGGATATGATTTAGGTGTAACTAGTGGTATTGTAGATTATAGAAATTATATATCTGATAATACAGTATCTATTATAAAAGATAAACTTAGTTCATCGGATAGTCCTGGTTCACAATATGAATCTAATATAGATTTTTCTAATTATAAAGGTAGTATAATATTATTAGATGATTTAGCAAAAATATTTAAAAAAGGAAAACGAAATTATATGGGTGCAGTATTGTCTGCATTAGATAAATATGGAGGTAAAATTGGTTTAACACAACAAGGTAAGTTATTAGTATTAGCTCAATTAGCACATGAAAGTGGCGGGTTTGTATTTACTAAAGAAATTGGTAATGGAAAAGGTAAGAAATATGGGCAACCTGCAGGTCCTTATGGAAAAATATATTATGGGCGTGGTCCTATACAAATAACTTGGGATTATAATTATAAAGCTATATCACAAAAGTATTTTAAAGAATTAGGTATTGATGCTGACATCTATAAATATCCTGAATTATGTGAGACTAATTTAGAAATTGGATGTGCTGCATCATTATGTTGGTTCATGATGCCAGGTAATGGTAAAAGAGCTATTAAATGTGCAAATAATGGAGATGTTGTAGGTTTATCTAAAGCAATAAATGGTGGTTATAATGGATTAGAAGAAAGAAAAAAGTATACACAGAAGATATTAGAATATGCAAGATAATGAATTTGTTTTTGGTAAAAATATTTTTAAAGATGAAAAAGGATATTATACTAGTCAATCTATAATACAAGGTTTATTATTTTCTCCATCATATACATATATTAAAGAATCAACATCATCTACATATTCAGATGGTTTTTCTGAAAGTACTGAAACAAGTAATAATGGAAATTATGCAGATATGAGTGAATTAAATAATATTGCAACTGGAAATGGTGCATGGGATATACAAAAAGCATGTCAATGGTTAGAAAATAATTCTTACCCATATTATATACAAGGTAAATGTGGTAAATGTGCAAAACATGTACGTTCTGCAATAGATGTTGGATTTGGTACAAACCCAAATGGTAATGATAGTTATACTGGAGTTCATGGAAGACCTGAATGGGCATGGAAATATATTAATTTCTTACCAAAGATTGGGTTTAAACATATTGGTAAAGTTTCACGTAATCAAATGAATTCATTTGTACCACATAGTGGAGATATTGCTGTATACCAGAAAAATGGTAACCCTAATGTTCCAGGACATATATGTATGTATAGTGAAAATGCTGGAAAATGGATAAGTGATTATAAACAAAATTCAATGTTTGCATATCAAGCAACTAAAGAAGCAGATATATTTAGATTTGTATAAATATGATAGATATTAATTCAACATGTGTAGGACAATGTACACCTCCACAAATTATAACATTTACATATCCTATTAATGATATAACAACATTATCAATATATAATAATTGTAATGAATATGATAAAGAATCATTACAATATAGTTATAGTATAGATAATGCATGTTGGTCATGTTATATGTCTTATGATGAAATTTTATCTAATACAGTAGATCTTAATTCAGATTTCTTTGTTAAAATTAAATTTACAGGTGCATTATGTAAAGCAACAATCAATGGAATAGAAACAAATAATTATGATACACAATTATTTCCAGGATTTAATTTTAATTCTGAATATTCATCTAATACATATAATCCTTATGCAAATTTAGAAGGAGCATTAGCTTTACAACAGTCATTATCAGATAATGTTGTAGAAATTGTAGGTATACCTATTTATTATTTTAAATTAAGTCCAAATACTAATTCAAAAGATATAACGTTTAAAGAATATACTTTAATGGATGTTGAATCTGTTAAACAATTAAAATTAGTTATACAAGATGGTGTAATGCCATCATCTAAACCTGAGTTTGCAGAATGGGGATTAGATTTTCAAACAGACTGGGAACCAGAAATTTCAAAAACAGCATTTGCAACAGCATTCGGTAATACTGCACAACCTATGGAAGGTGATTTAGTATATATACCAACAATGAAACGAATGTGGATGGTTAATGCTGCATATGAAGAAAAGAATGGGAGTTTAATGTGGCAAGCAACTACATTTAAATTACAATTATCTAAATATCAAGAAAAAGGTTCAGTTAATTTAGGTGATACAGAATCATTAGTTAATTCATTCGTTAAGAATAAATATGAAGATTTATTTGGTGAAGATATTATGAATACTGCTGATTCTGGTGAAGCTAGTACTGATGCTCCAACATATGCAGCTAATTCATTATATCCAGTATTTGAATCTGATGCAACTCGTAAATATGTAACATGTAAATCAATTGATATAGTTCCTAATAATATTTACTATAAAGGAACATTAATATCAGATTCTAAATATGAATTTAATAGAAATGATGTTCAATCTAAAATTATATATCAAAAACAATATTGTGGTGAAGAATTAACAATATCATTTATATTAAATCCACAATATATTGATGAATATGAAGGTGAATTGATAACTGTAGGTAACATAAAAATTAATGTTACTCAAAATATGTCTTCAACAATATGTTATATTAAATCAACACCAGATATCAAAATTGAATTATTACCAACCGAAACATATCTTTGTGTATTAAGAATTAGTAAATGTATGAATTTAGTTGAATTTTTAGCATTTAGATATACATATAATGAAAATATTCCATTATATAAGTTACAGAATAATCATTATTATTTTGATATGAATAATCCTATAGAAAAATCAATTGGTAAATTTAATATAGAATATATAACATCAGAAAAATCAAATATTGAATTATGTAATTATTATGGAACAGTTACAAATTTCAAATTATATGATATATATAATGATAGTCTTTCAGATATGTTACAAATGTATCCTACACACCAACATTTAATTATTAATGATACTGCTAGAAAAATTGTAACACAACATGGAGTAGATTAAATTAATAATTGATAATAAAATTTAAATAATATATAAAAATCCTAGTAATTTGTTTAATTAATTACTAGGATTTACTATATTTAAATATAATTTAAATTTATTCAAATATGGCATATACTAAATCTGGTAAACTTGATAAAAGAAATTATAATAAGATTATTAGATTTCTTTATAATACAGTACATGAATCTAATGTAACTGCTCATAAATATCATGATTTAGGTTGGAATGGAGTTTCAGTAGTAATTAAAGTTGTAAATGATGCTTTAAAACTTATAGGACAAGTATATGATGAAGTATTTGAATATTCTATTGAAAATGTAGAAGGTTATTCTTCAGATATGATGTCAAAAACATATAATATGCAGATAACCGATATGTCAGGTAATAAAATAATTGGTGGTAATATTCGTGGTTTTGCTGCAGGTACAGTTGATGATCCATGGAAGTCATACGATCTTGCTGTAATGTTTTGGAATGTTGATTAAATAATTTAATATGAATAGAGATAGAAATTATAGACGTATAACAGAAAAGCTTCATCTAAAAAGAAGAAAGAAGATTGTCAATACAATAAAAAATTGGAAACTTAATGATGAACAAGTTAAAGTCACATTAGAGTCACCAGTAAATTGGATGTCAAATGAGTGGTGGTATGTAAATAAAAAACGTCAATATGCAAGACGAACACGTCACAGTATTAAATTAGAACTAAAACAATATTAATATTATGAGAGGTTTAGATTATCGTAGAAAACAGGAAGCAAAACATTATAAGAAACGTCTTAAAACTGCAATTGTGTTAGGTCGTTTTGATGAAAAGAAACTTCCTAATGGAGAAGTTGATTATGTTGCAACATATCCTGGGAAGTATCATCCTTGGCGACTTAAGTCATTTGCTGTAATGAATGATTATGAATTGAAAGAAGTTGAAAAGAATCAATATAAAAGATGGAAGTTTCAATTAAAGAATGATTCAATGATAGGAACAATAGATACATGGACAAAGAGGCATTGTAGAAGAATACGACGTCATTTTCAAAAAATGGTTGATTATAAGCTTCCGGATAAAAAATGGCTTGTAAGGGCTCAAGTAATTTATCCTCGAGATATTGTTTAGAACAGTATAATAATAATACTGTTCTTTTTGTTTAATATTAAAGAATTAAATTTATTTTTATATAAATAGTTTCTTATGCTTATGGATTATAGAGGTGTTACAGCATCAGAGCTTATTGAAAAACTTCAAAGTCTTATTAAACAATACGGAGATCTAGAAGTGTATAAGGATATAAATGGAAATTCCCGCCCAATTTATTGTGCGGATTTTATTAAAAATGAAAATATATTTGAATTAATATAATGAAAGACTTAAGTACATATTTATATGAAGCTTATCATCAAATAAATTTATATGATAGAGCAAAAAAAGAAGATGAACCTTTTGTTAAATCTGCATTAGAAGCTGAAGGTTGGAATATTGAAAATGGAACATACGATGAAGATTTTAAACATATAGATTTAAAAGCTTCTAAAGGATTTGAAGATGAAAATGGAACAAAATCAATATCTAATGTTACTATTGACGTTAAACGTAATAGTGTTAAAAACGCCCATACAAAAAATTATTCTATTCAAACAATAGATAGTACTGGTAAAGAATTTGAATATAAAAAAGATGGATATTTTGCATTTATTAATGATGATGATAAAACAATTGCATTAGTAAAACAATTAGATATTAAAGATTTAGTATCGAAAAAACAAGAAAAAGAAACAATTATTAATGGTCAAAAAGATGGATCTAAATATGTATTACTTCCAAAACAAGAAGTAAACAAATTAGGTAGAATTATTAATCCTTCAGATAAAATTAAAAAAATGTTAAAATAATATTTTATTTATGAAGCATATAAAAGAATATATTATTGAAGAAGGAATCAAAGATAAGATTAAATCTTTTATCAATAAATTCAAAAAAGAAAAAGTTCCAGAAAAGGTTTATAAAGAAGAAGATTTATTAAAATATAAAGATAAAGAAATAACTTTAGAAGATGGAGATGAAATTTTCAATATTTATATAAATACGCTTGATTATAAATCAAGTAGAACTTCTGAATTTGAAAAGAATGCATTTAAGCAAGGTTTGTTTGATTATGCATGGTGTAATTATTCAAGAGAAGTAAATAAAAATTTCAAGTTCAATGAATTTGGAGATAAATTTGCAGATTACGGATATTCTCGAGCTAATAATGAAAGCGGATATGATTGGAATGAAGTTGGTGTTGGTATGATGTTTATGGAACCATTTTTCTGGGGTTGGAAATGTGCGAAAAAATTAAACTTAAAATATAACTCAAAGGATAAAGTTAAATTACCTTTAAATATATTTGCAGATAATAAATGAAATCTTTAAGACAATATCTGACTGAAGAACTCCATGATGTAATTGTTAAAGTTGGAAATTATTGGAGAATAAAAGGTCATGCAGGAAAAGGAACCAATACACCTAAACGCGGATATTGGAAAGCTAAATATAAAACAAAAGAAAAAGCAGAAAACGCGTTAAAAGCGTATTTTGCAAATAAACATTAATATTAAAACATTAAAAGAATTAAAATACGATATGAAAAATATTAAATTATTTATTTTAGAATCATTAAATAATAAACTGTTAACTGTTGTTAGAAATCTTAATTATGATTTTTCAGAAACTGCATCTTTATCAAATAATACTAAAGAGAATAGAGCTAAAAGGGCAAAAGCTCAAGAAAAAATATTTATAGATTTATTTAATGAATTAACAGATAAAGATACTCATTTTGATTATAAAGCAATTAGCTGTGAAGATTATTGTAAATTAATTAATAAAACATATTCATTTATTGAAGATAGTAAAATAGGAGATATTATTATAATGAATGATAAAACTCCTGAAATGTTTATTGATTTAAAAGTAGCAGAAACTAATAAATATATTGGAACACCTGATATGTTGTCATTAGTTAATTTTGCTTCTGAACGCGACGATAAAAAATATTATTTATGTTCATCATTAGATGGTTCACAGAAAAAATTAATATTAGCTAATGAAATATACAATATAATAATTTCTAAAAAAGGAAATGTTATTGTTTCAAAAGATAGAAATCATATTTCTAAAGAAGTTGAAGCATTTAAAGATAAAGTAAAATTAGTTGCTCCTAAAAACATGGAAAGTGCAGATTTATCAAAACTATATGATGAAGATTTTGTTGCAACATCTGTAATAACAAATATAAAATAATATGAAACAAAAGAATTTACAAATAATAAATGAAATCTTTAATTGTATATATAAATGAAAAGATAAAGGATCTTCCTGATTCTATTAAAGGATTAATTGTATTTGATATTGATGATACGATATTAAAAGTTGATCCTAATATAATGTCTATTTATAAAAAGGAACCAGGAAAATCTGAAATCAAATTAACTACTGATGAATTTACAAAAGATCCTGATGCAGAAGACCCAAGCAAGAGAGATTGGTTTGATTATAGAGATTTTAAAGATCCTATAAAAGTATATAATTCTATCATATCTGGTACTCCATTAATCAAAAATCTTAAGATAATGGATGATTATGTTAATGCTGGATATGATTTTTGTTTTCTTACAGCTAGATCATGTGAAGAAACTGTTAAGAAAGCTATATCTGATTTTTTGTTAATTCGTGATAAAAATGGAGTTTTACAAGAATTAGGAGATTCATTTAAAAAGATTATGTCGCATGCAGTTAATGATGAATATAAAAAATATCCTGGTAAGACAGATGCTGAAAAGAAAGCAAATATATTAATTAAACTTTGTAAAAAATATGATAGAGTAGTATTTGTAGATGATGATAAGAAAAATGTAAGTGCTGCTCGTGAATTAAATATAAAGAACCTTAAAGTCATTAAGGCTTGGGAATAATAAAATAAATAAATAATAATTAATATGAAACATATAGTTACAAAAATAAATGAAAGCCTATTGTCTAATTTGAAAAATAAATGTAAATCAATATTAAATAAATTAATCAATTCATCAGATTATAAAGAATGGAAAGAAAATAATAAATTTTTGAGCCAATTTATCAAAAGAAAAGATGTTCAAAATTATTTAAATAAACGTTTTGATTTTGATGATAAAGATTCGTTTATAGAATTATGTGAATATGGTATTGTAGAATATTTACCATATTATGCGGAAGATAAAGATTCATCAATTGATACAATAATTCAATTTATTAAAGATGATAAAGATTGGCAGTTATTTAAAAGTGACAATAATTTTGCTTGGTATATACCTGGTGTTAAAAACTTATTAATGGTAGATATTGATGATATGTATAAATACGAAAATGATATTATTTCAATACATAAAGAATTCTATGGTGATAAAAACTAAAATATAAAAAATGATAAAGTTAGAAATAAACACATAACAAATTTTATGAAAACTTTAAATAATTTTATTTATGAAAAATTAAATGATGAAATTACAGAATTACGTAATCTAGTAAAGAAATTTGATAAATCTAAATTATTTGATGGTAATTATATTTTAAATGATTCTGTTCCAGAAGAATTTTATAATAAATTAGTTGAGTTATCTAATAGTAAGCATCCATCAAATGAAACATTAATTTCTATTTGGAAAATGATTTTTTCAAAAACTTGTATAGAGCCAATGGTAACAGAAATAATTGGCAAAGATTGTATATATTCAACTATTGAACAAGATAGAAATGAAAAATGGGATATTAAATATAATAATACTTTTATAGATATTAAAAATACTTTATCATCAAAAACTCATAATTATTCATTATCATTAGATGATATTGATTTTATACAAAGCAAGTTAAAAGATGGTAATAGATATATTTTATTTCTTGATGAAGAAATAAAGACATGGGATTATTTTATTCAAGTATATAAAAATAAAAATTCATTTAAGTTATATATGATTAGTTATAATGATTTAAATGATTTAATAGAAAATAATAATTATGAAATAAAAAAATCTGGAAAAAAAGAATATATATTAATACCAGAAAATGATATTAAGAAAAATTCAAAAGTAAGAAATAAAAATTAAAAATACTTTATATATTGAATATGTTTAATAAGCTTAGAGAAAAAATTGGTAAGTTTATATTACCAAACACTGTAAGAGTAGTTGATGCCGCAGATATGACTGTTGATGAAATGATGAATAATCACGTTCAAAAATTAGAACAATTACCTGGAGTATTCACTAAAGATTTTCTTGAAGACTTAATTAAAGAATACCCTAAGTTTGATCACCCAAATATTGTAGAATCTGATGGTAAAATAAAATTTACTGATGCTAATGGAAAGACAGCACAACTTAAAGTTCCTCTTTTAACCATTGTACCAATACCTTACATATCTAAAGATGAAGTAGATTTGGATCAATATATTAAAGATAATTTTGGAGAGTCAAATACACCAAAGAATATGGAAGACATAAAGGGTGTACAAGTAAATGTTCCTGCATTGAATATTGTTCCTATATCAGTAATTCCTATTAAAGAAGAAAAGAAAGAAAATAAAAAAGAAAGCAAAAAGAAATCTAAATAAATATTATGAAACATTTATTAGAATATTGTAAATATTTTTTTGAAGATGAAGAAAATATTCAATTAAGAAAACAAATTATTGATTATGTTAAACCTTCAAAAAAAGAAGAAATCTCAAATAAAGTTTTAAATAAAGCATATCAAACATTGCAGTCATTAGATGCAGATTCATTTAAAAAACTTAAAGAAGATATATTTAAAGGAAATAAAAATGGATTTGATGAATTAGTTAAATTACTTGAAAAATTAGGTAATAAAATTAATGTAATGAAAGCATTATTAGAAAAACAAAAAAATAATTTTCCAACATTTGATGATTTATTAGAAAATTCTGGTAAAACTTTATTCGACGTTATTCTTAAAGAAGACTTTATAAAAATATTTAATGATAATAAAGAATCTGCACAAGAATTTATTAAACAATTATTAAATATTAAGTATAAAGATGCTAATGATAAAGGAGTAGGAAGAGGCGAATTATGTTTATTTACATTATTCCAAAATACTGAAAATGCAAATAAAGGTGATGTAAAAATTGGTGGAAAAGATATTGAAGTTAAAATGTCAACATCAAATTCTGCTAATGGTGGTCGTGTTATGGCATCAAACTTAAATTTAAAATCTCCTAAAGATATTGTAAAATATGCAGAAGAAAAATATAATATAAAAAATATTAGTATTAGTGGTGCTTCAGTTTTAGATAAATTGATTGATAATTTTGAAAATAAAAAAGATGCATTTATAAAATTATCTGACATGTATTTATATCAATTTCCTTGGTATGAAGATTATAAAGAAAAATTTAATAAAGTAATTGAAGAATTATATGATGATAGTAAAAAATTAGGAGATCAATTAATAAGAATACATGGTTGTTTAGCATTAATTGAATATCATACTGCAGATAAATGGAATTATTTATTTGTTGGTAATACCTCAAATGGTAAATATTATATGATAGATGGTATAAAATGTGATTTAAATCAATTTGAAAATAATATAAAAGAATTATATAATGATAATCATTTTGTATTTAAAGATGGACCATCAAATAGTGCAGGAGCAAATAATAGAAACTATGTTTCAACTATATATGTATCATAATTATGAATAAAGATTTAAAAGAAGTGAGGGTGTGTCTTGGTAGGTTCCAGCCTTTCACATTAGGTCATCTTAAAATGGCTACTTATAAAGATCTTAAAGGCCCTGATAAAGATCAACAAGACATGTTAAGAGAACAACCTAATTTAAAAGAAATATCTAAGCAGAAAACAATTATATTAGCAGTATCAACACCAGATGATAAGGTTGACACAAGACATCCTTTTAATGATGACTTAATGAAAAAAGAATTTGAATTAGTTAAGAAAAATTATAAGGATGATATTGAAGATGTATTATATGTTAAATCTGCTGACATATGTGCATGGGGAGCATTATTGAAAGAACATGGATATAAAGCTTCTGTATGGTTAACTGGTTCTGATGAATTTAGTTTCTATAAAGGAATGGCTATTAAAGTTCCTGAATATGAAGAAAAGAATTTAAAAGATTGCGCAGGTGCTTATACTTCATCATTCTATGTAGAAGAAATTGAAAGAACTGAAGATAAAGATTTTGTATCATCAATATCTGGTACAAAAGTTCGTCAGTCATTATTAGATGGAGATAAGGAATTATTTGCTAAAATGATGCCAAAAGGAATGGAACAATATTTTGATGAATTTAAAGAGAAAGTAGAAAATGCTCCAGAACCTAAAAAGAAAGAATCTAAATCTAGTAAAAAAACAAATAAAGTTAAAGAAGGATTAAAATCACTTAAGAACTATATATTAGAATCAATAAAATGAAATCAATAAAAGAATATTCTCAAGAAACGTATGACATTCGCAATAGAATGCTAACAGAAGCACATACTGCAAAATATTATACTGTTAAACAATCAATAGCTTTATTAAAAAAGAATCTTGAAGAAATTGAAAATGAAGATGATAAAGCTCATGCTGTGTATAAAGCATTAGGAGATCCAGATCAAATAGGTGGTTATAATGTATTAACTGGTAGCGGCTCAAAAATAATTGTAAAAGACTATTATTATGATAATTATTCATCAGCTAAATCAAGTGATAAAGCTTTTGAAAAACATGGTAAAAAATATAAGGAAGCATTTGATGCAATAATGAAAGATTCAACAATTGCTGATTTATATGAACGTGGTAAAGAAATTCATAAAAAGAGATTAAAAGAAGAAACTGAAGCTAAAAAGGAAGCCGAAAGATTAGCAAAGAATAAAGCTTTTAAAGAATTCTGTGATGAATATAAAGGCGCACATTTGTTATTTAAAGCATGGGCACTAAATTCCGCATATTCACAAAATAATTTATGGAGTACTCCAAAAAATTCATTATATTCTATTTTAATTGATGGTATGAATGAATGTAAACATATTAAAGCTTCTGAAGCAGAACCAGGTAAATATTATGCAATAGCTGGACGTATGGATGCTCCAAATGTATTACATAGTAAAGATAGCCATCCTTCAGGAAGGTGGGATATTATAAAAGAATTATCTATTGTTAAATATGTTGGAGATGATAAATGGAATATTATAATGTCAAGAAGTGATTATGCATATTCAGAACCTAATATGAATCAATCAAAAGTTGATAAATATTTTGATAATGATCCAACACTTATTGAATTAGATGAATACTTAGAAAAGAATACTAATAAAATTGAAGATGGAATTAAAAGGTATATAGATATGATTAAAGATGATCTTAAATATGATAAAAAATATTCTTCTTTAGTTATGTCATTAATTGAAAAAGATGAAATCGCATAAAATGAAATCATTTAAAAACTATATATTAGAATCATTAGTCATAGAAGGTGGTAATGCAGTTAAAGCAGAACCAATTCCTGCAGTAATAGCACCTAAGGTTTATGATGAGATAGAAAAGAAAGTTCATTCAATATCAAAGTTTAAAGATATTGATATGGCAGCTTTAGGTAGTATTGGTAAAAAGGCAGATGATCAAACTAATGGAGATATTGATGTTGCAGTTAAAGTTGATACTAAGGATGAACTTAATGAAATAGTTGATACTTGTTTTAGTGAATGTGAAATCAATTATAATACAATGAAAACTATTACATCATTTGGTTATCCTTATAATATTGATGGTTATAAAGGAATAGCTCAAGTTGACTTTATGATAGTCAAGAAGATGGACTGGGCTAAAGCTTATTATCATTCTCCAAACCTTAAAACTGGTGAATCAAAATATAAAGGAGCAGTTCGTACAGCTATGCTTGCTGATATAATTGCTTGTATACCAGTTCCTGATGTTAAAGATGAATATTTTGAAGATGGAGTTACAGTAAAACGTAAATGGAAGCATACATTTAATACAGAAGGTGTTTTTATACAATTAATTGATTACTGTGGAAAAAAAGGTGAACCAGTTAAGAATGGTAAGAAGCTTAAAGAATTTGAAAAACTTGTTACTAATGATCCACTTAATATGGTAAGATTCATATTTGGTGAAAAGGGAACATTAGAAGATATCAATTCAGCAGAATCATTATGGAAAGCAATTCATGATCCTTCAAAATATAAATGGGGAGATGAAGTTCTATATAATACTGAAAAGAAAATAATAACAGATAAAATGCTTATTGAAAAGATCAATAAGGAAGATTTTAAATGTACACAATATAAAGAATAAAATTATGAAAGAATTAGAACAATTTATTACAGAAAAATACGAACGTGTATTTGAAGTGCCACCATTCGAATATGAAGTTATTAAGAAAGCGTTAAATGCTTATAAAGATAATGAAGATCGTAAAAATAATCAAGGAAATGGACGTCCTACTGATAAACAATTAGATAAAGTAATTGATTGGTGGAATGACTATAAAAGTTATAAAATGAAATAATGGA
>Ga0310695_10000195_pt1 | contig 160677 bp, 130 predicted proteins | sample RumenRJG_04DNA_FD_203882 | JGI IMG/M metagenome (GOLD analysis project Ga0310695, IMG submission 203882) | Bovine rumen microbial communities from Lethbridge, Alberta, Canada - RJG_04 (v2) (version 2) | ecosystem: Host-associated > Mammals > Digestive system > Stomach > Rumen | place: Canada...
GTCGGTCTGTGGTCCGAAACGAATTTCCTTGACCACGAGTTTGGTGGACTTGGCCTTCTGTTCCTTGGCGTGTTTGCGCTGTTGGAACTTGAACTTCTGGTAGTCCATCACGCGGCACACGGGAGGCTCGGCTTGGGGCGCGATCAGGATGAGGTCCAATTCCAGCCCTTCGGCGATTTTCAGGGCTTCCTCGATGGGATAGATGCCCTGCTCCACGTTGTCACCCACCAGGCGCACCTCGCTCGCACGAATTTCATCGTTTATCGGGTTGGTGTCTTCTTTTTTGCCGCCCATTTGGCGATTGCGGCCTTTGGGCCTGGTGGCATTGCTCGGGCGTTTAGGCCCGGGACGATACGGTTTTTTGTTCATTCAGCAGTTTTACAATTGTTAGTATTATCGTGACAATCAAGCACTTCCATACGGCACACACCGCACGGAAGTGGCTTAAAAGTTGGTCATTTCTGCCACTTCGCGATTAATATCGGCCGCAAAGGTAGTAATTTTTTTCGAACCTTGATCACCTTCGCCCTGTTTTCTTATAGAAATTTCTTCACAGCTGGCTTCTTTTTCACCAACAATGAGGAGGTAGGGGATGCGTTTGAGCTCGTTATCACGGATTTTTCGGCCGATTTTCTCGTTACGGTCATCGACGATGGCGCGCACGTCGAGTTTGTTCAGTTCGTCAGCCACGTGGTGGGCATAGTCGTTGAACTTCTCGCTGATGGGAAGCACGACGCACTGGTCGGGAACCAACCACAGCGGCAGCTTGCCGGCGGTGTGCTCGAGCAGCACGGCCACAAAGCGCTCCAGGGAGCCGAAGGGGGCGCGGTGGATCATCACGGGACGGTGCTTCTGGTTGTCGGCACCGGTGTATTCGAGCTGGAAGCGCTCGGGCAGGTTGTAGTCCACCTGGATGGTACCCAGCTGCCAGCGGCGGCCCAGGGCGTCCTTGACCATGAAGTCGAGCTTGGGACCGTAGAAGGCGGCCTCGCCGGTCACCTGCTTGGCAACCAGGCCCTTTTCCTCACAAGCCTCGACGATGGCACGCTCGGCCTTCTCCCACACCTCGTCGCTGCCGACGTATTTCTCCTTGTTGTTGGGGTCACGCAGCGAGATCTGAGCCTCGTAGTTGAAGCCGAACACCTTAAAGATAAACGAGATGATGTCCATCACACCGAGGAACTCCTGCTTCAGCTGGTCGGGGGTGCAGAACAAGTGGGCGTCGTCCTGGGTAAAGCTGCGCACGCGCGTCAGTCCATGCAGCTCACCACTCTGCTCATAGCGGTAAACGGTACCGAACTCGGCATAGCGGATGGGCAGGTCACGGTAGCTGCGGGGAGACGTCTTGTAAATCTCGCAGTGGTGGGGGCAGTTCATGGGTTTGAGCATGTACTCCTCGCCCTCCTCGGGGGTGGTGATGGGACGGAACGAGTCCTTACCATACTTGGCATAGTGGCCGCTGGTCACATACAGCATCTTGTTGCCGATGTGCGGCGTGATCACCTGCTGGTAGCCATAGCGCTTCTGGATCTTGGCGAGCATGTCCTGCAGACGGTTGCGCAGCGCGGCACCCTTGGGCAGCCACAGGGGCAGACCCTGGCCCACGTTGGGCGAGAAGGCAAACAGTTCCATCTCCTTGCCGATCTTGCGGTGGTCACGCTTCTTGGCCTCTTCGAGCAGCACCAGGTACTCGTCGAGCATCTTCTTCTTGGGGAAGGAGATGCCATACACACGGGTGAGCTGCGGGCGGGTCTCGTCACCGCGCCAGTAAGCGCCGGCGAGCGACATCACCTTCACGGCCTTGATGGCACCAGTCGAGGGGATGTGCGGGCCACGGCACAGGTCGGTGAAGTTGCCCTGGGTATAAGTGGTGATGTGGCCATCCTCGAGGTCGTTGATGAGCTCACACTTCAAATTCTGGCCCTTGTCACCGAAGAACTTCAGTGCGTCGGCCTTGCTGATGTCGGCACGCACCACTTCCTCGTTCTTCTGGACGAGTTCCATCATCTTCTTTTCAATCTTGGCGAAGTCCGCGTCGGTCAAGGGGTTGCCACCAGTGTCAATGTCATAGTAGAAACCGTTCTCGATAGCGGGGCCGATACCGAACTGAACGCTGGGGTACAGCTCTTGCAGGGCCTCGGCCAACAGGTGTGCCGACGTGTGCCAGAAGGCGTGCTTGCCCTCGGCGTCTTCCCACTTGAAGAACTTGATATCGCCATCCATACAAATGGGGCGTGAGATATCCCATTCCTCGTCGTTTAATGATGCGGCCAGCACGTTGCGTGCAAAGCCTTCGCTAATGCTCTTGGCAATGTCCAGAGGGGTCACTCCGCTCTCATATTGACGTACATTGCCGTCAGGAAACTTGATGTTAATCATATTAAGTTATTGATAATTAAATGTTTGCGTTGTGCCCTACAACAGCACAACAATTTTAAACGACAAAGGTACGAACTTTTTAATACAACTCAAACAACAACGGCAACAATTTGAAGAGGAAGACAACAAATACTAAAAACAAAGGAATGTGCGCAATTTCTCAGGCAACAGGGACAAAATTGATGTCAATTCTTTGACAACACATCTTTGTCTTTTTGTTGAAAAGCAATGGTGTGTTTTTACCTCTCATTTCGTAACCAGCTGATTTTCAATACCCTTCCCTCTTGCAGCCAAACAAAACAGGTGCGGGGGGATTGATAATGAATGTTAAACGTATTCCAAAGACCTCCAGCGCAAAGGTACAAAACACAAGGATGGCCACACCATGATGAAACGCAAAAACAACAATTACAACGTTGAACAACATGAACAACAGACAACCAACACAAATGACCAGGAATCATCCCTGGCCATTCATACCTTTACATCAAAGATAACCCTCCTGTAGTTCCTATTTCTATCAGCTAAGCTAACCTTGAATTTTTGGCAATGATATAGCAGTTGGCCCATTTGTAGTTTTAACCGCCCTGGGGCGGGAAATTAACCAAATTAATAATTTTAAAATTCATTTTCTTCTAATTACCCGTGCGTTAGCACAGTTATATGTGCCACATCCCATCGCAGGGTCAACTGCTATATCGTTCCTTAATTTTCATAAAGGGTTATTTGCTGAAAAGTTGAGAATCAATTAACTTTGCGGATAATAACAAAAAGAGGATTCTCACATGGCCAAGAATACTACAAAAATAGAGGATAAAGCCGTACGTGCTGTTGGGGATTATATAGATGACTGTCCTAAATTGAAGTCTTATTGCCAGTCGAATGACAAGACCCCGGTTTGGGATGGAGACATCTTTATTTATAAAAGCGAGGACGAGCATAATGTGAAGAACATTTTTGCCCGTGTTCCTTTGCAGATTAAGGGGACAACCAACACCGAAGATGACTTCTATCGGATTGAGCGTGAATACATTGAGGCCTATCAAGCCGAAAGAGGTTGTGTGTTTTTTATGGTTCAAGAGGATAAGGAGACCTATAAGCCTATTAGGATCCTTTATGCCATGCTGGCGTTGGAGGATGTCAATGCACTGCTGCATCAAAAGACCCAAACCATCAAAATCGACTTGAAGGAAGCACCAGCCGACCCTCGTGATTTTGAAAAGGAATTGACCAAGTTCGCTAAAAAAAGGAATGGAGAAATGATTGAGAATCCTGCCCCAAAGGAAATCGCGTCTTTGATAAAAGAATTTAGAAAAATTGAGAAGCACCTGGATGAGGTAGAGGACAAAGGTGCTCGGATTGAGCTTAAATCATTCATTGACACAATCATAGGCTTGAAGAATGACGGAACAGTAGGCTGGCGTGATACATTTGTGCATCTTTCAAGAAAAGCACTCGATTTAGCAAGCAAGTATATTAAGGGGTACGATTTCCTTTATCTGCAACATGATTTAGGTTTATACCTTTATAAGCAAAAACTATATCATCTGGTAGAAGATTACTACGTCCAATCTTTAAAGGAATTTCGTGAGCGTGCAACAGCTAATCCTGGCGCTTTCTTGCCTAATGTGGCAGGAACGCTTAACAACCTTGCAGTCCTGCACAGCAACCTTAACCGATTCGAAATGGCGGAGAAAGAATACAAGGAGGCTTTGGAAATACGACGGAAACTCGCTGAAGCTATTCCTAACGCTTTCTTGCCTGATGTGGCAACAACGCTTAACAACCTTGCGAACCTGTACAGGAACCTTAACCAATTCGAAATGGCGGAGGAAGAATACAAGAAGGCGTTGGAAATACGACGGAAACTCGCTGAAGCCAATCCCGACGCTTTCTTGCCTTATGTGGCCATGACGCTTAACAACCTTGCAATTCTACACTGGAACCTTAACCGATTCGAAATGGCGGAGAAAGAATACAAGGAGGCGTTAGAAATACGACGGAAACTCGCTAATGATAATCCGGACGCTTTCTTGCCTGATGTGGCCATGACGCTTAACAACCTTGCAATTCTGCACAGGAACCTTAACCGATTCGAAATGGCGGAGAAAGAATACAAGGAGGCGTTGGAAATACGACGGAAACTCGCTGAAGCTAATCCTGACGCTTTCTTGCCTGATGTGACAACAACGCTCAACAACCTTGCAATTCTGCACAGGAACCTTAACCGATTCGAAATGGCGGAGAAAGAATACTAGGAGGCGTTGGAAATACGACGGAAACTCGCTGAAGCTAATCCGGACGCTTTCTTGCCTTATGTGGCAACAACGCTTAACAACCTTGCAGCCCTGCACTGGGACCTTAACCGGCTCGAAATGGCGGAGAAAGAATACAAGGACGCGTTGGAAATACGACGGAAACTCGCTGAAGCTAATCCTGACGCTTTCTTGCCTGATGTGGCCATGACGCTTAACAACCTTGCGAACCTGCACAGCGACCTTAACCGATTCGAAATGGCGGAGAAAGAATACAAGGAGGCCTTGGAAATATATAGGAAACTAGCTGAAGTTAATCCTGACGCTTTCTTGCCTTATGTGGCAACAACGCTCAACAACCTTGCAGCCCTGCACAGCGACCTTAACCGATTCGAAATGGCGGAGAAAGAATACAAGGAGGCGTTGGAAATCTATAGGAGACTCGCTAATGCTAATCCTGACGCTTTCTTGTATTATGTGGCAACAATACTTAACAACCTTGCTAACCTGCACCAGAATCATAACCGATTCGAAATTGCGGAGACAGAATACAGGGAGGCTTTGGAAATCTATAAGAATTTAACAATAGATAATGATGACGCTTTCTTGTATTATGTGGCAGGAACGCTCAACAACCTTGCAGGTCTGCACAAGAACCTTAACCGATTCGAGATTGCGGAGGAAGAATTCAAGGAGGCGTTGGAAATACGACGGAAACTCGCTAATGCTAATCCGGACGCTTTCTTGCCATATGTGGCAGGAACGCTTTTCAATATAGCATTACTGAGAATGAGCGAGCATCGCCAAGATGAAGCTAAAAAGGCTTGTGAAGAAGCCCTTAAAATCTACAAAGCAATGGCAAAAAAGGCTCCGCAAAAGTGGAACAAAGATGTAGATAAAGCGGAACAACTGCTTGATTTCATCAATAAAACAGAGAACAGTTGACAGGGAACAGATAATAGTTAATAGTTAACAGTTGACAGTGAATAGTGAATAGTGAACAGTTGACAGTTGACATTTTTCGTCTATTTGTCTATTCGTTTTTTGTCCATTGGATGTGGGGCGGCGGTTATTGGTTGATTAGTAAAAATGGGACGGCCCGATGTTTGACCTTTGGGGTGGGAAACACCGGGCGCGTCGCTTTATTGGGGTTGGTATGGGTACTGATTAGGGTTTGGGGGCGGTGAAAATCAGGTTGGTGATGCCCACCAGGTCACCTACGTTGATGGTCTCATTGTCATCGACGTCGGCTGCCGTGAAGCAGAAGGGGGCGGGATTCATCTCCATGATGTAATTCACGGCGGTCACATAGTCGCCCACGTTGACCATATCGTCGCCGTTAGCGTCACCCTTGACATAGGTCCTCACCTGCACCATGCTCTGGGCCGAAGCCAAGTCATAGGTGGCGGCGTTAACGTCTGCCGCGACGATGTTGATAATATCCAGGGGATAGGTGCCGTCCACAACACCGGCATTCACATTGACGTGAAGGGTGAACAGGTTACCCGTGTGGCCTACAAACGGCTTGGCATCGGGCGAGGCGATGAGCACACGCACGCTGCCATCGGCAAGCTGACGCGTGGATAACGTGTGGCTCTCGCTCATGCGCTCACCGTTCACATCAACCATAAAATTACCGTTAGCGTCGCGTGCCAACTCAAAGCCCTCGGGCAGCACCATGTCGCATTGCAATGCCGAGATCTGGTACTCATTAGACAGTTCCACGGGCAGTTCAAAGCTCCTGCCGCTTTGTGCCGACACCTCAATGGGCACCGTCAGGGTGTTGCCTGTGGGGAGTTCCTCTTCGCCAGACTCATTGTTACGAATGTGTACACGTTGGTAATACTGGTAAATCTGCGCCGTGTTGTTGCCGCCGGTGCCGTAGAAGAAGCGGTAGTCGTTAGGCTCCCAACGCGGCTCGTTGGTGAACGCCTCACGGAACCCGAACTCCATGTTGGCGATAATCATGTCGGGCATATCGCTTGTGACAGGGCTGTCAGCCTTGACGAGGAGCCCTATCACGGGAGCGTCGTCCTTCCTGAGTGCACCGTTGCTCTTGTAGCGGGCAGCATTCTTGGCCGACAGATGGCTACCGTAATTGTTGGCATTGTAACACAGCACGGTGTAACTGTGATAGGTAACGCCGTCAATGATCTTGGTGCCGTTTTGGTTATACACGATATCGGACGTGTTGGGCATACGGTCGCCTTGAAGGAACTTGTATTCGTCACCATCACTGTCCTCATAGGGGATGATGCGCAGCCCCTCGGGCAGGTACAGGTCGCACTGGAACGAATTGTAAGTAATCTCGTTGTAGAGGTCGCCTGTGGCGTTATAGGGTATCGGTGTGAGGGCCTGTACCGCGGTGTTGTTGTAGATGGCATCATCGTCGAGCCAGAACCACACTACCTGGGTGTCGCCCTCGTCAAATATCACGACATTGTCAGTCACCGTACCCTGGGTGGTCGTGCGCACGAACAGGTGGTCGTTCGTCGGCTGACCCACCTTGTAGGGGGTGCCGTCACTCAGCCAGGCCAGTTCGCCGTTGGTGGGTTCGCCAGCCCATGCTGTGGTTCCCAATAGGCATGCTGCCGCCAATACGAGCAGTTGTTGAATTGTCTTTTTCATCTTTCTTCAGTCTTACAAGGTGAAACAATCAGGCTCACATCACAATTTGAGTTTGGCCACCTGGCCTGCGGCACGCACGATGAGGATGCCACGGTCGGCAGGATAGACATTGGTGCCCGCGGTAGCCTTTGCCGTACGTGTCATGCCGTTGGGCAGGATGAACTCGACTTGGGTATCAACAGGCGTCTCCACGATGATGTCTCTGCCCGAGGCGTAGATGCGCACGTTGCCTCGCAGGTCACGCACACTGCTATTCTCAACGCTCACCGCGAAGGACTGTGCCGCATGGGTGGTCATATCGCGCTCGGCCAGCAAGATATTGTCAAAACCGATGAGCGCATCATCGACGGTCATTCCCGACAGCACCAGAGTGAGCACTGCACCCTCATGGCCAGTGAGTTCGTCATTGACCGACGAGGAGGCCAGGAGCCTCAAGCTGCCATTCTCCAGCTCGTTGACCGCCAAACTGTGGGTGGCGGCACGCGAGGTGAGGTATGCCTGCTCCAGGGTCAAACCCTCGGGCAGATTCACATCCATCTGGCAAGCAGTAAGCGCCATCGCGTTGCTCAGGTCCAGTGTCACGGTCATCGTGTTGTCAGTGACAGCGCACTCCCCGGTGAACTGCACATCGTTGGCAGGATGTGACATCGCATTCTCAGGCATGGCAAAGTCGCCCAGGACGATGTTGGCGATACCCACGAGGTCGCCCACGTCGATGGTCTTGTTTTCATCCACATCGGCTGCGTCAAAGATGAACGGATCGGGATTCATCATCAGGATGTAGTTGGCGGTGGCCACATAGTCACCCACGTTGACCACATCGTCGCCGTTGGCATCACCTTTGATATAGGACTTCACCGTCACGGTAGTAAAGGTCTCGGGGGCGTAGAAGGTTTGGGCGTTGACACTGGCAAGGACGATATTGTCCATTTGCACGGGGTAACTGCCGTCAGGAACCACGTCGCCCACATTCAGGTGCAGCGTGAACAAGGTGCCCTCGTTACCGGTTATCGGCTCGGCAATGGGTGAGGTAATGAGCACACGCACGCCACCGTCTTGCAACGGGCGGCAGGTGAGGACGTGGGAACCGCCCACGCGGTCGGCCGCCAGGTCAATCACATAGTTGCCATTGTCCTGTACCAGCTCAAAGCCCTCGGGCAACGTGATGTCGCACTGCAAGGCCGTGATAGAGGCATCATTTTCCATCATCACGGGCAGCTCAAAGTCCTTGCCGCTCTGCACCTGCATGCTCTCGGGAAGGGTGAGCACGTTGTCGGTCTGCATGCCCATCGATATCACACGCACCATGCAAGAGGCGCTGATGTCGGTACCGTCGAGTGTCGTGGCGGTGATGGTCGCCTGTCCGGCACCCATAGCGGTCACCATGCCGTTCTGATCGACAACGGCCACCTCGTTGTCGCTGGAGGTCCAGCGCACGGCAGGGCTCGCGTCGGCAGGCATGACCGAGGCCACAAACTGATGCTGGGCACCGCTCTTCAGCGAGAGTGACGTGCAGTCAAGCGTCAGCGATGTCGCCATCGTGATGTTGACAAAGGTGCGGAAACGTCCCCAATTCGTGTCGGCCTTGTAGGCAGCCATCGCCGAACCGGGCACACACAGCGTGGCATTTTGATAGGCCTCGTTGCTCAGGCTGTAGGAGGCATTCATGCTTGGCGGTGTGGTGGCCAGACAAGTCACCTTTCTTATATTCGGGCAGTCAAAGAATGCCTTGATGGCAAGGAATTCTACCGAGGTACCGATGACAACATCATTCAACGAGTAACAGTATTGGAAGCAGTACTCGTCAATGACAGGCACCGAGTTGCCCACTACGGCACTGGTCATTGCCGAGCAGGTGTGGAACACACAACGCCCAAGCGACTCCACCGAGTTGGGGATGACAATGCCCTGCAGGGCTGTGCAGCTGGCAAATGCATGGTCACCGATGGAGCGTACCGTGTTAGGAATCTCCACAGCCGTGAGGTTGTTGCTGTAAGAGAACGCCCCGCCTGCGATGGCGGTGACGGGATAGGTCACGCCGTTGTGAACGACGCGCTCGGGGATGGCCACTTCGCCACTATAGGACGCCGTCTTGCTGGCCTTATAGGTCACAGCGACCTCGGTGCGGTTCTCGTTGAAATTGTAGTAGATACCGTCCTCGACAAAGTCATAGGCGGCCACGCTCAACGGCACCGCAGCGGCAACAGCGATGACTGCCGCTGTCACCATGCTGAAAATAGTTTTGTTTCTCATTGCGCTATACATTTTATTGGGTTGATAATGATTTGCTTGATTAATGCCTCATGAATTCAGGCCAAAAGACAGTTAAAAGCGGTAAGAGGCGCCGATGCCGAACACCACCTGACTGGCGTGGCTGATGATCTGGTACTTCACCTCGGCATTCAAGCCCAAGTGCTCGCTCACCAGATAATCGACACCGCCGCCCAGATTGGCACCAAATTTCGTGTTGGTTTGCCCGTCAACGCCAAAGTTCATACCACCGTAGCTCACGTTTACGCCATCGGCATGCCAAATGCCCAGGACCACTCCTGCCAGTGGATAGACACGAACCTTCTCGCCCACCCCAAACAGATAATTGGCCTCAAGGTTCACGTCAAAAGCCGTCACTCCCGAGTGCTTGAAGTAGTAGTTGCTTGACAAACTGGCCCTGAGAGCATCGGTCAAGCAGTTTTTCACATGCAGTCCGATGCCCGCGGTTTCGGCCTTAGTACCATACACCACTTGGCCTCCAACTGCCCATTCTCCACTCTCGGCATGGGCCATCAACATAGCCGTTGCCATCACAAGAATTAAAATAATCTTTTTCATCATTGTTATTATTTATTGGTTATACTCATTGCGTCTTGGTTGCAAAATTATCGCGTTGCCGATGGGTTGGCAATACCCATTTGGGTGTTTTTCAGAAGCCGACAACTGATGTCATTTGTCGATGGCAAAGTTACTGCTCTTGGTCATTTTCACCAAGGAATTCAGTGGTTTTTTGACTTCATTTTAGAGGTCATAAAGTACTGATTAACAGAGCTATAAAAAACAAAAACTTCATTTTGGCCAAAATGAAGTTCATTCGACAATTTCAGTGTCTCAAAAAGGCAAAAAACACAACAAATCAGACGCACAAAAAGCAGAATAATGCCGTCATTTTGTGTCTTACCCTGAAAAGAGTTGATTGTTTTTCTTCTCCAAATAATCTTTACTTTTTTGTAGTTTTTCGGTGGGAGGTTGCGTCTAACAGGTGAAAACAATTTAAAACACTCGCCACTATGAACACGATGAATAAAGAGAAGCAAATGCACTTGGAGGAATTGCAGCAGAAAACGAGCACTTGGCACAAGTGGTATCTGGCCTCGATATGCACCCTTGGAGCATGTTTTGTGATATATTTCATTGCTGACATCATGGAGGTTGACATGACCGACAACTTCCTTAACCTATGCTTTGGGGGAGCCATCTTGGCCTTATTTGCTTTTGCGGTGACGTTCTACAAGTACCGCATGGCCTATGATGCTGTGATCTTCATGAAAAAGGAACTTGGAATGTCCGTCGAGGAAAAGGAGAAGAAAAACCGTTTCTTCTCGACGCCAAACCCCTCGTGGAGCGAGAGATTATTCAAGTATTTGGGTTGCCTGATGTGCATCATCGCCCCACTGATCATCATCGCCCCGAACTTAGACAGGTTCACGGCGCTGCAGAGTTACTTTCCGGGGCTCTTCGATAGCCATAACAATCTATTTGGCATGGCCACGGCCATGATTGGAGTGGCCTACACGAAGTATCATCCCGAGTTGAGCCTATTGGCCCACATCTCTCTGTGGGCTTCCATCATTCTCATCATTGCGGGTATCCCCTTGTTTCTCATGGGTCATGAGGCTGGAAGTTGGCTCATGTCGGCGTCGATAGTCCTGAATCTCTTCAATTTGCTCCGCACCGAGAGGGAACTCTTTTTCATCGACCAGGAATAAGGACGATGTCGGCACGGTGGATTGGCCGCCTTTGCCGAGAAGAAGGGACTCTGTTCAACCCGTTTTCACCGTGAACCGATACTTCTCACTGCTAATACCTAAAAAAAATCGCTACCTTTGTGGTCAGTAATCATCAAACGACAGAAATATGAAAACTTTATTGAAGCTCGCAGGCTCACTATTCATCGGAGTTATTATCGGCATGTTCATTGCCGTCACTATCGGCGCACTCATCGAGGGCGAATCACCCCTACAGGTGATTAAATCCTTGTTTGACAAGGAGTCCCTGCCTAAGATGATATCCATCCTGTGGATGCTGCTGGGGCTCCTCATTGCCTATATCCTGCACATCGCCATCCACGAGGCGGGGCACCTGGTGGCAGGGTTGATGACGGGCTACCGCTTTGTGTCCTACCGTTTCATGAACTGGACGGTGATACGCAAGGACGGACGCCTACAGTGGCGCAACTTTGAGTTGGCAGGAACGGGCGGACAATGCCTGATGGCCCCACCCGACAAGCCTATCGAGCAGATTGACACGCGCTGGTACAACGCCGGTGGCGTGCTGGCCAACATCCTCCTCGTGGTGATTGCCGCCGTATTGCTGTTCGCATTAGACCTGCCCACATGGGCGAATGAGTTCCTGTCGATCATGATTGTCATCGGCATCCTGGTGGCGCTGACCAACGGTATTCCCATGAAGTTGGGCGGTGTCGCCAACGACGGCCGCAACCTGTTGCAGATGGAGAAAGACCTGCCCGCAAAGCAGAGTTTCTGCAACATACTTGAAATCAATGCCCGCAGCCAGGAGGGACAGACCTATGGCGAGATGCCCGAACGCCTGTTCGAGCTGCCGCAACCCTTCGACTGGAAGAACGCCATGCACGTGGGGAGCGCCCTCTCGCTATCCACGTGGCTGATGGCTCAACACCGTTGGGAAGACGCCTACCAGCTGCTGACCGAAGCCCTCGACAACAAGGACGACATCATGGCACTGTATCAGCTGGAGCTGGAGAACATGATGACCCAGGTGTGCATCGCCATGGGCCGTGACGACGAGGCGCGCCAGCACTACAGCAAGGACATCGCCAAATACGTCAGCCGCCATGCCCCGACGCAGAGCGACAAGCAGTTCACCGCTATGGCCGTTGCCCTGGCTCTGGACGGCGACCGCCCCCGCGCCGAGAAGATTGTCAAGGAACTTGAAACAAATCGCGACAAATACATCCACCAGGGCGACGTGGCCTTGAGCCTCGACCTTATGCGCTGGCTGCTGGACAAGAGAGAAAACCATCAAACAACATGAACAACAAACAACAACATGAACAAACATTTATTATCTATAATCGAGTTGTTTTTGTTGTTCAATGTTGTTACAGTTGTTTGAAAAAGACTGATAAAGATGAATAACGCATCGGCCATAGCTCAATTGCAACAGCAACGGCACCTGCTCCAACAGGAATATCAGGAGGAGAAGGAGGCCTACCGTCTGCACACGCAGAGCATGGGCCTGGCCCGCAAGGTGACGCGTGGCGATGCCTGGTTCCCGCTGCGCGTGGGCCGCACCTATTACAACTCGCTGAACCAGTACTGCATCGAGGTGACGCGACAGGCCGACGAGGAGATTGACCACAACTTTGAGTATGGCAAGCCCGTCGTGTTTTTCGGCGCCGAGGTGCCCGAGGGCGACCTCAAGCAGGCGGGCAGCATCCGCTATTACGGTTTCACCGGAACCATCTCCTACGTTGACGGCGACCGCATGGTCGTTGCCATCCCCGAGGGGCACGCGCTTGAGTTGCAGAACGCCCAGTCGCCCGTGGGAGTGCAGCTGTTCTTTGACGAGACGAGTTACCGCATTATGTTTGACGCGCTGGACCGTGTCATCAGCGCCAAGGGCAACCGCTTGGCCTACCTGCGCGACCTGTTCTACGGCCGCCAGCGGGCCGAGACATTTACCTTCGACGCCATGCGGTTCCCGTGGCTCAACACGAGCCAGGAACGGGCCGTCAACGACGTGCTGCGGGCCAAAGACGTGCGTGTGCTGCACGGCCCTCCAGGCACCGGCAAAACGACTACGCTGGTCGAGGCCATCAACGAGACGCTCATGCGCGAGACACAGGTACTCGTGTGCGCCCAGAGCAACACCGCTGTCGATTGGATCAGCGAGAAGCTGGTGGACTGCGGCATCAGCGTCCTGCGCATCGGCAACCCCACGCGCTTCAATGACAAGATGCTGAGTTTCACCTATGAGCACCGCTTTGCCGACCACCCCGACTATCCCAAGCTGTGGCAAGTGAGGCGCACCATGCGCGAGATGCGGCGCAAACGGCGTGAATCGGGCGAGCGCTTCCATCAGCGGCTTGACCGCCTCAAGGAAATCGCCGTGGAACTCGAGGTGCGCATCAACAACGACATCTTCGGCCAGGTGCGTGTCATCGCCTCGACACTCGTCGGAGCGGGCAACAAGCTGCTCGACGGCAAGAAATTCGGCACCGTGTTCATCGACGAGGCCGCCCAGGCCCTCGAGGCCGCGTGCTGGATTCCCATCCGCCGCGCCAGCCGCGTCATTTTTGCCGGCGACCACTGCCAGCTGCCGCCTACCGTCAAGAGCCTCGAGGCCCTGAAAGGCGGACTAGGCAAGACGCTTATGGAGCGCATCGTCGAGAACAAACCCGAATGCGTCTCGCTGCTGCAAGTGCAGTACCGCATGAATGACGAAATCATGCAGTTTAGCAGCGATTACTTCTACCACGGCCAGATGCGCTCGGCTCCTGAGGTCGCCCACCGCCTCATTCACGAGGGCGATGCCCCCATCCTGTGGTTCGACACCTCGACCATCGAGATAGGCGATGACGAGAAAAATGACTTCAAGGAACAGTTCGTCGGCGAGACTTTCGGCCGCATCAACAAGGGCGAGGCCAACCTCACGCTGAGCCTGCTACAGATTTACTTCCAGCGTGTGGGCAAACAGCGTATCCTCGACGACCGCATCGACGTGGGCATCATCTCGCCCTACCGCGCCCAAGTGCAGTACCTGAGGCGGCTGATCAAGAAACGCGCCTTTTTCAAACCTTTCCGTCACCTGATTTCGGTCAACACCGTCGATGGTTTCCAGGGGCAGGAACGCGACGTCATCCTCATCTCGCTGGTACGCGCCAACGACAAGGGCCAAATCGGCTTCCTGCGCGACCTGCGCCGCATGAATGTCGCCATTACCCGCGCCCGCATGAAACTCTTCATCCTGGGCGATGCCACCACCATGACACGCCACCCCTTCTACCAACGCCTCTACAACTACATCCAAACCGTCCGCGGCCACAACTCTCATTGAAACGACAACACCGATAAAAAGAAAACAATAAGTACAATAAATACAATGCCATTCGGCGCGCAGCTTTGTATTTATTGTACTTATTGCTCTCCTATTCTCTTTATCGTTCAGCTCTCTTTGTTTTTCTGTTAGCTTAGTGAGTGACGGTCACAAGATACTCGTTTTTAGAGTATTGTGACTGATACTCGTTTGCCTAAACCAGCGAAGATGCGGAAAAGAGTCGATAGTTGCACATCTGCCCGACCGTTCTCAATCTTTGAAATATAACTTTTCTTCGTGCCGATTTTTTCGGCCAACTGTTCCTGAGTTAACCCTGCCAAGCGCCGTTGCTCCTTTAAGCATTCGGCAAGACAGAAGGCATCAGCCTCAGCCTCAAAAGTTTCCCTGGCCTCGGTGCCTCGCTCACCATACTCCGCATTGAGCAAGTCGTCAAAGGACTCACTCTCCATAATAGCTTGCTTCTTTTTTTCGTCCATAGTCTTATCCTTTTTTACTGTCATCATATTCTTTTTTAATGGCCTCGGCCCGTTTAATTTGATTCTTAGGTGTCTTCTGGGTTTTCTTTTGGAATCCATGAAAAAGAATCACTAATGAATTGCCGTCCAAGCAGCAAAAAATGCGGTAAATATTGCCACCGACTTCGATTCTAATTTCATAAATGCCGTCAGAGCCCTCGATGATTCTGAAGAACTTGGTTGGAATAACCCTTTGTGTCTCAACTAATCGAAGCACATAATTAATTTTATTACGCACCGATGCTGTTTGCGCAACATAGAAATCCTTAAAATAGGATTTAAAGAGCTTAATTTCGCGGACCTTTTCCATTAATTACCATTTTCGCTGCAAAGTTAATCAATTAGATAACATTGTCAAATTTTTCTTCCACTTTTTTGGCTCATTAATCTGAAATCTCAATTTATCCCCAAAAGTACCCATAACTAAACAACAACACGCCAGTATAGACAGATGGATAGATGGGTAGAAATGACAAGAATAGAAAGACCATACAACTATATCCAAACCGTCCGCGGCCACAATGTCAAACAACAAGAACAACAGTAAACAACAATAAACAACGCGAACAACTTTTTTATATTGTTGTTCAGGTTGTTTACTGTCATTCGAGTTGTTTGAAAAAAAATCAGTTGTTTTGGCTATGCGGGGATTTTTTTGAGCCATTGGCGGTAGCCGAGGATGGCCATGACGGTGTAGAAGGCGTAGAGGCACGCTGTGAAAGGTATCTGCTTGTAGATGTAGAGCACAGTGCAGACGGCATCCACGACAAGCCACAGGAGCCACTGCTCGGCATACTTCTGCGCCAAAGCCCACAGGGCGACCATACTCAGGGCTGTGGTGAAACTGTCGCACACGGGGACGCTGCTGTCGGTCCACGTGACGAGTATCCAGTAGATGACGCCCCACAACGCCAAGCCGATGAGCGCCACAGGCAATAGGCGACGCAGCGGGAAATGGGTGATGGGACGCTCTCCGTTTTCTCCGTTCTCCCTGCGACTGCGCACCCACCGCCACATGGCATAGCCATAAACGGCGGCGAGGACGTAATAGACCTCCATGCCAAAGTCGGCGTACAGGCCGCGCTCCCAGTACAGGTAGCCGTGAACAATGGGCATAATGACGCTCACCAGCCACAGCCAGATGCTCGCCTTGAACTCCAGCCACAGGTAGATGAGGCCCAACACCAGCCCGGCCATGTCGATGGCCTTGACCCAGGTGAAATCGCTGAAATACTGAATAATCGCGTCCATCTTTTTTTAGTTAGGAGTTAGGAGTTAGAAGTTAGAAGTTAGGAGTTAGGAGTTAGGAGTTAAGCCTAAAACCTAATGCCTAAAACCTAATGCCTATAGCCTAAAACCTAATGCCTAAAGCCTAATGCTTAAAACCTCAACGTCACATGGCCGAGGGCGTTGATGCCAGCCATGGGATAGAAGCGGGGATCGCTGTACAGGCTATAGGTGTTGGACTTGCTGCCGCCGGGATACAGGGCGCAGGTCTGCGAGTAACCGTTAGTCTCGTACCTCTCGTCGAACAGGTTGTAGATGGTGGCACCCACGGTGACGCTGCGCATGTAGGGCAGTTTGAAGGTATAGGCCACATCCAGATTGTTGACAAAGTAGGGATCCAGCGAGTCTTCCTTGCTCTCGAAGTTGTCGAGATACTGGCGCGACACGTACTGCGACTGCAACGCGGCGGTAAAGCCCTTGTAGTCCAAGGCGATGAGGCTGCCCACGGTCACACTGGGCGAGAAGGCGATGGTGGTGTTACCCGCGTGGATTTCGGTCTGCGTCCACATGTCGTCCCAGCTGTCGGCATCGTAGTCGCTCACGTAGCCCACGTAGTCCTTGATGCGGTTGCGGCTAAAGGTGGCATTCACATCCCAGCGCAGCCAGTCGGTGAAGCGGTAGCCTGCCATCAGCTCGATACCCATGCGATAGCTGTTGGGAACATTCTCGGCCATCAGCTCGCCAATCTCGTTGATTTTGCCGTTGAGCACGAGCTGGTCCTTGTAGTTCATGTAGTAGAGGTTGACGCCAGCAGCGAAGTTGCCGCTGCGCAACTCGTAACCTACCTCCCAGTCATAGAGTTTCTCGCTGGTGGGATGCTGCAGGAACAGGCCGTCGGTATAATTGTTGCGCGTGGGCTCCTTCTGGGCAACGGCAAACGAGGCATAGACGCGGTTGCGGGCGTCAATCTGCCAGTTGAGACCAGTCTTGGGGTTGAAGAAGCTGAACGGCTCGTCGATGTCGAGAATCTGCAAGCGCTCGGGGTCGGCGGTCCAGTCCCACTTGTCGTTGTTACCCGTGATGCGGTAGCCGATGTAGCGGTACTGCAAGTCGGCATAAGCGCTCAAGCCGCCCGTAATCACGTAATTGCCCTTGACGTAGATATTGAAGTCGGTCTTGCGACCGTTGTTGCGGTAATACTCATGGTCGGGAGCCAGCGGGCTGGTGTAGTTCTCCACCCAGATGACCTGGCCATAGTGGTCGTTGCTGTAACGGTTGATGCCGCCGCCCAAGGTAGCATTCAGCCTGTCATTGGTGTACTGCAACGAGAACACGCCGCCGCCAAAATCGCTATTGACACATTTCTTGCGCACCAGGCTGGCCTTCTTGACGGTGCCCTCGGGCGTCACCACGGGCTGCAGGGCATACTCCTTGAGGGTGCGGGCATTCTTGTACTCCTGGTAATAGCCGTAGCCGTTGGTATAGTGCAGGGCCACGTTGAGTTTCCACAAGGGGTTGAACGTCTGGTTCCAGATGAGCTGGTAGTGCGTCTGACGGTAGATGTCCTTCTGGTCCTCGTAGAAGCCCGTCACCTTGCCGTCGTGCTTGATTTCGCCGTTAGGGTTGTAGGTGCGGTTCTCCTTCAGGTCACCACGGCTGATGCCGTCCCAGGCGTGGTAGGTGTCTTCCTTGCCGCCATAGGTGATGAAACGCAACGATGTGCCGCCGCCGAAGTAGCCCAGCTGGCCAAAGTAGCTGACCATTTCGCTGGTGGCGCGGTCACGATAGCCGTCGCTGCCGATGTGTGACAAACGAGCCTCGATGGCCCAGTGGTCATTGAGCAAACCTGTGCCCACACGCAGCGTCTCCTTGTTGGTGTTGAAAGAACCGTAGCTGCCCGACACGTCGGCATAAGCATCGCGCGAAAAACTCTGGGTGCGCATGTTCACGCTGCCACCGAAGGCGCCTGAACCGTTGGTCGAAGTGCCCGCGCCACGCTGCACCTGGATGTCGCGCACCGACGAGGCAAAGTCGGGCGTGTTCACCCAGTAGATGCTGTGGCTCTCGGCATCATTCTGGGGGATATCGTTCACCGTGATGTTGATGCGTGTGGCATCGGTGCCACGCACGCGCATCGACGTGTAGCCCACACCGGCACCCGCATCGCTGGTGGTGATGACGCTTGGCGTCATCGTCAGCAGGAAGGGGATGTCCAAGCCATGGTTCACGGCAGCAATCTGCTTGCTGTCCACACTGGTAAACGCAACAGGAGTGTTTTGGGTAGCACGTGTGCCCAGCACCTCCACCTCGCTCAGGGCGATGGCAGGCACTGTGTCGGTCGCGGTGGACTGTGCCGCCGCAACGAGGCTTGCCAGCATTGTGGCAGCCGTCAATAAGGTCTTCTTCATTCGATAAAATTTTCCCAAGTTCCGCCGTCAAGCGCAACTTGAATCAATAAATGTTCTCTACGCCGGCATTATCCGGATCAGATCCGATGGGTATGTTCTCAGCCCCTTTTTCACAAGGAAGCACCCCAAACTCATTGAATCGCGCTGCAAAGGTACTGCAAGCTACGGACAGAACAAAATGAAAAGCCCAATTTTTCAATTTGACAATGAAATAGCTGTTGGCCCTAAGCCCTACGGGGCTAATGCTAATTACGCGAATTTTACTGATTGGCGCTAAGTTTTTATTCGCCAGATTCGTAAAATTCGCGTAATTAGCGTTAAAAAATCATTGGGGCAACAGTTATGCCTATTTGATTCTGTCCCGTTTTTTACCTCGGGAGGGGGCTACGGGTGGAGGATCATGTCGATGAGGGTGGCGACATCGCCGATGTCGAGGCGGCCGTTACCGTTGAGGTCGGCGTTCTCGACGATTAACGAGGAAGTGTCACCCGACAGGATGGCGTCGATAATCATGGTGGCATCGTTGACGCCGATGATGCCGTCGCCGTCGCTATCGCCAGGACCGGCGCTGCCGTCATCGTTGCAGCCTACAATCTCGAGGAAACCGTCTTTCCAATCATAATCGCTCTTGTACAACTCCAGCGACGAGTAGGGAACGCGCAGGATAGTATGTTCAGGCCAGACAGGGGACAACGACATGATTGAGGTGCTGGGTGGCACGGGAGCCAGGCAAGTGACGGTTGTGGCATCATGTGCCGACGAGAGGGCATAACCTCCAATCTGGGTGACGCCGCTGCCGATGACCAAGCGCTTGATTAGCGGACAAGAATAGGCAGCATAGGAATTCACCTTGGTAACCGAATTGGGGATGATTAACTCGGTCAGGCTATCGCACTGCCACAACATGCCATAGGGAATCTCGGTGATGGTGTTGGGCAGACGCAGGTGTTTCATGGCGACGCACAATCGGAAGGTCTCTCTACCCAGTTGTTCAACACCGTCCTCGATATAGACATCCTGTACCCAGCCACAAAAGTCAAAGGCACCCATTTCGACGACCTTGACGGTGCCAGGGATGGTCATGTGACGCACATCGCACTCGCAAAAAGCATATCTCTTAATCAAGGTTACCGAAGGTGGGATAATGATTCTGTCTAGTCCCCTGCAGCCCCCGTAGGCATAGGAGCCGATGGACGTGATGTCGTCAGGAATGACCGTGTTGCGGCAAGCGGCAAAGAGCATGTTGGTCGCAGTGAGATTCACCGCGTTGCAGTCGCCTCGGGAGTCATACTTGGGGTTATCGGGGTGCACCGAGAGCGCCTCAAGGTCGGGGATATGGCTGAACGGATTCTGCTCCATATCCGCCACTCCGCTGCCCAAAGTGATGCTCTTCACCCCCCTGGTGTAGAAGAAGGCGTTGCTACCAATCTTGGTGACGGAGTTGGGGAGGACGACATTCTCGGGAGCTGAGGTGCCGTAGAAGGCCGTTTCGCCTATCTCGGTGATGTCATCAGGAAAGACCGTGTTCTTGCAGCCGTAAAATAGCGTATTGGTCGCTGTCTCGATAATGGCGTTGCAGTCGCCGCGGCTATCAAAATAGGGATTGTCGGGGTGAACCGCCAACGACTCCAAGTTGTAGCATTCATAGATAAGGCTTCGACCGATGGACTGCACACCCGAGCCGATATAGATGCTCCGCAGGTTGTCACACTCCCAAAATGCATAAGTGCCAATGGAGGTGACGGTATTGGGAATAATGAGATCGGTGAGTGTATCCTTGTTATACAAGCAATGATCCTTGATGGCAGTGACGGTGTAGGTAACCCCGTCCCATGTCACCGTTTCGGGAATCTCCAACCGGGGATTAATCTGTTGTGCTTCACAGCCCGAGACTGTCGCCTCGAGGGTGGTATTGTCCACGGTGTAATAAACGCCATCGATGTTGAAGTCGTGGGCTAAAGCGCTACCTGCCCAACCCAGCATGAGGATGAGCAGCAACGCACGCAAGGATAGTAACACTTTTTTCATAGAGCATAAAGGTCGCCGCACTGGTCCTCCTCAATGGCGGCAGGGTTAAGCAATTGATATTAAGGGCAGGCATGAGGACAAGGCTCCATCGACCTTGATGGCATCAGACGCGATAAACCGAAGCATTGCCTGTCATCTTATTGTTTGCTGACAAAGGTAAGCATATTTGTTGAAAATCGAAAGCAAAAATGCGAAAAATACGACTATCTGCCAATAATGTGTTTCAATAATGTAGCTTTCGGTAAGAAAAAGGGATTGAGAATAGACTGAATTGGGGAATAATGTTGTACCTTTGCCATCACGATGGAACATCCTAAATTCATTATCACCAGTGGTGGGCACCTGCGGTTGGGCATGGTGACCCTGCACCGCGACCTGCTCATGCCGCACGAGGAGTGCCTGGGAGGCGGTTTCTACGAGTATGACTACACGAGCAACATGCTGATCCTGTCAGGCAAGTCGTTTGACTACGGCACGCCCCGCTGGAGCAAGGTGACGGTGCTGCAGGTTCCCGAAGCCTACCGCGGCGTTCCCATCGTCTATCGCGACCACTGGGGTGACGAATTGAACATCACCAATGACATAACCATCAAGTATTATTAACAAGAGACCATCATGGAACAGTTCTTGAACGAGATAAAGGCTTTGCTGCCCGACGAGAGGGTTTACACCGATGAGTTGAGGACCCTGGCATGGGGGACTGACGCGAGTTTCTACCGCTTGACACCCAAGGTGGTCATCCGCGCCAAGGATGAGCATGAGGTATCGCTGATTGTGAAGGCAGCGAGCAAATACGGCCTGCCGTTCACCTTTCGCGCTGCGGGGACGTCGTTGTCGGGCCAGAGCTTGAGCGACAGCATCCTCATCGTTGCCGGCAAAAACTGGGAGGACTACAGTGTGGCCCCCGACGCCGAGAGCATCACCCTGCAACCCGGTATCGTGGGCGCGAGGGTGAATCAAATCCTGAAACCCTTAGGGCGCGTGTTCCCGCCTGACCCCGCCAGCATCGGCTCGGCCATGGTGGGCGGCATCGTCGCCAACAACGCCTCGGGCATGAACTGCGGCACCCACGCCAACAGCGACCGCATGCTGCTGTCGGCACGTCTGGTGCTGCCCGACGGAACCGTGCTCGACACTGGCGACACAGCCAGCCGCGAGGCCTTCAGGCAGTCCCATCCCGACTTTATCGCCCGCATCGAGGCCCTGCGTGACCGCATCCGCAAGAATAAGCCTCTTGCCGAGCGCATCTGCAAGAAATACAGCATCAAGAACGTCACGGGCCTGAACCTGAGGCCATTTATCGCCTACGATGACCCGTTTGACATCATCGTCCACAGCGTGGTGGGCAGCGAGGGCGCGCTGGCGTTCATCAGCCAGGTGACCATGCGCACGCTGCACGACTACCCCTGCAAGGCCTCGGCCATGCTCTACTTTTTCACCATGAAGGAGAGCTGCGAGGCTGTGGTAGCCCTCAAGCAACTCAAATCCAGCGACGCCGACCTTGCCATGAGCGAGGAGAACCTGATGGTCAAGAGTGCCGAGATGCTCGACTACCTGTCGCTGGCTTCGGTCGATGACCCCGTCTATCTGCAGTACAAGCGTGATGTGGACGCCGGCAGAATCGAGGGCGTCGAGCCAGGCGACTACCATAACCTCACCGCCATCCTCACCGAGACCAAGGCTGCCACGCCCGATGACCTGCAACACCGCATCGACGCCATCACACAGTGCCTGTCGCAGTTCAAGACCTATATCCCCGTCGAGTTCACCACCGACCCCGCCGTTTATGGCAAATATTGGGCAATTCGCTCGGGCATTTTCCCCAGTGTGGGTGGCGCGCGCCCCGTGGGCACCTCCTGCCTCATCGAGGACGTGGCATTTGCCGTCGAGGACCTGCCCGAAGCCACGGTCAAGCTGCAAAAACTCATCGCCGACCACGGCTACAAGGATGCCTGCATCTACGGACACGCCTTTGAGGGCAATTACCACTTCATCATCAACCAGCTCTTCAGCGACGAGAGCGAGGTGCAGCGCTATGCCGCGATGATGCGCGACGTGGCAAGGCTCGTGGTCGAGGAATATGACGGCTCGCTCAAGGCCGAGCACGGCACGGGCCGCAACATGGCACCGTTTGTCAAGTATGAGTGGGGCGAAGAGGCCTTTGCCGCCATGCGGGAGTTGAAGGAGATTTTTGACCCGCAATATCTGCTCAATCCCGGTGTCATCTTCAACGACGACCCCGAGTGCTTCATCAAGCACTTCAAGCCCCTGCCCGAGTTGAAAATGCGCGGACTGGAAACGGCCACGCCTAGGCGAGGCCCTACGAGCAACGTAGCCGAGAACGAGCGCCACGACAGCGTGCGCGAGACCGTTGAGGGGGTACTGAAGGCCAACAAATGCATCGAGTGCGGCTTCTGCGAGGTGAACTGTGTGACCTGCGGCCTGACGCTCTCGTCGCGCCAGCGCATCGTCATCCAGCGCGAGATTTCCCACCTGCGTGAGACGGGCAGCGATCCCGAGCGCCTGGCGACCCTCGTCAAGCAATACCGCTACCAGGGTGACCAGACCTGTGCGGGTGACGGCCTGTGTGCCACTTCCTGCCCGATGAAAATCAATGTGGCCGACATGACGCACCTCATTCGCCAGGAGGGACTGTTGCAGGGCAGTATGGGCTATAAGGCAGGTGACTTCGCCGCCCGTCATTTTGCGGGCATCAAGCGCAGCCTGCGCCTCACGCTTGACGTGGCACGGCTGGGCCACAACGTGTTGGGCACCACCGCCATGAAGGGCGTTGCGGGCGCTATGCACAAAGCGGGCCTGCCCCTGTGGACGCCAGCCATGCCAGGAAAAACCCGTCAACCTCGTGCCGTAGGGCCTCGTCTTGACATGGCCGAACCAAGCGACACCGCCAATAAGGTCGTCTATTTCCCCTCGTGCATCAACCAGACGATGGGCTTGTCAAAAGGCGCTCCCGTGAAGAATACCCTCGTCGATGAGATGGTGCAGTTGTGCTGCAAGGCAGGCTATGAGGTCATCTTCCCCAAAGGGCTGGAACGGATGTGCTGCGGCACCATCTGGGAGTCGAAGGGCATGCTCGACATCGCCGACCGCAAGTCCGCCGAACTTGACAATGCCCTGTGGGAAGCCAGCGAGCACGGCAAGTACCCCGTCGTGTGCGACCAGAGTCCCTGTCTGCACCGCATGAGGAAATGCATCACACGCATGAGGTTGTACGAGCCAGTGGAGTTCATTTGGGAATGCCTGCGTGACCGCCTCGAGTTCATGCCCACCGACCGCCGCATCGCCCTGCACTTCACCTGCTCCACCCGCGAGATGGGCCTGGTGGACAAGATGACCAACCTGGCACGCCTGTGCAGCAACAACGTCTTCCTGCCCGAGGGCATCGGTTGTTGCGGCTTTGCCGGTGACCGCGGCTGGACACACCCCGAGGTCAACCGCTGGGCACTCAGGAAACTGCGCCACCAACTGGAGGAAAACCGTATCGAGATGGGCTACAGCAACAGCCGAACCTGTGAGGTGGGCCTGGAAACCAACGGCGGCATCCCCTACCAGAGTATCATCTACCTCGTCAACGAGGTGACCACAAGGAAATAAGTTTGGGCTGAGTGATTGCGCGAGTAATCATTGGCAGACATGCCTTATACTGCGATTAATTCTTTGCCGATGGCATGTACAGTGTCATAGATTAGCTCCATACGCGCTTTACTGGGGCGTTTCTTGCCACTGATATATTGAGCCATGAGGCTTTGGGATATACCCATGCGTCGCGCAATAGCCGAAACGTTCAACTCGGGATGACTCATAAATAATCGATATAGGGCAGTAGGCTCTTTGGTATCAAAGAACCCCTCGAAACTCAGGTCTTCGTCAAGTGCCTCCCAATGGATGCCGAACTCATCGGCTTCAAACTGCTGGCGTTGTTTCTGTGTGGCGTAACGCAAACGGGGGTAGTCGGCAAACTCTTCGCAAGCCTCTTTGCCGTCATCGGTACGAATCCACACTGCCGTATCGGTTAACCAAATTTTTTCAATCTTCATAGTTCACCTCCTTCTTCACGTTACTTGTTGTTATTGAAAAACATGTTCCAGTGTTGGGCGATAATTTCCACATTTTCCTCGATGATGGATTCAATTAGTTTCACCTCTTGAGGCTTGAAACCCTTGTTGTCAACGAGTTCAATCGGAAATATATTGAATTTCGCCTTAGACCGACCTTTACCACATGCACATGGATGGGCGTATGGTCATTGGAATAGAACTGAAATCTATAGCCAAATATGATGAATATTGTGGGCATCTGCTCTTTTTTTCGCAAAGATAGGTAATATTTTTATTACCCACAACTTTTATTCCATTTTTTCTTGTTTTAGTGTAGTTTTTTGGGGGGTGTTTGCGTCTAAGGGGTAAAAAAACAAGTTTCACTTAAACGCTAATTGTTATGATTGCATCCATCAAAAAAGGCATTGTCTGGTTATGGCCGGCGATTAAGTACTTCTTATATTGGCTGTTGGTGACAGTGGCAGCAATGGCAATGGTTTTCATTATCGGTGTAATTGCACTGGAAACTGCTGGCCAAAAAATTGATGATTTCGAGTTGGCAATGGGCAATTCATGGCTCATAGCTGCGGCTTTGGCGAGTGCCGATGTGCTACTGTTGCTGTTGTTCTGGAGGAGGAGATATACCCGTAACTGGATTGAATACGGCTATACCTATGGTGAGGAGTTCTCGTCTGGGAAATTGGCTTTATGGGCCGTGGTGGGCGCCGTCGGTTGCCTGCTTCTGGATATCATGGTGCAGGAATATGTACCCATACCCGTTGAATCTGACTTGGGGGAATGGTTTGAGATGCTTTTTGGTAATCCGCTGGGTATCTTGTCGATATGCCTGATTGGCCCGCTTGCCGAGGAGGCCATCTTCAGGGGCGCCATCGAGCGCCGCTTGCTCGAGACGAACTGGAGTCCCTGGTTTGCCATCGTGATTTCGGCGTTATTGTTTGCTGTGGCGCATGGTAATTACGCGCAAGGAGCCACGGCAATCATGATGGGTTGCTTCACGGGATGGATTTACTACCGCACCCGTAGCATCTGGCCCACGTTCTTAATCCATGCAGTCAACAACACTACAGCGGTTATTGCAGCACTCTCGTTGTCCGAGTCGATGGTCGATGAGGCGTCCGAAACGTTGGGCGTGCCCTTGTCAATAGGTATCCCCCTGATTGTCTTGAGCCTTATCTTACTCTATATCTCAGTTAAACACATCAGTAAGATAACCAACGACCGCACCCCTATTCCCGCCCTCGTTACGGACCATGATGTACTGCCGCCACCCTTCCCCAATGCATACGCCGGGCAAGATGTTCCCGTCGGGGATACTCTCGCAGAAAATGCTGAAACCGGAGACACCGCCGAAGGGTTTGACTCGGAAATCCATCATATGGAGCCTTAGGGCAACTGGTCTAACGACTACAAACAACAAGACTCATAAATTCCACCTCCCTACCCAGAGAGTGTGACAAGGGTTGAGTGCCGTGATGGCGCCCAACCCTTGCTGTAGCTCTGTGCGACAGCTAAACAGCCCCTTATTTCATGTTATGCCCCATCGCTCTGAGCAATAACTTGGGACGGCTTAGAGCCTAAACGTGAGGGCCGTTTAGCGAGACACGTGTGGTAACAATCATCAATTGTTAGCCGATCCACTCAGAATCATGTCGATAAGGAGCGTCACGTCGGCAATGCCCACCAAGCTGTCACCATCAATGTCGGCAACGGCAAGATTGATACCCGTTGCATCACCAACCAGCACATAATCAATCAATGCCGTGACATCCGCAATCTCAATGACGCCATTGCCATTGACGTCGCCCAACAGCCCCTGAGGAGCCTCGGGGAAGACGACGGTGTAAGTGTAAGTGTAGCCGAGTGACTGCTTTGTGCCCTCGCTATAGTAGTAGAAGAAGGCGAAGTATTGCCAGCCATCAATGACGTTGTCCATGTCAATCTGCAGGGTAGCGGTCTCACCAGCAGCGAGTGTCAAGTGCTTATCGACGGTCTGTACGCCAGCGCCACTGTTGCCATAGGTGTGCTTGTACAGATTGGCCGTGATGTCCTCGTCATAGGTCGTGCTGCCATTGTTGGTGATGGTGAGCATAACGCTGAACTTGTCGCTATTGATATTAGAGCCTTCGGCATCCAGAACATTGACCGTAGCTCTCAAGTTAGCAGCAGACATCGGGTTGATGGTGATGGTGCGGGTGGCAACGGGATCGCTGCCATTCTCGTTCAATGACCAGGTGAGGCTATAGCTGCCTGCGTTGGCGAAGGTGTAGGAATAATGGACGTCACCCGTCTCGCCCGGTTCCAGACCCACAAAACCTGAAGCAGCCGAAGCTCCGTTGATGAACATGTAAAGCATCTCGTTGCTCGACGTGCCGTTATTGGTCATGTTGACATCGATGCCAACGGGGCGGCCCTGGTTCATGGTGCCCGTAAAGGCGACGTCGTTGACGGTGTAGTCGCGTGTGCCGGCAGTGCCATAGCCCGTAACGGTGCACTCGTTGCCGTCGATGGTCACCTCGATGTAGTTGCGTTCGGCACCGACGCAGGGACGCCAGTTGTTCGCGCCAAGTTCGCTATAGATGGGCATGATGCGGTAGGTGCCGCTGGTCATGCCAGCGCCGAACCGCAATTCACGGTTGGTGTGGATGAAGAAATAGCCCGGTCCGAGGCCTTGGCCATTGGAGCCTTGGAGCCTGTTAATCATCACGCCATCCTCATCAAACAAGCCCCAGCCAATGCTCACGTCTATCGTGTTGGGGGTATTGTTAACGAAGTTACCCGAGACATAGACCTTGAAGGCCTCGTTGGTGCCCGCACGTGTGCCAACGAAGCTGTCGAGTTTGACACCGTCGGCTGTGAGCTCAAAGACGGGGCTGCCGCCCTGGTTAGGCTGGAAGCCCACAATGGCCTCCTGAGTGTAGATGTATCCGTAAGGGCCATCGGAACTACCCGCGCCCTGCTCACTGGGATTGAGCACATTGAGCAGGTAGTAGCCATTGCTGTTGCCGTCCCAGCCCCAATTCATGTGGAACATGCCATTGCCATCATAGCCGTCGCAGATGAAGGAGTGTCCACCAGTCAGCTTGCTGCCGCTGTAGATGACAGGGCGTCCTGCCGCCAACTCACCGTAGAGGAGGTCTGCCCATCCCTGTGTACTGTAGTTGCCGCGGCTCACCTTGTGGGCGCCAGCATCGTAGTCGAAGTAGGCGGCCGCCTTCTCGGGAATCAAGCCGGAGTTGGCACCCGATGAGTACATCATAAAAGTCATCTCCAGGGCCTGGGCGCAATACAGGTTGAGCGTGGCGACAGCCTGTGCTCCAGCGCTCTCATTGTCGTTTGTCTCATAGGTGTCCTGCATCGCATTCCAGTCAAACTCGACAACCGGCAGTTCGGACATATAATATTGCATGTTCGCGGCCGGGTATGAGCTGGTGTAGGCAGGAATAGGCTGAGTGGTGCTTGCGGGCCACTTCCAGTAGTACATCACCTGAGACAGTGCTGTGGCAACACAACCCGTATAGGCATGCTTACCCGACGGGATGATGGGCAGCAGATTGTTGTACGGATCGTTCTGGCTCCATGATGACGTCAACAGGGGTTTGATGGCGTCGCCGCTGCGCAGCTGCGTCTCGGCCTTAGCGCCACGGGCAATGGCATCAATCTGGGCGGCATAACCCTCGAGCAGGAATTGCAAGGCCTCGGGAACGTTTTGTTCATCGAACGTACCCTGGTCGCTGTAACCCAACACAGCAGGTGCGCTGTCGTCACCAGCCACGATGACGAAACCGCGGCTACCGCTGTTAAACACATAGTAGGCTGCCTGGTCAGTACCGGCTTTGGCATTCATGCGAGGAGCCTTGCTGGCCATCTTGATGGTGGCCGAAGGCATGGCGTGCGAAGCCATGAAGCGGGCTGCAATATTGCGAGCCTGATTCTCGTTGATTGACTCGGCCCAAGCAGTAACAGTGACTGCAAGGCACATCATTAACAGTAGTGTCTTGAAACTTTTCATAATGCTTTACTTGTTTAAAAAAGTATAATAAAAATGGATTTTGCAAAGATACACATTATAATTAAAAGATTGATGGGCGAAATCGCTACCATAACTGCATCAATTGTTAATCTGTGTTAAATATTTACTCAGAGCCATTGTCGGTCTAAAAATTGCATATATCTTTGTGATATCAAAATGATATTATTTTAAAACAAACTAAATCTAACTTTTTCAACTTTTACGATTATGGAATCCAAGGAATTTAATTTTAAAGGCTTAACCCTCAACGGTTTCTTGATGTTATTCGTTGTTATCATCATGCCGATTATCGCTGTATGGTGCATCTACAAAAGTATAGTTTTGTTTGACACGCCCAATCCAGGTGGACTGCCTGCCTTCCTCATCACCTTAGGTGTCCTGTTGGCCATCTGCACCTTAATCTTATTAGGTGGTTTTATGATGCTGGAGCCCAACACCGCACGTGTGACCACCTGGTTCGGCAAGTACAGCGGCACGTTCACCCGCACGGGTTTCTACTGGATTAACCCCTTCTACGGCACCAAGAAAGTGTCGCTGCGTGCCCGCAACCTGGATGCCGAGCCCATCAAGGTCAACGACAAGGTGGGTAACCCCGTAATGATCGGTCTGGTGCTGGTATGGAGACTGAAGGACACCTATAAGGCCCTGTTCGAGATCGATTCGCAGACCATGGCCTCGACCGACGGCACGCTGAACGGCAACGCCAAAGGCCTGATGCGCGCCCTGGAGGGCTTTGTGAGCGTCCAAAGTTATGCCGCCCTGCGTCAGGTAGCCGGGCAGTACGCCTACGACGACAATGATGAGGATACCAAGGAACTGACCTTGCGCTCGGGTGGTGACGAAATCAACGACCAACTCGAGGGCAAACTCAACGAGCGCCTGTCACTTGCCGGCATCGAGGTGGTGGAGGCCCGCATCAACTATCTGGCCTATGCCCCCGAAATCGCTGCCGTGATGCTGCGCCGTCAGCAGGCCAGCGCCATCATCACCGCCCGCGAGAAGATTGTCGAGGGCGCTGTGAGCTTGGTGAAAATGGCCCTTGACAAACTCTCAAGCGAGGAAATCGTAGAGCTTGACGACGATAAGAAGGCCTCGATGGTGAGCAACCTGCTTGTTGTCCTGTGCGCCGACGAACAGGCTCAGCCCGTCGTCAACACTGGCACCCTCAACATGTAACCCCGCGGGGCCAATGAGGTTGTGCCATCATTCAATGCCAAAAACATGGATCGTGCTATCGCACGAGAAATCAAAGAAAAATTTTTGATTTTTCCACTTGTTTAGCCGGCGCAACGATATCCCACATAACCGCCCTGCGGTCGGAATTATGGCACAGCCTCATTGAGAACCCGCCAAAAGATTTAGCAGACTATGGCAAAGAAAGCCACAAAGAGTTTCATCCTGCGTGTCGATAGCGACACGATGGATGCCATTGAGAAGTGGGCAGCCGACGAGTTCCGTTCCACCAACGGCCAGTTGCAGTGGATCATTACTGAGGCGCTGCGCAAGGCCCGCCGTCTGCCCAAGAAGAAGAAAGACGATTCCGACAATCAAGATGAAATCAACGGCTCTGATTGACACAGTCATGTGAGACGAGCGATTTCATGAGTGCCAGTCATTCACTATGATACAGAATTATGGAACTGGCTGAAAGAATATATAACAAACATAAAACCTAATTATTATGAAACAGACCCATCTGATAGTAAGGTATTGCCTCACGCTATTTGTTGTTGCGGGGTTGTGCTTTATGCATTACAAAGACCTTATAAGTAATGGCATGTTCTGTGTGTGGGCCATCTTCTTTGTGATCATTATCATCATGGATATCGTCAAGCGCAGGAAATCGGTAAAGAGGGGACAAGAGCAGGCAAGCAAAGCGCTTGGCAATCCCGACGATGACAAGTCGCACGTGAGCCACACCGTCAACGTGCGCCCAACCCTCGCAGGAATGTGCTGTGACCTGTTCACACTCATCATGCTGATGATTGCCTGGATTTTGATCATCAGGAAAGACCTTCTTGACCTGGATTCAAGCCATGCTATCTATATCTACATTTTATACACCATGGGTGCCGTAGTAAGTCTTGTGGCAAATTATCAGCCCAGAACCTATGGCGGCATGTACCAACTCTATGGCATGAAGCAGGTCAAGCAGGACATCATTCGCCTTCATGCAGTAGCATTTGTCTGTGCCCTGACGGTGCTCATCTGTTCACTAAGATATATCCTGCCTTCTAATACCGGGATTACCGTATTAATGGGCATATCGGCTGTTGGCGTTGTGGTTATTTTCGTTTGGAAGTTCTTTATCAAGAAGGTTACTCCGACGCAAGAAGACATAGAAAAAGTACTCAAAGATGAATAATCCATAAGACAATGAAAACGATGAACAAAATAGTTTTTTTATCAGTAATCCTCTCACTGATGACATTAAATGGGGCCGCACAAAACATCAGCGGCTCTTGGAGAGGAGTGCTTGAGGTGGAAGATGTTCAGCTTCCATTGGTGCTCAAAATCACTCCCGATGGCAATTGCACCATCGACAGCCCAAAGGAGATGGTGAGAAACATACCCAGCGATGTCAAATATCTCTCGGCCGACTCAATATTTATCAGCACTTCGATAGGCTTCGAGTATGCCGGGCGGCTGCAGGACGGAGTGATTCATGGCACCTTCACCCAAGGAGGAATCTCGGTGCCGATGGACTTGAGCCTCATGCGACGTCCTCAGAATCCACAACCGCCGTTCCCCTATCAGACCGAGCAGGTGAAGTTTACCAACGCCAATGCGGGAGCGACCTTTGCTGGCACCCTGAGTGTGCCCGATGGCGCGCAGTGTGTGCTGCTGATGGTGACCGGCAGCGGCTCTCAGGACCGCGACGAGGAACTGTTTGAACACAGGCCTTTTGCTGTGATTGCCGACCGCTTGGCGCGACAGGGTATTGCCACTCTGCGATATGATGACCGTGGTTATGGTGAATCGGTGGGTGGTGACGTGATGAATGCCACCACACGAGACTTTGCCGACGATGCAGCAGCGGGAATTGAGTGGCTGAGGCGTTCGGGACGGTTCCAGCAAGTGGGTATTCTTGGCCATAGCGAGGGCGGAAGCATCGCCTACATGCTCGGCGCACAGGGATTGGTGGATTTCATCGTTAGCCTTGCGGGACCTACTGTGCAGGGAGACACCATCCTATTAGAACAAAATCGCACCCTCACGGGTGAAAAATCCATTGGACTCACCATCGATCATATCCGCAACAATCCGCGAGTCCAACAGATACCCTGGTATCAGTTCTTTATCAACTATAATCCCAAAGCCGATATCGCCAAGATCACCTGTCCCGTTATGGCCATCAATGGAGAGAAGGACGTGCAGGTCATGTCTGAGATGTGCTTGGATGCCCTGCGCCGCGTTTTGCCCGCCAACGAGCACCACCTCATCAAATCCTATCCTGGATTGAACCATCTGTTCCAGCATTGCGAGACGGGAATGCCCGATGAGTATGAATCCATCGAGGAAACCATTTCGGAGGAAGTCATCAACGACATCATCTCCTGGATCCACCAAGTTACCAAATGAACCCATTGAAACGTAACAACCACAAACGCTATGAGACCTAAATTTGACAATAAGGGACTCAACATCCTGTATAACACCTTGATGTGGTGCTCTGCCGGCGCAGCGGGATTGGCCTTAGCCTTTTACCGTTCTGGCAAAATCAGTTTGGCCGCTGTGGTAGCCATCTGCACGGTATGCGCGTTTTTCATCCTCTTTGAAATCGGTTGGAACTTCCTGTCCAAGAAAGAGAATCCGTCAATCATCGATGAAGCAGCCGCCGAGGGGACAGCAGAACCGGGCTTTGACCTCGACAAGGCCAAAACCGCACGCACACCCCAACGGGTTTTCCTCATCCTGCTGACAGTCGTCGTCCTCCTTATCGCATGGGGGTGGGCATGGTCGCAGCATACGTTTGACGGGGTATTCTTCATGGACCGACCTTTCAGTACTTATCTGGGCAACACGGCAATATGCCTCGGCTTGCTTGTTTATGCCCGTTTCCCCTTCTTGATGGATGAAGACCGTTTTAAAAACATGTCTCAGGTCAATCTGGCCATCAACAACAAACTCATCACTGCTTTATTCCTGGCGCTGGGACTCCTGGCCTATGCCGTCCTGAACGACAATCCCGGGGCAACTCCTTGGAAAACCATCTCGATGCTTGTCTTGGGTTTTGTGTGGTTAGATCACTTCATCTGTTATCAAGACCGCATCAAGGATGCCAGCGACTCTCAAGCAGCAACCGAACGAGCAAGCGATGCCGTCAACATCCTGGGGTTCAAGGTTCGCCGCAACACTGCGCTGACGAGCATCAAAGTCGTCATCCTCATTCTTCTGGCTGCCGCATGGTTGATTAAACTGACTGCAGGAGGAGTGGGTTTCAAGGGTATTTTCCAGCCTACGCTGACGACACTCGCTTTCACGCTGGTATCCCTCTGTTTTTTTGTCCTCTCTTATTGCCCCAGTTGGTTTGTCGGCAGGGCCGATGGCAGGCAAGCCGCTTCACTGGCCGACAACCAGCTGTTTGGTGCCACGGCCTTTGCCCTGTTGGCATTGATGAGCAGCCTGCATGAAGGCCTGCACTGGGATTTATCCAGTCGCCCCATCGCGATGGGCAGCATCGCCCTGTTTCTTGCCCTCGGGTGGGCCTTGGGCGCACTGGGCAAGCGGCGCGACAAAGGGAACAAACAACAACAATAATCATCAACCTACTAATTTTCACGACGATGAACAGAAAAACAGCAATCATCAAGTTTGCCATCATCGAGGCACTGGTTACCTTTCTCATCATCACACTGTTCTTGATGGGCATGTTGAGCCTGACGGGGTTTATCATCGCTTTTGGCTTTGCCACGTTGGTATCGGCGGGCGTACTCTTCATCATCATCCGCAAGACAGAGTAAGCGGGCATGATGAAGCACATCGAGCGGTGGTGGCAACGTTGGGGCGATGCCGTCAAGTTCCTTGGATGGGGCCTGATGGTGGCGTTGGTATGCTTTTTGCTGTATAGGGTGGCGATGAACAACAATGCTACACATCTGATGCCCTTGAGCGAGGATGCGCGCGACAGCCTGATGACCGTCGGCATGCCCCGTGGCATGAGCGACACGCTGCTGAACTACGGCGAAGCCTTCGCCGTACACTTTAACAGCACTTTGGGCATCGCCAACTGTGCCGCCTATGAGCTCGTTAACAACGAGCTAAACGGGACGGCAGAGAGAGCTGGAGAGTTCATGCAGGACCTGGGCGTGAAGGGATGCCCGTCGCCGCAGGACTATGCGGGCAGCGGCATGGACCGCGGGCATCTGGTGCCTGCCGGGGACCTGAAGTGGAACCCGCAAGCCATGCGCCAGTCGTTCCTGTTGACCAACGTATGCCCGATGCACAAGGCGCTGAACGAGGGCGGCTGGGCCAAACTGGAGGAGAAGGTGCGCGAATGGACGGCACGCGACAGCGCCCTGCTGGTGTTCACCGGGCCTGTCGTGAGCGATGGAGACACGACGCTGGCCAGTGGGCGCGTGACCGTGCCGAGTGCTTACTACAAGGTCATCATGGCACCCTGTGTGAGACCGATGCGGGCCATCGCGTTCATCTACCCGAACGGGCACAGCGGAGGACGGCTGCGGCAGTATGCCGTGAGCATTGACGAGGTGGAACGCCGCACGGGGCTAGACTTCTTCCCTACCCTGCCCCAAAAGGAACAACAACGGCTGGAGAGCGTGGTCAACCTAGACACGTGGACGAATTAGGAGTTAGGAGTTATTTGACTGAATGATTATATTTTTGACAATGAGGAGAGTAGTGAAGATTTGGGTGCTGGTTGCAGCGATGGTGATGGGCGGTGCATTGCCGCCGCAGGTGATGGGCGATAACAGCATTACCACCCAGTGGTCGGCTCAGGCTAAGTCCAAAAAGAAAAATAAGAAAAATAAGAAAAAGAAAAAACACGCCAAATCCGTCAAGCAGTCTGCCATTTCGCCACTGGTGAGTGTCCCCACCATCGGCAAGGCGACGGGCACTGCCGTAAAGCCGCAGCAGAACACCAATGCGCTACTGGCAGTAAACATCCCCAAAGGGGTGTCTAACCAGGTCTTGAACTACCAGACCATCCGCGTGAACTTCAACCCGACGCTGCGCATACCCAACTGCGTAGCCTATGAATTGACGGCGACGATGGTCGATATGGCCGACGCTCCAGGGCACGAGAACCGCAAGAACTACAACTATGCCCGTGACAACAGCGTCAAGACTTGCCCCGAGAACTGGGAATACCGTGGTAGCGGTTACAGCCGTGGCCACATGGCGCCCGCGATGGACATGCGTTGGGACAAGACGGCGATGACGCAGTGCTTCTACATGACCAACATGTGCCCGCAGGACACCAAACTCAACAACGACCACTGGCGTGTGCTGGAAGAGAAGGTGCACCGCTGGGCCAAACGCGACAAGCGACTGATGATCTTTACGGGTCCCATCATGGGCAAGAATCCCAAGATGATTGGCAAAGACAAACAGAACATCGCCGTTCCTGAGGCTTTCTTCAAGGTGCTGTATGCACCCGACAAGGGGCGCTCCATCGCCTTCATCTATGAGAACAAGCCGTGCCTCGGCGGCATCAGCAAGCGTGCCGTCACTGTTGCCGAGGTCGAGCGCCGCACGGGCCTCACCTTCTCCAGCGCCATTCCCAAGCGCCAGTGCAAAATTGAAGACTGGGAATAAACTCCGCTTCGTTCTTAATTGAACGTTGCAGATACCGAGTTTTTTAGTATCTTTGTCGGCGAGTAATACTGACAAAGATGAAGAAGAAACAGAAAAAGAATCTATATTTTGCACTGCTGGCAGTGTTGCTGGCGTTGGCCGGGTATCAGAGTTACCAGAAGAATGGTTTCTACAAGAGCGCCTATAACGATGAGTTGCCTGCTGAACAGGCTACGACTCAACAGCAAGATGATCAGGAGGGCAAGGATTACCAGTCCACAGGCGACGCGTCGCTGCTTGACGTGAAACTGCCTGAACGCCTCGATAATCAGACGGTGCACTACAAGGCCATCACGGTATATTTCAACAAGTATTACCGTGTGCCCAACTGTGTGGCTTATGAGCTGACCAACACCATGACGGCCATGGCCGACTCACGAGACGCCGAAAACCGCGCCGACTACAAGTTTGAACGCGACCACAATGTGAAGGGCTGCCCCGACTGGTGGGACTACAAAGACAGCGGCTACACGCGCGGACACATGGCTCCGGCAATGGATATGCGCTGGAACAAGACCGCCATGGAGCAGTGCTTCCTGATGACGAACATCTGCCCCCAGCTCGACGAGATGAACGACGGCGAGTGGCGCCACGTCGAGGAGGCGGTGCACAAGTGGTCGAGAACCGCCAAGAGGCTGATCGTGTTCACAGGTCCTATCTTGACCAACGACATGGAACGCATCGGCAAGCATAACGACATTGCCGTGCCAAAGAGTTTCTTCAAGGTCGTGTATTCTCCCGAACAAAACCGCGCCATCGCCTTTGTGATGGAGAACAAGAAGATGCCCAACAGCTGGACCAACTATGCCACCACCATCGACAAGGTGGAGGCGCTGACGGGCTATGATTTCCTCACCTCACTCGAGGACAAGGTGGAGGACGTCATCGAGAGTAAAGAGAACATCAAGAACTGGCCCGCATACTATCCCCGCCGATGAGCAGCATTGAGTTGACAGGCTATCAGGGCGACACCATCTGTGCCGTTTCGACCCCGCTGGGCCGTGGCGGCATTGCCGTTATCCGCGTGAGTGGCCCTGAGGCGCTCGAAATCGTACAACGCCGCTGGCAGGGCAAACCGCTGGCCGAGATGGCGACACACACCGTGCATCTTGGGAATCTGACGGATAGCGCGGGCGACGTGCTGGATCAGGCAGTGCTGACGGTCTTCAAAGCTCCCAACTCGTTCACAGGTGAGGATGTGGTGGAACTGGCTTGTCACGGTTCGACATGGATTCAACAACAGGTTGTCCAGGCACTGATTGACGCGGGGTGCCGCCATGCCACGGCGGGCGAATTCACACGCCGAGCCTTTGCCAACGGACGCATGGACCTGTCGCAGGCCGAAGCTGTCGCCGATGTCATCGAGGCGCAGTCCCGAGCCGCCCACCATGTGGCGATGAGCCAGATGCGAGGGCGTTATAGCGACGAATTGAAGGGGCTGCGCGAGAAATTGCTGCACTTTGTGGCCCTCATTGAATTGGAACTGGACTTCAGCGAAGAGGATGTGACCTTTGCCGACCGTGGCGAGGTGACCGCACTGGCACGAGATATCCATGCCCTCATCAGCCGCCTCGCCGACAGCTACCGTGACGGCAACGCCATCCGCAACGGTATGCCTGTCGCCATCGTGGGACAGACCAATGCGGGTAAATCCACCCTGTTGAACGCCCTGCTGCGCGACGACCGCGCTCTGGTGAGCGACATCCACGGCACCACACGCGACACCATCGAGGACACCGTGGTCATGGGAGGCACGCTGTTCCGCTTCATCGACACGGCAGGCATCCGTCAGTCGAGCGACACCGTCGAGCAGATGGGCATCGAGCGCTCCTGGCAAGCGCTGGACAAGGCCACCATCGTGCTGTGGGTCATCGACAGCACCCGCCCTGACGACATCGCCACAATGGCACACGACATCGTGACCCGCTGCGAGGGGAAACGCCTCATCGCCGTGCTCAACAAGACCGACCTTGGCGACGCACAGGATGCAGAGAACCAACTGCACGAAATCCTGTCCACGTTGCGGCCATGCCAAGACGAGGCCCTACAGCCGCAAGGTCCCAACGTAGTGCTGCCACAAGTTACCGCTATCAGCGCAAAACGCGAGAGCGATATCGAGGCACTGCGCGACCTCATCGTCCGCACCGCTGCCCTACCCGACGTGGACAGCGACGCCGTCATCGTCACCAACGCACGCCACTACCAGGCGCTGGTCCGCGCCCGCGATGCCATCGCCCGCGCCATCGACGGCCTCAACAGCGGCCTGAGCGGCGACCTCCTCGACCAGGACATCCGCGAATGCCTCCACTGGCTCGGTGAAATCACCGGCGAAATCACCACCGACAACATCCTCGGCGAAATCTTCGCCCACTTCTGCATCGGAAAGTAAATATTTATGTAAATATTGAGTATTTTGATGCGCCATCTTTTGGACATCAGAAAGATAACTTAGTTCGTCCCAATCGGGGTTATCAGTTTATTTCGGGCGAAATCTATCCAAATATTGGCAGATTTCGCCCGAAATAATACGTAATTCGGGCGAAATCTATCGATTTTTAGTTAGATTTCGCCCGAATCTCCTTGGTTATCTCAAAGGTTTTTTGTTATTTTGCGATTGAAAATAAAAAAGGATATCATTTATGGAAACAATCATCGGGAGAGAATCGGAGATAAAAAGGCTAAAAGCTGCTGTTGAGAGTGCTAAGCCTGAATTTGTGGCCCTATATGGGCGTAGGCGCGTTGGCAAGACTTTCTTAATCAATCAAGTCTTTCGGAAGCAATTCGCCTTCAAGATGACTGGCGTTATTGAGGGTAAACTGAAAGACCAGTTCACGGCATTTGCCGATGCTATGAATGATTATGGATTCAACATGCCTGAACAGCCAAAGGACTGGATGCAGGCCTTTATCATGCTGAAATATGCATTGAAGCATAAAGTGGAGAGTGGTGAGCAATGCGTCATCTTTATCGATGAGTTGCCAGCCTTGGATGCCGAAGGTTCAAACGTGGCAGGTGCGGTGGGCTATTTCTGGAACAGTTGGGCTAGCCAGTACGATAACATCTTTTTCATTATATGCGGCAGTGCAACAAGTTGGATGATAACCAATGTCATTGACAGCAAAGGAGGACTACATGACCGCATTACAGTTGAAATGCCAATTCATCCTTTTACACTCAAGGAGACCGAGGCATATCTAGACAGCAGGCATTTCGCATGGAATCGCCAGATGATACTCCAATCCTATATGATCTTTGGGGGCATACCCTATTACTTGAGCCTGTTAGATGCTGAAGATAGTTTGGTGCAGAATGTGGATCGTCTATTTTTCAGCCAGGACGTGCAGATGCGCCGTGAATTCCGCCGCCTGTTCAATACCCTTTATAAGAATCCAGATAAATACATTGATATCATCAAGGCTTTGAGCAAAAGCCGCAGGGGAATGACACGTGAGGAATTGGCAAAAGAATTGAAAAGCGCTAACAATGGTCATCTGGGAAATCGATTGGAGGATCTTATCCATTGTGACCTTATACGCAAGAATATTGTGCGCGAAAAGGAAATCAAGCGAAAAGATGCCATCTATCAGCTTTGCGACTTTTTCAGCCTATTCTACCTTACCTTTATAGACAGGGCAGAGGTAGAGCAACAGTATTGGGCTCACCACATCAACACGCCCGAAATCAATTCCTGGATGGGACTCACCTACGAGCGAATCTGTCTGGCTCATATACAGCAGATTAAACATGCACTGCGAATAGACGCAATATCCACGCTCAGCTATTCTTGGCGAAGTAAAATAACTAAGCCTGCAGCGCAGATAGACATCATCATTGAGAGAGCCGACAGAATAGTCAACGTGTGCGAGGTGAAATATAGTCAAGGCGAATACGAACTGAATAAAGAGGAATATGATAAGATCTGCAAGCGAAGCAGTGCCTTTATTCGAGAAACAGGCCTTCGCCATGCACCTTGGATAACCATGATAACCACCGAAGGTGTGGCACAGGGTAAATACACAAGCATGATACAAAGCCAGGTGAAACTCGACGACTTGTTTGCCATTTAGTCAGTCTTGATGGTGGAAATGACCGTTAAACTTAGTCAAAAGTGTTAAATGTGAAGGCTTTGAAAGTTGTACTGCAAAATTCTACCATATTTGTATCGTTTAATAGATAATCAGCTGATAATCGGTTTTTACATATTCTGCATCGGCAAATAATTAAAGTCATGGACAATATTTTAAATTTTTACCGTCATATAGAAGGGAACCATCTGGATAAGAACATTCTCGAGGAATGCGCCAAGAAATTAATGCACTGCTATTGTATCAAGAAAAAAGATGCTTATTACCAGATTGCTGAGATTGAGTTTTATTATTATGGGCCAAATCATCCAGATATCATAACGTATCCAAGAACTTGCGCAGAAAAACAATGGTTCTTTCATCAAAGCGGTGTGGATTTGACCATTAAAAGCGACTCAAAAGGTGAATCAATCAATTTCGGAGGCATATTAATTAGAAGTATAAGAAAATATGATAGGTGCTGGAATTATTTAGAAACAATTTGTGGGCCACAAAAATGTGTTGATGAACTTTTTGATGTTTTAGATGCTTTTGATTATAACAATAACCTCACACCACTGCTTGTCGAAACAACTGAATTGGATGATGTAGAAGTCGATTCGTCACAACGATACATAACTTTTAATGTCACTACCAATGATTTAGGGTTAGTGGAAGGTCGTGATGATAAAGAAAAGTATCAGAAAGCCATAAAGGGTAAAGTAGTTACGAAATTCAATACTGTATTTCAAGAATATAAAAAATTCGTATCCAAAGATTGTGACAATCTAAAACAAGAACTATTCGAATCCTTTTGTAACTATCTGAAAGCAAATTACAGATTCTATTTAAGAAGGGTCAAATGGGAAAACGGATATAAAGCTGCCAAGATATTTAATGCTCCAGAACGTTATAAATATCTTTTTATAGACTAATAATTGATTTAAGCGCAAAAGTTCTGTATTAGCTATGGGCGAGCCCCGTGTTTCCTATTCTATTACTTTTATAGAGCTCTCTCGATTAGGATGTTCCAGGTGGTGCAGTTCAATGCACCGCCGTCATTGACGATGGTTTCACAATGTGGAACTGGGTGGCAGTGGCAGTCGGGGTAGGCCTCGGCGATTTGGTTAAATGCCGTTTCATCAAATTTGTCGCCTATCATGGGGATGAATATGTGCTGTCCCACGTGCAGGAAATTGAGGTAGGCCCAACTATTGGCAGTAAAAGTGCAATAATGGAGTTCTGTGATGTTGAAATGGGGTTTAAGGGCTGCCAGCAGTCTCTTGCGCAGTGCCTTGTCGAAGTCGCAATAATTGTTGAGCAGCACGTTACCGTCTCCCATGTACCGAACCATTCCGTCGGCATGTCCGTATTCTTCGTACACATCTTCAGGAATCAGCACCAACTCGGCCTCAAGCAAACGGGTAAGCGCATCAATGAGTCTGGACTGAGCGACATGAGAATTCTCCCTGAATACTTTGTCTGTCATGATTACCTTATCTCCACAACTGATGACGTTGCCGCCATCAACAACCAAACCGGTATCAATCACCGTTATTCCAAGCTCTGAAAGGATGACAGAAGTGTCAGGCTTAAATTCAGGGCTGTCGCGAAGATAATCGGGAGTGTAGTCAAACCTTACAAACTTCTTATCGCTCACTTGCACGGGCATATAGTCACGCGTCCAAATGTGGAAAGGAGAGCTCGTGCAGGGTAATTGGCCCCACTCCACGTGTTGATGATCTAATGCAGAGAGAAGGGAATTGGCCGCCTGAGAAAAAGAGGGAGAGTTTAACCCCTGTGCTATAAAGACCTTGTTTGTATCAAAATTGGTGAGCATAGAATGTATTTGATTAAAGTTATTTCAACATCACGAGCAAAGGTCAAAAAAAGCGAGCAATCGAGCTAAAATCTTTTGTTAAAACTTACAAAGATTTCGCAAAGAGTTATTTATAATATTTTTTTGTGTAAGGGAAATAAGCCAACAATATTTTATAAATAGAATAAGTTTTATCGTTTCGGGCGAAATCTAACTATTTTCAGATAGATTTCGCCCGAAATGGGTTGCGTATGTCAAAGGGGTGTCGTGAGGTGAGTTCACAAACTTGAACGGTTCAATGCGTACAAGCCAAATGACCGAATCAGGGGGTTAGGGTGTTTTGCGTTTGAGTTTGTTTTTTAGGCGTTTGTAGCCCTCGACGCCGAGGATGGTCAGGCCTCCGTATTGGCAGGTTTTGGCAAGGCCGAAGAGGATAGTCCATAAGATGCCCTTTGCCGAAACGCTGATGGGGAGCAGCATTTGGGCAAAGGACAGTATATAGAACGGAATACAGCACAACAACACGATGACACCTGTCCTGAAAGAGAGTGACTGCAGCCAGGACTTCAATCTGTTCCACAGGCGCAAGATGGCATCTTTTGGCGAACAGGTTCTCATTCTTGTCACTTGTGCCGGATTTCCTCTGTGATCATCTACTTACTCTAATTTAGCGCCGTCGGCGAATGCGTGGCCAACCGTCTTGCCCAATTGGATGTAGGTGTGGTGAATGGGGTCGAAGGTGATGATTTCCATCTTCTCCACATTGGGCTCACCATCGATAGCCAGGTATTTCTCATCGCAGAGGACGTTGACGATTTTGGCCACGAGGTTATAGCCTGATGGCGACTCATCAATTTTCTCCTTGATACGGCATTCCAATGTCATCGGGAACTCCGTGAACATGGGGGCATTCACGTTGGGAGCCTTCACGACAGTCCAACCAGTCTTTTCCATCTTGTTGGGCGTGTCGCGGCCGCTGGTGATGCCCACGTAGTCAGCTGCCACCATAGTTTGGGCGGTGGCAAAGGCAACAGTCAGGTCACGGTTGTTTTTGAGATTATCGGTCGTGGCGTGAGAGCCAAGCGAGATCATGATTTCGCCATTATCCCACTGTCCGCCCCATGCCGCATTCATGGCATTGGGCTTGCCATACATGTCATAGGTGCCAATAATCAATACGGGTTGCGGAAGAACCCAGGGTTTAGCTCCAAAACTTTTCATGTTTTCAAATCTTATTAAGTTAATAATGTTAGTTGATATATTTCACTTTTGATGCTTCACGGGGTTTTGCATCGGGGTATTCGTCGGGATAGCCGATGGCAATGATGTAGTTCAGTTTGTATCCCTCGGGAATGTCAAGGCGGTCGAGGAAAAACTTGGCATCGGCATTAGCATTGAGGAAACGCACGGGACCGGCGAGACAGACGGTGCCGAGTCCCATCGACTGAGCCGCCAGCATCATGTTTTCGCCCAGCAGACCTGCATCGAGCTCGCCACCACCCTCGGCCGGGGTGCAGACGCAGATGAGGTTGGGCGCATTGCGGAACATGTTCTTGAAGTCCTTGTCGCGCTTCACCTGCTCGGGATTGTAGCGCTTATAGACCTCGGTCACATCGGCAATGAGCTGCGGGTTTTCCACCACGCGCACAATCCACGGCTGACGGTTCATGCCGCTGGGGGCATTGATGCCTGCGCGCACAATCACCTCAAGTTTCTCATGCTCGACGGGTTTGTCGAGATATTTGCGCACCGAGCGGCGAGCCATGATGGTGCTCAAGGTGGGATTCATCTCGATGTTGATGTCAGCATCGATGTCAGCCATCTTATCCGTCGGCTCGTAGCGCTTCACGACGCGTCCGTCACGAGAAACGAGGAACTTGGTGAAGTTCCACTTGATGTCGCTCTTCTTGTCATAGTCGGCATCGCGCTTGCGCAGCATCTCGTCCATGAACTTGCCCGTCTGGTCGTTGAGGTCGAAGCCGCGGAAACCCTGCCGTGCCTTCAGATAGGTGAACAGCGCCGACTCACCCTCACCGTTCACGTCAATCTTGTCAAACTGCGGGAACTGGATGTTGAAGTTGGCGGTGCAGAACTGGTGGATTTCCTCGATAGTTCCGGGGGCCTGCTCACCGAACTGGTTGCAGGGGAAGTCGAGGATTTCGAGACCGTCGGCATGATATTTCTCGTAGAGTGCCTCCAACTCATCATACTGGGGTGTGAAGCCGCAGCGGGTGGCGGTGTTCACGATCAGCAACACCTTGCCCTTGTAGTCGGCCATCGGCACGTCTCGGCCCAAGTCATCCTTTACCGTGATGTCATAGATACCTTGTGCCGTAACCCCCATTACACTCATCATTGCCATGAGACCAAAAAATAATCTTTTCATCTGTGTTATTGATATTTCTTGAATTGATATTTCTTGCGGAGTTCATCCTTTTGCTCGTCACTCAGGCTGGTAAAATAGCCTTTCCAGCCTGGGCAGAAATTGATGTGCCACCGCCAGAAGCGACCCAACAATGAGTTGGGTTTCTGGTCGTAGTGAGCACGGAATTTACAGTTTTCACATAGATGTGCCATTGTTTATATTATTTTAAAGCATTAATAATATACGAATTGCTGTTAGCCCTCGAGTTTCAGCTGACAGGCAGCCAGGCGTTCGCCCATGCCAGCGGGAATCAGAGTGTAGGCCTGTGAGACGAGCCGCGCCGCCGAATAGAGGCGGAAACAAATTTGATTGTCCAGTTGCAATTCGGCGTGCATGGCTGCAAACTAAGCCAGCATGGCTTCTACATCCTGCTCAAAGTCCTTGGGCTCGGTGGTGGGAGCATAGCGCTTGACGGTCTCGCCATCCTTCGAAATCAGGAACTTGGTGAAGTTCCACTTGATGTCGCTGTCTTTCTCCACACTCTTGCTGATGGTCTTGAAGAGTTTGGCGATTCCCTTGGCCTTCAGGCCAAGGTACTCCTCGGTGGGAGCCTGTGCCTTCAGGTACTCAAAAATGGGCTCGGCGGCGGGACCATTCACGTCGGTCTTCTTCATAATCTGGAACGTCACGCCATAGTTCAGCTGGCAGAACTCCTCAATCTGTCCGTCGGTGCCAGGATCCTGCTCCTTGAACTGGTTGCAGGGGAATCCGATAATGACCAGTCCCCGGTCCTTGTACTTCTGGTTCAGTTCCTCCAGTCCTGCGAACTGAGGGGTGAATCCGCACTTGCTCGCTGTGTTCACAATCAGCAGCACCTTGCCCTTAAATTGTGAGAAATCTATCTCTTTACCTCTGCTTGTGAGAGCCTTAAAATCATAAATCGATGCCATAAAATACTATTATTGTTAAATGTCACTTTAATTGTTTTCGTCGCTAAGATACGACAAATAATCTATTTTGCAAGCGATTTTTCTCGTTTTTATCATTTTTCCCTTATTTTTCTATTATTTTTCTATTAATTCGGCCCATACATTTCTTGATAGACTATGGATTTGCTCAAATAAATTTGGCAAATCGCTCGGCTTGCACTAAATTTCGATAATTTAGGCGGCGCCTCGGATTTCATCAAATAAATTTGTTAAATCGCTCGGCTTGCACTAAATTTGCGGCCTTAAATCAATGCTTCAATGAGAGACATGGCTAATTCCATCACAATCAAGCGCGACTACTCACTGCGAGAGCACAACACCTTCAGGTTGGATGTGAAGGCTAAGCAGTTCATCAATTACGACACAATTGATGAACTCGTTGAGGTGTTAGCGAGCCTCAAGGGCAAGGAAGAGCGTATTTTGCACATTGGAGGCGGCAGCAACTTGCTCTTCACCCAAGATTTTGAGGGCACTATCCTGCATTCAGGCATCAAGTTTATCGAATATGTTTCCCGCGAAGACCATGAGGTGGTTATCCGTGTGGGGGCAGGTGTCAAGTGGGATGACTTGTGTGCCGAAATGGCCAGATGCAACTATTATGGCTGCGAGAATCTCTCCTACATTCCAGGCGAAGTCGGAGCCTCGGCCATCCAAAACATCGGCGCCTATGGCGTGGAGGTGGAAAGCATCATTCAGCAGGTCGAGACGATAGAGGTGTCAACGGGCAAACCCCGGGTGTTCCATCACGCAGAGTGTGGATATGGCTACCGCGACAGCATCTTCAAGCATCACCTGCAGGGACAGTACATCGTGACGGCTGTCGTCTATCGCCTCTCGCCTATTCCTGTTGTTCATCTGGACTATGGCCAACTGCAACAGTTGCGTTCACATGCTGGGACGCCCACGGCGCAGGAGATTCGTGACGCGGTGATAGCCATACGCCAGTCGAAGTTGCCCGAGCCCGACGAACTGGGCAGCGCAGGCAGTTTCTTCAAGAATCCCGTTGTGCCTGCCAAGGTTTTCCGACAGATCGCAACGACCTACGGCGACGTACCACATTACGTCATCAGTGAGGATGAGATTAAGATTCCCGCCGCATGGCTCATCGACCAATGCGGATGGAAGGGCAAGAGCCATGGCGGAGCCGCTGTGTATGAGAAACAGCCCTTGATTCTGGTCAACAAGGACCACGCGACGCCCACCGATATCATCAAACTTGCCACACTCATTGAGCAAAGTGTTTTGGAGAAGTTCAACATCCATCTTTCTCCTGAAGTCAATTACATCTAATACAAAAAAAAGAACAAACAGTATGGCATCATTTATCGTCGAAGGGAATCATCCCCTGCATGGAGAAATCACACCCCAAGGAGCCAAGAATGAAGCTTTACAGGTCATCTCCGCGAGCCTGCTCACGACCGAAGAAGTGGTTATCGAGAACGTCCCCGATATCGTGGACGTGAATAACCTGATACACATGCTTCAAGACATGGGAGTTGCCGTCAAGCATGAGGGCAACAACACCTATCGGTTTAAGGCCGAACACATCAACACCGAGTTTATCGAGAGTCACGATTTCATGAACAGATGCGCCAAGTTGCGTGGCTCCGTCCTGCTAATCGGGCCGTTGTTGAGTCGCTTGGGTAAGATGTACTTTGCCAATCCTGGCGGAGACAAGATTGGTCGCCGCCGCCTTGACACCCACTTCAGGGGCATTGGCAGCCTGGGGGCAGAATTTGCTTTTGACGCCGAGAAGAAAGCCTATCGGTTTGAGGCCAAAGGCCGACTGCAAGGAACCTACATGCTGCTTGACGAGGCATCGGTGACCGGCACTGCCAACATTATGATGGCAGCCGTGATGGCACAGGGGACGACAACCATCTATAACGCGGCATGCGAGCCCTATGTGCAGCAACTGTGCCGAATGCTGAACCAGATGGGGGCACGCATCACAGGCATCGCCTCCAACCTGCTGACCATCGAGGGCGTGGACCAACTGCACGGCGCGCGTCACCGCATCCTGCCCGACATGATTGAGGTGGGCAGTTTCATCGGCATGGCCGCCATGACGGGAAGCGAATTGACCATCAAGGACGTCTCGTGGGAGAATCTGGGCATTATCCCCGACAGTTTCCGCCGCTTGGGTCTGCGTCTCGAGAAGCGCGGAGACGACATGTTCATCCCGCGGCAGGAACATTATGAGGTGGAACGTTTCATGGACGGCTCCATCCTGACGCTGGCCGATGCGATTTGGCCAGGCCTCACCCCTGACCTGTTGAGTGTGCTGCTGGTTGTGGCGACGCAGGCCAACGGCAGCATCCTGATTCATCAAAAGATGTTTGAGAGCCGCCTCTTCTTTGTGGACAAACTCATTGATATGGGCGCCCAAATCATCCTGTGTGACCCCCACCGTGCCGTCGTCATCGGCCATGACCACCACATCAGGCTGCGTGCCAATCACATGGTCTCGCCCGACATCCGCGCCGGCATCGCGATGCTGATTGCCGCCATGAGTGCCGATGGTGTGAGCCGCATCGACCACATCGAACAGATAGACCGAGGCTACACCCGAATAGAGGAACGCCTCAATGCCATCGGCGCCAAGATAACCCGCATCGACTAACCCCGCACGCGGGAGAGTCTATGCCCAAAGATAGACCTGAAGTGGCAATGTGCAGTCAAATCCCGCACATTGCCACTTCAAGTTTTGCGCTTTCAGTTTTTATATATATTTATGCAATAACAACGATGAAATCAATTTTCAAATTACCATTTTCTCAACTCTTTAATTGCGACTTTATCCTTATCTCCTTTCCATACAACAATATAAAAATCATTATTAATGATGTCCCTATTGATGGAAAATGCATCCACAAGATAATGCAGAATATCTTTAAGTTCGATATTGGTTCGTGATAGTCCCGAGCCCAACAATGGAAGGACAACAGGGTCTCCTTGAGAATTACGATTACAGAACTCGATTAATCTTTGAATAGCAAGCGCGAACTCTGCTTTTGTCGTATGAGCGTTCATGCGTTCATCAAAACTGCTAAGGCCCAATAAATAATATGACAGATTATCATCAATTCGCAAACTCACAGTTGTGCCTACATCATATCTCTTCCTATTGCCTTTCGGCTTTTCAGCTGGTGTTAATACTTTGATTGGAGCTGTTCGTCTAAGAACACCACTAATCGCATTGTCCAAACTTTCAGGTGTATATTTGCCTTCAGCATACAATTGCAGGAATAGCTTGCCATGCAGGGTATTATGTGACACCAGGTGCTTATCAACTATCGTATCAAAACATCGGTTCACTGCAACCACAATTGCACGTTTACCGTTGTAGCCTTTTTCTATTATATCAGGTGAGTACATGTCACCATACTTCACATAAACTTTTTTCTTTGTTGACGATTCACCTATACATATTTGGTTTGAGCTAAGCTGTCTGATACCGGCTATGACTGAAGATAAAAGAAAAACACCTAAAAGAACCAAGAAGCCAATCAACAACTTATAATATGGCGAATTGCCTTCATTAAAAACGCCATCCAATGGATCAAAGAGAGACACAAATCCCCAAATAGTAAAAACAACACCTGTAATTGCACAAGCTGATTTCCAGATAGCAGACTTGTTAATCCACAATCTTTTGAAAAAAATATTAATTCTTTTCATATTCTTCAATACTTAATTTGCTAATAATACAGTCAACCTTACCAGATGATAAATTAAAAGCACCTATGTACGCACTGCAAAGATAAGGAAATTTTGTTGTTCATTGTCCCTGTCAAATATTTTTTGCTTTTCAATGTCCTATAGGGCCCATTAGCGCAACCATAATCACACACCAATCAACAAGCATCTGGAAATAACCTGTGTATCAACAACACAGAAATGCTTATCCATGAGTATAACTGCACAATCACTGATTGGATGTCCTTCAAAGTCAGTGACATTTCCAGAGATGCTCAGAGCATCCTGAGCAATTATCAACCCACCATATGACAAAAGTATATATTTTTATCAAAAGTAACCAGAAAATGAACTTGTTCCGTTCATTTTTATTAAAATCTTGCAGTCTTGGAGATTGAAATTTGCAGAATATCGCGTTCTGTGCTATCTTTGTCTTCGATAATGTAGTATTTTTCAATTTCCGAGAAAATGGGACAGAAGAGATATTTTCTTGCAATAGTTATGGCGGCAATTGTTGTGTTGCTGCCGGTGGAGGCGTGGGGGCAGTTTAACTGGCCTTATACCATTCAGGATGGGACGATTGTGACTGAGGTGCCTGCAAGACCTGCGGGGCAGCGGTCGGCATTGGGACTCACGGTGGAAAAGATTCCTGTTGTGAGGGTTGCGTTTGTAGGTTTAGGTATGCGCGGCCCTGACGCTGTGGAACGCTGGACACACATCCCCGGCATCGAGGTGAAGGCACTGTGCGACTATGAGCGTGACCGCGCCGAGGCATGCCAGAACATCCTGCGCAAGGCGTCGATGCCTGCGGCAGATGTGTATTCCGGCGAATATGGCTACAAGGACCTGTGTCGCCGCTCCGACATCGACCTGGTGTATATCGCCACAGACTGGCCGCACCACTATCCTGTGGCCCGAGAGGCACTGGAGCACGGCCACCACGTCGCCATTGAGGTCCCCTCTGCGATGAACTTGACGGAAATCTGGTCGCTTATCAACCTGAGCGAGAGCAGGCGCCTGCATGTGATGATGCTCGAGAACTGCTGTTACGACTTCTTTGAACTCAACTCGCTCTATATGGCTCAGAGGGGCCTACTGGGCCAGGTCATCTATGTGCAAGGGGCTTACCGTCACGAGTTGTCGCCCTATTGGGACGAATATTGGAAACGCGGTGATGATGACAAGTTGGGATGGCGCCTGGACTACAACAGCAAGTTCCGCGGTGACGTTTATCCCACCCACGGCCTGGGGCCCATTGCGCAAGTGCTTAACCTTCACCGCGGCGACCGCATGAGAATGCTGGTGGCGATGGATACCCGCTCCTTTAACGGCCAGGAACTGTTCAAGGATCGCACAGGCGAGTATTGCAACAATTTCAGGAACGGTGACCACACTACCACACTCATCTCGACCGAGAAGGGCAAGGTCATCGAAATCCACCACAACGTGATGACGCCGCAACCCTATAACCGCATGTACCAACTCACTGGCACCAAGGGCTTTGTCAACAAATATCCCGTCGAGGGCTTTGCGCTGGCAAAATCAGTATTGACCAAGGCTGGTGTCAGCGTCAGCAAGGACTATACGGGCCATTCTTACCTGAGCAAGGAAGACACCGAGGCGCTCCTACAGAAGTTCACCTCGCCTCTCGTAAAACGCTATGGCGAGGAGGCCAAGGAAGTGGGCGGCCACGGTGGCATGGACTTCATCATGGACTCGCGCCTGGTGTATTGCCTGCAAAACGGGCTGCCGCTCGATATCGACGTGTATGACCTGGCCGAGTGGTGCTGCCTGGCCGAACTGGGCAGCCTGTCGATGGACAACGGCAATAAGCCCGTGCAGGTGCCCGACTTCACCCGAGGCGAGTGGAGCAGGTTCCGTGGATACCGCCATGCTTGGGCCAAGCCCGAGGACGAGGCCGCGACACGCGCTGCCGCTATGGAGTTCACCAAGCAGCTCAAGGCCAAGGGGGCAAAGTACTGGGAAAAAGCGTCTAAAGACGCTGATTAGTGATTAGTGATTAGAGATTAGTGAATATTGTCATGGAAACAATTGATATTGCCAGGATTCTGGCACAGTTTGAGATTGAGGGGGCGGTTAAGAAGGTCATGCCTCTGGGCAACGGACTTATTAACGATACTTATCGCGTTGTGACCGATGGTGATGCGCCCGACTATGTGTTGCAACGCATCAACAATGCCATTTTTCAAGACGTGGACCTGCTGCAGCACAACATCGAGGTGGTGACGGCACACATTCGCTGCAAGTTGGAAGCCATTGACACCGACGATATCGACCGCAGGGTGCTGCAGTTTGTCAAGGCCCGTGACGGCAAGACGTACTACCGCGACGAGGCCGACCGCTACTGGCGCGTGATGGTGTATATCCCCGACACCGTGACGCTCGAGGCCGTCACGCCCGAGAGCGCCCATGACTGCGGCAAGGCCTTCGGCAATTTCGAGAAGATGCTGGTGGATGTCCCCGAACCGTTGGGAGAGACCATCCCCGACTTCCACAATATGGAACTGCGCATGAGCCAGCTGCGCGAGGCCGTCAAGAACGATGCTGCGGGCCGTCTGGACGAGGTGCGCGACATCGTCGAGGAGTTGGAACGTGATGCCGACGAAATGTGCCAGGCCGAGCGCCTCTATCGTGAGGGCAAGCTGCCCAAGCGCATCTGCCACTGCGACACCAAGGTCAACAACATGCTGTTTGACCAGCAGGGACAGGTGCTGTGCGTCATCGACCTGGACACGGTGATGCCGTCGTTCATCTTCTCGGATTACGGCGACTTCCTGCGCACCGGCGCCAATTTCACCGCCGAGGATGACCCCGACCTGTCACATGTGGGCTTCAACGAGGAGATTTTCAAGGCCTTCACCACGGGTTATCTGGAGTCGGCACGCGAGTTCCTCACGCCTCTCGAGATGGAAATGCTACCTTATGCAGTGGCGCTATTCCCCTTCATGCAGTGCGTGCGCTTCCTCGCCGACTACATCAACGGCGACACCTACTACAAAATCAAGTATCCCACCCACAACCTGGACCGCACCCGCAACCAACTGGCGCTGTACCGCGACGTGCGCCGCCACGACCAGATGATGGCTGCCTTCATCTGCAGCTTGCAATAATTTTTGTGAGAAAAAATTGTATTGATGTCACCTTTTGCTTTCTTGACCTGTTTTATCAATGAACTGGTTCAAGAAACAAAAAGTGTAACAATTTAAAATTCAATAAAAATATGGAAAACCTTGGAGCAATATTAGTGCCGATTGCATGTGGTTGCATTCTTCCCATCGTTGCCATTTTATCGGGCGTCCGTAAGAAGATGAATGAGACCAACCAACGCACACAAATCGTGCTGGCCGCTATTGAGAAGAATCCTGAAATGGATATCGAAGAAATCATGAAGAAAATTTCCCACAAGCCCAGGCTGCTGAAGGAAAAACTGCTCACTAAACTGCTGTGGGGATGTCTCGCCACACTGTTGGGTATCTGCTTGATTGGGTTTGGCATCTATCTAAATGTGAGCCAACTTGGCGGCACCGATGATCCCTTGACAGCCGTCTGCTTCGGGGCTATTTCATTTGTAGTGGGCATCACCTTCCTCTTCACTTATTACGTGGGCAAGAAGATGCTTGCCAAGGAAATAGAGGCCGAGGAGAAAAGAGTGACGACACAAGAATAACCGTGAATCGCGAAGTATTCATAGCACATGTTGAGCGTGAGCAAGAGGCCCTGCGAGGTTTCTTGCTCGCCCTGTGCTGCGGTAAGAAGGACGATGCCGACGACCTGGCCCAAGATGCCCTGGTCAAGGCTTACCTCTCGCTGACGGGTTATCAGAATAAAGGGAAGTTCCGCTCGTGGCTTTTCAAGATTGCCTACAACACCTTCCTCAACCACAAGGCGGGATGCCGCACGATGGACAGCATCGATGAGGCACGGATGTTCATCGGCGGCACCGAGGCCGACGCTTCGTTTGAACACCAGGACCTCTATCTTGCCCTGCGCACCCTGCCGCCCAAGGAACGCTCGGCCATCACGCTGTTTTACCTCAACGGATACGGCATCAAGGAGATTGCCGCGATTACCGATACCACCGAGGGTGCCGTCAAGCAACAACTTTCACGCGGACGTAATAAACTTAAACAGATACTGGAGTTATGAACAAAGATAAAGCACTCGAGGAATTGTTCCTCGCCAATAAGCCGCAATTTGACGACAAGGAAGCCTTCATGGCTTCACTCACCAAGCGCTTGGATGCCGTGGAATATATCAAACAGCATCAGGAGGCAACCATCCGCCGTTACAAGATGGCTATGGTGGTAGCATTCATTGCAGGACTTATCGTTGGGGGTATAGCCATAGCCTACATCCTCTCGACACCGATGGATGTCCCCGTCGTTTCCTTCAAGACTCAATTTGCACTGCTGCAATGGCTCATTGATAACTCCCGGTTGATTACCGTCACAGCCGTCTCGTTGCTGATGACCTTTGGCATTGCTGCATTTATCACTAATATTCAAGAAATCAAAACCATGCGTTCGGCAGTAGAGCGAGCCAAACAACTTAGCCTCTAACGAAATCAGCTGGACCGATATGTTGAAAAAATCTTGCATATATCAAATATTTTGACGAATTTTGCGTATAAGTAGTGAAGGCGGTGATTTAATTCAGTATTATTTCGCCGCCAATTTGCTAATAATCAGCAAAATATAAAAGTACTTAAAACTTCTTTTTATTAACCTTACAGTCCCGTTGACGGGAACACCTTTGCAAGCAAACACCTATCTATCATGAATGTGCATCAACAGCAACAATTAGAGATGACTCGCGATTACGTTGAGCGCCTCAGGCAAGAGCACCCCTTGCGGGATTTGTTTTGGGAATGCACCTTGCGCTGTAACTTGTCGTGCCGGCATTGCGGCAGCGATTGCCTCAAGGAATCGGCGATACCCGATATGCCCTTTGCCGACTTCCTGCCTGTCCTGGATGAGGTGGCGGCGCATTGTGACCCCAGGCAGGTGATGGTAGAGACCGTGGGAGGAGAGCCATTGGTTCGTCCCGACCTGATGGACTGCGGCAGGGCCATACGTGAACGCGGCTTCATGTGGGGGCTTGTCACCAACGGCCTCATTCTGGACCGTTCCCTCGCTCGCGAAATGGCTCAAGCCGGTATCACTTCCCTGTCCATTGATGTGGACGGCATGCGCGAGGAACACAATTGGCTCAGGAATTCGTCGGCCAGCTTTGATGCCGCCTTGCGGGCGATAGAGGCAGTGCAGACCATCCCCAACCTCACATGGGACGTGATTACCTGTGTAAACGGTCGTAATCTGCCCCGATTGAATGAAATCAAGAAACTGCTCATCGAGGCTGGCGTCACTCATTGGCGTTGCTTCACCATCGACCCGATGGGGCGCGCCGCCCGAGACCCGGGCCTGCTGCTCACCGATGAACAGTTCCGCGAGTTGCTCAATTTCATCGTCACCACACGCTGCGAGGGGAAAATCGACATCAGTTATGCGTGTGACGGATTTTTGGGCGCATACGAGGGACTTGTCCGCGATTATTTCTTCTACTGCCAAGCGGGGTTGACAGTGGCAAGTGTCCGTGCCAATGGCGACATCTCGGGTTGCCTGAGCATTCGCAGTGATTATAGCCAGGGCAACATCTACCGTGACAGTTTTTGGGATGTGTGGGAGAACCGCTTTGAGCGGTTCCGTGACCATGAGTGGATGAAACGTGGCGCATGTCAGGACTGTGAGGTTTTCCGCTATTGCCAAGGCGACGGTCTTCACTTGCGCGATGAGAATGGTGACCTGATGACGACATGCCTCTACAATCGGTTAAAGAACATTAAACTTTAACAGGTGAAATGAGTCTAAAATATATAACAACCAAACCTTACTGACATGATGAAAAATAAAAATATTAGGAAGAAAACACTCACCGCGGTGGGTGCAGTAGTTGCCGCAGGACTCACTCCAGGCATCATTGCTGCCACTCCCTCATGCTTGCCAGTTCAGGACACATATATGGGAGTCACCGCTGCCGAGGTGGTCGTCATCGACGGCATGACTTATAGTTTTGACGAATTACTCGCCATGCAGCGACCGGGCAACGGGTTGGAGCAGGGAGAACCCCGACCTCAACCATTACCTCAGCACGCATCAAGATATGGTGCACCCGGTTCCTCCCAACACGCAACTTATTATGATGTGCAACATCCTTCAGGATCAGTTGTTATTGTAACGTCGTCCGAGGAAACGATGAAGAAGGTATATCTGAAGTACTTGACTGAATATTGTGCCCAATTGATTGATGCCAAAGCCAAACGCATCCGCATTACACCTGACAGTGACTTGGCCCAAGACCTTGGGATGACTTTAGAAGAGATGAAGGAACTATCGGCCGAAATCAAACGTCACTATGGTGTAGAAACGTCATACTTTCGATTCCGTCTCGTTGGCCAACTTAACACCCTGCGTCTCATTTCAGATTATATTTACAAGATGAGTGCACCCAAGTAATTAGGAATCGGCAAAAATGGGAAAGATGGATGTATTTGAAATGAGATTCTCGAAGGTGTTTCCGCTGCTGCTTGCCAAGGCCGAGCGCAAAGGACGCACCATCGAAGAAGTGTATGCCGTGACGACGTGGCTCACGGGATACACCCCCGACGACCTGGACGCCCTGCTCAAGAGCGAATCCACCTATGGTGACTTTCTGGACAATGCCCCTGCCATGAATCCAGCCCGGCTGAACGTGAAGGGCAGCATTTGTGGCGTGCGCATCGAGGAAACCGAAGACCCTAGGATGAGAGACCTGAGAGTGCTCGACAAACTTGTTGATGAACTCGCCAAAGGCAAACCGCTGGGCAAAATCATTCAAATCCGCTGAAGTCCTTTACGTAGTATCAAGCCCAGCGGAAGTTGTCTTTTCCAGCGCCGATTTCAAAATGATATTTGGCGATGCCCAAGTCCATCTGGGTGTAGCCCACGAGCGAGAAGTGGCGCCTCGCGCGGACGCGGGCAGGCAGCCCGTCGGCAGCAGGCAGGTACTCAAAGGAAAACTTCTGCTGATTGATGGCCGTGGGCGCCAGCAGGGCAGCCTCGACACCACGGCGGAACCAGCCAGGAGTCAAGTCGGTGACATTGCTCACCTGCTCAATGCTTTTAATCTTGTGCGTCACGCCTTGTGTCTCGCCATAGCCGATGGCGATATAAGCCTGGATGACCTCACCGTCGTTGAGGACGTAGGTTCCCGGAATCTTGGTATAGCTGAGCCCCACCCAGCAGGTATTCATCCCACGCGTTTGGGCAAACAACACCAGTTGCTCGCCGTAGTAGCCGATGCGCTCATCCAGGTCATCGGCTTTCACGCCCGCCATGACGAGGTAGTCGGTCACCCCACGGAATTTGCCGTAACGGGCAAAGGGACCCAAGAAAGCCTTGGGTTCGTTGCGAATCAGCTGGATGTGCAGCCGCCCCTCGCGGTTCAATTCCTCAATTTTCTCTTGCAGCGCCCATGCGTCGGCATCGGTCAACGGCTGCTCTTGATAAGCCCTCACGCTGTGGCGGGCTTGAATGGCTTCTTGTAGTGTCATTATCACATTATAGTAAGTTGGTCAACACATCATAAAACCGCCCCTACTTTTTCTTGAGTCGGTCGTTCAGGCTTCGGGCGTCGGTGAGGAGGTTCCAGATGCCGTCCTCGCTGAGGACGCCGCGCTTGAGGTCGGCGGGCAAGAGCCCTGCCTCATCGTCGGCAAAGTCTTGCCGCCACAGGTCGCTGCCGTAGTACTCGTCGAGGGCTGCGATGGCATCCTGCACGGCCTCCCACTTGTCGAGGGCAGCCTCGACGCGTTTCACCGCTGCCACGGCGGTATTGAGATTGCGTTCCATGCGGCGGATGCGTGCGATTTGCGGTTTATTGTCTTGGTTCATAAGTCAGCATTTACATTTTTCTGATTCAATCTATTTTGGGGGACGTTTCTTGGGCTTGGGAAACGGCAGAACGGCGCAGGTCTCGCTGACGAGCATCGACAGGTAGTCGCGGTCGTCCACATCGGTAATGAGGAAATAGTCCTTGGCGCCCTCATAGGGTGGCTGGAGTTCCACACTCCTTAGCAGCGGGCGAACGGCATCGGTAGGCTTGAGATAGAAACGGTCGTCACAGATGAGACCGAATATCTTGCCGTCACAATAGATGCCATAATCGCCAAACATCTTCTTGACCATAATCTCGCCGGCGCCTGAACACTGGTCGGCGATGTACTGCACAAAGTCGGGATTGCTTGCCATAGTGTGATGAATCGGTAAAAACAATTACTTTGACGTTTCCCTTGACTTGGGAATCACAAGGTTGAGGATGACACCTGCAAGGGCCGACAGGCCGATGCCACTCAACGAGAAGGTGCCCATGGGAAGGATGGCGCCACCGATGCCCAGCGTCAACACGATACTCACAATGATGATGTTGCGCGTCTCGTTCAGGTCCACCTTGTTGTTCACCAGATTCTGGATGCCCACCGAGGCGATGGAGCCGAACAGCAGCAGCATAATGCCACCCAACACCGCGCTGGGGATGCTCTGCAGCAGTGCGCTCAACTTGCCAATGACCGAGAACACGATGGCCGTTCCCGCTGCTATGCGGATGACGGCGGGGCTGGTGATGCGCGTGATCTGCATGGCGCCCGTCACCTCGCTGTAGGTGGTCACGGGAGGTCCGCCAAAGAAGGAGGCCACCAGGCAGGCGAGACCGTCACCCAACATGGTGCGGTGCAGGCCAGGGTCCTTGACAAAGTCCTTGCCGGCAACGGCACTCACCACATACACATCACCGATGTGCTCAATCACGGGTGCGATGGCTACAGGTATCATAAACAGGAAGGGTTCCCAGGCAAATTGTGGCAGTTTGAAATGGGTGATGCTCGACGGCAGGGCGAACCATGGTGCACTGTTCACGGCAGTGAAATCGACCAGCCCCATGCAAATCGACACGATGTAGCCCACGACGATGCCACACACCACAGGCACCAGTTTGACAAGTCCGCGCCCCAGCACGAGCACGAGGATGGCTGTCAGGAGCGAGATGCCGGCCAGCAGCCAGTTCTCTTGCGCCATGTTGACGGCCGATGGCGACAACGACAAGCCGATGATGATAATGACGGGCCCGATGACCACAGGCGGGAACAAACGGTCAAGGAAACGCTTCCCCTGCCACTTGATGAGGGCCGACATGACGAAATAGACCAGCGCCACACCCGCCATGCCTGCCAAAGCGCCGGGCATGCCCCACTGCTGGGACGCCGACAAGATGGGGGCGATAAAGGCAAAACTGGAACCCAGGAAGATGGGCACCTTGCCCTTGGTGATGAGATGGAAAATGAAGGTACCAAGGCCGGCAGTGAACAAGGCGGTAGCGGGATCAAGCCCCACGAGCAGCGGGACCAGGACAGTGGCACCGAAGGCCACGAACAGGAACTGAATTCCCACGATGGTCTTTCGCGCGGAGGTTAGATTAGCGGTTTCCATTAAAATACAGGTGACATTTTATTGCCGTCACAAAGGTACAACTCTTTTCGGCAAATCGGCCATAGTCAAGAACAAAAAGTTTTCAATAAAGGGAGCAAATTGACCAAAATAAAGGTACCTTTGCATCAAATATGCGCTATGATGACTGCTAAGGAGATTATCGGATATATGGAGTCGCGGCAAAACGAGAAGCAGCGACAGGTGCTGATGCGGTTCTTCAAGACGGGACCGGGCGAGTATGGCGAGGGAGACGAATTTCTGGGGCTGAAGGTGCCGCAGACACGTCAAGTCGTAAAACTGGCTGTAGGGGACACGCCTCTTGAAGAGGTGCCCGAACTGCTCATGTCCCATTGGCACGAAGTGAGGTTGTGCGGATGGCTGATGCTGGTCGAGAAATTCACTAAACTGGCAAAAAAGCGGTTGGAGAACGACCCGGACGCCATAGCCCGGCGTGACGCAATCGTGAAGATGTACCTGCAATATGCCGAGTGGGCCAACAACTGGGACCTGGTGGACCTGTCGGCGCCCAAAATCCTCGGGCACTGGCTGTTGCTGCCCACAAACCTGGGCGACAAACGCGAAATCATGGATGGCCTTGCCGCCAGCACCAACCTGTGGAAGCAGCGCATGAGCATGGTAAGCACCTGGAAGACGACTCAAGCGGGCGACCCGTCATGGTGCCTGCGCTATGCCGAGTGGCACCTGCACCACCCTCATGACCTGATGCACAAGGCGGTGGGCTGGATGCTGCGCGAGATGGGCAAGCGGTGCAGCATGGACCTGCTGCGGCAGTTCCTCGAGCGCCATGCCCACGAGATGCCCCGCACGGCCCTGCGCTACGCCATCGAGAAGATGTCCCCTACCGAGCGCCTCCACTGGATGTCCTACTAACACCCCCAACGAAAAGGAAGACAATAAATACAATAAGTACAAAGGCATCCGCATTCCATTTTTATAGGGGTGCGAATGCCAGTTTATGATCTTTGCGTCTTTGTGTGGAGCAAGATGGATGCGGATGAATTGGACGGGAATGGATTAGATGTGCTTGATGACGCGGCAGGGGTTGCCCACGGCGATGGTGCGTGAGGGGATATCCCTGGTCACGACCGAACCGGCGCCGATGGTGACGTTGTCGCCGATGGTGACACCGGGCAGGATGACCACGTCGCCGCCTATCCATACGTTATTGCCGACGGTGACAGGCTCGGCCCACTCTATACGGGAATTGCGCTCGACAGGGTCGGTGCTGTGACAAGCGGTGTAGATGCTCACGTTAGGACCGATGAAGCAGTCGTCGCCAATGGTCACCAGGGCCTCATCGAGGACGGTGAAGTGGAAATTGGCAAAGAAGCGCTTGCCCACACGGATGTGCTTGCCGTAGTCGCAGTAGAAGGGCTGGTTGATGAAGGCGGCACCGTCGGCCACCTCGCCCAAAATCTGGTTGAGCATCTGGCGCCGCGTCTCCAACTCGGTCGGGAGAATGTTGTTGTACTGCTGTATCAAGTTCTTGACCTCGTTGAGTTCACGAATCAGTTCCTTGTCCACGGCCGAGTATAACTGCCCCGACAACATCTTTTCTTTTTCTGTCATATCCTTACCAAATTTATAGAGCAAAGGTACACATAATTCATCAGTTTTTATTTACCTTTGCCGAAAAACTAACTTAAACCTATTTACAGCATGATATTTTTGAGAAAACTCGCCCTGGTCGCCGGGGCACTGATGGCTGTCAGCGCCATCGCGCAAACCAACCCGCTGTGGATGCGCTATTGCGCCATCTCGCCCGACGGGCAGACGATTGCTTTTTCCTATAAGGGTGACATCTTCACCGTACCGACCCAAGGCGGCACCGCACATCAGGTGACATCAAACGACGCCTATGACGCTTATCCCGTGTGGAGTCCCGACGGGCAACGCATTGCCTTTGCCTCGGCCCGCGAGGGAAGCCTGGACGTGTATCTCATCGGCAAGGAGGGCGGCACGCCCCTGCGCCTGACCACCGACAGCGGCAACGAGACGCCGCTGTGCTTCAAGGACGACGGCACAGTGCTGTTCGAGGCTACCGACATGCCCACGTCCCAATCCATCCTGTTTGCCAGCCGCTCATTCCCGCAGGTGTATCAGGTGAGCACCAACGGCGGCCGTGCACACCTGTTCTCGGCACTGCCGATGCAGGACCTGAGCATCAACAGCCGTGGCGATATCCTGTACCACGACATCAAGGGCTATGAGGACCCCTTCCGCAAACACCACACCTCGTCCATCACGCGTGACATCTGGCTCAATCAGGACGGCAAGTTCTCCAAGCTCACGGGCTTTGAGGGCGAGGACCGCACGCCACGGTGGGCACCCGACGGCACGTCCTATTACTACCTGAGCGAGCAGGACGGCACATTTAATATCTATAAGAACAGCATCGGCGGCAAGGCCCAGCAAGTCACCCACCACAAGGGTAACCCCGTGAGGTTCCTGTCGGTGGCCAACAACGGCACCTTGTGCTATGGCTACAACGGCGAGATCTACACCGTTACCGACGGCGGCACGCCTCGGCTGGTGAACATCACCGTCAACGCCGACCTCAGCGAGAAGGAACTGATACGCCAAATCAAGAAAAACGGCGCGACCTCCATCAGTGTGTCGCCCAGCGGCAAGGAAATCGCCTTTGTGATGCACGGTGACGTGTATGTGACCTCGGTGGAGTACAACACCACCAAGCAGATTACCGACACGCCCGAGCAGGAGCGCACCATCGACTTCTCGCCCGACGGCCGCAGCATCGTCTATGACAGCGAGCGCGGCGGCATGTGGCAAATCTACCAGACCAGCATCAAGAACAAGGACGAGAAACTGTTCACCTACTCCACCGACCTGGTGGAAGAGCAGCTCACCAACACGGGCCACACCAGCATCCAGCCGCAATACAGCCCCGACGGCAAGAGCGTGGCCTTCTTGGAGGACCGTGCCACCCTGCGCGCCGTTGACGTGAAGAGCAAGGCGGTGCGCACGCTCATGGATGGCAAGTACATATATTCCTATAGCGACGGCGACGTGTGGTTTGAGTGGAGCCCCGACAGCCGCTGGCTGCTCTCGTCCTACATCGGTGAGGGCGGTTGGAACAGCCAGGACGTGGCACTGGTCAGCGCCAGTGGCAACGGTGAGGTTCACAACCTCACCGAGAGCGGCTACAACGAGGGCAACGCCAAGTGGGTGCTGGGCGGCAAGGCCATCATATTTGAGAGCGACCGTGCTGGCTACCGCAGCCATGGCAGCTGGGGCAGCGAGAACGACGTCTATATCATGTTCCTGGACCTGGATGCCTATGACCGCTTCAGGATGACCAAGGAGGAAAAGGTGTTGCTCGAGGAGACCGAGAAGGAAAAGAAGAAAGCACAGGAGACCGCCGACAAAGAGAAGGGCTCCAAGAAGAAAAACGACAAAAAGAATAAGAAAGGCGCCGCTGCCGAGGAGAAACCCGCCGTGCAGCCGCTGGTATTTGACCTGGAGAACTGCCGTGACCGCATCGCAAGGCTGACGGTGAACTCGTCACGCTTGGGCGACTTTGTGCTCTCGAACGGTGGCGACACATTGTATTATCAGGCGGCATTTGAGGGCGGCATGGACCTGTGGAAGCACGACCTGCGCGAGAACAAGACCGAAATCGTGCTGAAAGGCGTGGGCATGGGTTCCATGGAGAGCAGCAAGGACGGCAAGAGCCTGTTTGTGTGCACCGGCAGCGGTATCAAGAAGATTGACCTGGCAAAGGGCAAGCCCGAGGCCGTGAACTTTGAAGCCAATTTCAACTACCGCCCCTATCAGGAGCGCGAGTACATCTTCAACCACATCTGGCAGCAGGTCAAGGACAAATTCTATGTCGAGGACATCCACGGCGTGGACTGGGAAGGCTACCGCGAGAACTACAAGCGTTTCCTGCCCTATATCAACAACAACTACGACTTCCGCGACATGTTGAGCGAGATGCTGGGTGAGTTGAACGGCTCCCACACGGGCGCCCGCTACAACCCCGCCGGGCCGACGCTGCAAACGGCAGCCCTGGGCCTGTTCCTCGACGACAGTTATCAGGGTAACGGCCTGCGCATCGAGGAGGTTATCAAGCGCGGCCCGTTTGACGTGAAGAACACCGGCGTCAAGGCCGGGTGCATCATCGAAAAGATTGACGGCCACGACATCCTCGCTGGCGAGGACTACAACTGGATGCTCGACGGCAAGGCCGGCAAGCCCATCCGCGTGAGCGTCTATGACCCCAAGGCCGGCAAGCGCTTTGACGTCAACATCAAGGCCATCAGCAAGGGCGCCCAGAGCGAACTGCTGTACAAGCGCTGGGTGGACCGCAACCGCGCGCTGGTTGACAGCCTGTCGGGTGGCCAGCTGGCCTACGTCCACGTCAAGGAGATGAACAGCGAGAGCTACCGCACCGTCTATCGCGAACTGCTCAGCGACAAGAACCGCAACCGCAAGGCCGTCATCGTGGATGAGCGCCACAACGGCGGCGGCTGGCTGCATGACGACCTGTGCACCCTGCTCAGCGGCAAGCAGTACCAGACGTTTGTACCTCACGGCAAGGCTGTGGGTGTTGACCCGTTCAACAAGTGGACCAAACCGTCATGCGTGCTCATGTGTGAGGACGACTACAGCAACGGCCACGGTTTCCCGTGGGTATATCGTGAACTCGGCATCGGTAAACTCATCGGCGCTCCCGTGGCGGGCACAATGACCGCCGTGTGGTGGGAGACGCTGATCGACCGCTCGCTCATCTTCGGCATCCCGCAGGTGGGCTGTCGCGACATGCGTGGCAACTACTGCGAGAACACCCCGCTGCTGCCCGACATCGAGGTGTATAACACCCCCGAGGACTACCTCAGCGGCCATGACCGCCAGCTTGAACGCGCCATCCAAGAGATGCTCAAGTAGAATGTGAATATCACACAATAACCTATTATTCTGAATCTCACAGCACGGTCACGCCAAGGCGAGGCCCTACTGTGAGATTCATTTGAATTGGGTCACAAAAAGAAAAAAAAACGTAAAAACGTTGATTATTAGCGGGATTTGTTATACCTTTGTGGCGCTTTAACGAAAATTTCAGGTGATGGTAGATGCTTTGAAGTTGAAAATCAAGACGTTACCATTTGGCACTCATGCGATTGAGTGTCATCTTGATGAGTCGTTTTTCAACCTTGACGAGCAAGTTGAGGTGCGTCGGGCCGATGTGGATGTCACTCTGGAGGTGACGCGCAAGAGCGAGACGACCTACCGCCTGGAGGTGTCATGCCACGGCACAGTCACCACAGCCTGTGACCGTTGTCTTGATGACCTGGATTTGCCGGTGGACGTGGACTACCGCCTGAACGTGGAGCAAATGGGCACAGAGCTTGACGACAGCAGCGACGAGCTCTTGATAGTGCCATCGGATTGGCGAGAGCTGGATGCCGCGCCCCTGGTGCGTGACACGGTGCTGCTCGCTATACCGATGACGCATTGTCATGAGAATGAAGAGGATTGCAACCCCGTCATGCTTGAAGTGCTCGACAGCCATCTCGCCGAGGCCGTCCCCGACGATGATGACGACCCGCAGAGTGAAACAACCAGCACCGACCCCCGTTGGGAGGCGCTTAAAAAACTGAAAGAACAATAATTTTTAAATAACAACAAGAAAATGGCACATCCTAAAAGAAGACAGTCTAAGACTCGTACCGCTAAGCGCCGCACCCACGACGTGGCTGTGGCTCCGACCATCGCTCAGTGCTCTAACTGCGGCGCATGGCATGTTTATCACACTGTATGCCCCGAGTGCGGTTACTACCGCGGCAAGAACGTGATGGGCAAAGAGGAGGCCTAATCCCACTGGCGATATCGCCGTGAGATGAAGCAGAATAGTATCCTGAATGGGCTGGAGCCATCGTGTGTTCATCCTCATTTGGGATATTGATTTCAATAACCAATAAGCAACTTGAAGATAACGCTTTTTAGCTTATGCTGAATGCTAAAATTACAGGTATCGCCTCTTATATTCCCGACGATATCCTGGACAACGAGATGCTTTCACAGATGGTGGACACCAATGACGAGTGGATTACCACCCGTGTCGGTGTCAAGGAACGCCGCATTCTCAAGAAGCCGGTCGGTTCGTCCTATCTGGGCATCCAGGCCGTGAACAAACTGCTTGAGGAAACCGGTGTTGACCGCAATGACATCGATCTGCTCATCTGTCCGACATCCAATCCCGACCATCGATTCCCCTCCACAGCCTCTATCATTGCCCACGCAACGGGCATCGAGAAGAAGTGCTATGCCTACGACATCCAGGCCGCTTGTGCCGGATTCCTCGTGGGAATGTACGAAGCGACCGCTTATATCCGCTCCGGCATGTACAAGAAGGTGATTGTGGTATCGGCCGAGAAGATGTCCAGCATGGTTGATTACAACGACCGTGCGACATGTCCTCTGTTTGGCGATGCGGCAGCTGCAGTTCTGATGGAGCCCACCGAGGAAAACATCGGCGTCATGGACGGCATCTTCCATGTGGACGGTTCAGGCCTCGAGCACCTGGTCTATAAGGCAGGTGGCTCGGCCCTGCGCACCAGCCACGAGACGGTTGACGCCAACTTCCATTGCGTTTACCAGGAGGGGCGTGCTGTCTATCGTCATGCTGTCGTTGACATGCTCACTTCGAGCCAGGACATCATGAAGCGCAACAACCTGACCAAAGACGACATCCAGTGGTTCGTTCCACATCAGGCCAACCTGCGCATTATCGAAGCCGTGAGCGCACGCCTGAACTTCCCCGAGGAGAAGATTCTGGTCAACATCCAAAATCGCGGTAACACCAGTGCAGCAAGCATTCCCTTGTGCCTGGACGAGAACAAGCACCTTATCAAGAAAGGTGACAAATTGGTACTCACCGCCTTTGGCGCCGGATTCACCTGGGGAGCCATCTACCTTATCTGGTCGCTGTAAAGCGTCCGGACACATCACTTGAAGCATCACTACTCAAACATGTAACGACACAGTAAGGGTAGCGATGCTTCTTGAATAAATTAGGAATTAGGAGTTAGGAGTTAACTAAGGACTAAGGACTAAGGACTAGGGACTAAAGTCTATAAACTAAAAGACAAAAGCAAAGAAATGCATCGCGCCGGATTTGTAAACATTGTGGGCAATCCCAACGTGGGTAAATCAACACTGAGCAACCGCCTGGTGGGCGAGCGTCTGTCCATCATCACCAGCAAAGCGCAGACCACTCGACACCGCATCATGGGCATCGTCAATGGCGACGATTACCAAATCGTCTTCAGCGACACCCCTGGTGTTCTCAAACCCAAGTTCCGCCTGCAGCAGAGCATGCTGGAGTACTCTACCGGCGCCCTCATCGACGCCGACGTGCTGCTCTATGTCACCGACGTTATCGAGACGCCGACCAAGAATCAGGACTTCCTTGACCGCGTTGCCCGCGAGAAGATACCCATCCTGCTGGTCATCAACAAGATTGACTTGCTCAAGGGCAATGAGGAACTGGTGAAGCTCATCGACCAGTGGAAAGAACTGCTGCCCAACGCCGAGGTCTTTCCCACCAGCGCACTCGAGAACTTCAATGTCGATAACATCATGAAGCGCATCGTCGAACTGCTGCCCGAGAGCCCCCCTTACTTCGGCAAGGACGCACTCACCGACCGCAGCAGCCGCTTCTTTGTCACCGAGATCATCAGGGAGAAGATCCTGACCACCTATGACAAGGAAGTGCCCTATGCCAGCCAGGTCATCGTCGAGAAGTTTGACGAGAGCGACAATGCCATCCACATCATGGCGGTCATCTACGTCGAGCGTGACAGCCAAAAGGGGATTATCATCGGGCACCAGGGCAAGATGCTCAAGCGCGTGGGAACCGAGGCGCGTAAAGACATCGAGAAATTCTTTGAGAAGAAAGTCTTCCTCGAGCTCTTTGTCAAGGTCGAGAAAGACTGGCGCAACCAGGAGAACAAACTGCGCGCCTTCGGCTATATCGAGTGATTAACTGAAAAACTCACTCAATCACATAGTTTGGGCATGTGTCATTAATCAAATGATGGCACTATAACCGTGCTAACGCACGGGAAACTAAAGGTTCCCGCCCAACGGGCGGTTATGTTTAATTAAGTTGTTTCATGACACACCCTCGCATTTTTATAAATTAAGGTGTATCTTTGTTGGTAAACAGAATCACCTTATGCGAGCAAAGATGTGGAGTATTATGAACTCAATCTTTTAAACAGCCCAATGGTATAACCTTTACTCCATCTGGACGTGTGTAGGCCATCCTGCCCCCTGTGAGAACAATCATTAAGTCTGGCTCGCGCAGGGGAACTTGCGTCTCCTTTTTGTTGTGTTCACGGATGAGACGCCTCAATTCAACAAGATGCGATGAGCCTTCTTCAATCTCTCTACTGCCCAACTTACATTCAATGAGCGCATAGCGGCCATCGGCAAGATGGAGAACCAGGTCAGCCTCCAAACCATATCTGTCACGATAGTACGAGATGTGTGAATCAAAGTCAAGGGTGTAAGCCTTGAAATCCCTTATACACATCTGTTCAAAGATAAAGCCAAATGTCTTTAACTGATTTAACAACGCCTCGGGCGAGAGTCCTAGCGCTGCCACTGCAATAGAGGGGTCAACAAAAGCGCGCTTTAACCCACTTCGAATCGCCGTCTTGCTTCTGATAGCTGGACACCAAGCATGCATATCACAAATGACAAAGAGTTTTCTAAGTGCAGCCACATAATTATCAAATGTGGGTTCGGAGCAAGAGACCTCACCAGAGGATGCCACATCTGCTATGAGAGTGGATTTGTTGACCAATGTGGAGATGTTTCTGGCATAAGAGCGCAGTATCATTCGCGCTAACAGTTCGTCGCGCGAAACGCCATCAACACGGCTGACGTCCTCGGCACAAACAGTCTTAACGTAATTTTTCGCTACTAAGAGTTTTGCTCTATCGCTTGCGATGTTGATCGTTGCAGGCCAACCTCCACGGCAGGCACAAAAAATCAAATGCTCGATCGACATATCCGATTCTATTCCATCTATGTCAAGATTGGGGTTGTCAAACAGTTCCGTTAAGGAAATCTTACCGTTTGACTCCTCTGACTCCCATAGACTCATTGGAAGCATTTCCAATTTAGAGATACGGCCTGTGCCGGAGTGATGGATTTGCGATTTATCAACGGCATTAGAACCCGTCAGAATGAATTGTCCTGGGACTACGCGCTCGTCAACCATTGTTCGTACGGCATCCCACAACACTGGCGCATCCTGCCACTCATCAATCAGGCGCGGTGTTGCTCCTTTCAACAAGAGAGAGGGCTTGGTTGCCGCAGTAGCAAGGTACTCGTCTCTCATATCAGTATCCTGCAATTTGATGACGCTCTTTGCAACCTGCTCGGCAGTAGTCGTTTTGCCACACCATTTAGGTCCCTCAATCAATACCGCTCCAAATGCTTCGAGATGATTGGCAAGCAATACATCGGCTGTTCGTTTCAGGTAACTCATATTAGTCGTTATAAAAGAACGGCAGCAAAAATACTCATAATCATTGAATTGGACAAGTCATTTTTGCTTTTTGCGGTATTTTACTTTTGCTTTTTGCGGTAAACTATTTTGGTTTTTTGTGCTATTATTATGATTTGTGAGGTATTTCCAGATTTATTTTGTAACTTTGCACTCAAAAATTTAGAGATATTATGGGACGTTTAGTAGCTATCGTGGGAAGGCCCAACGTGGGCAAGTCAACACTGTTCAACCGCCTGACGCAGACGCGGGCAGCCATCGTCAATGACACCAGCGGCACCACCCGCGACCGCCAGTATGGCAAGATGGAGTGGAACGGCATGGAGATGTCGGTGGTGGACACCGGCGGATGGGTCGTGAACAGCGAGGACATCTTTGAGGAAGAGATCAACAAGCAGGTGTCGCTTGCCATCGAGGAGGCAGACGTCATCCTCTTTGTCGTGGACATCAAGAACGGCATCACCGACCTCGACGACCACGTTGCCGACATCCTGAGGCGCACCTCCAAGCCCGTGATTGTTGTCGCCAACAAGGACGATAACAACCAGAGCATGTATGCCGAGGCCGAGTTCTACGCCCTGGGACTGGGAGAGCCCTTCTCCATCTCGGCGGTGAACGGCACCGGCACCGGTGACCTGCTTGATGAGGTCGTTAAGCGCATGCCCACCAAGAGCGAAGAGCCCATCGAGGAGGATCTGCCCCGCTTTGCCATCGTGGGCAGGCCCAACGCTGGCAAGTCGTCGCTCGTCAACTCCCTCATGGACGAGCAGCGCAACATCGTCACCGACATTGCCGGCACGACGCGCGACAGCATCTACTCACGCTACAACAAGTTCGGCTTTGACTTCTACCTGGTGGATACCGCCGGCATCCGCAAGAAGAACAAGGTCAACGAGGACATCGAGTATTACTCGGTGCTGCGCTCGATCCGCGCCATCGAGAACAGCGACGTGTGCATCCTGCTCATCGACGCCACCCGCGGCATCGAGGCCCAGGACGTCAACATCTTCTCCATCATCCAGAAGAACCGCAAGGGACTCGTCGTGCTCGTCAACAAGTGGGATATCGCCGAGAACAAGACACAGCAAAGCATCACCCACTTTGAGGCCACCATACGCGAGCGTTTCGCCCCGTTCACCGACTTCCCCATCATCTTCGGGTCGGCGCTCACCAAGCAGCGCATCCACAAAGTGCTGCAGACGGCAATAGACGTGTATAACAACCGCCAGGTCACCATACCGACCTCGCAGCTCAACAACTTGCTGCAGGCCGACATTCAGGCGTTCCCGCCCCCTGCCGTCAAGGGCAAGTATGTCAAGATCAAGTACATCACCATGCTCAAGGGCGCCCATGTGCCCACGTTCATCTTCTTCTGCAACCTGCCGCAGTGGATCAAAGACCCCTACAAGCGCTACTTGGAGAACAAGATACGCGAGCATTGGAACCTGCACGGAACGGCCATCAACCTGTTTTTCCGTGAAAAATAAAAAAATCTTCACAATTGCCTAAATTTTTATATTACTGAAAATGAGCGGGTTAAAACCCAACTCAGAAAAAGAATATCGAATTTATATTCTATAACATATAAAAAATTTGGCGCTTACTACAGAAAAATAGTAATTTTGCACCAGCAAACAAGAGATAGGGTGCTTTCGCACTCGCCTATCATTTTAAATAAGAGGCAACAAAGAACAAGAACATATATACTTAAATTTTGGTTATGAAGATGGTGTGCTTTTGTGAAAAAGTGCACTTTCGCTTTATATATACCCCACCGTCACGCGGCAGTGCCTGTTTTGGGGAGTGCAGCCATCTATTGATGGTGGCAAAAAAAATGGGATTTCTATTGCCAGATGACAACAATCACTTGAAAAAGTGAAAACATTGTATTACCTTTGCCAGCAGATTAACTCATCCAAGTAATAAACAGTCACTATGAAGAGAATCAGATTACTCGTCTTATCAATGACCGTCATGGCGATAGCAGCCATGTCGCCGACCGTGGGCGCACAAGACGTGCAGAGCCTCGAGAAAGACATCGAGACCCACGAGAAGAACATCAAGCAGAACGAAGAAGCCATCAGGGAACTCCAGGATCGCATCGATGAACTCAAGTCACAAATTAAAGACCTGGAGTCGCAAAAGAAAGCGCTGGAGAAGGAGCTGAAGAGCGAGACCAAGCTGCGCAAAGAGAAGTTTGCCACACGCGACGACCTGGTTTATGAACAGGAAATTGCCGACGTGCTCTACAACCCCTACAACAAGGCCGACATCGACGAGGCCCTGCGCAGTTTTGAGGGCATGGAGACCAAGGACGTGATGAAGAAAAGGGAGCTCGTCGAGAAATACGGCGAGTACACCAAGGACTTGAAAGAGTTCATGGAGAAGATGAAGAAACAGTTGTCGGCCAACAAGTGGAAATACCTCTCCTCGACCAGCGACCTGTACAAGAAGTTTGAAAAGGAGCTCAAGGGCACCAAGTACTGGAAAGTTTATAACAAGAAGGAGAAAAACGAGAGCATCGACTATCTGGATCGCGTCATGGACAAAATCATGCTCCTCAAGAATGATGGCCTCAAGAGCGAGAGCCAGTTCAACGAAATCCTCAACATGCTCTACGCCAACTGACCCACCACCGGGACAACACCATACAAGAGGATGTGCCGATTTTATGGCACATCTTCTTTTTTTCTTGAACCGATGGGCCTTTTTTGGGGATGAAATTGAGTATCTTTGTCGGTACCAAAACTAAAAAACACCGACTATGGTTACTGGCGAGATGCCTGTAATGGTCAATACGTCCTATCGGCCCCGCAATCCAGGCCACGACTACTACGGCAGGGGGACCTATCTCATCACGGTGGTGGTGAGCGGCAGGTCTCCGTTGCTCGGAGTGCTCGGCGATGATGCCAAGCGACCCCAGGTCGTGCTCTCACCGCTGGGTCAAGCGGTAAAGCAGGCGTGGGAAATCGATGAGATGGCACCTGTCAACGGCGTGCCTTCACGCACTGACTACAGCCGATTCCATAGCCTTAACACCCTTGCTGCCGAGATTTGCGCCTTCAACGGCAATGCCTCCATCATCAGGCAACAATAAACCGCCCTAAATGGCTACCGTCATCGGTAGTTTTTGGTAATTTTGCAAATTATTCTTGCGTTTTCTCTTGCTCTTTGTGGTAATTTTACCTTATCTTTGCAGCCGAGGACCGTGAAAGTCACGGTCAAAACTATTTTTTAATTTTTTTACCATGAACGACATCAATGAAGACAGGTGGCAAGCCCGCCTGCTTGCCGAGGAGAAGGCAAAAAATAAATTCTCCAGCATCAAAGAAAAGTATGTCATCGACGGCAACGTCGATTATCCCGAGCCCGACTATCTCATCCGCATCGGGGACGTGTCCACGCTGCCCAAGGGTAACCTGGTCGCCGTCAGTGCCAAGTGGAAGAACGGCAAGACCTTCTTCTGCGACATCCTGAGCGCCATCTTCCTGGGCTCCGATGCTTTCACCAACTGCGAGAACCTGCTCAAGCAGGGCAAGGTGCGGTTCATCGACACCGAGCAGGCGAGGAACGACACCGCCCGCATCCTCAAGACCATCCATGCCCTCACCCCCGAGGAGCGCCACGACGACATCGAGGTGTCCTGTCTGCGGGGTGCCGACATCGCCACCGAGGACGAGAGCGACGAGATTTCCCGCTATGAGTTCGTGCGTCGCACCATCGAGGTCGAGCACCCCGACCTGGTCATCGTTGACGGCATTGCCGACCTGATCTACAACTACAACGACGTCATCGAATCGCAGACGATGGTCAACAACCTCGCCGCCCTTGCCAACGAGCACAACTGCTGCATCGTCGTGGTCATGCACCAGAACAAGGGCAGCCACGACAAGACGATGAAGGGACACATCGGCACCATGCTCTACCAGAAGTGCAGCGACGTGTTCCAGGTCGAGAAGCACGGCACCCTGTTCGTTGTCTCCCACCCCGTGTCACGCCACCGTCAGATCGAGGGGCTGGCGTTCAAACTCGACGAGAACGCCATCCCCATGGATGCTGCCGCCGACCGCCAGCTGCAACAGGAACTGGAAGCACAACAGGAAAAATGGCAGAAGGCTGCCAAGGCAAGGGAGCAGTTGGAAGAGTTCTTCCCCGACGACGACAAGCCCGTGCTCAAGAAGGACCTGGTCGAGGCCATGATGGAGAAGAACGGACTCAAACCTGCCATGTGCTACCGCATCGTCAAGACGGCCATCAGCCTGGGAGTCCTCAAGCAACAGGGCAACCACCAACTGGTGCTGCAGCCCCACGACGAGAGCTGAACCAAGGGAATCATTTTTCTACTTTTTCTACTTTATATATATAACTAGTAGAAAAAATAGAAAAGATATAAAAGATATAAATGGTGTGTCATCGCAAGTTTTGACACAACTATTATATCAATATCTTTACCCTTGCGATTTTATACCGATTCTACTCTTTCTACACTTTCTATTGCATACACTCTTTCTACTCCACTTCCTCATTTTCCGTGTATGCTTGTAGAACGAGTAGAAACAGTAGAAAAGATAGCCTGATTTCTTCTAAATGTTTGTCATTGATTTATAGATTTTAAGTGTACGGTGCCCGTCGACGAGACGCGCATCGTTTTTTTATCCCTATGGACAGATTCATACTAAGTTCGGTATTTCAATTGACAAGCATTTATCCGAAATACCGTTAGAACTCTATCATAAATCATTACAGCCCCACTTGGGACGAGTTCCCCCTATCAAAAAAAAGAAAAAGCTTGTAGTTTTTTGCCAACCCGCTGCGTCTAATGATTGAAAACAATCAAAAACAAGGAATACTAATTATCTAAAAATGCTGATTTATGGAACAAGAGAAATTAAATGAGAATGGCCTTGAAAACCTTAACAAGGAAGAAATGTTGCAACGCATCCAAGGCAAATGCGCCAAGCAAAGAGCCCTATTCAGGGGCTTATTCCTCACTTCGCTTCTGTTTTTTTTCTATAATTTTCCTATTGATAATAAGGCGGATTCGATTGGTGAATCACTGCTACTTGCTCTTGCTGTCATGAGTGCCTTCAGTATATGGTGGTATGGCAAAATGAGTAAGACAGATGATGTTAAGCAGTTTCTGACCAAGTGGGTCAAAAGCACCAAGTGGATTAATCTGATCACATCATTTTTTGGTGGTCTTTTTTTCGGCTTCTTCTTGGGGGAAATCATAGAAGGCCCCATCTTAGAAAGGATGGAACTCAGCGAAAAATTGCTAACCATCGCATTCTTTGTTCTGCTTACCGCTGGCCTCATCTACACATTTATATCTATTAGAAGACTGAAAATGGACAATGACATCGCCACCCTGAAAGAGCTTGAGGGCATTTAATGCCCAGGAAGCCATCATTTGTCCTTCAGCAGGTACGACACCAGGCAGTACAGATACAAATCAAGCACTTGCAAAAAGGGTTGCAAGTGCTTGATTTATAGGATTGTGGTCCCACTTGGGCTTGAACCAAGGACTCCCTGATTATGAGTCAGGTGCTCTAACCAACTGAGCTATAGGACCGGCTTATGGTGGCTTGTCGCCATTCCAAAGCGGGTGCAAAGATACAAATTATTTGTGAACCTGCAACCTACTACACCACATTTTTTCACATGGGTGTCCATTTGGTCAAAGCCACATCCTCGGCTTGTGCGGATGGCTCTGTAGCGTTTTGGAATGAGCATTTATGTCAAGAGTTTTCCCTAAAACGAGACATTTAATGTACCCTGTTGCAAATAAACAAGAAAAAAGACAAACTTTTCACATTTTTTAAACATTAAAATTATTCTGATTAGAGAAAAATTTCGTTATTTTGCAATCACAAAAATCATAGTTGTCGACCATCTGAGTCGAAGCTAATAAAAAATGCTTTTATGGGGTAAATATAGTTTTCAAGTATTAGTAATTATGAGAGGGTCTCAGCAGTGATGCTTGGACCTTTTTTCTTTCTCTATACTTCAGCCTTGCGTCATGGCTATCAGTGTAAGGATTCCCTCACGGCCAGTGTTCATCATCAGGTCGAGGATGCTCAGGTCAGGCTGGAAAACGCTAGCCGCTGTCCACATCTGGTAATAGGGCACATTAGCGATGGGCAAGGTGTCGGGCTTTTTCATGGCGATACGTCCGCGCAGGTCCATCACACCATCGCCATGGGTTGCCTCCCCCACTCCATCAGTCACATAATGTGTCGTCAGCGGCAGGTCCATGAAATCGACGATGACTTCATGCAGCTGGGCATTGAAGTCGTGCAGGTAGCGCTGCGTGCCGTGGATGACACGCGACAGGTCGTCGGCGACATAATCAAAATAGGGAGAGCGGCCATAGGCTGAATACAGGGCGCCCCAGTGCAGGCGGCGCCAGTCGCCGTGCTCCGAGATGAGCACGTCGCGCAGCGGAGTCATCATGTTGTTGGTGGAGCCCACGAGGGGCACGGTGAGCGTCTGCACACCATTGGGGCCGTCGATGCGGTAGCGGTGATGGCTGTGGCGCAACGGCAGACGCTTTTCGTCAAGGTCAATCAGCAGGGTGCCCGCCTTGACGGCCGCGGCATAGCACCGCACACTGGCGGCGCACATGCTTCCCATCACAACCATAGTTGCCGATGAATTCATTGTTTGGTTTTTAGTCCTTAGTCCCTAGTCCTTAGTCCTTAGTCCTTAGTCCTTAGTCCCTAGTTAACTCCTAATGCCTAAAGCCTAAAGCCTAATACCTAATGCCTAAAGCCTACTTCTTGTCGGGGTTGGGCATCTTGAAGATGCGGTTCCAACGGATGCCGCCATTGAAGAGCGAGTGATCCTTGTCGAAGGAGATGAGGATGATCGACGGGGTGCCCACGATGTGGTCCTCGGGAACGAAGCCCCAATAGCGGGAGTCGAGCGAATTGTCGCGGTTGTCACCCTGCATCCAGTAGTAGTCCATCTTGAAGGTGTAGCTCGTGGCAGGCTTACCGTTGATGTAAATCTGGCCGCCTTTCACCTCGAGGGTGTTGCCCTCGTAGTTGCGGATGCAACGCTCATACAGGGGCAGGTTCTGCAAAGAGAGATTCAGGGTAGCGCCCTTCTTGGGAATCCACACGGGACCGTAGTTGGCGTGAGTCCAGCCGTAATCCACGCCCACGGGATAGGTGGCAATCGACTCGCTGGGATCGGGCTGGATGCGCTCAACCATCTTCACCCAGGGCTTTGACTTGAGCACACGTTTCATCTCCTCGGTGAGCAGGAGCGTGTACTGGATGCCGTCACCGTGGCGGTCTTCCTTGCTGATGCCGAGTTCTTCATAGAGCTCATCGGTGATGGGCGTGCCGTCGGTTTCGACATAGTAGAGATACTGCACACGTTCGGGCTGCGGAATTGCCTTGCCGTCCACATAGACGATACCTTCCTTGATTTGCAGCGTCTCTCCAGGCAGACCCAAACAACGCTTCACGTAGTTGTCGCGGCGGTCAACAGGACGGTAGATGACGTCGCCAAACTGCTGCTTGTTGTTACGCACCGCGTCGCGGCCGTACATTTGGCACAGCGTGTAGTAGTCGGGGTTAGGCATCTTGAGGGCCACGGTGTCGCCAGCAGGGAAGTTAAATACCACGATGTCCATGCGCTCCACATTGCGAAGGCCTTTCAGGCGGTGGTAATCGAGCTGCGGATGCTCAATATAGGACTTGCATCCCAGGATGGGCAGGATGTTCTGTGCCAAGGGGAAATGCAGCGGCGTCTGCGGCACACGGGGGCCGTAGGTCACCTTGTTCACCCACAGGAAGTCACCCGTCAACAACGATTTCTCGAGCGAGGAGGAGGGAATCTGGTAATTCTGTCCCACAAACAGGAACAGGAAATAGACCAGCACCAGGGCATAGACGATGGCGTCCAGCCAACTCATGATGGTGCGCAGGGTCTTGTTTTTCAAGCCCTTCCAGGCTCCCCACGGCAGATATTGCGTCAGGTAAATGTCGGCAAGCAGCAATAAGCCCAGCAACAGCAGGGGGTTACCCATCCAGATGGTCCACAGCACATAGATGAGCGCCACAGCGCCAAAACGGCACCAGCGGGTCGTTTTCACACGTCCCAAACGCTCCTTGAGCGAACCCGTTTGACGTACATATTCCTCCTTGTTCTCTTTATTCTTGTTGATGTCGTTAGCCATATTCGTTAAGTCGTTTTGAAAATTTCGGTGCGAAATTACTTAAATAATGTGGAATTTGCACTATTTTTGCGCTATAAGAAACGTTTTTTAGACAATTTTGGCAGCCCTCAACAAATAAAGCTGAATTTGTTCCAGGTTTGCACACATTTTAGGTAAAGTTATGAAAATAAGCAAGATTATCGCCCCTGGCGAGACCATCATCTACCAGCCCCGCCTCACGCGTTGGGCCTACCTGCAATTAGGGAGCCTCGTCAAGAACCTGACCACCACCATCTTTGTGAGCGATAAGCGATTCTTCCACAGCTACGGCTGGCTGCACCGTCACGCCCACGAGATCGTCATCGGCAAGGTCGAGAGCATCTTGGTGGAACAGAACCTGTGGGGGCGCATCTTCAACTACGGTACCGTCAAGGTCTCGGGCACCGGAGCAGGCACCATCGTGCTGCGCTACATCAAGCGCCCTCTCGAATTCCAGCGCCAAGTGCGCGCCATCCAAGGCGCCGGCACCGGCACCGAGGTTCAAGCGTGAGGATAGGAACTGGCCATTTGCTCCATGAACATTTTTTTTGCTTTATCTTTTGCCTTAATTCAGGAAAAAGATATACTTTTGCACCAACAAGTGCAGAAAAATGTCGTCAGACAACACTTTTCAGCACTTGCTGGTGAATAGTTTCATCAAGAAGGCATTTGATTGACTATTAAAAACAACGAGAAATGGAGATTCAGAGAGTTATTATTGACCAGCTAAAGCAGTGGAAAGATTCTCCGCGCCGAAAGCCTATATTGCTGAAAGGAGCGCGTCAAATCGGGAAGACTTGGGCAATGGAGGCTTTCGGGAAAGAGTGTTTTGAGCATTATGCCATTTTTGATTTTGACATGCGGCCTGAACTCAAAGCCGCATTTAGTCTCTCGAAGGACCCGTCAAGAATCATTCAAGAATTGTCCCTCTATTGCGACGTGCCTTTGACTCCAGGCAAGACATTGATTATCTTTGACGAGATTCAGGAATGTGAAGAGGCATTGAACAGCCTCAAATATTTCTATGAACTTGCGCCACAATATCATGTCATTGCAGCCGGGTCACTACTTAGAGTGGCGGTAAAGAAACGACACATGGCCGTTCCTGTGGGCAAAGTACAAATCATGAGGATGTACCCTCTCTCTTTCAAGGAATTCCTTCGCGTTAGTGATGCCAAAACTTATCATTATGTTGAAGAAATCACACAAGCGCAGCATCTGCCCGAGGTGATTTTGAACAAACTGAAAACCGAGTTTCGCCGATACATGATATGCGGAGGTATGCCCGAGGCGGTCATTGCATTGCTTGAGAATCAAGGCATGCAAGCATTGGACCGGGTTCTGCAAGGAATATTAGACCTTTATGAACTGGACTTCGCTAAATATGCCGAAACGCGTGAGATTCCCCGCATTCATGCCATCTGGCATTCCCTTCCCTCCCAATTAGGCAAAGAAAACCGCAAATTCATCTATAAAGTCATTAGGCATGGGGCGCGTTCCAAGGATTATGAAGACGCGTTGCTGTGGCTTGAAGAGGCTGGCGTCATTTACAGGATTAATGACATTTCAAAGCCAGCTCTGCCACTCAAAGCCTACGAAGAGCACGATGCTTTCAAGGTCTATGCCTGTGACTGCGGCTTGCTAAGACGGCTGGCACATCTGTCACCGAGCACCATCATGGACCCAACATCCAATTATACGGAATTTAAAGGAGCCATTGCCGAAAATGCGGTTTTACAGTCGCTCATGCCTATCCTGGACGACACCACCCCAAATTATTGGACATCCAACGGGAGGGCCGAAGTGGAGTTCATCATCCAATGGCATGATGAGATTATCCCAATTGAGGTCAAGGCCGAGGGCAACATCAGCGGCAGGAGTATTAGCGTGTATAACCAGAAGTATCAGCCCCGCAACCGCATTCGATTCTCTTCACTGAACCTGCAATACAATTGCGGTATGCTGAGTTGTCCATCACCCTTGGCCGAATGGTTCTGGAAGTGGATTGAATAAAGACAAATAACGGAAGAGGATTCTTCCATGATTATAAATTCTTCATCAGTATTATGCCGATTATTGAGGTAACATCATTGGAGCAGCCGGGGGTTGAGGTTTATGGGACCTTGACCGAGGCGCAGTTGCGCAACCGGCTGGAGCCAGACAAGGGCATCTTTATTGCCGAGAGTCCCAAGGTGATCCACGTCGCCCTCGACGCGGGCTATGAGCCACTGTCGCTGCTGTGCGAGCGCCGCCACATCACGGGCGACGCCGCGGGCATCATCGAGCGCTGCGGCGACATCCCTGTCTATACGGGCGAACGTGAGTTGCTGGCCGCCCTTACGGGCTACACACTGACGCGCGGCGTGCTGTGCGCCATGCGCCGTCCCCTGCCCCGCCCTGTCGCCGACGTGTGCCGCGACGCCCAACGCGTGGTCGTCATCGACGGTGTGACCGACACCACCAATATCGGCGCCATCTTCCGCTCGGCTGCCGCCCTGGGCATCGATGCGGTGCTGCTCACGCCGACAGCGTGTGACCCGCTGAACCGCCGTGCCGTGCGCGTGTCGATGGGTTCGGTATTCCTGGTACCCTGGACGTGGATAGATGAGCCCGTCACTCCCCACCTGCATGAATTGGGCATCAAGACCGCCGCAATGGCATTGAGCGACGACTCCATCCCGCTTGACGACCCCATTCTCAAGCAGATACCCCGTCTGGCCCTCATCATGGGCACCGAGGGCGATGGTCTCTCTCACGAGGCCATCACCGCAGCCGACCATGTCGTGCGCATCCCCATGCAGCACGGTGTCGATTCCCTCAACGTCGCAGCAGCATCGGCAGTCGCCTTTTGGGAACTGCGCAAAGCATCTGGCGCCATACAGGCACCATAAAACGAACGAAAAAAACGGGGAATTGCAGGTTACTGCAACGCCTCGAGCAAGAGGCCGAAGAAGACGTAAGCGGCAAACAGCACCAGCGTGAAGATGATGGTGCGGCCCATGCAGCCCCAGCCGCTCAAGCCTTGCTGTTTCTTTTTCTTCTTGGATTTCTTTTTTCCCGACTGATTGCGTTTTGGGGGTGTGGAATCGCCCCCTGACAATCCCGTGTAACGGTAAGAGGCAGTTGCTGGTTTCATGCGAGTCTTGTGGGGAGGAGGTGTGGCAGGCTTATGCTCGGTGGTTGGGGCATCAAAGCTGATGCTCGGCTGTTTACGTTTAGGGGGCACAGGTGGTGGCGTGGGTTCGCTGGCAGTCACTCGAGCTTTGGGCACAGGCTGCCGTGCTTGCAACAAACATTGCGGGCAGACAATCACACCATCATTAGCGATGAGCTGTTCATCGCTAATATTCAGCTTTTTACCGCATTTAGGACAAGTCCAGCGCATTTCTTCACAATTAGAAGTTAGAAGTTAGGAGTTAGAAGTTAGGGGGAAGTTCATTCCTCACTCCTAACTTCTCACTCCTAACCACCCACATGCTTTTGCATGTGAGATACTATCTTATCCCTCGTAGTGGATAATGGCCTTGACAATGACGTGCCACTTGCCGTCGATAAACTCGGCCTCACCAGCACGGTCAGTGATGATGCGGGAGCCGTTAGGAATCTGGATAGCGTTGCCCGAGCATGCACGAATCAGGTTCTCGGCAGGCATCATCAGGGCGAAACGGTGCACCTCGGGCTTGTCAATCACCTCAAAGGTACCGTGCTTGCCGTCAAAGGTGGTGAGGACGTAGATGGAGTTACCCGGCTCAAACTCGTTGCTCACACGCGTGAAGTCATCGTTATCGTCGGGCTTGCTCATGAACAGGTTGACGGTCTCGCCATCCTCCTCATTGACGTCCTGCGCTTGCTCCTGCACGGGAGCCACGATTTCCTCGTCATCGACGGGAGCGGGATCCTCGGTGATTTCCTCCTCGGGAACGGCAGCTTCTACGGGTTCTGCCTCGACAGGCTTGCGGGGAACGCGTCCCGTCAGGCGTATTGACAGCGCCTTCATCTGCTCGGCGGCATCGGTCGAGAACTCCTGCAGGTTAGCGTTGGTGCGGTCGAGCTCACGGGCAAACGTACGGTTCATTTCCTTAATCTTGCCACGGTTGCTCAAGGCGATGAGCAGTGAGCACAGACCCAGCAACGAACCCAGGATGCCTAACCACAGGGGCAGATTGGCGGGGCAGGAGAAGTTGAATGATTGTTTGCTTTGCATCTGGCGATGCCGTGCGTCATGGATGGGCTCGGCTTCGGCATTGTCGGCATTCTCGTCCCCTTGAGAGGCTTCGGCGTTCCCTGCATTATCGGCAGGAACGGCATTGGCGATCTCGGGATGGTCGGTGATGAAAGTCTGGAAATCCGGTTCAACCAGTTTCCACACTTGCGGGATCACGAGTTCCTTGAGGTCATTGATGCTACCGCCCTTGTCCTCACTCTTTTTGAACTCATTGTAGATTTTCTCCCACTTGGCACCCTGGTTGCCATAGACATCATTCAGGTCATCAAGGGTGTAGCCCTGGGGGAAACGCCGCTGCATTTCTTCGGTCTTTTTAGCAAACCCCTTGGCGTAGGCCGTGTAGTGGGCACAGCGGGCAACGCCCTGCTGCCACAGTGCGGGCGAGAGCGGTTGGTCGGCATTCATTTGCGCCATTGCCGAGATGGCGAGGCAGATGATTGCTGCCATGATCAATGTTACGCGTTTCATAATTAAATAGAGATGTTATTATGATTGGTTAAACTTGCTGATGATATCGTTGCGCATATTCTTGAGCAGGTTGTGGCGAATGACACCGATAATGGGATAGAAGAACGGCACGTCCTCCACGATGTCGGTGGCATTGTAGCGTCCCTTGAGGAAGGTGTTGATGCCTGCCGTCAGGTAATTGGCCAAATTGTCGCTGAGGACACTCTCGAAGAGGCGCAGCACATTGTTCTCGATGCCGAACTCGTCCTTGACGGTGGCGTCGCACAGGTCAACGAAGAACTGGTTGAACTCCTTGACCTTCTCGACCAGGCGTTCACGCACCTCCAGCGACTCGACCTGAGCCATCGTGAGCTCGTCATCGCCCAGCATGGAGCAGCAGTAACGCATGCGCTTCACACTGGTGGCGTTGTAACGTGCCACGTCGGCCTGTCCCTCCAGGCGGCGGTTCTCAAGCTTGATACCGCCACGGCAGGTAATCTGCTTGGGCGACTTGATTTCCTGCTTGATTTCAAAAATCTCGGTATATTGCTTGCCGTAAACGCGCTCAATGATGGTCTGGGTGAGCATGTTGATGCGGCTCTGCGAGCCCAGGATGTTCAGGATCTTGCTGCCCGTACCCGAGAAGTAGATCTGCTTGGGCATCTCGTAGTCACGCTGCTTCATCGCCTGGGCGATGTAGTAGATGATGGCCGAGTAGAAGTACATGAAGATGAGGCGCCGCTGGCTGTCGTTGCGCAGCAGGGCGTTATAACTGTACAGGTTGCGGTCAATCTCACGCAGCGTGCGCAATTCCTCGACATTCTCAATCGAGAACAGGAAGGCGTTGATATCCTCGCTGCGTTTCTGGGCCATGATATCGGCCAAGATGCTGCTCAAGTAGGCGATGTGCCCGGCCTTGTCATTCTCGATGAGTTGCTTGAAGTAGCGGGTGTAGTGCTGCAGCAGCGGGTTGTTATCGGCATCCTTGTCGGTGAAGCCGTCACCAAAGATGGCATTACCGGCAAACCTGAACGACGAGATGGCCACCGGCTCGCTGCTCATGCGGTCGGCAGTGGGCTGATAGATGACCGTATCACACGTGCCGCCGCCAATGTCGATTGAGACATAGCTGCTGCCTGCCACCTCGGCGCCACTGTAATAATAGGCGGGAGCGAGACTCTCAGGGTAAGAGCGCAGGCGGTCACTATCGGCACCGATGTAGGTATTGAACAGCTCATTCCACGTCCTCTCGAGCGTGTCACGGTCGGCACCGCCCATGCTGACGGGATAGAAATAAACAATCTCGGTTCGCCGCAGGTCGGCGTTCTCGAGCAGGGCTTTGGCCTTGATGAGCAGGGTGAGCTCACGCAGGAACGACTTGGCAAGCTCGGTATCGCCTTTCCACTTGAGGTTGGTCGTCACCTCATAGCCATGGAAGTAGCGCCGCTCATACAGGAACGGGATGTTCACGTCGCTGAACAAGTCGCTACCCATGCCGCTGTTCTCGTTGCGTGCCAACGTGGAGCGCAGCGGGAAACCATAGACGTTGTCTATCTCGCGGGGCACGAACTCCACGCGCTGCACCTGCTCGGCATACTCCAGCGACTTGGGCTTGTGCAACGAGGCGACAAGCACCTGCTGGGCGCCGTACTCAAAGGTGAACGGCCGTGAGGGCTGGCCACGTTCGGCCCACTCGACATGGGTGTTGGTCGTACCGAAATCCACGGCAAAAATCAGTTCCTTGGCGCTGGGCATATAGGGTTTCCACTGCGGGATAATCACGCCTCCCGAGCGTCCCAAGTGGTTCTGAATGCTCACCTCCATATAGTCGAACGAGCCATCCACGTCATAGTAGGTGGTGCTATAGCCCGAGTGGGAACGGATGGCGTCGCGCACATTCAGTCCGTCGGTCTTGATGCCGTTCTTGTAGAAGCGCAGCGTTGCTCCGCCGCTCTCAATCATGGTGAACAGCTGCACCGTGTAGTCGTCGTTGGCGTCAGTCTTGACAAAGGGGAATATCGAGGTGGACAGTGTGGCGCCCACGACACGGCCCGTGCCGCGACGCTCGTCAAAGGTCCACGTGTGGTCGTTGATGGGGAAATATTTGCGCGAGAGTTCGATATAGCGGTTCTCGCCCTTCTTGACACGGATGCGCAGCGTGACCATCACACTGCCGTCGGCAAACTCCTCGATGTCGATGACGTGACGGCCAGCGATGGTGCCCTTCAGGTAGTCGGTGTCAAAGTAGGTGAACAGCAGGGGCTTCAAGGGCAGCAGGTAGCCACAGGTGGGCTGCGGCGTGCGGGGCTTGAGGTTGCCGTCAAAGAAGTGGTCGGTGTCGATGACACAGCCGCTGTCGAGGCGCACGATGGAGTCGGTCAGGAAGTCGTCGGTGGTGACAAACGGATACTGAATCGATGTATCGGGCAACTTGCGGTCGCTCAAGGGGACATTGCCGCCATACACTTGCGTGGCACTATCCCACTCCTTGTCGATGTAGCGGAAGTGCTCCACGCTGCCGTTGAACCCGTTGACAAGCACCAGGGGCAACTCGCTCTTGGTCTGCGGCATGGTTGGAGTGATGACGAAGTCACTCTCGCTGGCAGCCGTGCGGATGTCAAGCACACGCTTGTGATAGAAACGCGCACCCAACACACTCACGTCGATGCCTCCGCCGAAGGGGTCGTAGCTGTGCTCCAGCTGCTCCAGCACAGTGCTGGCGCGGCCCTCGTCCAGGGCATCCAGGTTAGGGATGACCGTGGTGATGCGGCGATACAGGTCAGGACGGTTCTGGCGCAGGGGCTCTAAGTTCTTCTGCATATAGGCATACACCTCACCGCAGTGCAGGCGCAGCGTGGTGTAGGCGTTCGTCAGCAAGTACATGTAATAGACAAAGTCCTCGTCACGCTGCCACAGGTGGCGCGTCTCACCGAACAGGCTCACACCCTGCTCCACCTTGATGGCATCGATGGTGCCTAAGGCCGGTGCCGCCATCACCACCGAAGCGGGCGATGTGCCACCGAGCACCTGTCGATCCCACATCAGGATATACCAGTCCTTGAGCATGTCAAAGTTATAGACCTTGTCACTGCGCAGGAACAGGTCCAGCGTCTCGCCATAGAGGCGGTGCTGGGGATTGGCCTTCAACTGCTCGATGCATTCCTCGCGGTTCCAACGGATGATGCGCAGGTAGTCCTTGTGGTTCTCGTAGTCAAAGAACAACTGCGCCACATCCAGGGCATTGGAAACGAGACGCTCGTTCATGCGGGCACCACGCAGGTGCTCATTGGCGAGTTGCTTGAAGGCATTCTTCACCAGGTCGAGCTGTGCCAACGGGCTGGGGATGGCGGTGCGCGGGTTCTCGCTCAGGCCGCCGTCAGGGTCCTTGATGCGCGCGATGTCGTCGTCGCTATAGGGGGCATGGGCAATCCAGTCCTCCTCGCCGTTCTTGGTCGTGTTGTTGCTATATGATAATATCTCACTCATTTCTGTTGCTATTGAATCTATAGTAGCTATAGTATCTATAGTGGCTATAGTGAAAAATTAGTTGATGTTCTCGTAGCGTTCGGTGAACACGTTGTGGGCCGCTTTGTTGAACAGGTCGAGCAGCTTGTATTCTACCGAATGGTCGCTGTAGCTGGGGTTGTTCTTGCTCAGCTTGTTCATTTCGGCTTTGAGCACATCGTTATCAACCTTATAGTGGCCCAGCATGCGTTTCTTCACGGCGACGCCCTCGATGGCATGAGCCATGTCGATTTCGCCGGGCTTGAAGAACGCCACGCTGCGCATGTTGTCGTTCATCTCGGTGAGCCACTGGGCATATCCCAGCATGAAGTGCTCTACCAGGGTACGATAGAACTGCGAGGCGAGAAAATCGCTCTTGATTTTGGGAGCGTCCTCGGTGAAGCCCTGCCCGATGATGTCCTTGAATCCTGTGGTGAGGAACAGGAACAGCAGGTGGAACTTGCTCATGGGCTCATAGATGAGACGGCGCGTGCGGTGGCCCAGCGAGAGGAAATTGAGGCTCAGGTCATCCTTGGCCAGAGCGTACTCGTAGGCGGTGGTGGGCAACGGATAGCCGTCTGCGTCAGAGAGCTTGCTGTCGGGAACACCGGCAAAATCCAGCGGAGCCATGGCACCGATGAGCTCAATCAGGTGGGCGTTATTGCGCTGTCCGTGTTCGCCCGGGTCATACAGGTAGGGCTTGGACCTTACCTGGTCACCCAAGTAGTAGATGCTGTTCACGTTGCTGTCGTTGGCTCCTGTGAGCGTGTTCTTGTAGTAATAGAGGGCGCTCTGCGTCTTGACGATGAAGTCGCTGGTGGCGATGCGCTGATCCTGCTTATTGCCCTCGAGTGTGAAGTAGGGCAAAACGGTGAGCCCGCCGATGGGGGCGCGGCTCAGCGCGTCACGGTTCTCGATGCCCTCGAGGTTGGCAGCCTGACGGATGTTCTTCACCATGATGGGGAAACCGGCGGCACCCGTTCCACCAAAGATGGAACTGATGAAGAAGATGCGGTCGCCCTGACGGAAGATATTGCTGAAGGCCTTGAACTCGTTGCTGTCCTTGATCTCGTTGAGCGCCACACTGCCGATGTTGGGACTGCCCACAAAGCCGATATTCATCTTGTTCTCGAGCTGGTAGTTGGCAAACAGCAACGACGTCAGCGCCTGGTTGGCCTCGTTCATGGTGTCATAGCCGATGAACTCGCGGAATTTGGCATTTTCCACGGCACCCAGGTTGAAGATGAAGGTGTCGCCCAGCGTCACACTCGTGTTGCTCATTATCTCGCGCAGGGTGACGATGCGGTTGGCAAAGAAGCCCTCGGCATTGGGCTCGTTGCCGTAGAGTTTACGCCTGATCTCGCGGTAGTCGTTGAGCAAGGCCTCGGTGCGCTTCAGGTCCTCGTTGGCCTTGTGCGGGTCGATGATGACAGGCACGATTTCAAGGTCCCGAACGGGCTTGCCGTTCTCGTCAAGGGGACGCACTCCCGCTGCCGAGAGCATCAGCAGCGACTTGAGCACCCTGGACCCGGTACCACCGATAGCAAAAAGGAATAGTCTCATATTTAGTCCTTAGTTGTTAGTTTCTAGTCCTTAGTTTTTAATAGTTTTTTACCTTGGCGCCTTAGCGTGGGATTGGCCTCACTGCGGCAGTGGCGTGTGGCGGCAGTTGCTGCTCCACCAGCGCATCGAGTAGGATGCCACGACGTAGAGCAGGGCTGCAAACAGCACCGTCTGCATCTCAAACTGGATGGATTCGCCGACGTACATCAGGCCGTTGCTGGCAAACACCGAGTCGTTGTAGATGTAGCATACCACTGGAGCGAGCACGGCAACCGCTCCAAGCACGGCGAGCCAGTGATACCATCGGTCGAACTTCACCGAGTTGATGGCATAGTAGTAGATGGCAGCGCCACCCCATGCCACGAGGATGGTGATGGCAGCAATCACGGGATACACATTCAGGTTGAACATCTTGTCATTGTACCCCTGATTGAAATACATCACTTCCCAAATGTTGAACCCGTCGGTGCAACTGAGGATGAAAAACAACAGTGTCACCGCAATCCCAATAATCAGATATACTAAGTGTTTCATATTTTAGTTTTAAGTTCTCTGTTCTAAGTTATTGATTTAGCGTTGCAGCTGGATGACGACGTCAAAGAAGGCACTGCCGCCCTTCATGGCATCAAACATGCCGCCCAACAGCTGCTCCAGGCCTAACGTCGTGGTGGCAAATGAGCCACCAGTGCTGGCATCGTCGGCGCTTGACGATTCATGAATCCACGCGGGCAACTCGTTGCGCAGCGTGATGTGTATCTCGTCGCGCGGACTCTTCAGGTCGCCCACCAGCGTCAGGATATGGGTCATACCCTCCAAGTAGTCCTTATTGTTGGCGGTAACCATGCTGCGGTCGATGGGCTGCACCGTGAGCGTGTATCCGTCAATACTCTTCACGTCATAGTTGGCGGGATTGGTCAGCAGGGCGTCATCCTTGAGCAAGCCGCCCAAGTTGGCTGCCATCGAGAAACACAGCTTGCCCGTCTGACGGTCGCCGTCACACTTGGCAAGGACGATGCCGTCGCCGTGTTTAACGCGGAAACGTCCAGCATTGTCTTTCCACTCGGGCAGCACGCGGCACTCGACCTCGCTCGTGCCCTGATTGAAACGGTAGCTGTTACGCACGGCGGGCGCATCGAGCACACCGCTGTAGCGCTTATCCTGTGACAACTGGTCCATCACATCGCCATCGGCGATAATGACCAGATAGAACGGGCGCTTGCCGCTATAGTTGAACGGCACGCCATTATAGGGGTAGTACTTGCCGCTGAAATCGCCCATGAACTGCTGCACCACCACGCTCTTGCCCTTATACTTGGCAAACACGCGGGTGGCAAGGCTGTTCTCCTCGTTGAAGATTTTGTCCAGGCTCACGCCGTGCGTGTCCTGGGGCGAATAGATGAGGTCGCTGACCAGCACGCTGACGTTGCCGGGGCGCTGAGCTTCCAGAATCTTGTTGAAAATCAGCTGGAAGTCGGTATAGCTGGCATCACCGATGCCTGACGTGCTCTGATAGATGTCGCGGTCCTTGAGGAACTCATCCACAGAATGTTGGTAGGGATAGATGCCGTCGTTCACGATGTTGATCTCGACCTTGCTGCCAGCGGGGAAGTGGTTGATGAGGTCATTAACGGCCTTCTTGAGCTGGCCGCCACCGCCGCGTTGGTCATAGGGGACCATCGAGCCGCTGCGCTCAAAGTAGATGGTCAACGACAGGTCGTCCACGCCACCGTATGGGCGCGTATCCCAAAACATAGGGGGACGCAGGTGGCTGCCGATTTCCTTAATGAATTCGGCCATCTTCTTGTGGTCCACACGTCCCTCGGGCGTCAGCAGGTCGGCATATTTGCCGGGATTGCCGGTCACCAGAGAGCACAACGAGTCATAGGCCACCTTGGTGGTATCACCACTCACCAGCACGCTACGCACCGCCTTTTCCAGCTTGCCGTGCCCACCACACGCAACTAAGCCTGCTATCATCATTCCTGATAGCACAAATATCAGCAACTGCCTCATTTTTATCATCTTAAATCTCTATATCTTAACATGAATGGATACAATATCCCATAAATTATGCAAAAATAATGCCGATTGTCACATTGCCCACGAAAACCGATGTTAAAAAATGTTTAGTTTCAGGCTTCAAGACGAATCCAGCCATCAAGAAAGTGCTGATACCAATAACATCGACGGCTGAACCGCGATGCACCCAAGTCCATCATGGTTCAGCCGTCAGTAGAGCGGCTTTATTTCCCTTTCTGGCCACAGTAAGCCAGAATCATCACGCTGTGAAGGTGTCAGAACACGAATCTCACGCCCAAGACAGTCACAGACTGGCTGACGCTCTTCATCAACTGGAAGCGTTCCTCGGCAAACAACTGCATGATTTCATCGATTTCGTACTGAGCGCCGATGCCGATGTTGCCACCGATGCGGTCATGCTTCTCGTCATACTTTTCGCCTTCTTCATCTATCATCTCGAATTTGTAGCGGTGATAGGCGACACCTGCGATAGGATAGAAGGCAAAGTTCCCCTTGGGAATCACGTAGTGGAGGTTTACGTCAGCACTATAGGCAGTCTTACCCTTGTTCTTGATGAAAAAGAAGAAATCGGGTGCCAGACGGAAGTGGTCGTCAATGTCAAACTGCACCTGCGCACCCACACCGAACAGAGAGTTCTTGGTCGCAAAGGAAATCTGGGGAGCAATCGACATATCGCCCGCTTCGGCATGAGCGTTAAACACTGCAGATAGGGCCACGATGGCCATGATGATGAATTTTTTCATTGTGTTTTAAATTAATTGTTATGATGATTATTTGTTGTTGTCAAATTGGTTGCCCGGGCAAGGATGCCGATGGCTGTGTCGAGTATGGCGTCATGAGTGAAGTCATTCTTGTCCATGTCAACGCGCACGTCGGGTGCCACGCCAAACTCGGTGAGACGTCCTTGCGAGTCCATGATGGGGCAAGAAGAGAAGCGCACGCGCCATCCGTTAGGCAACTCGCTGGTGAAGGGCAGGCCACAGCCGCCGCCAGTGGTGTCGCCCACGATAGTGACGTTATCGAGCGACTTCATGATTGACACGAAGTTGTTGGTGGCGCTGAAGGAGCCACGGTTGGCCAGCACGACGACGGGCTTGAGGTAGTGGATGTGGTTGCGGGCGGGCTCGAAGTAGTAGGCATAGGGCTCGCTCAGGTCGTTGTGTCCCCTACCCGTCTTGTGGCGGATGTATCCTGCCAGCGTCTTCGTGTCGATGAAGCGCGAAACGAGTTTCTCGACATTGGTGAGATAGCCTCCCCCGTTGTCACGCACGTCAATGATAAGGCCGTCGGCAGTAGAGAGGTAGCTCAAGATAAGGTCCAGGTTGCCCTCGCCAATTTCGGACGAAAATGAACCGTAATACATATAGCCGAAGTTATCGGGCAATATCTGGTACCTGATGCCTGACGCCATCTTGTAGTCAAAGTTGAGGTAATGCTCGTTGATGAGCCGCTCGTCATAGTTGACGGGCCACAGTTCCCACACCCAGTAGCGCGACACGTCATGGCTGGCGATGAGGTTGGTGTGACCGTCGCGCAGTTCCTTGAGCATGTCGCCGCAGATGTCAAACAACTCCCTGTCAGTCATCTCGTTAGAGACCCGCGGGCGGTAGCGCTGATAGACCTCGTTCCAGTCCACCTGCTTGTAGTCAAAGAAGCTATAGTGCTCGTCCATAATGGTCCATAACGCCTCGAAGTTGCCCACCTGGTCGCTCTCAAACTCATCCTGCTGGGCACAGCCCACCAACAAAACTACAAAACACAAACTGATAAAAGGAAGACAATATGTACAATAAAAACTATGGCATCCGCACACGTTTTTCAATGCGGACTTCACACTATTATGACCACCGTTGGGTATGTATCTGGATAGCATTGTTTTTATTGTATTTATTGTTTTCATTTTTAGAGCGAGATGCCGAGCACGAGAGAGTGCGACACGTCGTGGACCTTGAGGTTGTTGACGGTCCAGTGCTCGAGGTGGGCGCGGTAGCCCACACGCAGGGTGGTCTTGCCCAGGTGGAGGTCGGCACCCACATAATGCGTCATATCCAGGCGGTTGCCCCACCAACCCAAGTGGGCAAGGTTCTTGTGGTTACCCAGATAAATCTCATAGTAGCTCTCATCGTATTCGGGTGCGAAAAACACGCCGATGACAGGCAGATGCACCTGATAGCGCAACGTCATGGGAAGGCGCCACAGGCGAGTGTCCATCGAGGCCATGCCGGTGGCACCCACGTTCCAGTGTGCCCTCACCGACACGGGGTTATTGCTATTGACCTCGTCATAGATGATGCCGGCCCTCAGTTGCGTCATGGGACCCGCGCTCAGGTTCACCCTGTGCGCTATCGCCCCGCGCCACTGCCGCTGCATGTCGAAGGTGATGTCTCCCATCAGTTTGTGCAGGTTGTTGTTGCGGGCGTCGTTCTCCACAAAGTTGTAGTCAGCACCCACACCCAACTGCCACAGCCACTTGTCGGGGGCAAATCGCGTGTTGCGCATCACCTCATAACCCAAAGCGAAATCGGTGCCGCCATAGGTGATGGGTGTCAAGTAGCTGTCATGTATCGAGGCGTAGCCCGCATCGACAGTGAACAGCGACACATTCTCCTGCCCTGCGGTCCCAAGAGAGACCACAAATGCTGCCAACAGATATGTCAATAACCTCTTCACCTGGCGACAAAAATCACTTGTTTTATTCGCTTAATCCGTGTTTTTTAGTCCTCGTCAAAGGGGATGCGCTGCTGTCCGGTGAAGCTGTCCAGCACCTCGTCCTGACTGATACCGTCGGACATGGGGGCATTGTCGGGTTCATCGTCGGTCGGAGCGATAGTGGGTTCGGCCACCTCGACAGGTGCCGGCTCACGCGGCTCGACCTCGGTGATGGTAGCCACCTCCCAATTGGTGACGCGGCGTCCCTTGGCCTTGAACGTTTTTACACCAATAAACTCTTCAGCATCAATGATAAACGGCTCACGGAAGGCGTCACCGCCACCCATCTTCACCTCAAATCGCGGGCACGGCTCGTCGCTCAGCAGCAACAGCTTTGACTCGGGATTGGTGCCGATGATGCTCTGCTTTTTGGTGTTGTCCTCGAGGGTAAAACGCTTGACGTAGGGGTGGCCCTGGTCTGCGTCGTCGAGCACAGCGGTCCACACCTTGTCCTTGACAAACTTCTCGATGCGCATGATGCCCTCGTCGTAGTGGTTGGTTGCCTCGGCGCTGGTGGTGTAGAACTCACCGTTACCCATGATGACCAGGATGCGGTCGTCACCGCCGAACAGACCGAGCGAACGCCCATGGTTCTCGTAGTTGATGCGCAGGATATCGGGGTCGAACCACACCTCGCGGTCGCCCAGTGTCGATTGGCCTGCCTCCTTGAGTGAAATGCGGTGCACCTCATTCTTGGTGACGATGTTGCCACGTGCCTGCTTGCCCTTGATGGCGAGTTCAGCGAGATTGACGTCAAATTGCAGGATTTTGAGCCTGAACTTGGGCTTGAGGGTAATGCGCAGCACCTCGGCTTCGCCATTGGGATTGGCGGTGAACCAGGTAATCTTGCTGCCAGGCTTACCCTGGGTGATGTCATATTCCTTGTCGCGCGTGATGCCCGTGACGGCAAATCGCTTCATGTAGGTCGTGCCGCCACGACCGTCCTGGTACAACACATTATATATTGTGCGGTCATCGCCCTTCTTGAAGACGTTCAGGTACAGGATGTTCTTGCCAACGTAAATCTTGTCGGCCACCTTGATGACCTTGAACTTACCGTCCTTGTAGAAGATGATGATGTCGTCGATGTCTGAGCAGTTGCACACAAACTCGTCCTTCTTCAAGCCCGTGCCGATGAAGCCGTCGGCGCGGTTGATGTAGAGTTTCTGGTTGGCCTCGGCGACCTTGCTGGCGACGATGGTGTCAAACTCGCGGATGACGGTGCGGCGCGGGTACTTGGCGCCATACTTGGTCTTCAGACCCTTGAACCACTCGATGGTGTAGTCGGTCAAGTGGGCGAGTTTGTCGTCGATGTCCTCGATGCGCTCCTTCAGGCGGGCGATGTTCTCCTCGGCCTTGTCGCTGTTGTACTTGAGAATGCGTTTCATCGGGATTTCGAGCAGGCGCAACAGGTCGTCTTCGGTGATTTCACGGAAGAACTGCGGCTTGAAGGGCGTCAGTCGTTTGTCGATGTGCTTCAGGGCCTTATCCTGATCCTTGGCGTTCTCAAATTCCTTGTCCTTGTAGATGCGCTCCTGGATGAAGATTTTCTCCAACGACACGTTGTGCAGCGTCTCCATCGTCTCGCCACGCAGGATTTGCAGCTCTTGACGCAGGATTTCGCGTGTGCGGTCCACGCTGTAGCGCAGCACGTCGCTCACGGTGAGGAACTGCGGCTTCTGGTCCTTGATGACACAGCAGTTGGGCCAGATGGAGATTTCGCAGTCGGTGAAGGCATACAACGCGTCGATGGCGATGTCGCTGCTCGTGCCAGCCTGCAGCGAGACGATAATCTCGGCCGTGGCGCTGGTGTTGTCCTCGACCTTGCGGATTTTGATTTTGCCGCGCTCGCCAGCCTTGAGAATCGACTCGATGACGGTGCCGGTGGTTTTGCCATAGGGCACGTCCTTGACCAGCAGCGTCTTGTTGTCGAGTTTCTCGATTTTGGCGCGCACACGCACATAGCCGCCGCGCTCGCCGTCATTGTAGTGGCTCACGTCGATATATCCGCCCGTCTGGAAATCGGGGTACAGGTGGAATTCCTCGTCGCGCAGGTAACTGATGGCTGCGTCACACACCTCGTTGAAGTTGTGGGGCAGAATCTTGCACGACAGGCCGACGGCGATGCCCTCGGCGCCCTGGGTGAGCAGCAGCGGGAACTTGGCGGGCAGCGTCAGCGGTTCGCGCTTGCGGCCGTCATAGGAGAGTCCCCAATCGGTCACCTTGGCGTTATAGACCGCATCGAGGGCAAACTCGCTCAGGCGAGCCTCGATGTAACGTCCCGCGGCCGCACCGTCACCCGTGAGGATGTTACCCCAGTTACCCTGCGTGTCGATGAGCAGTTCCTTCTGTCCCAACTGCACCAGCGCACTGTAGATGGAGGCGTCGCCGTGGGGGTGGTACTGCATCGTCAGACCCACGATGTTGGCAACCTTGTTGAAGTGGCCGTCGTCGGCCTCCTTCATGGCGTGCATGATGCGGCGCTGCACGGGCTTGAAGCCGTCCTCGATGTGGGGCACGGCACGCTCGAGTATCACGTAAGAGGCATAGTCGAGAAACCAGTTCTCGTACATGCCGCTCAGTTGCAGTTTCTTATCTTTAGGCACCTGGTAGGTGGAATGGGCCTGAGGCTCAACGCCATTGCCGCCCTCCTCGGGCGTGCCGGCATCGTCATTGCCCACGTTCTCATTGTCCGCGGCATTGTCCTCTACGGGCTCCTGTTGCTCCTTGCCTTCCAGTTCGTCGTCGTCTTTTTTCATATCATTGATAGTGTTTTAACCTGCAAAGGTACAAAAAAATCCTGACACCACCGCCCCCACACCCCAGTTTCTGGGCTTCACCGCCCAGAATTGATGAAAAATCGGTGAATAACGGGCGGCAAATGGGGTCGCCGCTGGCGACACTGGAGAGAGCCTCTGCCCCCCAGAGCCATTGGCTTCCTCGCTGCGCTCGGGTCGCCAATGGCACTGGGGGTTACCCAACGGTCACCCTCCGGGTGAGCCGCCCCAGCGTAATTGCCCCCCCGACAGGGCGGCCCGCCGTGCAGTAGCTGGGTTGATGCAGGGCAAGACGCCTGACAGGGCGGCCCGATGTGTAACCCCGAGTAAAACTGATGACCGAGCAACAGCGAGGGAATCGGTTTCACTCGAGGCAGTGACGCACCCGCCATCGTCGCCGTGAGGCGACCCCATTGCCTGTGTTTGTTAGGTTTATCTGATGTTTCTTAGCCACAGGGCGAAGAAACGGTCATAGACGATGTTAGTGGTTTTGGTATAGATTTTAACTTTTTCATAATTTGCATTACGTAAAAACCGTAACGTAAATTACGTAATAAATCCTGAAATGATTACGTCATTTCAGGATTTTTGTGAAAAAGGGCTGGAATTAGCCCATAAAGGAGGTGAAGACGTTGATGAGCCAGCCGCTGATAGCCATGTAGATGGTGATTCCGACGATATCGTTGGTCACCGTGACGAAGGGGCCTGTGGCGATGGCAGGGTCAATCTTCATCTTTTCCAGCACCAGCGGCACCACGGTGCCAAACAGCGAGGCGAACATGACCACAAGGAACAGCGAGGTGGTCACAGCAGCCGCGGCGATGTTAGACTTGGTGGGGTCGGCATCGACGGGGAAGAATCGGGTATATAGGAAGATGAGCAGTCCCATCACCAGCGCATTGATGAGCGCGGTGCTGAACTCCTTCAACAGGTGTTTGCCCACATGCTTGATGTCCAGGCTGCCATTGGCAAGACCTTGCACAACGATAGCACTCGACTGGGTACCCACATTACCGCCCGTGCCGCCAATCAAGGGGATAAACAGCGCCAGACCAGGCAAGATGCGCAACAAGTCGGCATCGCCCTCGCCGCCGCCCAGAATCAAGGCGTTGATGATACCGCCCACCAATCCGATGAGCAGCCACGGCAAGCGGGCACGCACCTGGCGGAAGACGCCCGCATCGGTCTCAATGTCACCCCAGATACCTGATGCCAACTGGTAGTCGTCCTCACCCTGCTCACGCACGCGGTCGATGATATCGTCAACCGTGATGCGTCCCACCAGGCGACCGATACTATCGACAACAGGCATTGCCACAAGGTCATATTTCTCGAAGTCGAGGGCCACATCCTCGATATGGGTGCCCGTGCGCACGCTGATGGGGTCAGGCTCCATGACGTGCTTGATTTTGGAAGCCGAGGGGTTGGTGATGGTGGTCTTCAAGGGTAAGATTCCCTTCAGTCGGGAATCGTCGTCCACCACGTAGATGCTGTAGATCTCGTCCAGGTCCTCGGCCTGCTGACGCATGGCCTTGATGCAGTCGGGCATGGACATATTCTCGTTGACGACAATCATCTCGGTGGACATGTAACCACCAGCGGTGTCCTCGTCATATTGCAGCAAGTCAACGATGTCACCAGCCTGCTCCACGTCGTCGATGTGGCTGATGACATCTTCACGGTCCTCCTCGTCGAGCTCCTGGATAACATCCACAGCGTCGTCGGCATCCATCTGCTCCACCTGCTTGGCGATTTCCTCGTTGGGCATCAGTTCCATCAGGTCGTGACGCTGGTCCTCGTCGAGTTCGACAAGGACGTCGGCAGCAGTCTCGTCGTCGAGCAAGAGCATAATAAACAGGGCCTCGTCGTCATTGAGGTCACCCACCAGTTCGGCGATGTCGGCAGGGTGCAAATCCTTGATTTGCTCGCGCACCCGTTCCTCGTCCTTCTGGTCTATCAGCTCATTCAGGTTACTCAGATATTCCTCGGTAAATTCTCTCATGATTTCAGTCTTCAATTATCAGTTGTCAGTTTTCAGTCTTTATTCATTGATGACGCGAGCCGCGTCAGGGCAATGAAATCCTCCACGCCCAGTTGCTCGGGCCGTTGTCGAAAGACGTCACTCTCCATCAGCGATGGCTTGGCGCCGAAAATCGGCTTCAACGAACTGCGCAACATCTTGCGCCGCTGGCCGAAGGAGAGTTTGACAATGTTCTTGAACATGCGCTCGTCCACCCCCAGGTCGGTCACATCGTTGCGTGTCAGGCGAATGACACCGCTCTTGACCTTGGGCGGCGGATTGAAGACGTGCTCATCGACCGTGAACAGGTAGTCGATGTCGTACCAAGCCTGCAGTAATACCGACAGGATTCCATAGGTCTTGCTGCCCGGCGGCTCGGCGATGCGCTGAGCCACCTCGCGCTGCAACATGCCGCTGCAACACAAGACCTGGTCACGGTATTCCAGCACCTTGAAGAAAATCTGTGTCGAGATGTTGTAAGGATAATTGCCAATGACGCAGAAGGGGGCGTCGCCGTAAAGTTTGTGCAGGTCCATCTTGAGGAAATCCTCGCCGATGATGCGTCCGTGCAGTTGCGGGAAAGCCGCCTCGAGGTAGTCCACGCTCTCACTATCCAGTTCCACGACGGTGAGGTCCAGACCCATCTCAAGCAGGAACTGGGTGAGCACACCCATGCCAGGCCCCACCTCAAGCACGGGCAGGTGCTTGAAGTCGTCCAGCGTGTGGGCAATGCGCTCGGCAATCGACAAATCTGTCAAGAAATGTTGCCCCAGTGACTTTTTTGCTCTAACTTTCCGCATTTTTGTTCATTTATTGTTACCTTTGCACGCTCCAACGCGTCCATTTAGCAATTTGCAAAGATACTGCTTTTTTGCCGTTATCGACGCGTCGGAGACAACATTTTAACCCAACAACTCAAAAAAACGTGAAAAAGGCAATATCCTATCTGATAAAATACGGCATTCCACTCGTCATCGGTGTGGGGCTGATGTATTTCCTGTACAAGAACGTGGACATCACCAGCATGATGGACACACTCAAGAACGATGTTAACTACTGGTGGTTTGCCGGTGTGGCCGTGGTCAGCCTGCTGAGCCACGTGTTCAGGGCACTGCGCTGGCGCCTGCAGCTCAAAGCCATCGACGTGAAGCCCTCGTTCAGCGCCGTTCTGAACAGCATCTTTGGCACCTATGCCGTCAACCTGGTATTTCCCCGCTTGGGCGAGGTGTGGCGCTGCGGCTATATCGCCAACAGGCAGAAGGCCTCGGTGACTCAGGTCATGGGCTCGATGGTGGCCGACCGCCTGACCGATACCGCCACCGTGCTCCTGTTGACGCTGGTCACCTTCCTGCTGGCGCAGGGAGCCTTCGGGCAGTTCTTTGACGCCTATCCACAGATGAAGGAGAACTTCCTTAATGTCGCCAGTGACGCACGCATCTGGTTTGGCACCGCCATCGTCATCATTGCCTTAGGCTGGCTGCTGGTCATGAAGACCGAGAACAAGTTCATCAAGAAACTGCAGCTCATGGCACGCAACCTGTGGGAAGGCTTTGCCGGCATTGCCCACATGGAAGGCAAGTGGTGGTTCCTGCTGCTGACCATTCTCATCTGGGGCTGCTACTTCCTGCAACTTTACTTAGCCTGCCAGGCTTTCACCTTCACCAGCGGGTTGAGCGTTCTCGCCGTGCTCGTGGTGTTTGTGCTCAGCAGCATCGGCATGGGCATCCCCACCAACGGCGGCTTGGGCGCATGGCACGTGGCGACCATCTTCGGCCTGTCGCTGTACGGTGTGGGCACGTTCTCGCCCAGCCATTTCGATCCCCGCGCATCGGCCTTCGCCATGTTCGTGTGGGGATTCCAGCAGGTGCTGATTATCGCCCTGGGCATCTATGCCTTTATCAGCATGTCGATTGACCGTCGTCGCATCGAGAGCGGTAAGACCGTTGTCGATACCACCAACGACGAAATCAAGCTTTAAAAGACTGAAGACTGACAACTAAACAATATGGACGACAATTTCAACGATTATTTCACTGAGGAGGCTCCCGAGGAGCAGCCCGTCCAGCATCAGGAAACCGAGCAGGAGCGCGAGGAGCGCGAAATCAAAGAAGCCACCATCGAGCGGCGCGGCTACACGGTCAAGCTGGTGCTCACACTCATCATCGCCGCCATGGCACTGTTCCTGGGATGGTGGATTTGGCAGCACTATTTCCAGCCTTACCGGGTGAGCCAGGAAAAAGGCTGGATCATGAAGGTGAGCAACGAGGGCACCCTGTTCAAGACCTATGAGGGAGAGATGATCAGCGAGGGCTATATCGAGGACACGCTGGTCGCCATGCACAGCGACTTCCAGTTCTCCATCCCCACCGACAGCCTGGCCCGCGAGGCCATGCGGTGGCAAGGCAACGGCCAGCGCGTCATCCTCACCTATAACGAGTATAAAGGCAACGTGATGTGGCGCGGCAATTCCCGCCATGTCGTCACCAAAATCGAAGCCGACAGCGGACTCGTCAAGTCCAACCCCTACAAGGAGGCACAGCCTGCGCAGCCCGCCGAGCAAGAGGCCAAGAAATAGCATCATGGACGAGGACTTTGACATCAGACGGGAGTCGTTGAAGACCGACCAGGACTTTGAGCGGGCATTGAGGCCCGTTCGGTTTGAGGACTTTGCCGGTCAGGACAAGATTATCGAGAACCTGCGCGTGTTTGTTGCCGCCGCCAAGTTGCGCGGCGAATCGCTGGACCATGTGCTGTTCCACGGCCCTCCAGGCCTGGGCAAAACCACCTTGAGCAACATCATCGCCAACGAGCTGGGCGTGGGCTTCAAAGTCACGTCGGGCCCTGTGCTTGACAAGCCCGGTGACCTGGCAGGACTGCTGACGTCGCTCGACGAGAACGATGTGCTGTTCATCGACGAGATTCACCGCCTGAGCCCCATCGTAGAGGAGTACCTCTACAGCGCGATGGAGGACTACCGTATCGACATCATGATTGACAAGGGCCCCGGCGCCCGCTCGGTGCAACTGACGCTTGCCCCGTTCACCCTCATCGGCGCCACCACCCGCAGCGGCCTGCTGACCTCGCCGCTGCGTGCCCGCTTCGGCATCAACTGCCACCTGGAATACTATGACCACAAGGTGCTCGAGGGCATCATCCGCCGCTCAGCCCGCCTGCTGGCCGTTCCCATCGACGACAAGGCCGCCGTGGAGATTGCCCTGCGCAGCCGTGGCACGCCCCGTATCGCCAACTCACTGCTGCGCCGCGTGCGCGACTTTGCCCAGGTCAAGGGCAGCGGCCGCATCGACCTCGACATCGCCCGCTATGCCCTCGAGGCGCTGAACATCGACAAATACGGCCTTGACGAGATCGACAACAAGATTTTGCTGACCATCATTGACAAGTTTGGTGGCGGTCCCGTGGGCCTGAATACCATCGCCACGGCCATGAACGAGGACGCCGGCACCATCGAGGAGGTCTATGAGCCCTACCTCATCAAGGAAGGCTTCATCAACCGCACCCCGCGCGGCCGCGAAGCCACCACGCTGGCTTACAATCACCTGAAACGTGAGCGTCCCGGCGAAGTGGGAAGCATTTTTAGTTAACAGTTAAAAGTGAATAGTTAACAGTTGGCATCCGCACTCACTTGGTCAACCTCTCACTTTTAACTGTTCACTTTTAATTGTTTACTGTTCACTTTTAACTGTTCACTTTTAACTGAGATAATGGCTAACCTGAAATCACTGGCAAAAGACACCGCCATCTATGGCTTGAGCAGCATCATCGGGCGATTCCTCAATTACTTGTTGGTGCCCTTATACACCGCCAAATTGTCGGCCGCATCGGGCGGCTATGGCATCATCACCAACGTATATGCCTACACGGCATTGCTGCTGGTCATCCTCACCTACGGCATGGAGACAACGTTCTTCCGCTATGCCAACAAGAGCGAGGAAAATCCCAATACCGTCTATAGCACGACGCTCATCAGCGTGGGCACCACGTCCCTGCTTTTTGTCCTGCTCGTGTTGGCATTCCTGCCCGGCATATCGGGATGGATGGGCTATGCGGCTCATCCCGAGTATGTGGGCGTGATGGCGACCGTCGTCGCGCTCGACGCATTCCAGTGCATCCCGTTCGCCTACCTGCGCTACCAGCGCCGACCCATCAAGTTTGCCGCGCTCAAGTTGCTGTTCATTTTCATGAACATCGGCCTGAACCTGCTCTACTTTGTCGCCCTGCCCGCCCTGTACAAGCACTATCCCGACGTTATCGGCAGCATCTACAGCCCCAACGTGGGTGTGGGGTATGCCTTCTTCATCAACCTGTTCTGCACAGGCCTGGTGACCTTCTTCTTCTGGAAAGAGCTGTTGGGCATCAAGTATAAGTTTGACTGGTCGCTGCTCAAGCGCATGCTCAAGTATGCCTGGCCCATTCTGGTGCTGGGTATTGCCGGCATCCTGAACCAGACCTTCGACAAGATGATGTTCCCCAAGATATACGGCGACCACGCCGACACGCAGTCGCAGTTGGGCATCTATGGTGCGGCGGTCAAGATTGCCATGATTATGGCACTGATTACCCAGGCCTTCCGCTACGCCTACGAGCCGTTTGTCTTCGGCAAGAGCCAGGACAAGGACAACCGCGAGACCTATGCCCAGGCGATGCGCTACTTCATCATCTTCACGCTGCTGGCCTTCCTGGCAGTGATGGCGTGGATTGATGTATTCAAGTATATCATTGCCCCCGACTACTGGTCGGGCCTCAAGGTCGTGCCTATTGTCATGGCAGCCGAAATCATGATGGGCATCTACTTCAACCTGTCGTTCTGGTACAAGTTGATTGACAAGACCATCTGGGGCGCATGGTTCTCGGGCATTGGCTGCGCCGTGCTCATCATTGTCAACGTTCTGTTCGTGCCCAAGTATGGCTACATGGCCTGTGCATGGGGAGGATTTGCTGGCTACTGCACTGCGATGGTGCTGAGTTACCTCGTGGGACAGAAGTACTACCCCATCCGCTACCCGCTGCGCGACATCGCCATGTACACCGTCGTGGCTGCCATCCTGTTTGCCGCCATGATGCTGCCCGTGGGCAACATGTGGCTCGCCCTGGCCTATCGCACGGTGCTGTTGTGCCTGTTTGTGGGCTTCATCTACCGCAAGGAGCACCTGGGCCCCATGCTGGCCAAATTACCTGTCGTCGGGCGATTCTTCAAGTGACAATCTACTGTCGCCGTGGCTGAGCCACGGCACAAGGAACCGAACTGATAGTTTTTGTTTAATAACCATTAATCGTAACCATTATGAAAGAGCAAGTATTACAAGCCATGCGCGATGCCGGAAAGCCCATGTCGGCTGGTGATGTTACTAAGGTGTTGGGCGCCGACCGCAAGGAAGTCGATAAGGCGTTTGCCGAGTTGAAAAAGGAGGGTGCCATCGTGTCGCCCGTGCGCTGCAAGTGGGCTCCCGCTTGACATCAAACAACACGTCAACCTGTAAACAAAGCGCCAGCGCATTGGGGACAGCCCCTGCGCTGGCGCGATTTATGTTAGCCCTCTATTAATTTCGCAAGATGATGCTAATCAGCTCGTTGAGGTCCGAAATGTTGACTGAGCCATCGTCGTTGATGTCAAATCGCTTCGCTGGATCCACCGGGACGGGGGGTCTGCCCGGAGTCGTTACACGAATGGGAAGCAACTCAAGTTCATTCCTGAACATGGTGAGAATGCCTTCCACATAGCAATTATCCCATGAATAATCGCCATTATTGGCCTTGAACATAGGTGAATAAGAATACTTGCCTGTCAAGATATAATTGATGAGTGCATTGAGGTCGGAAATATCCACAATCCCGTCATCATTAAGATCATTCGGTTGACCAGTATATACTTTGACAGGAATCTGGATGCCAAACTGGTTGTACATCTTCATTGTCTCGTCCCCATCACTCATCGTGTAATAACGGTCATCGTCATCTTCCTCATCCTTGGTTACGGTCACGTCATCAAAACATACATAATGATAAATCATATCGGCACTGACCTCCTCGATTGGGAATGGTCCCTCGGGGAGAACCTTAGGGCCATGGGCAACCAATTGCCAATCTCCTTCGCGGGTCAATTGCGGGATATCGTTGTATGTGGTCCAACTGGCGCATCCAATGATGGAGTCGCCGTTCACGAATGTGCCGCCCACGTTGCCGTATATGAGGGTATATTGGTCGCACTTGTCTTTCACATATAAATGATTGACTGACTGATATATCACAATGAGGGGGCACTCAAATTGCACGGCCAAACCTTTGGGCTTATCAAACAAGTCCTCGATGCAGCAAACTGGTCCAATAGGTTTTTGGGGCTCGATACGCAAGGGCAAAATCTGAATAATCAGGTCTCCTCCATTTCTACAATAAACACCGACGATTCCATAGACGTCATAAAGCGCATCAGGGTCTTCATTGCCCGGTATCCAAACATTAAACCGGTTGTAATATGGGCATCCTTCACCCATCCCATCGGCGGGCACTATCCTGCCATCGTCCAATTTCACGCCACGGAGCACCACATAGTGTCCTCTCATGTCGACAGTCACACAATCCATGGTAATTTCTTCAGGCACCACATCAACTTTGCCAATCGGATCCTGAAGGCCTTGAGGATTATTCAACTCAGGTTGACAACTGAAGGTGGTTTTTGTGCCAGTAAAGCCCGCGGGAATCACATCACCCATCTCGTAAGTCTTATCAACTTGGCCGTAAATCAATCCGTAACCCGTGTCGTCAAAAGCATACAGATACCTACCGGCTTGAGCTATAACTGTCGCATCATATTCCATGAACACCTCAGTATCATCTTCAATCTCCTCAAACCTTCCAAATCCAGTGTGAAGAATAAAATTGCTATAGCATATGGGCAAGAATTGATAAATGACACTGTCCCTGACATACGATCCCACGATACCGATGACTTCAGGATAGGTCGCTGATAAATCAATATTTGGCGACACGCCCATGGAGCCAAAATAAACGGAGCATTGGTTACCCAGAGCATCCGTAAGATAATAATTTCCATTATCAGTGGTGCTGAAGGTCACATCAGTGATCCTGACATAATGTGCAAACATTTCATGCCCCACCTGGTCGGCAGTTATCGTCTCGGGGTCGATGTGGATATTGGAAGTTGAGGACTGGAACCCACCGACAGCTCTCCATTCAGGCTCACCGTTATAGGTGGTCTTGGACAACGCAACGCCCGTGGGAATCACATCACCCAGGGTGTAAGTCTGGCCTGTAGGGCCATAGATTAAGGCACATCCTGCACACTCATCCTTGACATAGAGGTGATTTTTGTTTTGTGCCAACGTGTAGAGTGGTCCCAGGAAACGCACCACTGTTTCGTCGGGCGTATCAAGCAGGTCCTCAAAGCAATGAACCTGTTGAGACTCGCCAAACACATACTCTGCGCTCACCACCCCGCTTATCTCGCCATCTCGCTCGGCGATAGCCTTGACAACGGCATCGCTGCTCAGCGTGAAGGGCTCGGTATAGCGTGTCGAGGCTGTAGTGGGGTCTGTGCCATCAAGGGTGTAATAGACCTTTGCTACGGATGGCGAACAGGTGATCGTGACCTCAATGGGATTGTAGTAGGTCCCTGAGGCAGGATGGATTTCGGGCGAATGCAAGACATTGTCATCGACGTAAACATCAATCCTGGTGGCACGCACCTGCTTGATGCCAGCAAAAAATTGCACCTCGGGGGCTCGACCCTCCCACACGCCATCATTTCCCTCAATTGTCATCTCAGGCTCACTAAAGCCTGTGGCGGGATTGCTATCAGGGCAATAGAATACAATCTTGATGATATCGCCGATTTCTGAAGATACCGTTGTGATTGAATTCTTGCCAAAACGGTATTGGGCTGCACCCAATGCACCATAAGATGTGCAGATCGTAACGCCATCTTTGCTCATGCAATCCTCACTCACCACAGTGGGTTGAATGCCAGAATCTTCTCCAGGAATAAAGGTGACCACAGTCATACCCCAGGCCATAGTCGTTATCAGACTCATCAACAGAAAAATAAGAAACTTGCGCATAGCGAAAAGAAATTGAAATGAATGAAACACAATATAATTAGGTGGATTGTCAGCACACTTGGGACAGCAATGAGCATGGGGAAATATGATGATGTGTAGCTCTCATGGCATGGAGAAGAATGACGCGCAACACTGTGTGGAGAGAACACTCCTAATGATGGCTTTTCTCCCTGTAAACTGCGGTAATTGTTGCTGCTGCCGCTCATTTGCATTGTTTTGCGCACAAAATTAATACTTTTTCCCGAGCCATGCAATGATAAATAAAAAAATGTGGTTCCACACTTGGCAGAACCACATTTTTAGGATTATTATACTGTCAACCGACGTATCACTTGAGGATGATGGCAATCACCTCGTTGATATCACTGATGTTCACAGTACCGTCACCATTGATGTCACCGACAGCTTTGTAAGTGCCAGAGAGAATCATATCGATAACCAGGTTAACGTCGGCGATGTTTACGCTACCGTCACCATTCACGTCACCCTTCAAGGGTTCAGGAGCACCACCATGCTCAGTCACCTTGATGGGGAAGATCTCACGCTCGTTATTGTAAATGGTCAAGAAGCCCCATACATCGTAGGTCTTGTTGGGGTCAAAGTCGGGCAGAGTGAGGTTAAACTGGTTGAAGAGCAGGATTTCCTCTTCGTCCTCATCTATCATGATGAACTTCGTAGCCTCGTCGGTAGGAGTAATCTGCAAGTTCTCGATGAAGAGGTAGGAATGAACGTCGTTCTGGGAAACGTCCTCAATCTTCTTGGTGATAGGCTCTACTTCAGCGGTCTTACCACCCTTCACAAACGTGCTGTCCACGGGAACCATCTGCTTGTAACCATTGGTTTTGGGATAGAGCGTCCAAGTACCGGTAGCACCAATCTTGATGATATCACCATTCTCAAAATGCTCGGTCAATCTACCGTACACAAGCGTCATCTTGCCGTCAGCGTCCTTGACATACATGCGGCTACCATTCTGATAGATGGCGGTCAGCGGGGTAGTGAACTCACCATAGCCACCCTCGGGAAGGTTATAGAGTTCAGCAATGTTCTTCACAGGCGTGGGCACAACTTTGATATCAAACCTGTAAGGCAGCAACTGGTAATTGGTCTTGTAGGAACCCACGATACCATAAACCCAGCAGAAGTCGTCGCCCTCGGCGGGATAAACGCAGTCAAACCTCTTGTAGTAACCAATAGTGTTACCCTTTTCATCAACCAGGTTGGAACCACTGACTTTCACTTTAATCTTGACATACTTGCCCCAATTGTCATGGTTGACCTCATTGAGCGTGGCGATAGTCATGGCAACGGGCTCACCGGTATTATCGATGGCGTTCTCAAAGCCTGCCAGAGGAACTGCACCATTGTTGTCGGTCAACTCAGGCTCCATGTCATAGGTCTTCTTGAGTCCCATATAGCCAGCGGGGATGACATCACCCTGCTTGTAGGTCTTACCAACTGTACCATAAACGAGACCAAAACCGGTCTCATCCATCAGATAGAGATACTTGCCAGACTGGCCAATCACAGTGGCGTCATAGGTCAGGGTCACTTGGTTTTCCAAGTCGTCGGGCAAATCAGCCAAGTGTCCGAGTCCAAGATTGCCGGGGATGCGCTTTTTGCACTTGGTGGGCAGCAACTGATAAATGATCGCGTCACCTTTCTTGTAGGTGCCAACGACACCCTCAACGTCGTAGTCGGCGTTCAAATCATTGGGAGCTGAAACACCCATGTTGCCAAAGTAAACGGGGCACGTGTTACCATCCTGATCGGTCAACGTGTAGTTCTTGCCGTCGGCGTCCAGGCTAATGGTCACACCACTCATCTTCACCAATTGGGCAAACCTGTCGTGGCCGACCTCATTGGCAGGAATCTCGGGAATATCAACCGTTACATTACCACTTGCCTCCTTAAAGTTGTTGAGGTACTGCAACTCGGGCTCGCCAGCATAGGTCGTCTTGGAACCATAGAAACCAGCGGGAATGACATCACCCTTGCCGTAGGTCTGACCGCAGTCACCATAGAACAGGGCGCATCCCGTGTTATCCATCACATAGAGGTATCCCTTGTTTTGGGCAGTGGCGGTCACGCTCTTGGTGAACTTAGCGGCAGTGCCGTCGGGCAAAGCAATGTACTCGGCGATACTGTTCACCGGAACGGGAGTGGCAATGATATACTCAGCGCTTACCACATCGCTCACTTCACCATTCAGAGCCGAAATGGCCTTCAGCGTGGTGGTCTTGTTAATAGCAATGGGGGCAGAGTAGAGTGTCGAGGAGGTTGTGGGATCGTTACCGTCGGTGGTGTAATAGATCTTAGCACCGCTGGTACCACAAGTGATAGCCACATTGATGGGCTCGTAATAGGTGCGGCCAGGGAGGGAGAAGTTGGGCTTAGCCAAGCCATTCTCGGCAACGGTAACAACAATCTTAGTTGCGCGAACCTGCTTAACGCCAGCAACGAAGTCGACTGACGGAGCATTGCCTTCCCAAACACCGTCATCCATACCCGCGGGCTCAGAGAAACCCGAAGCGGGGTTTTCGGAAGTACACGTGAACTCGATCTTGGTGATGTTACCAATCGTAGAGGTGAACGTCGTGTTCGAATTCTTTCCGAAACGGTACTGGGCTGCAGCAAAAGCACCGTAGGAAGTGTGAACCGTTACACCATCAAGGGTCATCTCGTCCTCGGTGGTAACAGAAGGTTGCTGGCCGACAGTCTGTCCTGCCACAAAGGTGATGACAGTCTCACCCCATGCAGCCGTAGCCAACAAACACATGGTGAATAAAGTAAATAATTTCCTCATTGCAATGAAAGTTATTAAATGGTTAATAATGACAAGTTCTACAACATCTTTATAATTGGGCAAAGTTACTATTATTTTTCCATTCATCAACCATTATGGCGCAAAAAAATCCCATAAAAACTCAATTGGAGTTAAAACAAAAAAAACACGGGGTTAAGAGCCTCGGTTTAAAAGATTAATGATTACCTTTGCAGGTTGTAATTAAATTCTCAAGTTTCTAAAGTGGCTTTGCCCCTTTAGGAAACTTGAAGATTAGGGATTAAAGATTAGGGATAGGCCCATAGGGTCGAAAACCCGCAAACTTTGAAAAAGTTTTCTTCACTAATCACTCATCACTAATCTTTAATCTTCAAGTTCTGAAGTGCTTAGCACTTTAGAAACTTGAATTAAGTAAAGTCACCAATTTTCAAAGCTATAGAACATCATGTCATTTTCCGCATCACGATTCATCATGGCCGCTCTCGCCATGACAACCGCATGCGTCGCATGGGCACAAGCCTTCTTCCTTGACGGGCACAAAGCAGTACACGACAATCTCAACAACATCTGGCTGTGCAGCGTGCCGCAAGAGGTGTTCGGACACGAGTGGATGCCAGTAGTCACCATCGATAGCACCATGACCGATGTCATCATCAACGGCACACAAGTGGTGAACGGGGACCAGGTGCTGCTGAATCAGATTGCAGGAGGCAGGCTATTCCCGTTCATGGCAAAGGTGGATGGGCGGATCATTGCCGGAAACATCACCTTCACGTGGCTGCCCGTGCTGGAACTGGAAGGTGAATTTGGCAACGAGTATGCGCCCGGAACGGTGTCGCTCAATGCCCCCGATGGCAGTGGCAAGAGTGACATGATGGCCAAGCTCAAGTGGCGCGGTGGCGTCACCAACACCGGCGACAAGCACAAGCGCAACTATCACATCAAGTTTGTTGACAGCATCGGCGAGAAGAAGAACCGCCGCTTGCTGGACATGCGCAAGGACAACCACTGGAAACTTGATGCCGGACAGATCGACCCGCTGCGCATACGCAACCGCGTGTGCAGCGACCTGTGGCTCGACATGTCGCGCGACCCCTGGTTCAAGGCCCTCGACTCTACAGCCGTCAACGGCTCGCATGGCCGCGTCACCGAAGTCATCCTCAACGGCAAGTACCACGGCATCTACGGCCTCATCGAGCCCGTGGACCGCAAACAGTTGGGGCTGGTCAAGCATGACACGGTGGAAAACGTGTTCCATGGCCAACAATGGGTGTCAAAATTGTGGGCTCCAACGTATTACCTGCCGCGTTACAACAACAGCAGCAACATGTGGAACCAGAACGAGGTGAATTACCCTGAATTTGAAGACGTTCATCCCACCGACTGGAGCACCCTGTATAAAGCGTTCGACTTTGCGAGACGCGTCGATGCGGCCGATGACTGGCAAACCCTGAGCGACTCGCTGGATTACTACTTTGACACGCCGGTGCTGGAAGATTATTTCATCCTTCTTGTCACCATCCAGGCCCTTGACAACGAGACCAAGAACATCTACTACAGCCTGTATGACAAGGCCACGGGCGACAAACGCCTCACCGTCACCCCTTGGGACCTGGACGTGTCGCTCGGCGCCAAGACCCTCACAGGGCTAACCGACGCTATGGTATCTCCCGAGCGGGAACTCAACTGGGTGACCAACCTGTATTTGATCGACATGTTCAACCACTCGGCGCCTCATCGCCAGCACATTATCGACCGCTACTGGCAGTTGAGGCAGACGTGGCTCAACACCGACAACCTGGTGGCCCGTTTCCAAGCCGCCGTCGATGAACTGGAGAACAGCGGAGCGGCAGCACGCGAAGAAGCCCGATGGAGCCACGACAGTGACATCAATGGCCAGACGCTGGACATCAGTGCCGAGATGAACCGCGTGGAGCAATGGATCAGGCGACATATGGCTTACCTCGACGAGAACGTTTTCGTCCGCGCGGCGGGCATCCCGGGAGATGCCGACGGTGATGGGGAGGTCAGTATCGCCGACATCACCACAATCCTCGACTACATGCTTTCAGGCAAGCCCATCAACGAGCGGCAAGCCGACGTGGATAACGATGGCAGCATCAACATCGGGGATATCGTCATGCTCGTGGACATCATCCTCAACAAGTAGCCTCAATATTCAGGCCGCTCACCTATTTTAACGGTCCTGCACGAGGCATAACCCGAAAAAAATGATTATCTTTGCATCTTTCAAATTAAGAACATCAACATCATAATTATAATCATATCATGGCAGAAGAAATTATCAATCAAGAGGAAATGAGCAACCAGCCGCAGCGCAAGGAGGTTTCTCCCGAGAAACTCAAGGCCTTGCAAGTGGCAATGGATAAGATAGGCAAGACCTTTGGCAGCGGAACCATCATGAAGTTGGGCGATGACCACATCGAGGACATCGAGGTGATTCCCTCTGGCTCCATCGGTCTGGACAACGCGCTGGGCGTGGGAGGCTATCCCCGCGGCCGCATCATCGAGATTTACGGCCCCGAGTCGTCGGGCAAGACCACCCTGGCCATCCATGCCATCGCCGAGGCACAGAAGGCAGGCGGCATCGCTGCCATCATCGATGCCGAGCACGCCTTTGACCGCTTCTATGCCGAATCGCTGGGCGTGGACGTGAACAACCTGTGGATTGCACAGCCCGACAGTGGCGAGCAAGCCCTGGAGATTGCCGACCAACTCATCCGCAGCAGCGCCATCGACATCATCGTCATCGACAGTGTCGCCGCCCTAACCCCCAAGGCCGAAATTGAAGGCGAAATGGGCGAGAGCAAGATGGGCCTGCAGGCACGCCTGATGAGCCAAGCACTGAGGAAACTCACCGCCACCATCAGCCGCACCAACACTTGCTGCATCTTCATCAACCAGTTGCGCGAGAAGTTGGGCGTGATGTTTGGCAATCCCGAGACCACCACAGGCGGTAACGCCTTGAAGTTCTACAGCAGCGTGCGTCTGGACATCCGCCGCATCGGCCAGATCAAGGACGGTGACCAGGTGACCGGCAACCTCACACGTGTGAAGGTGGTGAAGAACAAGGTGGCGCCCCCCTTCCGCAAAGCCGAATTTGAGATCCGCTTTGGCGAGGGCATCAGCAAGATAGGCGAAATCATTGACCTGGGTGTCGAGTTCGGCATCGTCAAGAAGAGCGGCGCATGGTTCTCCTATGAGGGCACCAAATTAGGTCAGGGCCGCGACGCCGCCAAGCAGATGGTGGCCGACAACCCCGAGCTCGCCGAGGAACTCGAAGCCAAAATCAAGGAGGCCATGAAGGCCAAGTAAACCGCCTTTCAAACGGCCACATACACTACACAACGAGCCGCCCTGCGATATGGGGCGGCTCGTTGTGTTCCAGTGCCTGTGGTATCTATAGCGGCTATAGCATCTATAGCATCTATAGCTTCTATAGCGGCTATTTCCCTCACGAGAGGCCGAAGGCTGCACGCAGCATCTCGGTGCGGTTGAGCTTCTCCCACGTGAACAGCTCGACCTCGACTTCCCTGGTCTGGTTGTAGAGGGATTCAAACTTTTTCACCTTCAACTCATACTTGCGGCCCATGTGGCCATAGGCGGCCGTCTCGGTATAGATGGGATTGAGCAGTTTCAAGTCCCTGATGATGGCGGCGGGACGCAGGTCGAACATTTCCTTAAGGATGTCGGCAATCTCGGCGTCGCTCTTGTTCACATGGCTGGTGCCGTAGGTGTTGATGTAGAAGCTGACGGGTTCGGCACGGCCGATGGCATAGGCCACCTGCACCAATACCTCGTCGGCAATGCCAGCGGCAACCACATTTTTAGCGATGTGACGACAGGCATAGGCGGCACTGCGGTCCACCTTGCTGGGATCCTTGCCCGAGAAGGCGCCACCGCCGTGAGCGCCGCGGCCACCGTAGGTGTCCACGATGATTTTGCGGCCCGTGAGACCCGTGTCACCATGAGGTCCACCGATGACAAACTTGCCCGTGGGATTGACAAACTCCTCGGTCTTGCCGTCATACAGCGCCTTGATGTCGTCGCTGTAATGGGCCAGAGTCCTGGGAATCAGTATCTCGTGAACGTCGCGGGCGATGCGCTTCTGGTCCACATCCTCGTCGTGCTGGGTGCTCACCACGATGGTGTGGATGTGCACGGGACGGCGGGTGTCGCCGTCATACTCGACCGTCACCTGAGCCTTGGCGTCGGGACGCAGGTAAGGCATCAGTTCCAGGTGGTTGTGACGGATGTCGGCCAGTTCACGCATGAGGGCATGCGCCAAATCAAGCGTCAACGGCATGTAGTTGGGCGTCTCGTTGCAGGCGTAGCCGAACATCATACCCTGGTCGCCAGCACCTTGGTCCTCGCGGTTATCCTCGGCGTTGTCAACACCCTGCTTGATGTCGCCACTCTGCTCATGTACGCTGTTGAGGATGCCGCATGAACTGCCGTCAAACTGATATTCACTCTTGGTGTAACCAATCTTGTTGATCACCTCGCGCGCGGTGCGCTGCAGGTCGATATAAACGTTGGTGGTCACCTCGCCCGAGATAACTACCTGGCCCGTGGTCACCAGCGTCTCGCATGCCACGTGGGCATGGGGGTCAAAAGCCAAAAACTTGTCAAGGATGGCGTCGCTAATCTGGTCAGCGACCTTGTCGGGGTGTCCTTCAGACACGCTCTCGGACGTGAATAGATAATTGTTCTTACTGTTCATTGTTACAAAAAACCGTTATTTTTGTGGAACATGAACGCTAAAAAAGAATCAAGAATAAGACTGTTGATGATTGCATTTTAGCATTTTTTCAAGTGGTTGCAAGCAGCCCAAATTCCACTGTTAATAATATGTTGTTTCAAAAATTGGCTGCAAAGGTAGTAATATTTTTCCATTACCAACCTATGCACCATCGCTTTTTTCTAAAAAACACCGATTGATTTGCGTTAATGCGCGAAACCGTCAATCTTCATTTCTTTTCCAACCACTTCACTCAGCATGTCAAGCACTTTGCGCTTCACACCGATTTTCAACGGCGACTGCATGACATCAAAATCGGGACGATTGTTGGCCTCGATAAACTCGAGAGTGCCCTTATCGGTGATGATGACATCCCATCCGCTGACCGTGTTCTTGGTCTGACGGGCTGCGCTGACGCAAAAGTCAACGACCTCGTTCCACCGCGGAATCTGCGTGCCCTTAATCAGCATATTGGTGTCAGGATGCCTCTCCACCCTCATTCCCTCGGTAGTAATGCCCTCGCTCTCTATCACACCGGTTTCCATATTGATTTGGGCGAACAGTCCGCCGGCATGGGCATTGTCGATGATCATGTCACCGATTCCCATGCGCAGGAACGCGCCAAACGGGAACGCCTTGCCGCGGAAGGCCACCGTGACAAAACGTATCGTGTTGAGCGACTGGGGATGAAAGGCTTGGATGGCATCACAGCCATGCAGGCACTCCTCAATGATCATAGAACCCTGTACACACTTGTCGTACAGCGACTTGATTTGCACGGGATCGGTTTGTGCTGGTACCTTCTTCACCCCGAAGCCCAGACTGCCGTCATGAGGCTTGATGACGCACTCTGTCGAACTCAGCAGGTCGGCAAACTGCTCATAAGTGCACTGCGGGGTGTATAGCCACCGGCGCTTGCAAAAGCCCAAAGCGGTGAAGCGTGCAAGGAACTTGTCCTTCTGCAACGGCAGACCATGGAAATCGTTTGGATATTTCATGCGCAGCTTGCAGGAGACAGCGCGCATCAATGAGCGGGAGATGAACTCGTCACGTTCCTCCTCGGTCAACCGGTAAAACTCGTACTGGTGCAGGTACTCCGAAATAGAGACATAGTGCTTGTTCATGGCCTGGTAAAAGTCCTCACGCGATGCGCCCTCGGGCAACGGTGCTCCCGATGCAAAGAACTTGTCAGCCTCCTTGCGGATAGCGGCCAACTCCTTGCGCAAGAGGTAACGGGCAGCCAAATCAGGGTACAACCTGAACACTACGCCGTATGCAACTGGACGGACGATGTATCTACGCACTATTTTTTTCCAATTCTTAGCCATGACGAGTAAACTATAACTGATACAATGTATAAGAGCATCGGTAAACGTGGCAAAGTTATCACTAAAAATTGAAAACGCAATAAGACAAAGATGTTTTTCGGCCCAAAAGGGTGATAAATACCAAGTCTATTTTTGGGGACTACGGACGAGGGGGAAGGAAATTGCAGTTAAAACTTGAGCGGGAGGCGCGATACTAAAAATTTTTATTACCTTTGCATTTCGATTGAAATGTCACAACGATGATTGAGGCAAGGAACATAGTGAAACGGTATGGCGACCTGGAGGTGCTGCGGGGTGTGGACCTCGACATCGCCCAGGGCGAGATTGTGTCGATTGTGGGTCCCAGCGGGGCCGGCAAGACAACGTTGTTGCAGATTATCGGCACGCTCGACATGCCACAGCAGGGCGAGGTGCGCTACGAGGGCAAGAACGTGCTCGCGATGAAGGATCGTGAGTTGGCACACTTCCGCAACCGCAACATCGGCTTCGTGTTCCAGTTCCACCAGCTGCTGCCCGAGTTCACCATGCTCGAGAATGTCGCCATCCCCGCATTGCTGGGCGGTGACAACCGCAGCGATGCCATGGACCGCGCACGACGCCTGCTGGAGCGTATGCACCTGTCAGACCGTCTGTCCCACAAGCCGTCGCAACTGAGTGGCGGTGAGTGCCAGCGTGTGGCAGTGGCCCGAGCACTCATCAACAGTCCCAAGGTCATCCTTGCCGACGAGCCGTCGGGTAGCCTCGACAGCCAGAACAAACAGGAACTGCACCGCCTATTCTTTGAATTGCGCGATGAGTTGAACCAGACATTTATTATTGTGACACATGACGAGGGCCTCGCCGCACAGGCCGACCGCACGCTACACATGCGCGACGGCATGATTGTTGACCAGACCACCCGCACCGCACAATGAGACGACTGCCGCAACTGTCCATATTGCTCATCGCCGCCCTGATGGCTCTGGCATCCTGCGACAAGCAGGAGGACATCGACCGTTCCTATACCGACTACCGCTACGACATCGTGACCTATTTGGGCCAGAACGCGACGGGGGCGGTCTTTGAGTACCTGGGGCACGGCGACTCGGCAGCCATCAGGATGCAGTCGGTCGTGGACATCAGCCAGGATGCCAAAACGCACCAGCGCGTGCTGCTGCGCTACGACTTCGCCGACAAGGAGACCAGAGACCAGCGCGACATCAACGTGTACAGTTGCTACACCATCATCAGCGACTCGATACGCATGACGATGGACGGCCCCGACAGCCTGCCGCAACACGAGGTGAAGTTGCGCAGCCTGTGGCGCACCGGCGAGTTCATCAACCTGCACTGCCAGGTGGAATACACGGGCAAGAACCGCACCTTTATGCTCGTTGCCGACGGTAACACCCTCAAGGACGACACCGTGCATTGCTATCTGGCTCACGGGCTGCGTGGCGAGCAGGGCACCTTCTGGCGCGACTGCTATGCGTCGTTCAACGTGGGGGCGCTATGGAAACGCCCGTCGTTCCACTGCTTGAGGATTCACCTCAACGACCTGACATTTCCTGACACAGAGTATTACGATTTTACTAAATAAATTATTCATTTAAACACATTCATAATTCAAACATTATGGCAAACGAAAATCAGAACCAACAACAGATTAAGATTGAAATTCCCAAGGAAGAGTTGCAAGGCCGCTATGCCAACATGGCAATGATTGCCCATGGTCCCAATGATTTCTTCATCGATATGATTCTGCGCGGTCCCAACATGCCGCAGGCCCGCGTTCAGAGCCGCATCATCATGGCCCCGCAGCATGCCAAGGAGCTGATGCTCGCCCTCCAGGATAACATCCACCGCTATGAGAGCAACTTCGGCGAAATCAAGATCAGCCGTCCCGCCGGACCCAACAGCAACATTATGGACTTTCCCCTGCCCAAGGGACAGGCGTAAACAGTTAACAGTTAATAGTTAATAGTTAATAGTTAACAGTTGACAGTTAATAGTTGACATCAATTTTTTTTTGACGCATTTCAGATGGAACATCCATTGTTCATATACAACACCCTCACCAGGCGCAAGGAGCACTTCGTGCCGCTGAACGAGCCGATGGTAGGCATGTATGTGTGCGGCCCCACGGTCTATGGCGACCCTCATCTGGGCCACACCCGCCCCGCCATCACGTTTGACGTGCTGTTCCGCTACTTGCAGCAGCTGGGCTACAAGGTGCGCTATGTGCGCAACATCACCGATGTGGGCCACCTGGAACATGATGCCGACGAGGGCGAAGACAAGATTGCCAAAAAGGCACGCCTCGAGCAACTCGAGCCCATGGAAGTGGCCCAGTACTACACCAACCGCTACCATGCCGCCATGCAGGCGCTCAACGTGCTGCCTCCCAGCATCGAGCCCCATGCCACGGGACACATTATCGAGCAGGAGGAACTGGTCAAGCAGATCATGGCCAACGGCTATGCCTATGAGACCAACGGCAGCGTGTATTTTGACATCGAAGCCTTTAACCGCGACCACCGCTACGGCGTGCTGTCGGGACGCAACCTCGATGACATCCTGAACGCCAGCCGCGAGCTCGAGGGTGTGGGCGAAAAGCGCAACCAGGCCGATTTCGCCTTGTGGAAGAAGGCCCAGCCCGAGCACATCATGCGCTGGCCGTCGCCCTGGAGCGACGGCTTCCCCGGATGGCACTGCGAGTGCACGGCCATGGGACGCAAGTACCTGGGTCAGCACTTCGACATCCACGGTGGCGGCATGGACCTCGTGTTCCCGCACCATGAGTGCGAAATTGCCCAGGCTGTGGCCAGCCAGGGTGATCAGATGGTGCGCTACTGGATGCACAACAACATGATCACCATCAACGGTCAGAAGATGGGCAAATCGCTGGGCAACTTCATCACCTTGGAGCAGTTCTTCACGGGCGACCACCCGGCGTTAACCCAGGCCTACACGCCCATGACCATCCGCTTCTTCATCCTTCAGGCCCATTATCGTGGCACCGTGGACTTCAGCAACGAAGCCCTGCAGGCCGCCGAGAAAGCCTTGGAGCGCATGATGGATGGTTGGCACCGCCTGAACGCCCTCACCGCCGCACCGCAGTCCTCGCTCACGCTCGACAACTTCGGTCAGCGCTGTGCCGACGCGATGAACGACGACCTGAACACGCCGACGGTCATCGCCACCCTGTTTGACGCCTGCAAGGTCATCAATCAGGCCAACGACGGCAATGCCAGCCTGAGCCAGGCCGACATCGACGAGTTGAAGCGCGTCTTCCAGACCTACCTGTTTGACGTGCTGGGCATCCGCGACGATGCCGCTGGCGGCGACAGCGTGAATCTGGAGCCTTACCGTCAGGCCGTTGACCTGTTGCTGGAGATGCGCCGCAACGCCAAGGCTGCCAAAGATTGGGCAACCAGCGACCTCATCCGCGACAAGCTCGCCGAGTTTGGCTTCGAGGTCAAGGACACCAAGGACGGCTTTGAGTGGAAAGTGAAATAATTTTAGTGATAAGATAATAGATAAGAGATAATAGATAATGGTTGAAAATCAGTAGAATATCATCCGTTATCTTTTATCTATTATCTTTTATCTATTATCTATTATCTCTTATCTGAATGATTACGGAGCCGCTGATATCGGTCATCGTGCCCGCTTATAACGCGGAGGCTTTTCTGGACCAGTGCATCGAGAGCATTGTCGCCCAGAGCTATCCTCATCTCGAAATCCTCGTGGTGGACGATGGCAGCACCGATGGCACGGGACAATTGTGCGACCGATGGGCCGACCGAGACCCGCGCATCCGCGTCATTCACCAGCCCAACGGCGGCCATTCGGCCGCGCGCAACGCCGCCCTCGACACGATGAAGGGCGAACTGGTCATGATGGTGGACAGCGACGACATCCTTCATCCCGAGTTTGCCGCCACACTGCTCGATGCCATGCGTCAGACCGATGCCGATATCGCCGTGGGGGGCTACATCCCCTTCTATGACGACGCTCCCGACTTTCCGGCAGCAATGCCGACAGGCGCCATGAGGCGCTTTAACCAGCAAGAGGCGATATTGGCCTGCCTCTATCAACAGGGGCTGACCCACTCGCCGTGGGGGCGCCTGTTCAAGGCATCACTTTTTGAGGGCATCCGTTTCCCGTTGGGCATCATCTATGAGGACTTGGCCATCATTTATCCCCTGCTGCGCCGATGCGGGCTCGTGGTCAGCATTGATCAAACCCTATACGGCTACCGTCAGCACGAGAACAACAGCATGAGGGTGTTCTCGCCACGCCGCACGGCGGTGCTCGACGTGTGCGAGAAGTTGGAGCGGCACATGCAACAAGACGACCCACAATACCTGAAGGCTGCCCGCAGCCGCCTGCTGAGCGCCTATTTTAACATCCTGTTGCTCAGCCACCAGGACAAATCAGGGAATTACCGGGAACTCCAGGACCGCTGTTGGGCAGGCATCAAGCGCCTGCGCAATCAGTGCCTGCTTGACCCGAAAGTGCGCACCAAGAACAAGTTGGGCATCCTTGCCTCCTATTTGGGCCGGGATATCCTGTGTTCAGTCATCGGGCGCAATTACCAGCCTAAGCCTTAATCACTTGACATTTTCAACCATCTTACCGAAAACAGTGTAAAAATCCCTTTTCACTGAAAAAAAGCATGCATTAGTAGATTTTATTTGACTTATAGCATTCTAATGCTTTTCTTTGTGAATCAAAATAAACACAATAATGTTTTTTAGGCTTGTTAATAAAGAATCTAAACCATGAACATTTGGGTTTAATTAAAGTTTTTTTAGGCTTCAGAACACTAAAACAGGAAAGGCAGGATGTGAACCCAGCCTTTTCTTTTTTTTATGCCCATTACCTCAAGACCGTTCCCGATATCGGGAGAACAACAGTCTGCCTATCAGCGACTTGAAATAATAGAAAACCATTGCGAGCAGAATCGTCGCCAACAACACGGCAAAGGGACGCAACCAACACTCGAGGTAGCCCTGATTCTCGCGCAACTGGTTATAGACGAAGCCCACCAGAGGATGAACGATATAGATGAAGAAAGCGTAGGTGCTGCCCCAGCGGCACACGATGTTGTACCGCATGCCGCATCCGCCGAACAGCAGGAACAATGAGGGTGCGAGCAGCATATTGCCCAAGTGCCACCACTGCGTGCCGATGTAACGCGCCACCAGGTTGTTTACAATGGCGACCAGACACAGAAAAAGCAGCGTGCGGCGGCTCAAAGTGTTTTGCAGCTTATCCTCGTGCTCACGGACCAGTTCGCCCAAGACAAAGAACGGAACACCCCACAACCATGGGTTGAAAAGCGGGAAATCCAAGATGCTGCCGACCGGGGGCAAAATCACAATGACGGCGGCAATGAAACCCAAGTAACCCAAATAACGGAACCATTTGCCCAACAGCAGTTTCATCGCATAGCACATCAGCAGCGAAATCAGGAACCACGCCACAGGGCAAATCTTGGATTGAGAAAAGATGAGCGTCTTCAACAAGTGCTGTGGTGTTAACACCTGATGAATCAGGAAATCGCCCACCACCCTGAAATCCATGCCGTTGACAATCAGCATCCTGGTGAGATACAAGAAATAGGCGACAAGCAGATAGAGGGCAGTGCGCTTGAGGGCATGCAACAGTTTTTCCCGTGAAGCGCCTAACGAGAAATAGCCCGATGTCATGAAGAAAATCGACACGCCACAGGAGGCCACGTAGGCAAAGAAGCCACCGTAAGGCCATGGGAACGACATGTGGGCAAGCACAAGCCCGCAAGCAGCGATTCCCTTGAGGAAATCCAAGCCATGATTGCGTGAATGACTATACCCTGTGATGCCCATAATTGATTTTGGTTACTGTGTGGCGGCCCTTTTCTTCATCCTTGTCTCCAGACCATTATCCATTGAACGATTATCGCAGCATATCGGCAACACGTCGCGTGGCGGCGATAAAGCGGTCCACCTCGTCGAGGGTGTTATAGACGGCGAATGATGCCCTCACCATGCCTGTCACGCCATAGCGTGCCATCAACGGCTGGGCGCAATGGTGACCTGTGCGCACGGCAATGCCTAATTTATCGAGCAGCAATCCCATGTCATAGCTGCTGATGTCGCCCACGAGGAACGACACCACGCCGCTCTTGCCAGGGGCTGTGCCAAACAGGCGTATGCCGTCGATGCCCTGCAACCCCTCGACAGCCGCCGTGAGCAGCTCATGCTCATGGGCGGCAATGGTTTCCAGACCGATCCCTTGAATATAGTCGATGGCAGCCCCAAAGGCGGCTATATCGACAAAGTCGGGGGTGCCAGCCTCGAACTTGAAGGGCAGTTCGGCAAAGGTGGTGCGCTCAAACGTCACCTGGCCAATCATCTCTCCCCCACCCTGATAAGGAGGCATCTTCTCCAGCCAATAGCGTTTGCCATAAAGGATGCCCACCCCTGCAGGGCCGTACATCTTGTGGCTCGAGAAGGCATAAAAGTCACAATCCAGGTCCTCGACATCCACCTTGACGTGGGGAGCCGCCTGGGCGCCGTCGATGAGCACGGGCACACCGTGGCGATGGGCGATAGCAATCATCTCCTTGACAGGATTGACCGTTCCCAGCACGTTGGACACATGGGCCAGTGCGACGAAGCGTGTGCTGTCGCTGAACAGGTCCTCATAGGCCTGCATATCCACTTGACCGCTGTCGTCGATGGGCACGACACGCAGGGTGACGCGCTTGCGCTGGCCGATGAGTTGCCAGGGCACGATGTTGCTGTGATGCTCCATCACGGTGACGATGATCTCGTCGCCGTTCTCGAGCATCTGCCCGAAGGACGAGGCCACAAGGTTGATGCCCTCGGTCGTGCCACGGGTGAAAATCACTTCCTGCACGCTACCGGCATTGATGAAGGCACGCACCTTTTCGCGCGTCTGCTCCACCAGGTCGGTCGCCTCCTGCGACAGGGTATGCACACCGCGGTGCACATTAGCCTTGTAGCGATAGTACATCTGGTCAATGGCCTCTACCACTTGGCGGGGCGTCTGGGATGTCGCGGCGTTGTCCAGATAGACGAGCGACCGTCCCTCAATCTGGCGTTGCAGGATGGGATATTCCTCACGTATCTTATTGATGTCCATTTATTTAGGCGTTAGGCTTTAGGTGTTAGGCTTTAGTTTGGCCTTTTGTTAGTTCTTTTTGCAGGCAGCCATGCAGCCGGCGCAGTTACTCAAAGTGCCCGCAAAGCGTTTCTCGACAAGATAATGCAAGCGGTCCTTGAGGGCCTCCATGCGTACACCGTCGATGACGTCGGCGACAAAGGCCTGCATCAACAGGCGGCGCGCCTCGTCGATGCCAATGCCGCGCGTGCGCATGTAGAACAAGGCATCCTCGTCGAGCTGCCCGACAGCCGAACCGTGGGAGCACATCACGTCATCAGTATAAATCTCGAGTTGCGGCTTGGTGTACATCTTGGCAGTGGGAGCGCCACACAGGTTGCGGTTGCCTTGATAGGCCTCAACACGGGGGCAATCGGGCTTCACCAGAATCTTGCCGGCGAAAGCGCCAACGGCCTTGTCGTTGAGCACATACTTGAACATCTCGTTGCTGTTGCAACGGGGCGCATTGTGGCTGATGAAGGTGTGGCTATCCACATGCTGCTCGCCACTGGCGATGGTCATACCCAACAGGTTGGTCTCGGCGTGCTCGCCGTTGACCTCGACGTGGTAGTTGTTGCGGGTGAAGCCGTTGATGAGCGTGATGCCGTCGATGAGCACATTGCTGCCCTCATGCTGGTCCACATAGATGGACGACACACGGCTGGTCAGCGGGGTGCTCTCCTCCATGTCATAATAGTCCACCTGGCTGCCCTGCATGGCGACGATTTCCACGACCTGGTTGTTCAGATAGCGGTAATCGGGGCTCTGGGTGTGGTCACACGCCAGCAGCTTGATGGCGGCATTCTTACCCACGACGATGAGCAGACGACGCTGCACCATCATGTCGAGGGCGGCATTGAAGATGTTGACCAGCTGGATGGGACGCTCGGCAACGACACCGTCAGGCACATAGATGAACAGGCCATCCTGCACCAGCAGGCTGTTGAGCGCAACGGTAGCATCATCCAAACGAGCCAAGCGGCCATAATGGGCCGACATCAGCTCGGGATAATCCACTGCTGCCATGCTGAAGGGCTCGACCACCACCTTACCGATGTTGCGCTCGGCGGTGGCACTGCTGTGGAAGGCATCGTTGCTGCTGTAGTACAGACAGGTGCTCATGTTGGGAACGTCGCAGTGGAAAGTCTCGCCAGGATCGGCCTCAAAGGGCAGACGGTTCACGTTCACCCCATAGTCATGGGCGAACACCGCCTCGAGGTCACTCGCCTCGTAGTCCTCGCTACCCTTGCGTGGCAGGCGCGCCGTTTCCAGCCGTTCACGGGCACTCAGGCGCAGCGTGTTCAGCAGGGCGGGCGATTGCTGCTCAATCAGGGTGCGGTTCTCATCAAACAGGTCGATATATTGTTGGAGTGCGTTCATCTGTCCTTATTGCTGAGAATCGACTTGTTCCTTAATCCAGTCATAACCCTTATCCTCCAGCTCGAGTGCCAGCTCGGGACCGGCGCTCATGACGATGCGGCCCTTGTAGAGCACATGCACAAAGTCGGGCTTGATGTAATCGAGCAGACGCTGGTAGTGGGTAATGACGATAGTGGCATTCTCTTTGCTCTTGAGTGTGTTAACACCGCTGGCGACAATGCGCAGGGCGTCGATGTCAAGGCCGCTATCGGTCTCGTCGAGGATGCTCAACTTGGGCTCGAGCATCGCCATCTGGAAAATCTCGTTACGCTTCTTCTCACCGCCCGAGAAACCCTCGTTGACAGCGCGCGAGGCCAGTTTATTGTCGAGTTGCACGATGCTGCGTTTCTCGCGCATGATTTTCAGGAAGTCGGCGGCACTCAGCGGCTCCTGGCCGAAGTACTTGCGCTTCTCGTTCAAGGCTGTGCGCATGAAGTTTACCATCGACACACCGGGAATCTCTACAGGGTACTGGAAACTCAGGAACAGTCCCTCGTGGGCGCGGTCCTCAGGAGAGAGTGCCAACAGGTCCTTTCCGTAAAACTCCACACTGCCACCTGTCACGGTATAGGCGGGGTTGCCCGTGAGCACGGCGCTCAAGGTACTCTTGCCCGAGCCATTGGGGCCCATAATGGCATGTACCTCACCAGGCTTAACCGTCAGGTTAATGCCCTTTAATATCTGCTTATCCTCAATCGAAGCCTGTAAATCCTTAATTACTAACATATCTTGGTTTTCAGTTGTCAGTTATCTGTTGTCAGCAACTATTATCTAATATCTATTATCTGATATCTATTATCAAAAAAATATCTGATATCTATTATCTTAAAATCTTGTCTTACCCGACGGCGCCCTCGAGGGAGACACTGAGGAGTTTCTGGGCCTCGACGGCAAACTCCATCGGCAACTTGGCCATTACCTCCTTGGCATAGCCGTTGACGATGAGGCCCACGGCGTCCTCGGTCGAGATGCCGCGTTGATTGCAGTAGAATATCTGATCCTCGTTGATTTTGCTCGTCGTCGCCTCGTGTTCGACCACCGACGTGTCGTTGCCCACCTCGATAACGGGGAAGGTGTGGGCTCCGCTGGTGTCGCTCAGCAGCAGGCTGTCGCACTGGGTGAAGTTGCGGCATCCGGTCGCCTTGGGGGCGATACGGACCATACCGCGGTAGCTGTTCTGGCTGTGACCGGCGCTAATGCCCTTGCTCACGATGGTGCTGGTGCTGTTCTTGCCCAGGTGTATCATCTTGGTGCCCGTGTCGGCCTCCTGCCAGTTGTTGGTCAAAGCCACACTGTAGAACTCGCCCACCGAGTGGTCGCCCTTGAGCACACAACTCGGGTATTTCCAGGTAATGGCGCTACCCGTCTCGACCTGAGTCCATGACAACTTGCTGTGGTCGCCACGGCACAGTCCGCGCTTGGTCACCAGGTTGTAGATACCGCCCTTGCCGTCCTTGTCGCCAGGGTACCAGTTCTGAACGGTGCTATACTTCACCTCGGCACGGTCCTCGACGATAATCTCGACGATGGCGGCGTGCAGCTGGTTCTCGTCTCGCATCGGGGCGGTGCAGCCCTCCAGGTAGGAGACGTAGGCATCATCATCGGCCACGATGAGCGTGCGCTCAAACTGTCCCGTCTGAGCCGCGTTGATGCGGAAATAGGTGGACAACTCCATCGGGCAACGCACGCCTTTGGGAATATACACAAACGAACCGTCGCTGAATACCGCCGAATTCAAGGCAGCATAGAAGTTGTCGGTATAGGGCACCACCTTGCCCAGATACTTGCGCACTAGGTCAGGGTAGTCCTTCACTGCCTCGCTGATGGAGCAGAAGATGACGCCCAGCTCGGCCAGGCGCTCGCGATAGGTCGTCTTGACGCTCACGCTGTCCATGACGGCATCAACGGCCATACCGCTCAGGCGCAGTTGCTCCTCGAGGGGAATACCCAACTTGTCGAAGGTCTTCTTCAACTCGGGGTCAATCTCCTTAGGACTGTCACCGTCCTTGCGTTGACGCGGCGCGGCATAGTAGCTGATGGCCTGATAGTCGATTTCAGGCACATGCACGTGGCCCCACGTGGGAGCCTTCAAGGTCAGCCAGTGGCGGTAAGCCTTCAAGCGGAACTCCAGCAGCCACTCAGGCTCACCCTTGAGGGCCGAGATGCGGCGCACCACATCCTCGTCCAAGCCCTTAGGGATGACCTCGGTCTCAATGTCGGTCACAAAGCCGTACTTGTACTCGGCTTGTGCCGCTTCCTCTATAATCTGATTCCCTTTTTCAGGTTTTTCGGTCTCTTTCATCAGTCTAAAAAATACCTCTTTCTAAAAAGCGGCACAAAGTTACTGCAAAAATCTGACTTAGTGGATACCATAAGAGGCAATTCTCACAATTATCACTGTAGCGCCTGTAGTTTTTGTCTAAATTAAGTGCAGGGACCAATCGCTTGCCCCCTGCACTTTAAGATATTAACTTGTCCTGTCAGCCGATTACCACTCTTGGCTCAGGATGTAGTCAACCAGAGTGGTCACGTCGTTAATGCCAATCTCGGAGTTCAGGTCACAGTCGGCAGCGTCAAGGTCAAGACCCGTGTCATCGTGTGAAAGGATATAGTCCACCAGGGCGGTAACGTCGCCAATGCCAACAATGCCATCCCCGTTCACGTCACCACGCTCTGAACTGGGATTGTAGCCCTCGGGATAGAGATTGATGATCATCTCGTTGGCGTCACCAGTGAAGTTCCAAACCTCGTCATCATCATAGGGGTGGAAGGAGAGAGCAGTCAGCTCAAACCAGCCATTGAACTTCTCATAGTATCCCCAGTTCATGTGCAGCAGACCATCGGCATCAATACCGTCGAGCACCCATGCATGACCGTCAATGAAGTCAACATTGTGATAAGGGATGGGACGGCCAGCCTTGAGCTCGGTGCAAATCAGTTCCAGCCATTCCTCGTTGGTGTATTTGTGACCGAAGTTGTCGCAATAATAGGACGGATCAATACCAATCAACTGGGCATCCTGATTATAGCCAAAGAACTTAAAGGCTGCCAACTGGTCATAGGAGTATGAGCCCGTTGAAGTGCCTGCATTACCATAGCGCGCATTGCAAGCCTGACCGCAGTAGCGGCACAACTTGGCAACAGCCTCGGCCTGCTCGTCGGTATAGGTTCCCAGTTTCACGCCACCCGTGGCAGGGTTATAGATGGTATAGGAGTCCAGCATCAAGTCATAATCAAACGTGGTTGCCTCAAGGTTAGAAAGAGAACCAACTTCCATCGAAACATAGTAGCCAAGGATGCGATCGCAGCCAGCAGGATACTTCCAGAAGTACACGATTTGGGCCATGGCCAGAGGTCCGCAACCAACGGCAGTGCGGCTGCTACCCTTCATGGGGCACCAGCGGTCCATGGGCTCGTTCTGTCCCCATGTGATTGTGGTCAGCGGGGCGACAGCTTCGATACGCCTTGGGGCTTTATAGGCCTCAAGACGTCCTTTATAGCTCTGCAGCGCCTCAATCTGGTTTTTGTACAAGTCCAGCTGTCCTTTCATGCTGGCGGGCATGTTGGCCATGTCGATATTGCCCTTGTCGCCATAGGCCAACACCTGCTTGGCGCGGTCTTCGCCGGCGATGATGACCCAGCCGCCACCCTCGATGTTGAACACGTAGTAAGCGTTACCGCTCACCTTCGAAGCCTCGGCATGAGACAGTTTGAGGGCTGATGTCGGGGCGCCCTTGAACATGGCTAATGACTTCTGCTGCAGGAATCGGCTTGCCGCAGCACGTGCCGCGGTTGCATCGATGTTACCTGCATTAACACTAAATGACGTTACAGCCAACGCGGCAAGTAATGTCTTACCCACAAGTTTAGTGATCTTCATAAACTGAAAGATGTTAATGGTTAATAAAATCTCTTTTTAGAGAATGAGTTACATTTTCTTATCGGGGACAAAATTACGGATTAATTTTCAATATCCATCAGCAAAAATCAAATAATCAAACCATTTGCCGCATAAAAAGCAGAAATGGCCTCGCTGCGACGCCGTCAGCCCTTCAGGATAATGCTGATAATGAGGTTGATGTCGGCGATATTGACCACGCCGTCGCGGTTGACGTCGGCCACGGCAAGCCCAGCAGATGAACCCGAGAGGATGATGCCGATGACGACATTGATGTCGGCAATGTTCACCGTGCCGTCGCCATTCACATCGCCAGTGAGGCCCTGCGGCGCACTGGTGTTGGGATAGTGACAGTAGAAGGACTTCAAGGCGAGCGTATGGTCTCCTGCCGGTGCGTTCTTGTCAAGGGTAAACTTAATGGACTTGAGCGACACGGGGAATGTACCCACGTTGTCCGCTCCACCCATGGCATCCAAATCAATCAGGAGGGTGTGATCCACACCAGGGGCAAACTCCTCGGCCCCGACGGGGTCGATTCTGAGGTAGTTGGAAGTGGTGTGGTAACGGTTGCGTGCGTCAACCTGCACATAGCTGATGGGCATGGTGCTATTGAACACCAGTGCCACGGTGTCGGGCAGGCTGTAGAAGGTCAGGTCCTTGGACATCAGCAGATAGGGGGCGCGGTTGGTGCTGTAGGAATAGGTGACGATGCCTGTTGCCTCGTCGATGACGATATCCTTGGCTCCCGCTCCCTTGAAGGTCCATCCCGCCCAGTCTTGATACAGATAGGGCGAGGGGCTGATTTCCACCATCACCGTCGTGCTGTCGGCAAACTCGCCTACCCTGCACTGCAGCCCCGTCTCGCCATTGGCGACACCGCGCAGCACGCCATCGCTCACGGTGGCGACACTGCTGTCGTCAACGTCCCACTCCAGGGTTGCAGGGTCATAGAAATAGGTGTTGGTGTTCACCGTGGCGGTGACCTCGATGGGATAGTCGCGGTTGTCGATGACGATGGGGTGCAGGGCGATAGCGGGCTGCACGTCCATGACGCGCACCGTAACCGTTGCCGTCATCCCGTCCAGCGTTGCCGTGAGCGTGCCCGTCGTTGAGGCGCCACCGGCCCTATAGGTGTCCCCGCTGGTCGTGCCCAGCGTCTCATCACACAAGAGCGTCACGCCCTGGACGTCCTCGTTAACCAGTTCGCCAATGCTGTTGTAGCCCAAAATGCACGGCTTGATGGTTGAGTAGCTGGGGACATCCAGACGGTGCTGGTCAAAGGCGATGCTCGCCACCTCGTTGTCCTCCTCGCCCACCGCCTCGACAAGCCATCCGCAGGCGACGGCTCGAGGGGTGCCCTCGGTAGTGGTATTGATGACCTTGCCAAACAGCATCATCTCGGCCGAGCCACCAGCGTCCATATTGACGATTTCGGTGACATCGGGGCACATCTGCTTCAAGATTTGGCAAGCCACTGCCGTGGGGCAGCCAGCCGACATGCCGTAGAGCGGACTCGTCGATTTATCGATAACCAGCAGATAGAGGTGCTTGCCGTCGGCACTGGAGCCGTAGCAAGTGCGGGAATAGACTTGGCTGTTGTAGGTCTCATCATAGTTGCGGCCCAACAACTCGCCATTGTGCATGATGGGTGCGTTACCCCACACCAAATTCTCGATGTCGGGGCGCAGACCCTGATTTTCGGCCTCAAGCACGGTCCACCCCGAGGTGATTTCCAGCACATCGCCCTCGGCAAGGGCAGCCATCGCCGCCTTGTTGGCATCGCCGGTAACGGTCAGACAGGCGTCATAGTCGCCCAGCGTCTGTCGGTCGGCATCCCGCACAATGCGGGTGATGGTGAAGGTCATCGGGGCATTATTCTTCCACCCGCTTCCCTCGACAAAGGTGAGGTAGTAGTTGTCGGTGTGGTTATTGCCGCGCTCGTTGAAGCCCGTCCAGTCGTCCTCAAATTCGCGTGTGCGGGTGTAATTGGGTCCCCACAAGCAGATGTCACCGGCCACGGCACGACGGTTCACGTTGTGATAGGCCAACGGTTGCGCCAATTTTTCGGCAGTGATGGTGCCGTCCCATTGCAAGCGTCCCAGCACCAATGTCTTGTCGTGGGTGATGGCAGCAGCTGCCGAGCGAGTGGGCCCGCCGTTCCACCAGTCCCATGTGGTGTTGTCGTTGACCAACGTGGTATCGTTGCGCACTACACCGCCCAACGGGGTGCCCAACTGGAAAGAACTCCAGGGCGCGCCATTGCCCGAAACGACCCAGAAATTGGCGTTACAGCCCACCACGGGACGCTTGGTAGCCGTGCGGTTGCGGGTATAGGCATTGGCAAGGGCCTCGGTGCGGCCCACGGTGTTGTATCCGATGGTCGTCTCCACGCGATTGTTCGGATTATTCAGGTCCACCTCGGTCACATAGACGTTAAGCGGATAATCGGGAATCCGCACTATCGTATTGACCATACCCGGCCCCACCTGACGGTGAACCAGCGTGTCGGCCCGATAGGTTTGATCATTAATCACAAAGTCGGCACGCGCGGCACCCGTGGCACAGGCCGCAACAGCAAGCAACAAGAGGAAACGTCTATACATCATAATACCATCGTTTTTAAGGTTATCACCATGCAAAGATAACCCTTACTAACGATTTCTCAAAAAAAGAATAAAGGATTTTCGACGACTCACCCGTCAAGTCCGTTCAGTCCGTCAAGTCCGTCATTACTTGCCGACGAGGTAGCGGCACAGGGGTGTCATCCTGAGCAGGAGGACGAGGAGCCAGCAGACGATGAAGGCGATGAGTGCGCTCACGAGGCTATCGACGACCCAGTGGGTGCGGGCAAGCCACGGCGTGAGGGGCCACACGACTTGGCGCAGGATAAACATCTGGCTGAGGTAGATGCCGAAGGTGCACTTGCTCAACAGGGGCCACCAGGTAGCGGTGGCGGGATGGTCCTTGCGGTCGTAGCGACGCGGGGCAAAACGCTGCACGAGCAGGAACAGCAAGGTCGCCAGGGCGATATTGTTCGCGCTGATGTCACAGGTGATGGTGTCGATGTGCTCTTGCCAGGTGATGTTGAAATTTCCCTGCACCAGGAACTCGAACAGGGGCATCGCCACGATGCCGAAGGCCAAGAGCAGGCCCCACTTCCAGCCCTTGTCAAGGGTGAAAAGCGGCAATCCGTAACGATGCAGGTAATAACCCAACAGGACGTAGCCGTAGTAGTTGGCAAAGGCGCCGAACATGTTGTGGCTGTACTGTGACGCCTCCATGAACACGCCGTGCTGGTAAGGGATGAACGACGAGAGCACCCACAGCATCAGAACCACCTCCACGCCTCGCTTCCCTATCGCGGCGATGCACTTGCTCACCAACGGCAAGGTCACATAAATCACCGCCAACACATACACATACCACAGCAGCCCCTCGACGGGATGGAAAAGGATGGACGTGAGCAGGCGGGGCGTGAAATTGTGTAGCAGATAGGCATGCTCGAGCAGATAGACCACGGTCCAGAGCACCAGCGGTGGCAACACCACACGCAGGCGGCGCTTGACAAAGCGCCTGCCGGGCATCGTCACGGGCAGCAGCAAAGCACCTGTAATCATAAAGAACAGGTTGCAGTTCACGGCCACCAGCACGGTATAGACCGCACCAGCAATAGAGGGGGTGTTGTAATAAATGTCGTATTGACGTATGGGGGTATGGATGAGGAGAACCAACAGGCAAGCGATGACACGCAGGATGTCAAGGTAAGGAATTCGCCGCTGCAGTTTGGCCTCGCTCAACATAGATTCAATTAGAAGTTAGGAGTTAGGAGTTAGGAGTTAGGAGTTCAATATCTGTTAACTGTTAACTGTTAACTATTAACTGTTAACTGTAATGAGCGCTACGGCATAGGCGGCAATGCCCTCGCCGCGGCCGGTATAGCCTAATTTCTCGGTGGTAGTCGCCTTGATAGACACCTGGTCTGGATTGCAGCCCATGCAAGCCGCCAACTCCTGCTGCATGGCAGGGATGTGGGGATTGATTTTGGGCTGCTCGGCACAGATGGTGATGTCACAGTTACCCAAGCGGTAGCCCTTGCTGTCGAGCAGTTCCATCACATGGCGCAGCAACAGGCGGCTGTCGATGCCCTTGTAACGGGGGTCGGTGTCGGGGAAGTGGTAGCCGATGTCACGCAGGGCGGCAGCTCCCAACAGGGCATCGCACAGTGCATGGATGGCCACATCGGCATCGCTGTGCCCCAGCAGGCCCTTTTCCCAGGGGATATTGACACCGCCCAGCCAGAGCTCGCGGCCCTCGACCAGGCGATGAACGTCAAATCCCATTCCTATGCGCATCATCATTATCGCTAATCTATCTAAATCCTATAGCTTCTATAATTCCTATAGCTTCTATCGTTTAGTTGCGGCCAAACAGGTCACGGATGCCATCCATGTCAAATGACAGGGTGAAACGCAGCGTCTGGTCCAGCGGGCTGTCTTGTGCCGTGGCAATCATGTAGCTGGCGTCAATCTTGATGACGTTGAGCGAGAAGCCGGCACCCATACCGAAGTACTGGCGGTTGCCCGCAAACTTGCTCTCGTAGTAGTAACCGCCACGCAGGAAGAACTGCTGGTTGTAGGCATACTCGGCACCTATCGAATAGGTGATACGCTTGGCAAAGTTGTCCTTGAAGCTGTCAAAGATACCCGTGATGCTGGACTTGTCTTTCCAATCCTGCAGGGCATCCTCATAGTCCAAGTTGTTCTCAAAGTCGGTCGAACGGGGCTTGGCGGGCACCAGCAGGTGGTTGGCATCAAGACCGATGGTCAAGTTGTTGTAGTCGGCAAGCGGGAAGGTGAAAGCGGTACCAATCTTGAGGTTGGCAGGCAGATAGGCAGGGTCATTGCCCTTGTTGTAGGACACCTTGGAACCGATGTTGGACACGTTGAAACCCAGCGACCACTGGCACTCGTTGCGCCCGATAACGGGGAAGGTGGTATAGTAGCCCGACAGGTCGGCCGAGAATGCCGATGCACTCGACGTCAACTCACCAGTGCTCATGTCACCTAGTCCCAGGTCGCTGTAGATGTAACGCAACACAACGCCCATCGAGAACTTCTCGCTCAGTTTGCGGCTATAGCCCAAATCCACCGAGAGCTCAAACGGGTTGATGGTTGCTGCCGTTGCGCCACCAGCGTCGGTAGCACTCACCTCACCCAGCGAGAAGTAGCGCAACGAAGCACTCACCGCCTGGTTGTCACCGCTACCTATCTTGTAGAAACCTGAGAGGTTGGCCAGGTAGATGTCGTTGACAATCTTGCGCAACCACGGGGTGTAGGACAGCGAAACGCCAGCCTTGCTGTAAGCGAAGGCATACTTCGACGGGTTCCAGAACTGTGAGTTCACGTCGGCCTCGGTAGCGGCACCCAGGTCACCCATCGACGCGCCACGTGCGTCGGGGGCGATGCCCAACGAGGTAACACCCGTGGTCACGGGATTAAACTGGGTGTCCTTAATGTCGCCCTCCTGGGCCCATGCCGTCAGGAAGCTGGCCATTAATGCGATAGCGAATATCGATTTCTTGAATTTCATTTCTTTAATCAGATAAATTGGTTTGTCATTTACCTAATTAACTAAGAAAACCGCCTTTTATTGTATCACAGCCCCATCTTTTGGAGTTTAGACGTTAGTCGTCAGTCCTTAGTCCGTAGTCCAACTGTTCACTGTTAACTATTAACTGTTAACTATTAAAACCCTTTCCAGGATTGGAGCCAGAAGTCGTGGGCCAGTTGTTGCCAGCGATAGGCGGCGGCGCCCAGGGCGTCGGCGGTATAGTCGTTGAGGTACTGGGCTGCCTTGTCGGTGGCTTTGAGTTCTTGCCAGGTGCGCTCTACCATGGGCAGTTCGCGCAAGCCCTTCTCGAGGAAGTGGTCGCGGGCGGGCTCCAGCGTCTTGCGGTAAATGCCCCAGCGCAGCGAGGCAAGGCGGTTGGCCTTACGGAACTGCCACAGGGCGGTCTCGTCGTTCTCGGCGCTGTGGCCGCACAGTTTCATCGATGCGGGCAGATCGGTGTTACCGCAGAAAACGGGGAACCTGGGGCTCTGTCCGGGGTTATCAAAGGCTATCCATGCCACGCCGCCCACCTCGTCGGGGAGCCAATCACGCAGCTGGATGACGGTGCTGTAGGAACACCAGGGGACGCTCACGGTGCGGGTCCACTTCATCGCCGAGTCGCCCATGGCATAGAACATCGCGAGTTGCTCGTTGGTAATCCAGGGGTTGGCGACCGGCGAGACGATGCTGTCGGGCTCGTTCTCGACAAGGTTGCCCTCCTTGTCCTTGCGCTTGGGGTTGGGTATCTTGTGGCGTGCGCTCAGGTCGAGCGGTGTGCCCTCATAGTAGCTGCCCAGCAGGCGCGACACGTCCTCAACGCTCACCTTCTTGTCGGGCTTAACGCTCACGGGCAGGTTCTCGATGCTGTCGGTGAGGTTGAGCGACGGGGCCAGCTGCTGCATGATGTACAGTTCGCGCAGGCTGTAGTTTTTCACCTCGTGGAGGTAATTGCCGCCACTGTAAGCCATCCAGAAACAGAACGGCTCCTTGCCGTCCCACAGTTTCAGCTTCTTGGCGACGTCAAACACGTTGTCCGACGCCATATAGTGGTCAGGGTCACTCAGGTCGAGCGTGCCGATGCGCGAGATGTTGGCCGACACGGCAATTTCGTCATCAGGGATACGCACTGCAGCCCACACGGCGCCCACCCGCTTGGGACCCTCGCCAAAGATCTCAAACAGCCACACCTCGTTCTTGTCGGCGATGGTGAGGCACTCGCCACTGTCACCATAGCCGTACTTCTTAGCCAGCTCGCCCATCAGGCGGATGGCATCGCGGGCCGTGCTGCAACGCTCCAGCGCGATGCGCGCCAGCTCCTCAATCATGAAGATGCCTTTCTCGTTGCGCAGCGTGTCACGCCCGCTGATGGTCGTCTCGCCCATCGCCAGCTGCTTCTCGTTCAGGCACGGATAGGCGGTGTCGAGAAAGCGGTAGGTGTGGCGCACCTGGGGAATGACGCCCAGACGCGGCATGCGCGTGCTGTCGCTTGCGCTCTGGGTGTGGAAACGGTCCTTGTAAACGGCGGTGACCGTGTCGCGCTCGTAGTCACGCGCAGGCACTATTTCCATCCATGTGCGGTAACGCGCGTCACAGGTGTGTGAGGTGATGACCGACCCGTCGGCACTTGCGCGCTTGCCCACCATGATGCTGGTACACGATTCTGTCATGCGTTCAACGTCCTGGGCGTTGACTGCAATGGTCAATGCCATCATGATGATGGCGACAAAGGATTTCTTCATATTTCTTATGTATCTGTTGTTAATGGTCAAGACTGCAAAGGTAGTCATTTTTTTAGACTCGAGGGCATCAGGCATGAGAAAAGGCTACCCTGCGTGTGGTAGCAGGGCAGCCTCGTTCAGTTAAAGCGTGTCGCCGAAGCGAACTACTTCAGAATTACTTCACATAGTACTTCTTACCGTTGTGGATGTAGATGCCACGCTCGGTGGGAGCAGCAACACGGCGACCGTCGATGGTGTACCATGCGCCATTGTCCTCGGTGCCAATGGTCAACTCGTTAACAGCTGACGGATTCTCGGCGTAGATCTCATACTGCCATACGATAATAGGCTCATCCAGACCATAGTAGTACTCACCCGAGTCGTCAACGTAGAAGACGATGAGGTACTTGCCTACAGCACTGGGAGCACCAGGCAGTAGCACGGGATTGGCGGGATCACCGGTGATGTCATAATATGTGATGGTGTAGTTACCACTGCCCTCGGGAAGGGTTGCGGTTGCACCATAGGTCTTACCCTCTTCAAACTTGTTGCGGGCCTCGGGCAAGTCGAGTACATACTCGCAAGGACGGCGGTCAATGGTGAATTCACCGTACTTGGTGTTCTCGATGCCATTGAAGTAGTCACCCTCGGTTACCTCAACGAATACCTCATAGGTACCGGGCTCGGTGGGAGCATCGGTTGAAGCAACACCAGTCTCGTCAACGTAGGTTACAATCACGTCACCGTCACCATTATAGTTAACGGTTGCAGCATGTTCGTTACCGTCATATACGCAGTCCTCGGGAACGATTACAACAAGTTCAGCCTGCTTCTTGCTGATGGTGAACTCACCGTATTTGGTGTTCTCGATGCCATAGTAGTGATCAGTCTCGGCTACAGCAACGTAAACCTCATAGGTGCCGGGCTCAACGGGAGCCTCGGTCGAAATATTACCCTCGGCATCCTTGTAGGTTACAGTCACCTCACCGTCGCCATCAACCACGGTCACGGTTGCGGCATGCTCGTTACCATCATAGATGCAGTCCTCGGGAACGTCCACATCAATATCAGTCTGCCTCTTGTCGATGGTGAACGAGCCGTAGCTGGCGTTCTCGATGCCATCAGTCGTCTCGCCATCGGTTACCTCAACAAATACCTCATAGGTGCCGGGCTCAACGGGAGCGTCGGTTGAAACATTACCCTCGCTGTCCTTGTAAGTGATAATCACGGTACCGTCACCGTCACAGGTTGCGGTTGCGGGATGCTCATTACCATCATATACACAATCCTCAGGAACCTGTACATTAAGTCCAGCCTGGCGCCTTACGATTGAGAACTCAATGGTATTGACACCGATGGTGCCCATATCGTAATCACCATAGATGCTGAAGTCATAAGTTCCAGGCTCGGTGTACTCAAACGGATAGTCGAATACGCCACCAACACTTACCATGAAGGACTTGGGTGTGCCATCGTAATAATGAGTCTCAGGATCGACGGTCAGGGGGATAGTGCGGATATCTTCCCACTCCTGGTCCAAGTCGGTCAGGTATGTGTCGTTACCCTGATTATCGACGATACGAAGCTTCAAGGTGTGGATGTCGGCAACGTCGGGATTGAAGTTCAAGTTGAACGGCAGGTCGAATTCCGAATTCGGAGTCAGTTCGCCAGGGATGGCGGTCCATTCACCGGTACCACGGTCACCATCTACCATATACTCCATGTGGCCAGTCCAGTCAAACGGGTGCTTATAGTAACCCCAAACATGAGCGGGATGGTCAGCAGCAAGGTCATTCCATGCCTCGGTGTTATAAACCTCAACATGATATTCAGCCTCGGGATCGGGCTCAGGCTCGTCAATATCAATTTCACTGACGCTCACCAAGAAAGACAACTCGACAGATTCGCCGGCTGAGAGGGTTATATTCTTCCAGCAGAAACCCATACCGCTGTCGTAGCTGCCGCCTTCTTCCTTGTAGTGTTCATCTTCTACAGTGCCAGCTACCCATTGGTTACCGGTATAGACATCGGGCACATTGTTATAATCACCTACGATATTTGCAGCCTTGTAGTTGTTAGTGTACTGACCAAACCACCAATCATCGACAGGAGTCACACCTGAACCTGCACCGAAAATTGCGGTGAACACGGGAACTTTTTCACCAGGTTGGGCATCTTCATCTCTTTTGTACTTCATGTCCAAACCGTAAACCTTGCCCTGATCATTGCGCAGGCAGTAAACGGCAGCACTGTCATTATCACCAATCATGATGTCGGCATACACACCCAGAGATACGGTCCTTGATGTGAGCCAGGCGTTATTGGTCAACGTATAGACAATCCTGGCTGCGTATTCGCCCGCACGTTCCACGCGCGCAGAGAAATTCACACTATTGCTGGAAGTTCCAGTCTGGCAATTACAGATAACAGGGCTAGTGAGGATGCCATCGACAGACATAGCAGCGACAAAGCCAGCACCGGGATTAGAATAGATACCATCAGATTCATTGTCGAGTTTGGCATAGGTTGACGAGTAATATTTACCATCAACTTCGCCAATAATGCTGAGGCCGTTAACGTAGCCGACAGGAATACCGTGTTGCTCTTGAGTACTGTAATAGAGGTGGTTAGGATTGTCATACGTCCCCAATGCTATAAAGTTAGGGGGAAGAGCAGGATAAATAGCCGACCTCGCAGGGCCCTTAGCGAGCTGTGCGCTCGCTTGCATGCCGCATAAGGCGGCAGCCATCACAATTAAGAAAAATGTAATCTTCTTCATAATAAACACAATTTTGTTAGATTAATAATATGATGAATTTTTCTTTTATTAAATGCTTTTAGGTGCTTACAGACTCTATCGTCTATGAAGCTAAAAGTTAAATAAAATGTTGTCGCAAAATTACTACTATTGGTGATAATCTGACAATATTTTATGTTAATAATATTTAAAATGATTAGGCACCGACATCAATAGCTTGATACAACATGGCTTAAGGTGACTTCGAGTATCGTGTCAATGCCTGAGGGAACCTCGGGCAGCTGGATGGTGATGCCATTGCCCGTGGAGGTGTAACGCAACTTGCTCTTGCCGCTGAACATGCGCACCTGCTTCACCTGCTTGCCGCTCAACGGCAGGTACAGGGCGTCATCCTTGAGGTTGAGGATGTGGACATACAAGGTGTTGCCGCGCTGGGTGGTCACGCCCCAGTCATGCGGCGGGATGATGCCGCCACGGGTGCCGTAGATGCTCTCGCCGTTGACGCGCATCCACTCGCCCAGCTGGTGCAGGCGCTCGACAGCCTCGGTGGGGAGGCATCCGTCGGGGCGCGGTCCCACGTTGATGAGCAGGTTGCCGTTACGTCCGGCGGCACGCACCAGTGTGCGGATAATCTGGTCGCCGCTCTTGTACCACTTGTCGGTGATGCGGTAGCCCCAGGTGTTGTTCATCGTCATGCAGGTCTCCAAGGGCAGCTGGCTGATGCCGTTCTCGCCCGAGTAGCCCGCGGTGTTCTCGCCGGGCACGTCCTGCTCAAAAATCTGGATGTCTTCACCAGGGAAGGGCACCTCATGATGGTTGTTGCCGATAAGGCACGAGGGTTGCAGGCGGTGGATGAGGGCGTACTGCTCATCGAACTGCCAGTCGAAGGGGACCGTGTCGGCATCGTGCTCCCACTTGCCGTCAAACCAGATGGCGCCGATGGGGCCGTAGTTGGTCAGCAACTCGGTCAACTGGTCGTTCATGAACTTGTAATACTGGGGCCAGTTGGTTGTCGAGGGGTCGTGAGGCAAATCGTTCTTGTGGCGGCTCAACGGATAGTCCAGACGGTGCCAATCCAAATGGGAATAGTAGAAGTGCAGCTTGATGCCGTGACGCTGGCAAGCATCGGCGAGCTCCTTCAACACATCGCGCTTGAAGGGGGTGGCATCGACGATGTTGTAGTCGCTGACGTTGCTCTTGAACATCGAGAAACCGTCGTGATGGCGCGAAGTGATGCAGATGTAGCGGGCACCGGCATCCTTGATGGTGCGCACCCACTCGTCGGCGTCAAATCGCGACGGGTAGAAGCCCGCAGGCAACTGGGCATACTCGTCACGGTCGATTCTCTTGTTGTGCATCACCCACTCGCCATCGGCAAGCATGGAATAGACGCCCCAATGGATAAAGACACCGAGTTTGTTGTCCTGAAATTCCTGGCGGGCACGCAGGTTGGCCTCGGTGGGCGTGTAAACGGACTGTTGGGCCAGCACACTCAGGCTGAGTGCAGCCAGCACGAGAACAAATACTAATTTCTTCATATTCTTATCGTTATTTAGTGGTTTTCTTGAAATGGCGGCGAATCTTCACAATCATCCACGTGAGCAGCAGCAAGACGATGACAAGGACACCAAGGGCTGCCGCGCCATACCATGGGGCCTTATCAAGCAGGTCGCTGAACACGGGGGAAATATACTCGGGGATGAGGGGGGCAATGAGTTGGCGCTGCTGCCCCAGCAGGTCATTGGCCAACGTGATGGAGTCGCCCAGCACCATCGTGGCACGTTGAGCGCTCTCATAGGCGGGCCAGTAATGGGACGGTGTGCTGGGATTGCCAGTCTTGGCAAAATTCAGCCACATCTGCTGCACCTCGGCAGCAAGGGCGGGATTGTGCTGGTCGCCGTTCTTGATCTGGCGGCCGGTGTTGAGCACATAAGACACCTCAGTGCCATGGCAGGCGCCATAGATGGGGTCAGACAACGCTTTATTCCAATAGTACATATAGGTCCTGCCGCCCGAGGCCGCATGACGCTGCGCCATCTCGATGGCGGGTCCGCGGAACATCAGGTCGTTGAGCAACTCGGCGACAGGCCACGGGTTGTCTTTAGGGACGATATCGAGAAAGCGGCTGGCACTCTCGCGTTGGGAGTCATCAAGCGACATGGAGAGATAGCGGTACCACAACTGCACAGCGAGGCCGAAATCCTCCTCACCGCCCATCGCATCAATCCAGTAGCGCGCCTCGTCGGCGTTGGAGCCGATGAGCATGTCAATGCCCGAGTTGAAGCCGTCAAAGCGGCCATAGGGGTCCTCGGGAATCAGCAAGCCGTCGCGCTCGGGGAAGCGGTAGAACGCTCCCACCTCGTCGTTGAGGGCGATGATCTCGTCCTGCGACAAGGCTTGAAGGTCGGCGACGGTCTTGGCACCCGTGGCATCGAGCACGCGTTTGGTCAATTTCTGGCAATCCTCGCGGCTGCTGGTGAGCGCCACGCTGCCACTCTGCATGATGGCCCGACGGAAAAGGCCTTGTGCCTCGTCGATGCTGGAGAGAATCGACACGCTGCCCGCTCCCGCCGAGTGGCCCACGATGGTCACCAGGTTGGGGTCACCGCCAAAGGCGGCGATGTTGCGTTTCACCCACCGCAACGCCTCCACCTGGTCCAGAATGCCCAGGTTACCGCTGCGCGAAAAAGCCTTGCCGTCGGGCAGCGAGGAGAGGTCGAGGAAGCCTAACAGGCCTAAACGGTAGTTGATTGAGACCCAAACGACCTCGGGATGGGCTTTGACAAAGCTGTCGCCCCAATCACGCGGATTGGCAGTGCCGTTGCTCACGTAGGAGCCGCCGTGAATCCACACCATCACGGGGCGGCGCGCCGTGCGCATCCCGTCGGCCCCCGTCCACACGTTGAGCGTCAGGCAATCCTCGCCCTGCGGGTAGAGCGAGGCGGCATTGTGCTGGCTACGGCCCTGTATCGAGGTGTGGCCGAAGTATTTCGCTTCGCGCACGAGGCGGCTGTCGGGCTCGGGCTTGGCGACCTGCCAGCGGCGGTCTCCCGTGGGCTGGAGGGCATAAGGGATACCCTTAAATGCCAACAAGCCACCCTCGCGCTGCCCCACAAAGATGCCGTTGGCGGTCTCTACCGCCAGCGAGTCGGGGTAATCGCCCTCGATGACCTTGTTCTCGCCGTAGAGCGCCGTCATCTCCTGTTCCAGTTCCGACGGGCCCTGAGAGGGCGTCTCCTGCTTGGAAGAGCAAGCCGCCAGCAAGAGTAATATCCAATAAAAACAGACGATTCTTTTCATACCATTAAACGCATTATAAAGAGCGCAAAGTTAGTGAAAGGTGAGCACAATAGCAAAAAAAACAGCACACACATCGGTTAACAGCAATAAATTGTGTACCTTTGCATCCAAATATCATAAAACGAACGATTATGGGACTGTTCAAGAAATTATTCTCGCGCGAGAAGAAAGAAACGCTCGATAAGGGCCTGGAGAAAACCAAACAGGGCGTGTTTGAGAAAATCAAACATGCCGTAGCAGGAAAATCGACCGTTGACGACGATGTGCTCGACAACCTCGAGGAGGTGTTCGTCACCAGCGACGTGGGTGTGGAAACCACGGTCAAGATCATCGACCGCCTGCAGGAGCGCGTGGCACGCGACAAATATGTGGGCACCGAAGAATTGAACGAGCTGCTGTGTGACGAAATCTCGCAGATGCTTGCCGACAACAATAACGCCGAGCTCGAGGACTTCACCGTGCCCGAGAACAACAAGCCCTACGTCATCATGGTCGTGGGCGTGAACGGTGTGGGCAAGACCACAACCATCGGCAAACTCGCCTACCAGTTCAAGCAGGCGGGCAACAAGGTGGTGCTGGGCGCCGCCGACACCTACCGTGCCGCAGCCGACGAGCAACTGGAAATCTGGGGCAACCGCGTGGGCGTTCCCGTCATCAAGCACAAGATGGGCACCGACCCCGCTGCTGTGGCCTATGACGCCGTACAGAGCGCCGTGGCACAGAATGCCGACGTGGTCATCATCGACACCGCCGGCCGCCTGCACAACAACGTGAGCCTGATGAACCAGTTGACCAAGATCAAGAACACCATGCGCAAGGTGCTGCCCGAGGCTCCGCAAGAGGTGCTGCTCGTGCTCGACGGCTCGACAGGCCAGAATGCCTTTGAGCAGGCCAAGCAGTTCTCGGCAGCCACCGAGGTCAACGCCCTCGCCATCACCAAACTCGACGGCACCGCCAAAGGCGGCGTGGTCATCGGCGTGAGCGACCAGTTCCAGATTCCCGTCAAGTACATCGGTCTGGGCGAGCAGATGACCGACCTGCAGATTTTCAACAAGCATGAGTTTGTGAAATCGCTGTTCGGTGTCAACAAGGATTAATCAATTAGAGACCTCCGAGTCCTCCGAGAACTCCGAGAACTCCGAGAGCTCTGAGAGCTCCGAGAGCTCCGAGATCTCCAAGAATCAATCATGAGGAAAAACAAGATTGACATCATCTCGCTGGGCTGTTCCAAGAACCTTGTGGACAGCGAGCACCTCATGCGCCAGTTACAGGCGGCAGGCTACAGCATTGCCCACAACAGCGACCGCGTTGACGGCGAGACCGTTGTGGTCAACACCTGCGGCTTCATCGCCGACGCCCAGCAGGAGTCGATCGACACCATCCTGCGACTGGGCGAAGCCAAGCGTCAAGGCAAGATACGCAACCTGTTTGTGATGGGGTGCCTGTCGGAGCGTTTCCGCGCCGACCTGATTGACGCCCTGCCCGAGGTGGACCGCTTCTATGGCAAGTTTGACTGGAAAGGAATGCTCAATGACCTGGGGCACGCCTACCGCGACGACCTGTCCCACGAACGGCACCTGACCACCCCACCCCACTATTGCTACCTGAAGATTTCGGAAGGCTGCAACCGTTTCTGCGCCTTCTGCGCCATCCCGCTCATCACGGGGCGCCACACGTCGGTGCCCATGCAACAGCTGCTCGACGAGGTGCGCCGCCTTGCCGAGGGCGGTGTGAAGGAGTTCAACGTCATCGCCCAGGACCTGTCGTCCTACGGCATGGACCTGGAGGGGCGCATGATGCTGCCCGAACTCGTTGACCGCATGGCCGACATCGACGGCGTGGAGTGGATACGCCTCCACTATGCCTACCCCACCCAATTCCCCTACGACATCCTGCCCGTGATGGCAAGCCGTGACAACGTGTGCAGCTATCTCGACATCGCCCTGCAGCACATCAGCGACAAGGTGCTGACCAACATGCGCCGCCACATCAGTCGCCAGGAGACGCTTGACCTGCTGGCACGCCTGCGCCGTGAGGTGCCAGGCATCCACATCCGCACCACCCTGATGGTGGGATTCCCTGGAGAAGGAGAGCAGGAATTCAATGAACTGATGGACTTTACCCGTGAGGCACGGTTTGAGCGCATGGGCGCCTTTGCCTACAGCGAGGAGGCCGGCACCTGGGCCGCAGAGCACCTGAGCGACGACATCCCACAGGAGGTCAAGCAGGACCGCCTGCAGCAACTCATGGCCCTCCAGGAAGACATTTCGCTTGACATCCAGGAGCAGAAGGTGGGCAAGACCCTTCGCGTCATCGTTGACCGCGAGGAGGAAGATTACTACATCGGGCGAACCGAGTGGGACAGCCCCGAGGTGGACCCCGAAGTCCTCATCACCAAGGAAAAGCCGCTCGCCATCGGCGAGTTTGCCCAAGTAAGCGTTGCTCAAGCGCTCCCCTTTGAGCTGATAGCCCATCCCTGCTGACAGGACGCGACTCCAGCACAATGACGTGGTCTGAGTCATCATTTTACCAACGCAAAAAACCTTACTATTTTTAGTTAACTGACAATCATTGCCAGTGCAAACGATTGCGCAATTATTTGATAAATAATTGCCACTTTTGCCATTTATTATTAAAATAATGTGTAACTTTGAGACTCACAAAAAGCGCATGTGATTAGTACAAACCATCTTTTTTGTTTAACTTATAATAACCAAATTACTTGTATGAAGAAATTAACATTAGTTTTCTCATTGTTGATTGCTCTCATTGGCTTTAACGCCAATGCGGCAATGTACATTGTGGGTAACAACCCATTCGGTAATTGGCACACCTATGCTGGTGTGGAGATGACCGATAATGGGAACGGTGTTTACACCTATGTTACCGACCAGATTGGCGGCACCGTTTGGTTTGTGTTTGCCGATGCTCTGACCTCTGGACCCAACGATGACTGGAACACGTTCAACGGCAATTACCGTTATGGTCCCCTCACTTCGGGTCAACAAGTGAGCCCTGGCGTTGAGTACACCACTCAGAAATCGACCAACGGTAATGTATCCTACAGTTTTGCTGGCACCCTTGGTGAACCCTACCAGTTTACCTTCGACACCAACACCATGACGTTCAAGGTGGAGGGTTATGTGGCTCCCGTTATCTTGACCGAGTACAGCGTTGCTGGCACCCCGGCTTCGATCTTCGGCGCGGAGTGGAGCGACACCAACACCGAGACCGACATGACGCTGGTTAACGGTCTGTACACCTGGGTTAAGAATGGTGTAGAGTTGACCAACGGCACCACGATTGCCTTCAAGATTGTGGGCAACCACGACTGGGGCTATGCTTGGCCTGAGGATAATTACATCTATGACGTCACCGAGAGCGGCACCTACAACTTGACCTTCACCTTCAACGCTGACACCCATGAGGTTGGCTTCAATGCCGAGAAGATTCAGGATGGTCCCGAAGTTGATCCCATCACTGGCGATCTCTTTATCCTGGGTCAGGTGAACGGTAACAACTGGAACCCCTCGACCGGTATCGAGATGGCAACCCTCGATGAGGATGTTTACACCCTGACCGACGCTACCTTCAGCGACAGCGGTGACGGCTATGCTTGGTTCAGCTTCACCTCCAAGTTGGGTGAGAATGCCGACGACTGGGGATTCGCCGCTTATCGTCGTGGTGCTATGGAAGACGGTACCATCGTAGAGGATGGCGTGAGCACCCCGCTCGCTGACTGGGGCACCAGCTATGCTTTCAAGGTTCTCCCCGGCACCTATGATGTTGAGGTTGGCCTGAGCAGCGACTATGTGAAGCTGACCTTGAAGGAGACTCCCGAACCCGTAGTTGACGACATCTACGTATTTGGTGACCTGAACAACTATGCTTGGGATCCCACCCAGGGCTTGCAGATGACCTACAACGAGGGCATCTACACCGCCGAGGTAAACGCTACCTTGCGTGAGGGTGTTGATAAGGCCTACATCGGCTTCACCAAGAAGCTTGCTGATCCCGAGAGCGAGACTCCTTGGGACGACATCGCTGCTTTCCGCTTTGGTCCCGTGAGCGAAGGCGCCTTCGAGATGACCGAGGAACTCCTTGGCGTTGAGTGCGACCTTGCTACCGATGGCAGCTACGAGTCCATCGCTCTGCCCGAGGGCACCTGGACTGTTAGCGTTGACATGGTGAACCACAAGTTCACTGTTAACGGCACTTGGCCCACCGACACCGTTACTCCCGAGCCCTACACTGGTGATGTTTACATCCTGGGTGAGGTTAACGACAACGGTGGTTGGTTCCCCAACATCGGTGCCAAGATGACCCGTGACGAGGAGAACAACGTTTACACCCTGCGCATCACCACTGCCGGTGAGAACGTTAACGAGGGTGAGGAGATTGGCTACAGCTACTTCAGCTTCACCAAGCAGCTCGCTGAGAACGACTGGGAGAACGGTGGTTGGGATGAGATCACCGGTTACCGCTTCGGTGCCGTTACCGATGGCAACCCGTTCGACGTTACCGAGGAGATGCTCGGCACCGAGCTGAGCCTCGTGATGGCTGCCGAGCCTATGGCATTCAAGATTCCCGCCGGCACTTGGGATCTGACCCTGAGTGTTGACAACATGAAGCTCGTCATCAACAAGGTTAACTTCATGCGTGGTGATGTTGACATGGACGGCGTTGTCGGTATCTCTGACGTTACCCGCCTGGTTGACTACATCCTGAGCAAGGATGCCACTGACATGAGCCTTGAGGCTGCTGACGCCGACATGGATGGTGAAATCGGTATCGCCGATGTAACCAAGCTGGTTGACTTCATCTTGAGCAAGTCTTGGGACTAATTCCCAATTCTTGACTGACCTTTAATAAAAGGCAGGGCTCTACGGAACCCTGCCTTTTTTAATGATGCGACTATCACAATGCGGGAGGTAAAAAAGGTCACACCATTATATGACAAAGGCAGCCTGCCGTGCTGGGCAAGCTGCCATTGTCATTCCTTGAAATACCGTAAGACTTGAATTACTTGTTCTTTGCCTCCTCGGGAGCAATACCCACCAGTTCGGGATCGATGAGGATGCGGCCGCAGTATTCACACACGATGACCTTCTTGTGCATCTTGATTTCCATCTGGCGCTGAGCGGGGATGCGGTTGAAGCATCCACCACAGGCGTTACGCTGTACCACTACAATGCCCAGGCCGTTGCGGGTGTTCTTGCGGATGCGCTTGAAAGCGGTCAACAGGCGTTCCTCAATCTTGTTCTCCTGCTTCTTGGCTTTCTCGCGAAGGGTTTCCTCCTTCTGCTTGTTCTCGGAGACAATCTCGTTGAGCTCGCTCTTTTTCTCCTCCAGAGCGTGCTCACGGTCGGTGAACATCTCTTTGGCCTTCTCAATCTCGGCACGCAGGGCCTCGATGCGACGGCTGGCCTCGTTCATCTTCTTCTCGGCGAGTTCGATGTTCAAGGTCTGGTATTCAATTTCCTTGGTCAGGTAATCATACTCACGGTTGTTGCGCACGTTATCCTGGTCGGCGGTGTATTTGTCAATCAGTTCCTCGGCCTTAGCCTTGATGTCCCTGTTGCTTGCCAGCTCATTCTGCTGGACAGCCACCTCATCTTCAAACTTGGACACCCTGGTGTGGAGGCCGGCAATCTCGTCTTCCAGGTCTTGCACTTCTTGAGGCAATTCACCCCTCAACGTCTTGATGGCATCAATCTCTGAGAGTTTCTGCTGCAAGTCGTAGAGCGCTTTGAGTTTTTCTTCAACGGTGAGTTCTTTCTTCTGTGTTGCCATAACCTTGTGATTTATAAATAATTTACTTGATTAATCTCATTTTTCGCAAAAGCGACTGCAAAGGTAGGACTTTTTTTCTGAATAATCTCTAAAAAAATCTCTTTTGTGAAATGTTCGCTCTCGTAATGCCCTATGTCGGCGACCACAATGCGCTGGTTATTGTCCAGAAAATCGTGGTAACGCATGTCGGCGGTGACATAGAGCTGGGCACCCATCGCGACAGCCTTGTCGAGCAAAAATCCGCCGGCGCCGCCACACAATGCCACGCGGGAGACCATGCAGTCACCGTCGCCGCTGTAGCGCACGGCACCCACCTCAAAGGCAGCTTTGACGCGCTGGAGCACCTCGCGGGCTGGCATCGGCTCGATGTCGCCGATGACGCCGCATCCCGCCACCTCGCAGTGCGGTTCGCCGTAGGGTGCCACCTGGTTGTCGTCCAGAAATTGCACGTTGGTCATCCCAATCTTATCGGCCATGCGGAAGGAGACACCCTGCCAGGCGCTATCCATATTGGTGTGCGCGCTGTAGATGGTGATGTCGTGCTTGATGGCCATGGCCACGGTGCGCTCCACTGGCGTGCGGCCCATGATCTTCTTGAGGCCGCGAAAGATGAGAGGATGATGCGAGATGACCAGGTTGTAACCGCGCTCAATGGCCTCGGCGACAACAGCCTCGGTGGCATCGGTGCACAACAGCACGCCGGTGATGGGAGCCTCGGGGTCCCCCACCTGGATGCCCGCATTGTCCCACTCCTCCTGAAGGCGCAGCGGGGCATATTGCTCGATGGCGTCGCAGATTTCCTTTATCTTCATTGTTAGCTACTAGTTTCCAGTCCCTAGTTTCCAGTTCTTTGACAGCGGATGCCAACTAGGGACTAGAAACTAAGGACTAGGGACTACTATATTAAATCTTACCTTCGGCCTGCAGGCGCTGACGGTCCACGTCGATGTAGAGCTCGTCGAGCTGGCTCTGGTCAACGGGACTGGGAGCGTCGAGCATGACGTCGCGGCCACTGTTGTTCTTGGGGAAGGCGATGCAGTCGCGGATGCTGTCCAAACCGGCCATAATCGAGACAAAGCGGTCGAAACCGAATGCCAGACCAGCGTGGGGAGGTGCACCGTACTTGAAGGCGTTGATCAGGAAGCCGAACTGAGCCATGGCACGCTCGGGGGTGAAGCCCAGGATGTCAAACATCTTGGCCTGCAGCTTGCCGTCGTGGATACGCAGGCTACCGCCGCCCACCTCAATGCCGTTGCACACAAAGTCGTAGGCCTTGGCGCGAACCTTCTCGGGATGCTCGTCGAGCAGGGGGATATCGTCGGGATTGGGCATGGTGAACGGGTGGTGCGTCGCCATCAGGCGCTGCTCCTCATCGCTCCACTCAAACAGGGGGAAGTCGATGATCCACAGGCACTCAAACTTGTTCTTATCCCTCAAGCCCAGGCGCTCGCCCATCTCCAGGCGCAGGGTGCACAGCTGCACGCGCGTCTTGTTGGCGTTGTCACCGCTCATGATGAGCACGAGATCACCGTCGTTGGCACCCATCTTCTCCTTGAGTCGCTGCCAAACCTCGGGCTCGTAGAACTTGTCGATGCTGCTCTTGACGGTGCCGTCGGCATTGAACTTGACATATACCAAGCCCTTGGCACCCACCTGCGGACGCTTGACGAAGTCCACCAGGCCGTCGAGCTGCTTGCGCGTGTAGTCGGCACAGCCGGGAGCACAGATGGCACCGATGTAGTTGGCCTCGTTGAACACGGGGAAGGTGCCAGTGCCCTTGAGCACGTCCTCGACCTCGACAAAGGTCATGCCGAAGCGGCGGTCGGGCTTGTCGCTACCATACAGGCGCATCGCGTCGTGCCAGGTCATCTGCTCGAGCTTCTCGGGCAGGTCCACATTGCGCACCTTCTTGAACAAGTGACGTGCCAAGCCCTCAAAGACGTCGATAACGTCCTCCTGGTCCACAAAGCTCATCTCACAGTCAATCTGGGTGAACTCGGGCTGACGGTCGGCGCGCAGGTCCTCGTCACGGAAGCACTTGGCAATCTGGAAGTAGCGGTCAAAGCCAGCCACCATCAGCAGCTGCTTGAGCGTCTGCGGGCTCTGAGGCAAGGCGTAGAACTGGCCGGGGTTCATGCGCGAGGGCACGATAAAGTCGCGTGCACCCTCGGGCGTCGAACCGATGAGAATCGGCGTCTCCACCTCCAGGAATCCCTTGTCATCAAGGTAGTTGCGGATAAGGATGGCCATGTCGTGGCGCAACTCGAGGTTGCGGCGCACGGCATTGCGGCGCAGGTCCAGATAACGGTATTTCATCCTCAGGTCGTCGCCACCGTCGGTATTGTCCTCGATGGTGAACGGCGGGGTGATGCTCTCGCTCAGGATATTCAGTTTGTTGGCGATGATTTCGATGTCACCGGTGGGGATGTTGGCATTCTTGCTCGAGCGCTCAGCCACAGTGCCCTCGATTTGGATGACATATTCACGGCCCAGGTGGTTAGCCTGCTCGCACAGGTCTGCGTCCACCTCGTTGTTAAACACGATTTGAGTGATGCCATAGCGGTCACGCAGGTCAACAAAGGTCATGCCACCCATCTTGCGGGTGCGCTGTACCCAGCCTGCCAGTGTGACGACTTCGCCCACATTGGCAAGACGAAGTTCGCCGTTAGTTTTGGTTCTATACATTGGTAAATCTTGTATTGATATGGTTGTTGGGTTGTTATTGTCGTTTTAAACATACAAAGTTACTACATTCTTGGCACAAATGAGCACCACGAAACAAAAAAATATTCATTAATCCAATTTTTTCATGACCACCCCTGTCGTATCTGAACACGAATGGCCATGAATTCCCACGAATATCCATTAAAAAAAATTAATTGATGACCATTCATGGACATTGATGGACATTCATGTTTCTAAAAAATGCTCTATGGATATTTAAGAACACGAATGACCAGGAATTCCCACGAATATCCATTAAAAAAAAATTAATTGATGACCATTCATGGACATTAATGGACATTCATGTTTCAAAAAAAATCCATTTTTGTTTGGCACTCCGCTCAACTTGCACCCGTTGCCTTTCGGCGAAGGTAGGCGGCGTTTCGGGATTGCAAACAAAAAAAATCCATTTTTGTTTGGCACTCCGCTCAACTTGCACTACCTTTGCACCGCTTTTAGCGAGAGTGCGGGGTGTAGCGCAGTCCGGTTAGCGCGCCTGCTTTGGGAGCAGGAGGTCCCTGGTTCGAATCCAGGTACCCCGACTTTACCTAAAACACACACTCACATCAAATGATTACGGGAGCAACCGCCATTGTCATCAGGCTTGCTCCCGTTGTTTTTTTTAATTATTTCTTTAGATTTCTCGTGCGATAGCACAATCATTGTTGAGGGCACAGACTACAATCAGACGACATTTATTATCGCCCTGCGGGCGAGAAATCAAAAAATGACCTAAAAAAATTTTTTTTAGATTTCTCGTGCGATAGCACGATCATTTTTGAGGGCACAGACTACAATCAGACGACATTTATTATCGCCCTGCGGGCGAGAAATCAAAAAATGACTTAAAAAAATTTTTCTTTGATTTCTCGTGCGATAGCACGATCAATGCTGAGGTCTTTTAAAAGTCCATGCCGTCGAACAGCGTGGGCTGCGGCAGCAGCTGGAAGGTGTGACGGTGATGGGGCGTGGCGCCATACTGGGCGATGGCGGCACGATGGTCGGGCGTAGGATATCCCTTGTTGCGCGCCCAGCCATACTGCGGGAACTCCTTGTCGAGTTGGCGCATGAACTCGTCACGGTGCGTCTTGGCAAGGATGGATGCGGCAGCGATGCTGAGCATCTTGCCGTCACCCTTGACGATTGTGGTGTGGGGAATGTCCTGATAAGGGAAAAAGCGGTTGCCGTCAACGAGGATGCCCTCAGGGCGCACCTGGAGTTGGTCCAAGGCGCGGTGCATGGCCGTGATTGAGGCCCGCAGGATGTTGATGCGGTCAATCTCTTGTGGCGAGACCATCGCCACCGCCCAAGCCACCGCCTCACGCTCGATGATGGGACGCAGCTGCTCACGCTGACGCTCGGAGAGCTGCTTACTGTCATTAATCAAGTCGTTGTGAAAATCCGGGGGCAGAATCACCGCCGCAGCAGTCACCGGCCCGGCAAGGCATCCGCGGCCCGCCTCGTCACAGCCCGCCTCAACGCGTCCCGCTATGAGAAACGGCTGGAGCATGGTCACAGTTTACGTTCGATGACGTAGTCAAAGATTTCGCGCAGCTGGTCAACCGTCTCGTGGGGGGAATAGGGCGAGAGCACAGCATTGGCCTCGTCACGCAGGCGGCTCATCGTCTCATAGGCATAGTCGATGCCGCCGGCACGCTTGGCAAAGTCTATCAAGCGGTCGATGTCCTCACTGCTGGGGCAGTCCTTGTTCACGAGGCGCAGCATCTCGTCGCGCTCGGGAAGGTCGTCACGGCGCAGGGCGTAGATGAGCGGCAAGGTGACCTTGCCCTCACGCAGGTCGTTGCCCGTGGGCTTGCCGATGATGGGATCGTTGTAGTAGTCGAACGTGTCGTCCTTGATCTGGAAGCAGATGCCGAGCAGACGGGCAAAGCGGCGCAACTCGTCGATAGCGGTCTGTGGCGCATTGTTGGCATAACCGCCCACCTCGGCACAGCACTCAAACAGCGATGCCGTCTTGGCGCGGATGATACTCATGTACGTCTCCTCGTCGATGTTGTGGTTACGCGCGATATCCACCTGGTCAATCTCGCCGAGCGACAGGTCACGGCCCATGTCGGCGAGGGCGCTCAGGATGCGACCATCGCCAGTAGCCACGCCGCAACGCAGGGCACCAGTGACGAAGAAGTCGCCCACGAGCACCGCCACATGGTTGCTCCACACATTGTTGATGGTGGGCAGGCCACGACGCTCGGTCGCCTCGTCGATGACGTCATCATGGATCAGCGAGGCATTATGCAGCATCTCGAGGGCAGCAGCACCCTGCAATGCCTTCTCGTTAATGCCACCAAAAAACTTGGCACTCAACAACGTGACGATAGGTCGCAACATCTTACCCTTGTTCTTGAGATAAGTGGTCACGATACTGTTGGTGAGTTCACTGCCACTGGTCAGAGTGGTCACAATGATGTCATTGAGGGCGTCCAGTTCAGGCCTCAGTTGCTCCTGGATATGTTTCAACGATATTGCCATAGCCTGCAAAGGTAGCAATAATTCCTGGGAGCGCCACCATTTTTAAGAGTAATTTTAAAAAAATCCCTCTTTTGCAACAACAGAAATTTCCTATCAACTGATTATTATTAAAAACTACTGATTATTCTGATCTTTCTGATAGCACCCGCACACCTCTGGCCCCACGCCAAGGCGCCAATCCGCTAAGACATTAATTTTCAACGACATCAACTTTCACAGCACAGCTGCCATCGCCCAAGACGCCCCACGAGAGCACGGGTGCCATCGGCTGGGACGTGTTCTTTTGATAGCCAAAGCGAAGCGACGCCATCAACAAGAACCGTCCCAACGATGCACCACCCCCGATGCCATCACCATCCCCCCAAAATTACATCAAAAGTACATCAAAAGAACCGTCCCTTTTTTACTATCAAACAACATGAACTACGATGAACAACTTCAACAACTTTTTTTTGATTTCTCGGCCGACAGGCCGATATAATAATCTTAGCGGCTTTGCGCCTTGGCGTGGGGGTGGCGGTAGGGGGGGATGGGGTTGAAGGAGAGATTTTTTGGCGGGTGTCGGAAAAAACAACATTCACAACTTTAATAATTTTTGATTTCTCGGCCGACAGGCCGATAAAATAATCTTAGCGGCTTTGCGCCTTGGCGTGGGGTGTGGCGTTAGGGGGGATGGGGTTGAAGGAGAGAATTTTTGGCGGGTGGGGAAAAAATGATTAACTTTGAACCCTTAATCAAACTGACCTGATATGGATACGACCAAGAAACTGCTGTTACTTGACGCATACGCCCTTATCTTCAGGGCCTTCTATGCGATGATACGCAATCCGCGCGTCACCTCGACGGGCATCGACACCTCGGCGGTGTTCGGTTTTGTCAACACCCTGCAGGACCTGCTCAAACGCGAGCAGCCCTCGCACATCGCCGTGTGCTTTGACCCGCCAGGAGGCAAAACCTTCCGCCACGAGAGCTACGAACCCTATAAGGCCAACCGCGACAAGACGCCCGAGGGCATCCTCGTTGCCGTGCCCTACATCAAACGCATCCTGCAGGCTTACCGTATCCCCATCTTTGAGGTCGAGGGCTTTGAGGCCGACGATGTTATCGGCACCCTCTCCCACCAGGCCGAGCAGCAAGGTTTCTTTACCTATATGGTCACCGGCGACAAGGACTTTGGCCAGTTGGTGACCCCCAACATCAAGGTCTATGACCCACTCAAGAAGGAGATCCTTGGCGTCGAGGAGGTTAACGCCAAATACGGCATCAACGTCCCCACCCAACTCATTGACATCCTGGGACTCATGGGCGACAGCGCCGACAACATCCCCGGCTGCCCCGGCGTGGGCCCCAAAACCGCCGAGAAACTCATCCAGCAATTTGGCTCCATCGAGAACCTGCTGGAGCATACCGACGAACTCAAGGGCGCACAGCAGCAAAAAGTGAGAGACAATGCCGAGCAGATACGCATGTCCAAATGGTTGGCGACCATCATCACCGACGTGCCCATCACCCTTGAGGCCGACGCCTTGAAGCGCAAACCCACCGACATGGAGGCCCTGCGCACCATATTCAACGAATTGGAATTCCGCACGCTCACCAGTCGGCTCATCGACGGTGGCGAGGCCAATGCGGGCCTTGACGACACACCCAATGTGGAAGCGCCACAGCCTGCGCCTACCGCCGCAGCGAGCATTCCCTCTGTAGAGAAACAGGCTCCCGCGTCACCCGCCCGCAAGCCCGCATCGGGGCAGCAGCTCTCACTGTTTGACATCGAAGAACCCTCCCAAGAGGCCAAAGCCGAGACCCCCACATACAAATCCATCAATGATATCGCCCATGACTATCGACTGACCACGTCACCCATCGAGGTGGCGACTGTGGTGAGCGACCTGCAGGACAAGCCGCGCGTCGCCGTGAGCATGGCGGGCACTGGAGACAACGCGATGCGCTTCAACATCATGAGCATCGCCCTGTGCGCCGAGCCCCACAAGGCCGTTTGCATCAAGTGTGACAACAGGCAAGACATGCTGGCGGCACTGGCTCCGCTATTTGCCGGCAAGGCATGCATCGTCGGCAGTGATATCAAGCGGCTGATGGTTGTCCTGAGCCAACACGGCATCCCGTTCACGGCGCCCTATTATGACACGGCGATTGCACACTACCTGCTTCAGCCTGAGCGGGGACACAGCACCGCCGAGGTGGCCTACGAGCTGCTCCATTACACAGCCATCACCCTCGAGAGCCTGCTGGGCCCCAAGGGGCGCAACCAGCTCAAGCCGCAACAACTGTCGCCCGAAGCCATCAAGCGCTGGGCATGCGAGAATGCCGACCTCACCCTGCAACTCCCCGACGTGCTTGACAACGCCTTGAAGGAGCAGGGTCTGCGTCAGCTGTTGACAGACATCGAATTGCCGCTGGTACAGGTGCTCGCAAGCATGGAACTCGCCGGAGCACGCATCGACGTCAAGGCGCTCAAAGACTATTCTGTCACCTTGACCGAGCAGATGAACCGCCTTGAACTGGAGTGCCACCAACTGGCAGGTGTGCCCTTTAACACGGCATCACCAGCGCAGGTGGGAGAAGTGCTTTTTGACCACCTGAAAATCGACCCCAAGGCGAAGAAAACCAAGACGGGCCAATACAGCACCACCGAGGACATCCTGCTCAAGTTGCGCGACCGCCACCCGCTTATCGATAAGATTTTGGAACTGAGGGGAATACGCAAGCTCCTATCCACCTATGTCAATGCCCTGCCAGCGCTCATCAATCCGCAGACGGGGCGCATCCACACGACCTATAACCAGACGGTCACCGCCACGGGACGCCTGTCATCGACCAATCCCAATCTGCAGAATATCCCCGTGCGCACCGACGACGGCAAGGAAATACGCCGCGCCTTCATCCCCGCCGATGGCAATGTGTTCTTCAGCGCCGACTATTCCCAGATAGAATTGCGCCTGGTGGCCGACATGAGTCACGACAAGACGATGCTCGACGCCTTTGCCCACGACCACGACATCCATGCCATCACGGCGGCACGCATCTACCACAAGCCACTGGAACAGGTCACCAGCGACGAACGCCGCAAGGCCAAAACCGCCAACTTCGGCATCCTGTACGGCATCAGCGCCTTCGGCCTCGCCCAGCGGCTGAACATTCCCCGCGATGAGGCCAAAATGCTCATCGACGGCTACTACACCACTTTCCCGCAGGTGCGCGACTACATCGACCGCTGCATCGCCCAAGCGCGAGAGAAGGGCTATGTGACAACGCTCTACGGACGCCGCCGTATGCTGCCCGACATCAATTCACGCAATGCCGTGGTGAGGGGATTCAGCGAGCGCAACGCCATCAACGCGCCCATCCAGGGCACCGCAGCCGACGTCATCAAACTCGCCATGGTGCGCATCTTCAAGCGGTTCCAGGACGAGGGTATCCAGTCCAAAATGATTCTTCAGGTGCATGACGAACTCAATTTTGACGTCATTCCCAGCGAACTGGAAACGGTGCAGCGCATCGTCGTCGAGGAAATGGAAGGCGTCTATAAGGGAGACGTGCGCCTCACGGCCTCCCACGGTACCGCCAGCAACTGGCTCGACGCACACTAATTTTTAATTAGGAATGAGGAGTTAGAAGTTAGGAGTTAGGAGTTAGAAGTTGGCAGCGGGATTCGCTATCAACTGTCAATATCTGATATCTCTTATCTCTTATCTAATATCTGATATCTATTATCTAAATCTTTTACTCTTCTCCCTCGATGATGAGGCGCAGCCATTGGGCTACGGTAAGGGGAATTGGACCGGCTGGAACGGTGGCCATTAAGCGGTCGTTCAGGTCCTGCAGCAGGGGGCGCGCATCGGTCTCGCCGGCACGCCGGATGATTTCATGAGCCTGGGGCATGGCGCGCTCCATCACCTGCTGTGACGAGGGCCGCAACAGGAAACTGCGCCAATAGAGCCAATAGGCGTAGTCATAGATGCTTTGGGCATCGGCAGGGTTGTCCAAATCCACACGGCGGGCGATACAGAACTGCTCGGGCACGGGAGCCTGCTCGTATTCCTCATCAAGGACCATGTGAAATGCTGTAGCCAGGGCATCCAGACTGGCATCGTGAGGGTCAAGGGCATCAACGCCACGCTCACCAGCGATGGTCCACCATATCACATAACGCACGTCATCAAGATTGAGTTCGTACTCCACATACTCATCGAGATTCACGCCATGAGGCAAATACTGGCCACACCGCTTGTTGTGCAGACTGATGAACGAGCGCCACAAACCGGCGTCGGCGACAATGTCCTGATAATACCCTGTCACCGCCAGCACAACATCGCGGCGCACCGCATCATCCAAATCTCGCAGCCAGGGCGACTCGTCCCACACCTTAGCTAAGCGCAGGGCAATCCACAGGTAGAACTGGTCGGTCACCTCTACCTTGGGATTGTAGGGCTGACGCTCCATATAGTCTTTTATACTGATTTCCATCTTCTCAAAATTGATTTCTTGCCGTAAAAGTACTCATAATTTTTCATTTTCGGCAGCCTCTTCCAAACAAAAGCACTATCTTTGCCTTGCGGCGAACATAGGCGGCGTCTTAGAAATGCTCAAATATATTTGGCATTTCGTTCGACTTGCACTACTCTGCCTTGCGGCGAAGATAGGCGGCGTCTTAGAAATGCTCAAATATATTTGGCATTTCGTTCGACTTGCACTATCTTTGCATCTATCAAAAAAATATCAACCTAACATAAACGAAACAAATGAGAAAAAAAAGTATTCTATTCATGAGTGCATTGATCGCAGCGTCGGCCATGACGACGCAGGCTCGCATCAACTATCCTGACACGCGACGCGTGGACACGGTGGACACTTACTTCGGCACCCAGGTGCCCGACCCTTACCGCTGGCTCGAAGATGACCGCAGCGCCGAAACCGAAGCGTGGGTCAACGCCCAAAACAAGGTCACCCAAAACTACCTGAGCAAAATCCCGTTCCGCAAGGACGTTAAAAAGCGCATCACCGAACTCGCCAACTACGAGAAGATGGGTGCCCCCTTCAAGGTAAAGGACAAATTCTATTTCTTCAAGAACAACGGTCTGCAGAACCAGAGCGTACTCTATGAGTATGACAAGAACGGCAACCACAAGATGGTGCTTGATCCCAACACGCTGAGCGAGGACGGTACCGTGGCCCTGCAGCAGCTGAATTTCTCCAATGATGGCCGTTACCTGGCCTATATCATCACCCGCAGCGGCAGTGACTGGAACGAGATATTTGTGAAAGACCTCAAGGAGGACCGTGTGCTTGACGACCACATCGTTTGGGCCAAGTTTACCGATGCCCAGTGGCTGGGCGATGGCTTCTTCTATAGCGGCTATGACGCCCCCGAGGATGCCAAGTCTTCCAAGAACGAGTTCCAAAAGGTATATTACCACAAGTTGGGAACACCTCAAAGCGAGGACTACATCGAGTATCAGGACAAGAGCGAACCCCTCCACTTCCATCAGGTGAGCGTTAGCGAGGACGAGCGTTACGTCATGCTGTGGAAGAGCGATGCCGAGGGCAACGACATCTACGTCAAGGACCTCAAGGACCGCAATCCCCACTACGTGCAGCTCATCGGCGGCATGAAGTATGAACGCGGCGTCATCGGCATCGACAACGGCAAGATTTATGTGATGACCAATGAGAATGCCCCCAAGGGCAAGATTGTCACCTACAATGCCGAGACCTTGTCTCCCGCCAGCTGCGCCGAGTTCATCCCCGAGCAGGAATCAGTATTGACGGGTGCTGCCATGGCCGACCACAAGTTCATCCTCACCTATGACAAGGACGCTTCAAGCCATCCCTACCTCTATGACCTGAACGGCCGCCTCATCCGCGAGATTGAACTGCCCACCTACGGCTCGGTTGGCTTCTCCTGCAAGAAGACCGCCAAGGAGGTATTCTACAGCTTCACCAGCTACACCTTCCCCGGAGCCATCTACAAGTATGACCTCGAGACGGGCAAGAGCGAACTCTTCTTCCAACCCAAGGTGAACCTCAAGAGCGAGGATTACGTGACCGAGCAGGTCTTCTACAACAGCAAGGACGGCGCCCGCATCCCCATGTTCCTGGTCTATAAGAAAGGACTGAAGCGTGACGGTCAGCGCCCCACCTTCCTGTACGGTTACGGTGGCTTTAACGTGAGCCTCAACCCCGGTTTCACCTACACCCGCACACTGTTTGCCATGCTGGACTGCGGCGGCATTTGCGCCTATGCCAACCTGCGTGGTGGTGGCGAGTATGGCGAGGAGTGGCACCAGGCCGGCACCAAGATGAACAAGCAGAACGTGTTTGACGACTTCATCGCTGCCGCCGAGTGGCTCATCGAGAACAACTACACCAATCCCAAGAAGCTTGCCTGCAATGGTGCCAGCAACGGCGGTCTGCTCGTCGGCGCTGTTGTCAACCAGCGTCCCGACCTGTTTGCCTGTGCCGTGCCTCAGGTGGGTGTGATGGACATGCTGCGTTACCACGAGTTCACCATTGGCTGGAACTGGGCTCCTGACTACGGCCGCAGCGATGACAGCCCCGAGATGTTCCGCTATCTGCGCGGCTACTCGCCCCTGCACAACATCAAGAACGACGGCACTCGCTACCCTGCCATCATGGTGACCACCGGTGACCACGATGACCGCGTCGTGCCCGCTCACAGCTTCAAGTATGCCGCCGAGCTGCAGCACTGCAACACCGGCAACCAGCCCAAGCTCATCCGCATCGACAGCAAGGCAGGCCACGGCCACAGCAAGCCCATCAGCAAGATCATCGACGAGTACACCGACATCCAGTCCTTCATCATGTACAACCTGGGCGTCAAGTACAAATACAAAAAGTAACCCATTTGTGACAAAACGCCGCAAGTGTTAAATACGAATTACGCGAATTGATTCCAATTGCGCGAAACCAACAATTTGAGATTCGTGAAATTCGATTCATTCGCGTAATTCGCTTTTTTCTCATCAACGGACATATTAGCCCATGGAATCAAGCCGCCGACATACCAACGCAAACCGTGTAGAAATCGTTTTCTCATGGCTTGTCCTCGTGTTTTTTAGCGGTGCGGTGATGATGGGATGTTTCAAAAATTTCAGGCCATTGGGATGGGACTTCCAGTCCTATGAACTCAGTGACTGGTTGATTAACTATGAGGGCGGTTTCGTCAGGCGAGGACTCCTCGGGCAGGTGTTGATGGAGTTGGAGAAACTGCACCTGTACGACGTTCGGTTCGCAATAGCACTCATCATTGCGGTATGTTCAGTGGCCATCCTGTGGATTCTGGTACACATCTTCAGGAAAGAAGGGTGGACATTGCTGATTATCCCCACGGGACTGTGCTTGGGCTACACGTTCATGAACGTGTGGGGACGGCGCGACTTGCTGTCACTGACCATGACTTTTTTCATATTCTTCAGCTACAGGCAAGCCGTATCAAAGCCCCGACAATGGATTCAGTGGACCATATTCCACACGTTGTCGGTTCTCCAGATTCTTATCCATGAGGCATCATTTTTCTACACTTTCCCCATTTTGATGCTTCATTATTTCTATAGGCTACACAAGCAGCACATTTCAGTGCCCATAAGTATCGTCAAGTGCCTGCTGCAATTCCTGCCCATGTTGTTGACAATGGGCATCGTGTGTATCTTTAAGGGCGACCAGCACGTTTCTGAGGCGATTTGGGCCTCATGGAACGACGTGTTCAATGCGTTCGCCCCCCAAGCGCTGACCACTCCAGGCGAGAGCGTATTGGCCCTTGGATGGGATGCCGGTGAGACTTTTGGTAATCACCTGTACACGTCTTATCTGGGGTGTTTCCATCCCACTTATTGGGGCATCCCGATGACATTGTTTAACCTGCTGGCCACCTACTTCCTGCTCACCCGTGTGAGCAGCGTCAGGACGGGGTTATATCCCCACAAGGGCATGAACCACACGATGATGAGCGACATCGCTCTGGTTCAGTTTGTGGCATTGCTGCCCATGTACACCGTCCTGTCATGTGACTGGGGCAGGACGCTGCCCTACCTTGTGATTTCATCAGTTTTCTTCTATCACCTGTTCAAGCAGGAAGCCCCCTTGTTTTCGCGCCGTCTGAATTGCATTTCCAGCAGATTGCAAGCTATTATTTCTGGCAACCGCATCTTGACGTTGCCAGCAATTTACATCCTGCTGGTATTACTCATTCCCATACCACGCTATCACATCCCGTTTGACAGTCTCAACACGTTCCAGCAGAGGTTCCAAGTCGAGTTACTACGCCTCATCAATCATTAATGACGACAATGAATGGTATCCAACATATCGTGAAGCTCCTTCGCCCGAAGCAATGGGTGAAAAACCTGTTTGTCTTCCTGCCTTTGTTCTTTGACAAGCGCCTGTTTGAGATGGATGGCCTGCTGCCTTGTGTGCTCATGTTTTTCGCCTTCAGCTTCGCGTCAAGCGGCATCTACTGCTTCAATGACATCAACGACGTGGAGGCCGACAGGAAGCACCACGAGAAACGCAACAGGCCCATCGCCAGCGGTGCCGTGAGCATCAGTGCGGGCTACATCCTGATGATGATGTGTCTCCTCGTTGCTGCGATGTTCTTGTGGGCGATCACATGGTTCAATGCGGGTGCTGCCAGTGCCGTTTTCCTGATTGTTGGGCTGTATGTCGTGATGAACATCGCCTACTCCCTCAAACTCAAGCAACTTGCCATCATCGACGTGTTCATCATCGCCATCGGTTTTGTGCTCAGGGTGTTTGCGGGCGGCATGGCTGCTGGCGCAGGCCTCTCCCACTGGATTGTGCTCATGACCTTCCTGCTCACGCTGTTTCTCGCCTTCGCCAAGCGACGCGACGACGTGGTTGTCTATGAAAACAGCGGCGTGGAGGTGCGCAAGAGTGTGAGCAACTACAATATTTCCTTCCTGAACATTGCCATCAGCGTTGTCGCCAGCATCACGATGGTGTGCTACATCATGTACACTGTCTCGCCCGAGGTCGTCGCCCGCTTCAACAGTTCATACGTCTATCTCACGTCGGTATTCGTTCTCGCAGGCATCATCCGCTACCTGCAGATTACCATCGTCGAGACGCGCAGCGGCAGCCCAACCAAGGTGCTGCTTCACGATCATTTCATCCACGGCTGCATCCTGTGTTGGCTCATCGCCTTCACGTTAATCCTGTATCTGTAAAAATCTTGCTTAGTCTTTAACGAGGCGCACATAGCCATAAACGCCCGCACCGCGGTCAATGACGCTATAGTGCTCCGGCTCATCGATGACCTCACAGCCAGCGACATCAACGGCATGAACGAGGCTATCCCGCAATTCCTCAAACTTGTCAAGGGCAGTTTGCTCGTCCTTGCAATTATATACGTCGCTCATTGCCGAGTCCTCACTCTGGAACTCAAAAACCACACGATATTTCATACATTATATTTGTCTGCCAACGGTCAGCGGTTGCCGTACATCTCCTCGTAGTAGCGCTGGTAGTCACCGCTGGTGACGCTGTTGACCCAGGCCTGGTGGTCGAGGTTCCAGCGGATGGTCTTCTCGATGCCCTCGGTGAAGGGGGTCTCGGGATACCAGCCGAGTTCGCGGGCAATCTTGCTGGGATCGATAGCATAGCGCATGTCATGGCCAGGGCGGTCGGTGACAAACTCGATGAGGCCGTCGTTGATGACGTCGAGGTCGCACTTGAGCAACTGCTGGTATTCGGGCTCCTCATGCATGATGCGGGCAATGATGGCAATTACCTGCTTGACGATGTTGATGTTGCTCTCCTCGTTGAAGCCGCCGATGTTATACACCTCGCCAACAGTGCCTTGGCGCAATACCAAGTCGATGCCCTTGCAATGGTCCTCCACATAGAGCCAGTCGCGCACATTCTCACCCTTGCCATACACAGGCAGTTTCTTGCCCTCAAGGATGTTCTTGATAATCAGCGGGATAAGCTTCTCAGGGAAATGATAGGGACCGTAATTGTTGCTGCAACGGGTGATGTTGACGGGCAGGCCGTAGGTCTCGTGATAGGCCATCGTGATGAGGTCGGCACTGGTCTTGCTGGCCGAATAGGGCGAGCGGGGAGCCAGCGGTGTCTCCTCGGTGAAGAAACGGCGGCCGTAGGTCTTGAGGTCGGTGCGGCCCTGGATAACCTCACGCACATCATCGCTCACCTCCAGCGGCTGTGGATCGTCAAAGTCCTTGCTCAGCGAGCCATAGACCTCGTCGGTCGAAATCTGAAGGTATTTCTTGCCGGGGGCATAGGTATTGTGTCCCTGGGCGTCCTTACCCGTTAACCATGCCTCACGGGAACAGTCAAGCATATTCTGGGTGCCCAAGATATTGGTCTCGAGGAACAGGCGCGGATTGGTGATGCTGCGGTCCACATGGCTCTCGGCAGCAAAGTTGACGATGTAGTCCACATCGTTGTCGCGCATGATTTTCTGCACCAGTTCGCGGTCACCCACGTCACCGCGGATGAAAGTCACGTTGGGCAACTCAATCTCACGCTTTATAGAGGCAAGGTTTCCGGCATAGGTCAAGGCGTCGAGAATGATGACCTCGATGTTGTCGCCATACTTGTCAAGGATATATTTCACAAAATTTGAGCCGATAAAACCGGCGGCTCCCGTAACAAGATAAGTCTTCATTGTTCAGTAGAGGTTTGGTTCAACTCACAAAGGTAACAATATTTTTTAATGCCACCACCCATCCTCCACCAAAATGTGCATGAGCACCACTCGTCGGCAACCATTGGGCGCCTCCAATGAATCGCCCCGAATGCAACGAGTGCCGGCAGCTTTCACTACCGGCACTCGCCATGTCGTTATTTCTCAATTGAGAAATTAGTCAACGTTGAGGTTGACACGCTTCAGGTCGATGGCCTTGAGGTCCTTGTCGGCGGCAGCGAGGAACTGTGCAACAGTCTCCTTGTTCTCGCCAGCCTCATAAACCTGCTCCATCAGGACATTCTCCTGATAGAACTTGTTCAGGCGACCCTGAGCGATGTTCTGAATCATCTGCTCGGGCATGTTGGCCTCTTTCTGCTTAGCGGTCTCATCCATGAGCTTCAGAGCCTCAGCAACCTGCTCCTCGGTCATGTAACCCTTGCGGATGGCCTCGTCGCGGTGCTCCTCGGTAGCGCAGTAGTAGGGGTTGAAACCAGCCTTCTTCAGGGCGTTCTCAACAGCCTTGCTAACCTGCTCGGCCTTGGTCTTGTCGATAGCCATGCGCAGCTCCTCGTCGATAACCTCCTGAGAGATCTGGTCGCGAGTGGCCTTGATGGGGTTCATCGAGGCAACCTGCATAGCGATAGCCTTGGCAACATCCTCAGCAACGTTCTCCTGGTTGAAGGCAACAGCAGCTGACAACATACCGTTGAAGTGGTTGTAAACAACGGTCGAGGGGGCGTTCAGGCACTCATAGGCGCCCAATTCCATCTTCTCGCCAGTGATACCGCTCAGGGCGGTGATCTGCTCGCTCACGCTCTTGTCATCCATTTGGAGGGCATTGAGCTCGTCGAGGTTAGCGGGCTTCTGGGCCATAGCGAGGTCCAGGATAGCCTTGGCGAGGTTGACAAACTTCTCGTTCTTGGCAACGAAGTCGGTCT